>Ga0256840_1001732_pt1 | contig 20083 bp, 17 predicted proteins | sample 355202metaG_FD_185969 | JGI IMG/M metagenome (GOLD analysis project Ga0256840, IMG submission 185969) | Hydrothermal vent microbial communities from Mid Atlantic Ridge, Atlantic Ocean - 355-202 | ecosystem: Environmental > Aquatic > Marine > Hydrothermal vents | place: Atlantic Ocean: Mid...
AGGGCTTTTTTTCAAAATCTCCGAGTTGTTCTCTGAAAATCTTTTCTATGTCATCTTTCTTTATCATTTTTCACTTTTCATTTTAATTTTTGATATGACTTCAAGTTTTTGTCTTATTTTTTCTTTTGCCCTTAAATATTGAGATTTTGATGTATTATGGCTTATGCCCAACATATCTGCAATTTCTTTATGTTTATAACCTTCTATTGCATATAAATTAAATATCATCCTGTAACCTTCAGGTAATGAGTTTATCACACTCATTAATTCATCTTTTGTAAAAGATTCGTTACCGAAAGTATAATTTTCGCTGTCGGTTTCTTTAATTTTATCTATATCATAAATATCATTATATTTTTTGTTTTTATGATATGATGATATCGCTGTATTAACCACAATTCTTTTCATCCATCCTTCAAAAGACCCCCTGTCATCAAAATCGTTAATTTTTGTCAAAATTTTCACAAAAGCATCCTGCAGTATATCTTCAGCCTCAGCTTCCGATTTGCTGTAGCGAAGACATATTCCGTAAAGCACAGGCGAATATACTTCGTATAATTCCCTCTGTGCCCTTTTGTCGTATGCTTTGCATTTTTTAACTATTTGACGTAAATCAATCATCTGTTTTCAGCATCAAGACATAAAGCAATTATAAAAGGTTGCATTTTAATCTGTAATTTTTAAAGTTATATATCGATTTTTTTGAGAAAGTATTGTTTTTGTGTATCTGTTAAAAAAATATTCTTTTTAATTATCGACTCTGTTTTTTTCTGCTGAGTTTCATATTCTTTACGAAGACCGTATTTTTTTAATGCGGTAATATATTCTGTCCGGTATATAAGGTTATCAGGATATTTTTTCAGCAATTTTTCAAAATAAAACCGAAATAATTCAGCTTTTTTCTCATCGCGACTGTATATCAGAGATAATTGTAAAAGACTTCTCACACTTATATTATTATCTTCCGAATTTGTGCATTCTTTCATCAGTTTAAGTCCGCGTTTTTTGTTCCCGGAAGGGTAAAATAACAAAACAGGATAAATTAAGGGATAATCTTCTTTTGCTGTTTCGATATAATAATTATACATACCGGATATAAATTTCATTTTATCGTCTTCATTTTCGTGTTTCAATGCATATTCAAAGTATTTTATCACAGATTGCATATCTCTTGCAACCTTTAAATAATTTTTTCTCTGTGTTTCCATTTTTAATATTATGGATTTTGCCGAAATTATTCTGAAGACATCATCATTTGTCATTTTTTTTTTCCGAATTAATTCTTTAACGGCTTCATCTGCATATTTCTTACTTATAAAAAAATGTTTGTCTTCTTTTCCGCTTATTTCAAACATTATACCGTAGAAATTAGCTGTAATAAGCTTTGTTTTTATACTCTCCGGATAATTATTTTTCAAGGTTATAAGTATTTTTTCGGCTTGCGGATAATTTCCGGAGAAAACAGCATCAAAATATGACTTTGCAAGTGATGCAGGCTGAGGAAAAGCCGTAAATGATACAGAAATATATAAAAATATGAGTAGTACCGTAAATTTCATCAGGCAAAAATAAGAAAAAATATAAATGCTTTTCCGTTTGAGTAAATCTTTAATAATTTTGTGTCGTTTAAAAAAGCAGAAAAATGAAAAAGAAAATAACAAAAGATATTTCCATTGAAGAGTTGGTTGAAAAATATCCTTTCTCGGTTGATTACCTGGCAAAAAACGGAATCCGCTGTATTGTATGCGGAGAGCCGATTTGGGGAACACTGAAAGAAGCATCGGAAGAAAAAGGCTTTGATGCGGAAACAATCGAAAAATTTGTAAAAGAACTTAACGCTCTGAATGAAAATTTTGAAGAAGATATGAAAGAAAATATGAAAAGAATTGATACGGGGAAATTAGATGTTTAAAGCAGCAGTAATTGATTTAGACGGAACTCTGCTAAATGATGATAAAGAAGTCAGTGATGCCGATTTGGATACATTAAACAAACTCGGAGAAAGAAATATTATTCGTATAATAGCTACAGGTCGTTCTTTATTCAGCACATCTGAAGTTCTGGCACCCGATTTCCCTGTTGATTATCTCATTTTTACGGCAGGCGGAGGTATAAAGAATTACAAGAACGGTAATATCTTAAAGTCTTTTTTTATTTCTTCCGATAAGGTAAAAGAGATTACGGAAAGATTAATTTACCTGAAAGTTGATTTTCAGATAAGGCATAAAATCCCGGAAAGCCATAAATATATTTTCAAACGCTTTTTAAAAAAGAATCCTGATTTTGACAGGTTAAATTTTCATTACTCTGATTATATAAAGCCTCTTGAAGAAATTGATAACTTACCTGATGCGGCACGATTTATAATTATTTCGCCCGATGAAAAGGTTGTTGATATTATTGAAAATGAGTTTTCTGAGTTTGAGATTATAAGAGCAAGTTCTCCTGTCGACGGCAAATCTGTTTGGATGGAAATTTATCCGTCGGGGGTAAATAAAGGCAGTTCTCTAAAATACCTTTGCAGCAAACTTAACATAAACCTTTCGGAAATTGCGGGTCTCGGGAATGATTATAACGACATTCATTTTCTGGACATTACCGGAGAAAGTTTTATAACAGAGAACGCTCCTGATATTCTTAAAAAAAGGTATAGAAATACGGTAAGCAATAATAACAGCCCTTTAACCGAAATTATGAAGCCTTTTTTGAATAAAAAATATCAAGCGTAACAAGCCACAGTAAGATAAAAATACTCATTACGGCAGCAGGAACGGCAGATTTTTCTTCAAACAAAATCAAAGTTACCGCAATTGCAAATCCGGAGCTTTTAACGGTGAGCATTAAGTTTTTACTTACGGTAAGTTTTTTATCTTGTTTTTTCCTTCTAATAAACAAATATATAATACCTGCTCCGAATATACTTAAAAATATAATAGCTGCAGATTTTAAAACTACGGTATAATCTGTCAATATCAAATCTCTGTTAACGGCTATTGCAGTATATATAATTAATGCAAAGCCCCAGTCAATAACCCTTCCTCTTATTTTTTCGGTTACGGGATATATTTTCTTAAGCAAAAAAATTCTTGACAACAGCAATGGTATAACAATTATTTTTATTATTACACCTATAATAACTTCGGGGTTAAGAACAACGCCTTCGGAAAACAGGTAAATAATTGCCGGCGATATTATTATCGAAAGCAGATATGTGCCTAAAATACCTCTGAAAGAGAAATCCAAATTACCTTTAAACGTGTATGTAAACGGGATAATTGCAACTCCCGGCGGTGTTGCAGCCAAAACTACAAAACCGTTAAAAGTTGTTTTGTCAAAAATAAAATACGAAATGCCTAAAAGCAAGATTCCCTGTATAATGAAATTCAAAAACAGCGATTCGGCAGAAATTTTTAATGTTGCTTTATAATCTTTTAAAAGGCTTATTTTTACTCCCGTTAAAGAAAAAACCATAACTGCGGCAAGTATATATAATGTATATCCGGATAAAAAACCTGCACCTTGAGGCAACAAAAATGCAAATACCAGTGCCGATATCAATATAAAGTTTCTGTTTTGTATTATTTTAAAAATTAAGTCCATATTATGCTTTTATAACTGCAAAGAAACATATTATAATCAGTTCTGCAAAGCTCTTAACAAAAGTATCCGAAGATGAAACTAACCTCCGGATACTTTAACTTTATTTTAAGTAAAAATTATTACAGCCTTTCAACGTCTTTATCGCCTCTTCCTGAAAGATTTATAATAACGGTTTGATTTTTATTTTTGAATAATTTTGCAGCCAAAGCAACAGCGTGAGATGATTCTACAGCAGGAATTATTCCTTCTTTTTCAGAAATTAATTTAAAGGCTTTCACAGCTTCCTTATCTGTAATTGCGTGATATTCAACTCTTTTTATTTCTTTAAGATAAGCATGTTCCGGACCTATTCCGGGATAATCAAGTCCTGCGGCTATTGAATAAGACCCTGTCGGATTTCCATCCTCATCAGCCAGGCAAATAGAATCGGAACCTTGAAAAACCATTCGTTTCCCGAGATTTAAAGTGGCGGCGGTTCGTTTTGTGTCAAGTCCTTCACCGGCACCTTCGGCAGCATAAATTTTAACATTCTCGTCAGGAATAAACTCTTTAAACAAACCTATTGCATTAGAACCTCCGCCGATACAAGCTACGATACTGTCAGGCAGCTTACCTTCAATTTCCAAAAATTGTTTGCGTGCTTCTTTGCCGATAATACTTTGAAAATGAGCAACCATAGTAGGATAAGGATGCGGTCCTACTGCAGAGCCGAGTAAATAATAAGCATCCGGGTGTTCAATGTAATAGCCCAAAGCGGCATCTACGGCATCTTTTAAAGTACCTTGTCCTGCATCAATACTTACGACTTCAGCTCCGAGAAGTTCCATTCGGTTTACGTTTAATTTTTGCCTCTCGACATCTTCGGCTCCCATAAAAACCTTGCATTTAATACCGAAAAGTGCGGCGGCTGTCGCAGTAGCCACGCCGTGTTGTCCGGCACCGGTTTCCGCCAGTATTTGTGTTGCCCCCAGTCGTTTGGCAAGCAATATTTGCCCTATGGTGTTGTTTATTTTATGTGCTCCTGTATGGTTTAAATCTTCACGTTTCAAGTAAATTTTACTTCCGATGTGTTCGGATAACCTTTTGGCATAATACAGCGGAGAAGGTCTTCCTACATAGGTTTTTAAAAGATGTATAAATTCTTTTTCAAAATCTTCGGTGAAAGCCGTTTTATAGAAAAAAGCCGCTAAATCTTTTAATTTTGTTTCTAATACCGGAGGAACAAAAGCACCGCCGAATTCTCCGAAATATCCTTGTTTGTTTTCCTGTTGTTGTTTTGTATTTGTTGTCATTTTTCTGAATTTAAATATTTGTAAATAAGCTGTTTACGGAATGGAATTTATATTAATTACCGGTGTTTCAAACAGTTAATCGCCAACGATTTTCAGTAATATTCAACCAAATTAAAATGTATTCCTTCATTGTATCATATTTTATAAAATGAAAAAGCCGCAGGAGAAAATCCTGCGGCTTTGAATGAGATTAATGTATAACAAAACTATCGCAAAGAGATTTCTCCTTGTGTTAAAATTTTGTTATGCCACCAATTATTTTGTAAAAAGTTCATTTTTTCTTTTATCTGATGCAAATAAAAATGAAAATATTTGAATAACAAAATATTTTTTAAAATTTTACGGAAAAACCGACACCGAGAATTTCCTTAAACTGAATTCTTTTGCCTGTTCCGTCATTAGTTCCGTCATTGTTAGTATCAACCGGGACTAATATGTCATCATCGTAAAGAAGTTGAGTACTCAGATTTGCCGTTATATATTTATTAATTTTCATTCCTATCAGTACCTCCCAATTTACGTCAATATTTTGCGGATTATGCAGATAATTTGAAAATAAACCGAGTTTTGTATTCAGGTTTACGTTTTCCATAATATCCTCGGTGTAACTCGCTTTAAAATAACCTCCGAATTCACTTCTGATTTTTTCGCCCGCTTCTACTCCGTATGCACCCGCATCAGCAAGAGTTTGATTGCTGACAAAGGTTGTTTTTGAAGTTAAAGGAGCTAAAAATACAGATAAGTTCTTATTTGGTTTATAATCAATTCCGGCAGCAAAAATCAAATAACCGGGAGCCATAAAAGTTGAAATAACCGTAGAGTCGTCAGGGTAATTATATCCGTCAGTAAATTGTGTTCTGAAATTCATTAAAGCAGCATAATATAGCTTGTCGGTTGCTTTTATTCCTAATTTAGATGAAAAATCCAATTTATCATCTGTTTTTTGTGTGCTTTTATCTTCGCCTTTACCGAGTATTTGTATCCCATAGGCTAAATTCAGGGTATTATCCCAAGTCAGATTATCTTTTTTGTAGCTTGCAAACAAGTTTGTTATTCCGTTTACTGAAATATTATTTATACCGCCGGCAGCCCAATTTGTAAAGCTGCTTTGTCCGAAAGTAAAGGCAAACATCCCTCCTTTTTTCCAACCGCTTATTGTATCGGTATTTATTTTTTTTAATACGTCTTCTTTTTCTGTTACTTGTGCAGAAATAAAATAACTGCTAAGAAAAGTAAAAATTGTAATAAGTATTATTTTCTTCATATTATATTATTAAACGTGAATATTTGCAGACAGTAAAACGTTTAAGATTATATTTCTTACAAACAGTTTAGTCGTTAAATTTTGCGGCAAAGTTATTAAATTTTTATAAAATCCAAAAGTATCTTACTGCTTTTATCTGCAAATATCACGTTCAATAGTCTATACAATTATTTAGTTTCTGTTATTTTTAAAAACTAATTTATTATTTTCAACATCTATTATTATAACAGAATTTTTCTGAATTTTATCTGCCAAAATCTCTTTCGCAAGTTCGTTAATTACTTCTCTTTGCAAAATTCGTTTTATCGGTCGTGCGCCGAATTGAGGTTCATAACCTTTATCTGCAAGATAATCAACGGCTTTTTCTGTCAATTTTGCTTTTATATTGTTTTCAGCCAACATTTTGTTAAGATGCACAAACTGTAATTTTACTATCTCTTTTATCTCTTCTTTTGTTAAAGGTTTGAACATTATAATTTCATCGATACGATTCAGCAATTCCGGTCTTATGGTTTTTTTCAAAAGTTCAAAAACCTCTGATTTTGTTTTTTCCACGACCTCTTCTGCATTTTTTGAATCAATATTTTCAAAATTATCCTGAATTAAGTGAGAACCGAGGTTTGAGGTCATTATAATAATCGTATTTTTAAAATTAACCGTTCTGCCTTTGTTATCAGTCAGAATACCGTCGTCCAATACCTGAAGTAAAATATTGAAAACGTCAGGATGCGCTTTTTCAATTTCATCAAGCAAAATTACGGAATACGGTTTTCTTCTGACGGCTTCTGTTAATTGTCCGCCCTCGTCATAACCTACATAACCGGGAGGAGCACCGATTAATCTTGACACAGAATGGCGTTCCTGATATTCGGTCATATCGATTCTCGTCATCATATTTTCGTCATCGAACAAATATTCAGCAAGAGCTTTTGCAAGTTCTGTTTTTCCTACTCCGGTTGTTCCGAGGAATATGAATGAGCCTATCGGTTTTTTAGGGTCCTGCATTCCTGCCCGGCTTCTTCTGACAGCATTTGCTACAGCAGTGATAGCCTCTTCCTGCCCCACTACTCTCTTATGTAATTCATCTTCCAATGAGAGCAGTTTTTCTCTTTCGCTTTTCATCATTTTACTGACAGGTATATGTGTCCAGTTCGAAACAACTTCAGCAATATCTTCAGAGTCAACTTCTTCTTTTAAAAGTGAACCCTCTGCCTGCATTTCGGTAAGCTTTGCTTTCAATCGCTCAATTTTAGCTTCTTCTTCTTTTAATCTTCCGTATCTGAGTTCTGCAACACGTTCGTAATTACCCTCTCTTTCAGCTTGTTTTGCTTCAAGTTTAATATCTTCGATAGCTTTTTTACTGCTCTGAATAGCATCAATAATTTCTTTTTCAGCTTTCCATTTTGCAGTAAGCGAGTCAACTTGTTCCTGAAAATTTGCAATTTTTTCGTTTAAATCATCAAGTTTTTTACTCTTTCCTTCTCTCTTTATTGCCTCCCTCTCAATTTCTAACTGCTGTATTTTACGCCTTATCTCATCAATTTCAGCAGGAACTGAGTTCATTTCCAAACGAAGCTTAGAAGCTGCTTCATCTATTAAATCTATAGCTTTATCCGGTAAAAACCTGTCAGTTATGTATCGCTGAGACAGCTTTACGGCAGCAATCACGGCATCATCGGTAATTCTCACTTTATGATGAGTTTCATAGCGCTCTTTTAAACCTCTTAAAATGGAAATTGCATCAGCTGTATCCGGCTCATCGACCATTACTATCTGGAAGCGTCTTTCAAGAGCTTTATCTTTCTCAAAATATTTTTGATACTCGCTTAAAGTTGTCGCCCCTACTGCACGCAGCTCCCCTCTGGCAAGAGCAGGTTTAAGAATATTTGCAGCATCCATTGCTCCTTCACCTTTTCCGGCACCTACAAGAGTATGGATTTCATCAATGAAAAGAATTATTTCACCATCAGCGGCAATTACTTCTTTTACAACCGATTTTAAACGCTCTTCAAATTCACCTTTATATTTGGCACCGGCAACCAATGCTCCCATATCAAGTGAAAAAATTTGCTTTGATTTCAAGTTTTCGGGAACATCTCCGTTTATAATCCTGTGAGCAATACCTTCGGCAATAGCTGTTTTACCGACACCCGGTTCACCTATCAGAATAGGATTATTTTTGGTTCTTCTTGAGAGAATCTGCAAAACACGTCTTATTTCTTCGTCTCTTCCTATAACCGGATCTAATTTCCCGTTTCTTGCAAGTTCGTTAAAATTAACGGCAAATCTGTTCAATGAGTTAAAAGTATCTTCAGCCGTTTGACTGTCAGCTTTGGATCCTTTCCTTAACTCATCAATTACTTTCAGCAGGTCTGATTTTGTAACTCCTGCATCTTTCATTATTTGTCCGGCTTTATCTTTAGAATCCAATACGGCAACCAAAATACTTTCTGTAGAAACATATTTATCACCTCTTTTTTCCGATATTTTTATCGCATTTTGTAAAACAGAATGTCCTGCAGACGATAAATAGATATCTCCGCCTCCGGATACTTTCGGAAAGGTATCGATATGGGCATCTAAAACTGCCGTAAGATTATTTGTATTTATACCGAGTTTATTAAATATAAAACCGGTAATATTTTCGGCAATTTCAATAACACCTTTTAATATATGTGCAGGCTCAACACTTTGATGACTTTTTGATTTTGCAATTTCAGATGCTCTCTGAATTGCTTCCTGCGATTTTATTGTAAAGTTATTTAAGTTCATAATTATTCTCCTTTTTGTTAAAAATTTTTCATTTTCGACTTTAAATTAATCAAATTTAAAACCGGTATTATATTTTCAATCAAAATGTCATAAAGCGCACCGTTTATATGTCAAAATGACACTTGAGAACAGGTTCTATAAGTTAAATCGTCATATATTTTTTTACCGAAAATATTTTTTTAATTTTATTGTCTGAAAACATAAAATATTTTTTAAGCATATGGGAAATTTGAGTTTTGAAAAATTATTAGACAATAATCAAAAGTGGATTACTGAAAAACTAAAAGAAAATCCCGATTATTTTAAAAAACTCTCGAAAGGGCAATCTCCTAAATTTTTAATGATAGGTTGTTCTGACAGCAGGGTTCCTGTTACATCTTTAATAAAAGCTGAACCGGGAGAAATTTTTATTCACAGAAATATTGCGAATCAAGTTAATTTAACTGATATTAATATGCTTTCGGTTTTAGAATATTCTGTAGAACATCTGTTTATAAAACATATAATAGTTGTCGGACATTACAATTGCGGAGGAGTTGCTGCTGCCGTTGACGGGATAAATCAAGGACTTATAGAAAATTGGGTTTCTCCCGTTAATGAGTTGTACCATAAACATTCAGAGGAGCTGTCATCAATAAAAGAAAGCAGTAAGATGTGCGACAGGCTTTCAGAAATCAATGTTGTTGCACAAGCTCATAATATAATTAAAACCCCTGTTATGCAGCGTGCTTTTAAGTCCGGTAAATTTCCGAAAATACATGCATGGATTTTTGATATTTATACGGGAAAACTTATACAAAAAGATATAAATGAAAGCAAACTCATAAAAGAAGGTCTTTTACCGAGAAATTATTTGGAGATTGTTAATTAATAAAACCTAAAACAAATGAAAATAACACGATTTTTAGCAGTATTATTCATTGCTTTTTATTTTTCAACCGGGATTTTTGCCCAGAAAGAAGGTATTGATTTTGAAAAATTTGATGAGTATTCCGCAAAATCCATGAAAGAATGGAAGATACCCGGAATGGCTGTTGCCGTAGTTCAGGGAGACAGCATAGTTTTTGCAAAAGGATACGGCATAAGAGAATTCGGCAAATCCGGAAAGGTTAATACTAAAACTTTGTTTTCTGTTGCTTCTAACACAAAATCATTTACGGCAGCTGCCTTATCGCAACTGGTTGATGAAGGTAAAATAAATTGGGATGATAAAGTAATTGACTACCTGCCTTGGTTCAGGATGTACAACAATTACGTAACTGGTGAAATGACAATAAGAGACTTACTTTGCCACAGGAGCGGATTAAAAACATTCAGCGGGGATTTGCTTTGGTATGAAACAAATTATTCTCAAGACGAAGTAATAAAACGTGCAAGATTTCTAAAACCGGAATACGGTTTTCGCTCACATTTCGGTTATTCAAATATTATGTTTTCCGTTGCCGGAAGAATCATTCCCGAAGTTACAAATGAAACCTGGCAACAATATATCAAGACACATTTTTTTACTCCTTTAGGAATGGAAAGTTCATTACTGACCGTAAAAAACATTAAAGATAAAAAAAATGCGGCAATTCCGCATCATATTGCCGAGGGGAAAAATCCGTTACCTTTAAAGTATATGCAATGGGACAATGTTGCTCCGGCAGCAGCGATAATTTCTAACGTTGAAGATATGAGCAAGTGGTTAATTTTACAAATGAACGACGGAGTTTACAAAGGTGATACCATTTTAAGTAAAAAGCAAATATACGAAATGCATTCTGCACAAACCCCTGACAATATGAACCCGGGCTGGGCAAAATATTTTCCCGGAAAACATTTCAACAGCTATGGCTTGGGTTGGGCACTTTTTGAATATAAAGGATTAAAAGTTGTTAACCACGGCGGCGGTGCTGACGGTATGATATCTCAAACTATGTTTGTTCCGGAAAAAAAATTCGGAATTGTGGTTCTTACAAACAGCATAAACTACCTGCCTACGGCTTTAATGTATTATATTTTAGATGATTATATCGGCGAACCGGATAATGATTGGAGTGCGTTTTTTCTGAAAGTAAAAAAGTATGTTGACAATTTAGACAAACAAGATGCAGAAAAAGCTGAAAAAGAACGAAACAAAAATACAAAACCGGCTCTTGAATTAAAAGATTATTGCGGAACATACGGAGGAGATTTATACGGAAAAGCCGAAGTGAAACTTGAAAACGGTCATTTAGTTTTAGACTTTTTACCTTCCGATGTCTTAATAGGTGATTTATCTCATTGGCAATATGAAACTTTTAAAATTAAATTGCGAAATTCACCGACATTACCTGAAGGAACTGTTAATTTTATTATAGGAGCAGACGGTAAAGTTGAGGAACTTAAAGTAAATATTCCGAATCCGGATTTTGATTTTACGGAACCGGAGTTTAAGAAAATATCAAAATAACAAGAATTAATCAAGGTTGGGAAAGGACTGTCAGAACAGTGTTTGAAAGGAACTTATGTAAAAGTTACTTTTTTCTTCTTTCGTATTCCGAGTAAAGGCTTATTTCTTCTTTCATCATTCTTTGTCTTAGGGTTGATAAGAGTTTACCAGTATCTCCGGCAAATTTATCATCAAAATTTCCGGCAGAATATTTTTCAATATAATAGAACGCAAACTTTGAAGTTTCTTCCCAATCTTTAGCGAAAAAATCTAATTTAGTTCTCAAAGCAAAGTCTTTTTCAGCCTCTTCATTTAAAAACGGATATAAATATTTATCTTCAGTCTCCATATGCCCGGTTACTAAAGCCTTAAATTTATTTACAAATTCAAGTTTTAGTTCGTATGATGATAAATAGTCGTATACCTCAGCACATAACCGTCTCAATTCCTCATGCTCACTCTTTAATTTTTCCGTCAAATTTTCCATATACTATACTGAATTTAATAATACGAAACAGAAATTTTCTGTTTGTGCTGATAAGTTTTCATTTGTAAAAAATACAACAAAAAACTTTTTTTATTTTGCCGGATAAACAGAAGCAAAAATACAAATATAGAATTTTCAGAAATAAAAAACGGAAAGATTTTTCATTTTTTTAAAACCTTTCCGTTTATTTCTTTAACTGCTTATTTTATTTCAAAATACCTTTAGAAATAACAAGTCTTTGAACTTGGTTTGTTCCTTCGTATATTTGACACAGTTTTGCATCACGCATCATTTTCTCAACACCGAAGCTTCGAGTATACCCGTCTCCACCCATTACCTGAACAGCATCGGTAGTAACCTCCATCGCCACATCTGACGCAAAATATTTTGCCATTGCCGAATATGTTCCCGGAGTTTTTAAGCCTTGTTCGTAATACCATGCTGCTTTCCATGTCATAAGCCGTGCAAGTTCAACTTTTGTTGCCATTTCAGCCAACATAAACGAAACTCCCTGATTTGCAGTTACAGGCTTACCGAACTGTATTCTGTTTTTTGCCCATTCTTTAGATATTTCATATGCTGCTCTCGCAATACCGACACTTAGTGCAGCAACTCCTGTTCTTGTCCTGTCAAAAGTTTTCATTCCTATCAAGAATCCTTCGCCTTCTCTTCCGAGTATATTTCCTTTCGGAATTTCTACGTCATGAAATTTTATTTCACTTTGAACAGAACCTCTTTGTCCCATTTTATCTAATCTTGATACCATTTCGACTCCGGGAGCATCCGTAGGCACAATAAAACAAGACAAACTTCTGGCTCCTCTTTCGGGGTCTGCTTGTGCAAATACTGTTAAAAATTTTGATACTTCACCGTTGGTAATAAAACGTTTATGTCCGTTTACAATGTATTTGTCTCCTTTCAAAATTGCAGTTGTCTTAATTCCCGCAACGTCAGAGCCCGCATTAGGTTCGGTAAGGCAATATGCAACAGCGGCTTTTTCTTCCGTAACTATACCCATAAATTTTTTAAGTTGTTCATCGGTTGCTGCAATAAGCCAAGGAGTTAAAGCAAGCATATTTGCATCAATGCTGATACCTATACCGGCACAAACGGCTCCGAGTTCTTCAGACCCTAATTGAGCATCAAAAATATTAAGCCCTTCGCCTCCGTATTTTTTCGGAATTTGCGAGTTCATCAATCCGGCATCATAAGCTTTTTTAACAACCTCCCAAGGAAATTCTCCCGACAAATCATATTTTTCTCTTACCGGCTTTATTACCGTTTCAGCAAAATCTCTGTACTTTTCAACTATTGCCTGTTGTTCTTTTGTTAATGAAAAATCTACCATAATTATGTCTGTTTTTTGTTATATAATATTGAATTGTTAATTTTCCTCCAGTATTTTCTCAAATGTTGAGACCTTTATTTCGTCATACATATCATAGTGTATAGCAGACTTAATAAGAATTCCTTCCGGAACTTTACTCACAAGAATATCCCATTTTTCTTGGTTTAATGATTTTACAAAATAAGCAAATGAATGTGAAACGGCATTTGCCGTCAGGTATTTAAAATACATTTGAGCTATTGATTTGAGCATATCCGTGTAAGGTTGTAAATCTGTCGTTGTTGACTCTGCTTCACTGTCAATCCAGGCTATGGGAACTTTTGCAATTGACTCTCTTTTAAGTATATCTGTTTTTATCAAAAGTTCAATATCAAATGCAAATTTTTTTTCGATATTGTTTAAGACTAAATCGGGAATAATTTCAGATCTGAATGCTTTAAATCCACACTGTGTATCAGTGATATAGTTAAGTCGTTTAATCATTCGCTTCCATAAATAAATGAACAGTTTTCCGCGAGAGTTCCTTGTTCCTTGCTTTATCACAACAGACCTGTCTTCTCTCCTGGAGCCTATTGCCGCATACATATTTTCTTTTATTATCGGTTCTGCAAGCAAGCCCAATTGCCCGAGGTGTGTAGATAAATCCGCATCAGTATAACAAATTATGTGGTTTCTGTTTCTGTTTTGTTGTGAGGCATACCACATTCCGTAAAGTATTGAGCCGCCTTTTCTGCTGTCATCAGTTGTTTTTAAACCTTCGGCAACTTTTAGTTTTTCATTTATTGCATCTTGCAGATATAATACCTTAACATTGTTTCCGGAATATTCTTTTTTTAGTACCTCTTCAGCTATTTTTCCGCTGCTTTCGGGACAACCGTCATCAACAACCAGCATATCCCACGTAATGTTACTGAAATCTCCGGTTAAATCTTCAATTTGTTTAATTTTTCTTATAAGAAAATTTTCTCCGTGAGGGTGTTCTCTTCTTGTCAGAATTCTGTTGTGCTCTTTATAAACTGCAAAAACAATTGTAAAATGAATATTTTTTTTTATTTCTGAAAGTATTTTTTTTGAAAGGGCTGTTTTAACGGCAGAATGTGTAAATAAACTGTATTTTGATAAAATTTTGGATGTTTTTTTCTCTAATTCTCTTAATTCATTGCTGTTTTTTCCGTTTTCATACAGTAAACTTGACAAATATTCTGCTTTATTGCTGTCAGATTCCGAAGTTAAATCAAACTTTTCGGATGTTAGTTTATTCTCAAAATCTTCTGTTATTTTCTCTAAATTCATCAACATTTTTTTGCTTTGCTAAATTATAAAAAAAAAGTTATTATGCAAGCATAATTTTATTCAATGATACAGTGTCAATACAATTTTTCTTCGTCCGCCGTTGTTTCTGAATTCACATAAATAAATTCCCTGCCATATCCCAATATTGAGCTTTCCGTTTGTAACGGGAATATTTAAAGATGCTCCCGTTAAACTTGATTTTAAATGTGCCGGCATATCATCGCTCCCTTCAAAAATATGTGTGTAATAAGGTTGATTTTCCGGAATAAGTTTATTAAAAATTGTTTCAAAGTCTTCTCTGACCGAATAGTCTGCATTTTCATTAATCGTCAACCCTGCTGATGTATGTTTTATAAAAATATTCAAGATACCGTTATCGCTGATATCCGGTAATTCTTGCTCTATTTTATCGGTTATTAAATGAAAACCTCTTTTGTAAGCCGGCAGAATAATTTCTTTTTGAAATACCATTTTTCTCTTATTTAGGTTTACTTTTGCAATATTTTAAAATTAAAACAGTTTACTAAAAACAACAAAATTTATTGTATGTTTCAGAAGAAAGCATTATTATTTATTGTTTTATTTTTTTTGAACTCGGTCATTTTCTCGCAAGTCATAAATATCAGCGGAAAAATAAAAGACGAATATAATAATAAATTGCCGTTTGTAAATATTTTCACAAAAGATTTAAAATATAAGTCTGTTTCCGATTCTGCAGGAAATTATTCAATAAAATTGCCCGACAGCTACATCTTCTTATTTTTTCAATTTTCAGATGACGAACCGTTTAAAGTTAATATTCCTAAAGGAAGAAATAAAATTAATATAGATGTAACTCTCGGCACTGCAAATAAGATAGGAGATGTGATTATAGAAGCAGATAAGGTTAACGCAACAGGTATTCTTTATGTAGAAGCAAAAATTTCAGAAGTTTTACCGTCAATCTCAGGCGGGATAGAAAGTTTGATAAAAACAGAACTCGGGGTATCGGGTTCAAGAAATGAGCTAAGTTCAAAATATTCGGTAAGGGGCGGAAGTTTTGACGAAAACCTCGTTTATGTTAACGGTATTGAGATATACAGACCTCAACTTATACGAGCCGGGCAGCAGGAAGGTCTAAGTTTTATAAACCCGCTGATGGTTTCGGAAGCAAAATTTTCATCAGGTGGTTTTGAGGCAAAATACGGCGGAAAAATGTCCTCGGTTTTGGATATTTCTTACAAGCATGCCCTTGAAAATAAGTTTTCAGTATCTGCAAGTTTACTCGGCGGATCTGTATTTTTGCAAAGATTAAGTAAAAATAAAAAATTAAGCTTCCTTTCGGGAGTGAGATATAAAAGCACAAGATATTTGCTTAACACTCTTGAAACCTTGGGAGACTACGACCCTAAATTCATTGATTTTCAGACTTACGTAAGTTATAACATCAATTCAAAATTTGACATTCGTTTTTTAGCAAATATTTCGGACAGTAAGTTTAATTTTATACCAAGAAGCGGTGTTACAAATTTCGGGTCAATAGAAAAACTTCTGTCACTGAGTGTTTTTTATACAGGACAGGAAACTGACCGTTTTTATTCAAATACTGCTGCTGTTTCATTTAATTTTCATCCCGATAAAAATTTGAATTATTCATTTAACTTTTCCGGATATTCGGCAAATGAAAGTGAAAAATTTGATATAATAGGATTTTATGATTTAAACCAATTGAACAATGATATAGGCAGTGAAAACGCCGGAGACAGTATATTGAATTTAGGAAACGGAGCCTATATGCAACACGCACGAAACAAACTGTTAATAAGCGGGATACAGGCTACACAAACAGGATATTTCAAAAAAGAAAATCATTATTTTAACTGGGGATTAATATATAAATATGATATTATAAATGACGAAATTGACGAATGGAATTTATTGGATTCAGCAAGCTACTCCGTGCCTTATGACGATGAATACCTGATAATGAATGAAAACATAAAAGCAAAAAATGAGATTATAAATAATCGATTTACTGCATATATCCAAGATAAACTCCTGATACAAAACTATATGATGCAATATGAAATAATCGGAGGTATGCGGTTTCAATATAATACGCTTGCTGAGGAATATCTATACAGTCCCCGGTTGGCTTTTGCGGCAAAATCTTTAAATAAAAATAAACATGTTTTCAGATTATCAGCAGGAGTTTATTATCAGCCGGTTTTTTATCGTGAGATAAGGAAGTTTGACGGAACGTTAGCCGATAATAAGACTGCTCAAAAATCCGTTCATTTTGTTGCGGGACACAATTTTAAATTTCGTGCATTAGGACGAAATATGCAATTATTTACAGAAGTGTATTATAAAAAGTTAAATAATATAATACCTTTTGAAATGGATAATATTCGTGTTAAATACTATGCCGACATAAGAACATCGGGTTATGTAAAAGGTATTGACACGAAAATACGAGGCGATTTTGTTCCGGGCATTGATTCCTGGTTTAGTTTATCATTTCTGAAAACAGAGGAAAAAGTTCTTGACCTTGGCGAAAACACCTCTTTCTATATTCCTCGCCCGACAGACCAAAGAGTTACGGCAAATCTTTTTGTGCAAGACTATCTGCCCGGAAATAAACGTTTTAAAGCATTTTTAAATTTTGTTTTCGGAACAGGTTTTCCGTTCGGCGAACCGCGAAACTTACAAGAAAAAGCAAAATACAGGTCTTTTTCATACCAACGAGTTGACTTAGGAGCATCTGCGGTTCTTGTAAATGAAGAAAAAACTTATAAGAGTAATTTTTTAAATCATTTTAAGTCTGTTTGGCTTACTGTAGAGGTTTTTAATATGCTTGATATAGAAAACACGGTTTCTTATCGCTGGATACATGTTGTCCCCAACAGTTCCCTTGCCGCAAATAATGTGAATAATAATTTTCCCGTACCCTACAATTTAACAGGCAGAAGATTTAACTTAAAAATATCAGTAAAAATATAATTTCCATCATTTCCTCTGTTTTATTTTGTATGCCGAGATATCAAAACCGTTTAATAAATCGTTTACTCTCATAGGCTTTTTTCCCTGCAATTGCAGTTCCTTAACATCTAAAAAACCGTCGGCAGCGGCAATTTTCAGATAATTCTTGTTATTTGAAACAATCTCTCCGGGTATTAAAGAATGCTTCTCTGTAATTTTGTCGGCTCTGAAAATTTTTAATATTAAAGTTTTTTGACTATTCTCAAGAATTGTCCAAGCTGCAGGATAAGGACTTAACCCTCTTATAAAGTTATATATTTTATCTGTCCTCCTATTCCACTCTATCTTACAATCATCTTTAAAAATTTTAGGTGCAGGTTTTATTTCCGTATTTGCCGCAAGTTCGCTTTGAGGTATCGGGTTTACAGCTTTATTCATAATATCCGTAACAGTTTTCAGGATTAACTCTCCGCCTACTAACATCAACTTATCGTGCAATTCGCCTGCTGTTTCATCCGGCAAAATTTCAACTTCTTTTTGTGCAATTATATTTCCTGTATCAATTTCTTTTTCAATAAAAAAAGTAGTAACCCCGGTTTTTGTTTCACCGTTAATGACAGCATGGTTAATAGGAGCCGCACCCCTGTACTGCGGCAACAAAGATGCATGCAAATTAACAGTTCCGTATTTCGGCATATTCCAAACAACTTCAGGCAACATTCTGAAAGCAACTACAACATATAAATCTGCATTAAGATTTTTCAGTTCGGCAATAAAATCATCCGACTTTAAGTTATGCGGCTGCAGGACCTTTAAACCTTCAGATAAAGCATATTTTTTCACTGCTGACTCGCGTATTTTTCTGCCTCTGCCGGCAGGCTTATCCGGAGCCGTAACAACAGCAAGTATTTTAACCCCCTTCTCATACAATATTTTCAAACTTTCAACCGCAAAGTCCGGAGTTCCCATAAATATTATTCCGAAATTTCTATTATCCATTTTGTAATACTTTTATTATTAATGACCATTTTTCAAGTTTATCCTCGAAAGAAATTCTTGCATTCGCAGGGCTTGTTGAAGGTAATAACTGAAAATTTTTGTCATAATCAAATCCTATATATTTTTCATAAAATTTCATTGCATACTTTCCGTTAAAAAATACGTTTTTTATTTTAGAGTGATTTCTGTAAAAAGTTTTAAAATCATTAGGAATTTCATCTTTTATGTCAGAATCTGCACTGCCCTTTCTGCTGCAATATTTCAAAACATCCCATAAAGCTGTTTTATTATCAGTAAGTAATTTTAACCTTACGGAATAATCTTCTGAAAAGTCAGAATTAAACAATCTGAACATAATTTTCCAAAAAGAATTAAATTTATAACCGTAATATTCTTGAACTTCTAAAGAAGTTTTTCCGGGCATTGTGCCTAAAATTAATATCTTTGCGTTTTTATTCCCTGCCGGAGGAAAAGAAAATGACTTCATTTTTATAAATTTACGGCAAATATAAAATAAAAGACAAAGATTAACAGTTTGGTATATTAAACAAAATATCCGAAAATGAATAAAATACATTTACTTATTTACTTACTGTTTGCAGGACTGTTGTTTTCTTTTACTTCAGATAACTCAAACAATGAAAAAAACAAATTAGTTTTAGACCTGATAAAAGAAGGATTACAGCGTTATCATTATTCAGAAAAAAAAATAGATAATAACTTTTCGGAACAGGTTTTTGACATTTATCTGAAAAAGTTAGACTATAATAAGCGTTTCTTCTTACAATCAGATATTAATAAATTTGCAGAATATAAATACAAAATAGACGAAGCTGTTCTGAACAATGATTTTACATTTTTTAATTTAACTAAAGAGGTTTACATACAACGAGTCAGTGAAGTTAATAAATATATAGAAGCTGCACTTAAAAAGCCTTTTGATTTTTCTGAAAATGATTCAATTCGTTTAGATGCGGAAAAGAGACATTTTGCCGAAAATAAAAAAGAACTTAAAGAGTTTTGGGCTAAGTTTTTAAAATATTCGGTTATGACAAAACTTGCCGATAAAATTAAAATTCAGGAAGACGCAAAAAAAAATAATGATACGACAATAAAAATAAAAACAATTGAAGAACTGCAGAAAAAAGCAACCGAAGAGATTAAAAAAAATTATGAAGACTGGTACCACAGAATCTCAAAAGTTGACGAAGACGATTTACTAAGTTTATATTTTAACTCAATAACAGGATATTACGGACCTCATACCGAATTCTTTCCGCCTAAAGACAAAGAAAACTTTGACATTCGCATTTCCGGAAAGCTGGAAGGTATAGGAGCCCAACTTTCCCAACCCAATGCATATATAAAAGTAGTAAAAATAATACCCGGAAGCCCGTGCTGGAAGCAAGGCGAACTTGAGGTAGGAGACTTAATATTAAAAGTAGCACAAGGAAATAAAGAAGCTGTTGATGTTGTAGATATGCGACTTGACAAAGCAATTGAGTTAATTAGAGGAAAAAAAGGAACAGAAGTTCGCCTGACTGTTAAAAAAGCTGACGGAAGCATAAAAATTATTCCCATAATCAGAGATATTATTATTTTAGAAGAAACTTTTGCAAAATCGGCAGTAATACAAGACAGTATAACCGGAATT
>Ga0256840_1001733_pt1 | contig 20081 bp, 19 predicted proteins | sample 355202metaG_FD_185969 | JGI IMG/M metagenome (GOLD analysis project Ga0256840, IMG submission 185969) | Hydrothermal vent microbial communities from Mid Atlantic Ridge, Atlantic Ocean - 355-202 | ecosystem: Environmental > Aquatic > Marine > Hydrothermal vents | place: Atlantic Ocean: Mid...
GGGGGTGACAAATTAACTACTTAGGATCTAATTTTTTCTTATAAAAGCCTTCAATTGGCTTTTCTGCTAATTTATTCTTCACTATTTTTGATTTAGATATTGTCTTTCCAGCTTTATTTTCATTGGTAATATTACGAAACTTAATAGCTAAACCTTGTAAAAAATTACGCAAAATTTGATCTTTACATTCTCTAAAATGCTTATGACCTGGCTTACGAAAAAATGCACTTAACTCATGCTTACTAAGTTTAAAGTTAGCCAACTCCAAAATTTCTAAAACTTCCTCTGCTTTAAGGTTTAGTGCAATTTTTAATTTCATAAAAATCATGTTATTACTTAAACGTTTTTCTGGTTCAGGTTTTGGACCATCACGCTTTCCACGTTTTTCTGATATGAAATTATTAAGAAAAATTGCTAATTGTGTATCACTACAAACTTTGTAATCAGGATGTTCATCTTTTTTTAGCCAATCACTGATCTCTGTACGTGTTACTTTATGTTTCCCATCACTTGAGAGACTTATCATTTTAGAATCGCTAAGATCAAATATATAGCGAAGTCGGCGTAGCACATCGTTGGCAATCATTTAATTTCCATAGGTCGATAGTTTTTTAAGAAGATACTGATCAAGGATAACCTATTTATAGGCATTTACACGAGGGGTATGACAAAATTTAAATAAATAACAAAAGTTATTAGATAAAATGAAATCTCTGCAGATTAACTGAACTTTTATCATCTGCAAAGCTTCATTTCATCTAATAATCAGGTATTCATCCAAGGAGGTATTGGCATTTCAGGTGGAAGTGGTGCAATCGGTGGAGCTGGCGGAATCATTCCTGAAACCTGTACCCCCGCTGCTTGGGCTAATTGCTGTTCTTGAATCCAATTTAGCTTAGCTTGTTGCTGTTGTTGAAAAAGATCAAACTCTTGTGCCTGATATTTTTCAAACTGAAAACGCTCTTGCTCTTGATATTCTGCAAAACTGGTTTGGTCTTGGCGTTGTTTAATATTTAAACCTTTACGGTCTTGCTCTTGATGAGCTTTAAAAGCCTTCCAATCTGTTTCCCACCAATTTTCCTGAACATCCTCATCGGTAATTTTTGGCAGTGTTGCTTCTGCTAACTTTTTATCGAGGGATTCACTACCCGGTAGAGGTGTATTAAGTATCTCTTTTACTCTTGCCAAAAGAGAATCATCTTGTGTTTCTACAGGGGTATCTGATGTAGTATTAGTTACTTTATTAGAATTTGAACTTGTGGTACCAGGCAAGGGTGTATTTAACAACTCCCCCATGCGCTCAAAAAAACTTTTCTTCTGTTCTTCCATGATAACTTCCCCTAGAATTAATGACTACTACTTATAGTTAGCTAAGTTTTAAATATATAATTTACTTAAAGAAAACCTACTTAAGGTTTAGTAATAAATTTTGTACTCCATACGACCAAGACCGCACAAGCAATAGCAGAAGCAACGGTCAATATTAACCCACCTAGAGTACTGCCAATTGTAGTTAACGCAACGAGATAACCACCAAGCACTCCACCTGCACCACCCAAAATACCATCACCAATCATGCCAAAAGCAGATACTCTTTTTGATATTTTACGCGTAATAAAACCCGTAATGATACCTACAAACAACCACACCAATAATACCCAAAGTGCCATTATTCTCTCCTTAAATTACAATATTAGAATATGGTAATATACTATACATTCTATTTTATTTGCAATAAATACAATAAATTATTCTGAGTAGCTTCTATAAATAAAAATGCATAGTACTAAGACATATGCATGATTTGCTACATTTGCCCTATAGTTGACTAAGTAAATTTACTATATTGTATCAAACAATATTTTCCTATAAGTTAGATTAGCCTTGCATCCAACTTATACACTCCCTCGTTAAAGTGTATAATCCTAACAACCAATATAACTAGCGCTTATAAAAATGAAAAAAACACTTACATTCTTACTATCCTCTCTTCTACTAATTTCCTCACTGAGCAGCTTCGCTGCAGGCTCTGATGATTTATTAAAACCTGATGAAGCTTTTAAATCATCAATTTCTCAATCATCCCCTGATAGTATTCAAGCTACATGGGATATTGCAGATGGTTATTATATGTACCGTAAGCGCTTTTCATTTGAAAGCGATACTGCTGGAATCACATTAGGCACTCCCAACTTTCCAAAAGGTAAAATGAAAGAGGATCCAGGTTTTGGCAAGGTTGAGACTTACCGTCACAAAGTGGTAGTTAATATTCCTATTACACGAAGTAGCTCTGCCCCTACTAGTTTTTCATTAAAAACAAAGTCACAAGGTTGTGCAGATATTGGAGTTTGTTATCCACCCCAAAAAAAGACTTTAACACTAAAACTTACAGCATTAGGCAACGAAGTAGCCCCAGCAAAAACAGTACAAACAACCAAAATAGAATCATCACCAACAAAAGGATTTAATCTTGCTAAGGAGCTAGGTATCTCAACACTTGGCGATGCCAATGCACCTCTCCCACCTGACAAAGCATTTGGTTTTGATATTGTTGCAAATGATAGGCAGAATTTAGATGTTCGCTGGAGCATTACCCCAGGGCACTATTTATATAAAGATAAACTTGGATTTAGCATAATCAAACCTACTACAGGTGCATCTCTTGGTAAGCCTATTTTACCTAAGGGGAAGGCCGAATATGACCAATACTTTGGAAATATCGTTACTTACAATAAAAACTTTGATGTCAAAATCCCATTCAATGCAGGCGATAACGATGCTATTACCCTAAGAATAAACTATCAAGGCTGTTCAAAACTCACAGGCATTTGTTATCCCCCAATAACTAAAACACAAACTATTAATTTGTCGGGGTTACCTGCTGGTTCAACTACCCCAAACAACGAAAGTCCATCACAAATAGACAATAAACCTTCAGGTATTATTGAACAGGCTGATAATGAGATTATATTAAACAAACCTCAAACAATTGATACTGGCAATAGTTTTCTTAACGAAAGTCTCAACAGCAAAAGCCTCTGGAATATATTCTTTGCAGCTCTTGGTGCGGGCTTGTTGCTTGCATTTACCGCCTGCATGTACCCAATGATCCCTATTGTCTCAAGTATTATTGTAGGCCAGGGGAAAGATGTTTCCATGCTAAAAGGTCTTTCTCTTTCAGCAGTTTATGTTCTTTCATTGGCTGTTACTTTTGGTATTGTTGGAGCCATAACCGCTTCTGTGGCAGGAGGTATAGGAGTTCAAGCCTATTTCCAAAACACATGGGTGTTACTTGCCTTCGCATTATTATTTGTCGTATTAGCATTTAGCATGTTCGGTTTTTATGATATCCAAGTACCTGCCGTATTACAAAATAAACTAACAAGCTTAAGTAATAACCAGAAAGGTGGCTCATGGATAGGTGTTGCCATTATGGGCGCTTTATCGGCTTTAATTGTTGGCCCCTGTGGCGGCCCTGTACTTGCTGCAATGTTGGGTTACGCAGCTGCTTCGTCCAGCATGGTCAGCGGATTTACTGCCCTTTTTGCTTTAGGCCTTGGAATGGGTTTGCCTTTATTAATAGTAGGTGCAGGCGGCGGAAAGTTATTACCGAAGGCTGGCAACTGGATGACAGCAGTAAAAGCTACGGCTGGTGTGATTTTGCTAGGTGTGAGTTTAGTAATTCTTGAGCGACTCCCCAGCATCTTCCCTCCGAGCTTAACCATGCTTCTTTGGGCGTTGTTATTAATTGTTAGTGGAATCTACTTAGGTGCATTTAGTTCATTAAAAGAAGGAACTAGTAACTGGATGAAACTATGGAAGGGTCTGGGGGTAGCAGCTGTTATATACGGAACTATCGTTATGCTTGGTGGCCAAATGGGGAGCCAGACTGTCACAGACCCACTTCATACAATTAAAAGTGGCATGGGTAGTAGTGCATCCTCTTCGCAAGGGGGGGGAGGCGGCACTATGGAGCACGTTACATTTAAACGCATCAAATCCACCGAAGATCTAAAAAGAGAAATATTACTTGCAAAACAAAATGGAAAAGCGGTTATGTTAGATTTCTATGCCGATTGGTGTATATATTGTAAAACATATGAACGTTATGTATTCCCTGATCCTTCAGTAAGAAAATACTTAGACAATATGGTTTTACTTCAGTCTGACGTTACCGCCATGGATAAAACAGATGAAGCCCTTATGAAGGTTTTAGGGGTTTCTTTACCACCAGCATTATTATTCTTCGATAAAAATGGCAAAGAAATACCTTTATCTCGTATTTTAGGAGACATGAATGCAAAAGAGTTTTCAACTCATTTGAGTAAGTTTTTCAATTAAAAACACTAAACCTGAAGGATTTTTAAATGAAAAAAGTACTTTCATTACTCGTGATAATAACCTTCTTAGGTTTAATTAGCATATATTTTGCTATCAAGAATGATATGCATAAAATAGTTTTTGGGGATACAGGAGTAGTAACAAACTTTATAGAAAAACTACGAGATAATGGTAAACAACCGTTGTTTACTTCAGGCCTAGTCGGTCAAATAGCTCCCGATTTTACCTTAGCGTCAGCCTCCTCTGGTAGAATTAAATTATCTGATTACAAGGGAAAGTTAGTATTACTCAACTTCTGGGCATCTTGGTGCCCTCCTTGTCGTGCTGAAATTCCAGGCTTTATAAAAATCCAAGAAAAGTACAAAGATAAAGGATTTACAATCCTTGGTGCTGCTATTGAGGACAAAAAAGCGGTTAATATTTACATGATGGAGGTCGGTCTAAATTACCCTACCGCCTATGGAGTTGAAGAAGTTCACAAAATAGCAGGGGTTTATGGTGACCCAGATGGCGCACTACCATACAGTGTATTAATTAGTAAAGACCAAAAAATACTAGCAATTTTTGCAGGTTTCTTAAGCGAGACAAAGCTTGAAAAGCTAATCGAAAAAAATCTGTAACTACTTTTAATAAAAAATCAGAATAATACTTGCGCTTAAAGATACCCCCCCCTATAATACGCTCCCTCTGATGCGGGGTGGAGCAGTCTGGCAGCTCGTCGGGCTCATAACCCGAAGGTCGTAGGTTCGAATCCTGCCCCCGCTACCAAGTTTCAAGAAATTAGCAATTTATCGTTACTTTCATAATAAAAAAGCCCCGTTTTAACGGGGCTTTTTTATTATTTACCACTTGTGATTTTTAACAAAGGTAGATAAAAACAAATAAGAAAACTGCTATAAATACAGGATAATACGTGCAAACAGCGTTAGATAACTTAGTAAAAAATACCGTAGAAGGCCTTGGCTTTATACTTTGGGGCTATGAATATCGCCCACATGGTGAGAGCGCATTGTTACGTATATTTATTGAAAAACCTGACACAGGCATAAGCGTGGATGACTGTGCACTTGTCAGTCGCCAAATAGGAGCTGTACTTGATGTTGAAGATACAATTCCTGTTGCCTATATATTAGAAGTATCATCACCAGGTATGGATCGCGTTTTATTTAGTCCCGAACAGTACCAAGACTATGTTGGTGACAAAATAAAAATACGTACCCGTACTAGAATAAATGATAGAAGAAATTTTAAAGGATTATTAGTTAAAGCGAATGACAGTGTTGTTACTGTTAAAGTAGATAACGAAGAATTTGCAATTCCTTATGAATCCATTGATCGTGCCAGACTAACTCTGGACTGACTGAAAGGTTACACCGTTATGAGCAAAGAAATACTATACGTCGTAGAAACAGTATCTAATGAAAAAAACTTAGATCCTGCTGATATTTTTGAAGCAGTAGAGATAGCGATCGCTACCGCCACACGAAAAAAGTATGGGACAGAGCAAGACTTCCGTGTAGATATTGATCGAGAAACAGGTGATTACAGAACATTTCGTCGTTGGGAAATAATGGATGACGAAAGTCCAGATTTTGAGTCTCCAGAAAGACATCTATTAAAAAGCTATGCTGATGATAGAAAATTAGGTCTAGAAATTGGTGAGTATCTTGAAGAAGAAGTTGAGTCAATCAAGTTTGGTAGAATTACTGCTCAAATTGCCAAGCAAGTTATCATGCAAAAGGTACGTCACGCTGAACGCCAAAAAGTCGCTGATGCTTTTAAAGACCAAGTAGGTCAAATCGTATTAGGTACGGTTAAACGCGTTGATCGTCGTGGCATTGTTTTAGACCTTGGTGAAAATAGTGAAGCCATTATTCCGCGCGATCAAATGATTCCACGTGAAATGGCTCGCACTGGTGATCGTATGCGTGGACTTTTACTTGAGATTGATGAAGAAGGCCGTGGCGGCCCTCGCATGATTGTTTCTCGTGTTGATGAAGAGTTTTTAGTTGAACTAGTCAAACTTGAAGTACCAGAAATTGGTCAAGACCTTATCGACATCATGGGAGCTGCACGTGACCCAGGTTCTCGCTCTAAAATTGCTGTTCGTGCTAACGTGCCAAACCTCGACCCCGTAGGGGCTTGTGTTGGTATGCGTGGTTCACGCATCCAAACCGTAACAAATGAAATGAACAATGAACGGGTTGATATTATCCCTTGGGATGACGACATCGCTCGCTTTGTAATCAACGCAATGCAACCTGCTGAAGTTTTATCGATTGTTATTGATGAAGATAAAAAGAGCATGGATATTGGTGTTGACGAAGAAATGCTTGCTCAAGCGATTGGGAAAGGTGGTCAAAATGTACGCCTTGCCAGCCAGTTAACGGGCTGGACACTCAACGTAATGAGTGAGGAGGAAGCAGAAAACAAAACACGTAGCGAGCAAGGTATGTTAGTTACACTATTTGCTGACAAACTAGAAGTTGATGAAGAAGTTGCAAGTATCTTAGTTGAAGAAGGGTTTGCAAGCTTAGATGAAGTCGCTTACGTTCCTGCTGAAGAATTCTTAAAGATCGAAGAATTTGATGAAGAAATTGTTGAAGAATTAAGAAGTCGTGCTCGCAATGCCCTACTTGCACTTGCAATCACAGGCGAAGGTGGAAAACCAGCTCAAGACCTTTTAGAAATGCGAGGCATGAATAATGCACTTGCACAGTTACTTGCAAGTAAAGGTATTTGTACAATGGAAGATCTTGCAGAGCAAGCTACCGATGAATTACTCGATATTGACGGTATTGAAGATGAAGAACAAGCCGCAAAACTGATCATGATTGCACGTGAGCCATGGTTTGCCGAAGCAAAAGCAGACTCTGATGAAAATTCAGATAAAACTGCCGATGACAAAGCTTCAAATGTGTAAGCCAATAGGAGATAAATTAAATGTCAGATACAAGCATAAAACAACTCGCTGAGTTAATCGGAGCTCCTGTAGAAACCTTACTGCAACAGTTACAAGATGCAGGAATGGAGGTATCAGGTGCTGATGACACCATCACGGACAAACAAAAGCTAGCTCTATTGGAACATATTCGTACGGGTTTAAGTACTACCAAAACAGCTAAAAAGTCGCCAGGAAAAATATCTCTTAAACGTCGATCTACCAGTGAGATTGATGTCTCAAGCTCTCATGGCAAAAATAGCGTTTCAGTTGAAGTGAGACGTAAGAAAAGTTTTAGTCGCCCTGCTCCTGAGTCGACTACAGTGACTGATGCAGTTAATGTTGAAGAATTAGAAGCTTCAGCTAATCGATCTAAAGAACTGGCTGAACAAATCTCAAATGAGAGAAAAGCTCGTGAAAAAGCAATGGATAAGTCCAAAGCAGATCGCAAAGAAGCCAGTGACAAAAGAGCAATCGCAAAAGCTGAGGAAGAGGCTGAAAAATCTACTCCCTCTATCGAGAAAGAATCTGAAATAATAGAAACTGTTGAAGAAGTTGAAGAGGTCATCTCAAAAACAGAAAAATCCGATGAAAAAGCTGCCGTTGAAACTAATGAACCTGAAACTGAAACTACTAGCAATATTGAGCCAGTAACTGAATCGAGTTCAGAGACAACAACCGAAGAAGTAGCAGAGCCAGTTAAGCCATTAACACCTAAAGAAATGCGTGAAGCCTTGGCAAATAAAGCACGAGCAGAAGCATCTTCTATGTTTAAGAGACGTGCATCGCCTCCTAAACGTACTCCTGCTCCAGCGCCTGCGAAGAAAGCAGCGCCAGCACCAACGGTAGCCCCTGCTTCACCCAATGCAAATGCTAATAAAGGCAAGAAAAAACCTTTCCAAGGACGTGGAGGAGCACCGGGTCAAGGTCAGCTTCACATCAAAAATGGACAAGGCGGCCGCCGTAAAAAGAAAGGCAAGCGCTCAAGAAATATTAATATTGAGCAGTCAACTGATCATGGGTTTGAAATGCCAACAGAAACTGTTGTGCATACCATTGAAGTACCTGAAACTATTGTGGTTTCAGAACTTGCTCAAATGCTTAAGGTGAAGGGAGCTGATGTAATCAAAGCTATGATGGGTATGGGTGTCATGGCAACCATCAACCAAGTAGTTGATCAAGATACCGCTATTTTGATCGTTGAAGAAATGGGCCATATTGCAACAGCAGGAAAATCCGAAGAAGAGGAAACTTCGTCTGAAAGCTTACTTGAAGATGTAAGTGGATACGAGCTTCACCCTCGTCCCCCAGTTGTAACTATAATGGGCCATGTTGACCATGGTAAAACTTCCTTGCTCGATTATATTCGTGAAAGTCGTGTTGCTTCTGGTGAAGCAGGTGGAATCACTCAACATATTGGTGCTTATCAAGTTAAGAAAGATAATGGAACCATTGCATTTTTGGATACTCCAGGCCACGCGGCATTTTCACAAATGCGTGAACGTGGCGCTCAAACAACAGACATTGTTATCTTAGTTGTTGCCGCTGATGATGGTGTTATGCCTCAAACAGAAGAAGCAATTAAGCATACTCGTGCAGCTGGTGTTCCTCTTATCGTAGCAATCAATAAGATTGATAAAGAATCTGCTGACCCAGAAAGAGTAAAGAGCGAATTATCTAAATTTGAAGTTATCCCAGAAGATTGGGGTGGAGAAGATGTATTCGTTAACGTTTCTGCAAAAGAAGGAACAGGTATTGATGACCTTCTTGATGCCATTTTATTAGTCTCTGAAGTCTTAGAGCTTAAAGCACGTACTGAAGGCCCTGCAAAAGGTTCTGTCATAGAATCCCGAATTGAAAAGGGCAAAGGAGCTGTTACAACAGTCCTTGTTCAAGAAGGAACATTGCAAAAGGGTGATATCGTTCTCGCTGGTTCAGAGTATGGTCGTATACGAGCTATTCTTAACGATATGGGCAAGACAATTACAGAAGCAGGCCCATCAACACCAGTAGAAATCCTCGGGCTTTCTGGCACCCCTGCATCAGGACAAGATGTACTTGTTATGAAGAATGAGCGTCGCGCACGTGAACTTGCAGAACAGCGTCATGAAAAAGAGCGTGAAGGTCGTTTTGCGGCTCAACAAGCCGCTAAACTTGATGCTATGTTTGAGAAGATGCAGAACGCTGACAAATCAACTTTATCCATACTGTTAAAAGCTGATGTCAATGGTTCACTTGAAGCAATTAAGAGTTCACTTGCCGCACTTTCTACACCAGAAGTTGCAGTACAGATTATTTCATCAGGTGTAGGCGGATTAAGTGAAACTGATATTAGTATGGCACAAGGCGCAGATGCTGTAGTCATCGGCTTTAATGTCCGCGCAGATGCCTCTGCAAGAAGACTAGCAGCAGAGTCAGGTACTGAAATTCGTTACTACAGTATCATCTATGAACTAATCGATGATGTTCGTGATGCGATGAGTGGCCTCTTAAAACCTGAACTCCGTGAAGAAATGATCGGTATCGCAGAAGTTAAAGATGTCTTTACTGGTTCTGGTTTCGGAAATATTGCGGGTTGTTTAGTTATTGAAGGCAAAGTTAAGAAAAGCGAACCTATTCGTGTTCTTCGTAATGATGTGGTTGTTTACGAAGGATACCTTGAGTCACTTCGTCGTCATCAAGATGATGTTAAAGAAGTGGTTATGGGTACTGAATGTGGTATCGGCGTTAAAAACTATGATGATATTCAGCCAGGCGACCAGATTGAAGTCTTTACCCGCACTGAAATTGAACGAAAGCTTTCGAAAAACTAATCGGATTATATAAAGTGCCTTACGATTATTCGAGAACCGATCGCATCGGTGAGCAAATCAAACGAGAGCTTGCTATGCTAATACGCAATGAGATCAAAGATCCACGCGTTAGCATGGTAAGTATTCTTGATGTCACAGTTACGAAAGATCTTTCTCAAGCAAAAGTCTATTTTGATGCGCTAAACCAAGATGAGCATGAAGCCTGTGAAAAAGGTTTGAACAGTGCTGCAGGTTTTTTACGTAGAGAGTTAGGACGTGCTATAAAATTGCGAAATACTCCTTCTCTGAAATTCATCTACGATGATACTGAACAACGCGCTAATGACTTATCACACCTGATTGACAAGGCTGTAAAGTCTGACAAATAGAAATTTAATCTCACGTAATGTCCAGAAATAAAAAAGGTAAAGATATCGATGGGATTTTACTCCTCGATAAACCCCTAGGCAGAAGTTCTAACTCTGCATTACAAAAAGTTCGCTATCTTTTTAATGCAAAAAAAGCGGGACATACAGGCAGCCTTGATCCACTTGCCACCGGTGTACTCCCCATTTGTTTTGGACAAGCTAGTAAAGTCTCTGCCTACTTACTTGACTCTGATAAACGTTATATTTTTACCGCTCAACTCGGGGAAACAACCACGACAGGCGATAAAGAAGGTGATATTTTACAAACGCGTGAAGTAACATCCTTTACCGAAACACAAGTCGAAAACGTGTTGGACTCATTCAGGGGCGCTATAGAACAAATTCCCCCTATGCATTCAGCCCTCAAACACAACGGCCAACCACTCTACAAGCTAGCGCGACAAGGCATTGAAGTAGAGCGCAAAGTTCGTCACGTAATCATCCACGAATTAACCCTTATCAAAATCACTAAAGATACTATCACAGTTGATGCTCATTGCAGCAAGGGTACTTACATTCGTACGCTTGCCCAAGATATTGGTGAAGCTTTAGGCTTTGGGGCACATCTTAGTATGTTGCGTCGTACAGATGTCTCTCCATTTGACTGCAGCAAACTCTATACCATTGAAGATATAGAAAAATTACAACAAACTGGCAAGCTATCAACTACCCTACTCCCTATTGATAGCGCATTAATTAAATTACCTTCCATTATTTTGAATGTATCTGATTCTAATCGAGTAAAACAAGGCCTAAAAGTATCGCGCTCCGACGTACCTGATAGTGACGTGATAAAAATGTACCTTGAAGATGGAGAATTTATTGGTATTGGTCGATGCTCAATTAACAAAGAAGGTGACCGTCAACTTGCTCCAAAAAGAATGATGAAAACAAATTAATACGATTTAGAGCATATAATACAATTTTGTCACCCCCCTTACTTTTTATCCTTTTGTATGCTGTATATCTTTTTTAATTTACAAAATGATCAAAAATGAGGGGGGTGACAAAAAACACCTTCATTTACCTATAATTAAAGGCTAAAACTAACAAAATCTATGCCATCTAAGCCTTTAGCGTGTTACAATGCGCGCCTTTTTACATGTAGTCATTTTTATGTCTACTTTACCAACCCAATCTACTTTTACTTTGTAATTGTTAGGTACTTATCTGGAACTTAGGAACTATGTCTCTGAACGCAGAAACTAAAGCGAAAATCGTAGCAGAATATCGCTTGTCAGACACTGACACCGGGTCTTCGGAGGTGCAGGTTGCGCTATTAACAGCGAACATCAAGCATCTTACGGAGCACTTTAAAACTCACATTCACGATCACCACTCACGCCGTGGTTTATTGAGAATGGTTAATCAGCGCCGTAAGCTTCTTGACTACTTAAAGCGTACGGAACTAACTCGCTACCAAGATTTAATCAAACGTTTAGGTTTACGTCGTTAGATCACTTTGAAAACACCGCACTTGTGCGGTGTTTTCGTATATACCCCTATCACGTATTAGGTTGTTTATAAAAGCCTTATCCTTAATTGAAAAGTCTTTTATAAACATCCTTCGTGATTTAAATTATTAAAACTCAAAGAATGCACACAAAGGAATAGAATATGTTTGATGTTGTAACTACAACGTTTCAATACGGTGATAACACTGTTGAATTAGAAATGGGCGAAATCGCTCGCCAAGCACACGCTGCCGTTAAGGTTGATATGGATGGAACAGTCGTTTTTGTATCAGTTGTTGGTAAGAAAGATGCCAAACCAGGTCAGGACTTTTTCCCTCTCACAGTAAACTACCAAGAAAAAACATACGCTGCTGGTAAAATTCCTGGTGGTTTTTTCCGTCGCGAAGCACGCCCAAGTGAAGGTGAAACTTTATTAGCACGTTTAATTGACCGCCCTATTCGCCCTCTATTTCCAGAAGGCTACATGAATGAAGTACAAGTTATCATCTATGTGGTTTCGTTAAACCCTGAAGTACTACCTGATATTCCCGCAATGCTAGGCACATCTGCGGCACTTGCAGCATCAGGTATTCCTTTTGCTGGCCCAATTGGTGCAGCACAAGTTGGTTATATAGATGGCAAGTACGTTCTAAACCCAAGTGTTTCTGAAATGGAGAAATCTGATCTAGACCTTATGGTTGCGGGTACATCCGATGCCGTATTAATGGTTGAATCAGAGGCAAAAGAGCTATCTGAAGAGATTATGCTGGGTGCTGTTGTATATGGCCACGATGAAATGCAAGTTGCTATTTCAGCAATCAATGACTTTGCTAAAGAAGTAGGTAACGAAACTTGGGAGTGGACTGCACCAGAAAAAGATGAAGCACTTGCAAAACAAGTTGCCGATATCTGTGAAGCAGATCTGAAAGATGCTTTCTCAACAGCAGATAAAATGGATCGCCAAGATAAAGTAGCAGCCGCTAAAGCCAAGCTTATGGAAGCATTAGTAACAGATGAAGATGACTCAGCCGATGCAGGTGATGTTTCTGGTGCATTTAAAGATTTAGAAAGTAGCATCGTCCGAGGACGTATTATTGCAGGTGAGCCTCGTATTGACGGGCGTGATAATCAAACAGTTCGTGCGATTGCATCTCGCGTTGGCGTCCTTCCTCGTACTCATGGTTCTGCGCTATTTACACGTGGCGAGACTCAGGCATTGGTTGTTACTACACTTGGTACACAGCGTGATGCTCAAATTATTGATGCGCTACAAGGCTCTTATAAAGACCCATTCTTACTACACTACAACTTCCCTCCTTACTCTGTTGGCGAGACAGGTCGCACAGGTAGCCCAGGTCGTCGTGAAATTGGTCATGGTCGTTTAGCTAAGCGTGGTGTACTCGCAGTTATGCCTGATCAAGAATCATTCCCTTATACTGTTCGTGTAGTTTCAGAAATTACAGAATCTAACGGCTCAAGCTCTATGGCTTCTGTTTGTGGTACATCACTATCCTTAATGGATGCTGGTGTCCCCATCAAAGCACCTGTTGCCGGTATCGCGATGGGTTTAGTTAAAGAAGGCGATGATTTTGCGGTATTAACAGACATCTTAGGCGACGAAGATCACCTCGGTGATATGGACTTTAAAGTTGCAGGCACTAAAGACGGTATCAATGCACTGCAAATGGATATCAAAATCCAAGGCATCACTAAAGAGATTATGGAGCAAGCTTTAGAACAAGCACAAACTGCTCGTTTGCACATACTTGATGAAATGAACAAAGTAATCTCAGAGTCTCGTACAGAAGTTTCTGACTTTGCACCACGCTACGTAACGATGAAAATCAACCCTGATAAAATTCGTGAAGTTATTGGTAAAGGTGGCGAAACAATTCGTGGTATTGCTGACCAAACTGGTGCACAGGTTGATATTGACGACACTGGTGCTATCAAAATTTCTGCCGTTGACGGCAAAGCTGCTAGTGCTGCAAAGAAGATGATCGAAGACATCACCGCAGAAGCTGAAGTAGGAACAATTTATAACGGTAAAGTTGCAAAAATCATGGAATTTGGTGCATTTGTAACGATTCTTCCTGGCAAAGATGGCTTAGTCCATATCTCACAGATTAGTGATGAGCGTGTTGAAAAGGTTGGTGACCACTTGAAAGAAGGAGATGATGTACGTGTAAAGTTACTTGAAATCGATCGTCAAGGTCGTATGCGACTAAGTATGAAGGAAATAAAAGATGGTGAATAAACCGTAGTTTATTATCTACCATTCATCAAAAAGGCTCCTTTATGGAGCCTTTTTTGCATCTAAAGTTCATATAAGGCGTATATAGATCAACAACGGATAATTAATTGAATCATTACTAAAAGAAGAAACGATGATGGAAGATATTTATGCTGAATTGTTGCAGAAAACTGCAACGGGAGATCAGCTAGCGTTTAAGAAACTCTATGAGGAAACATCTCCAAAACTCATGAGTCTCTGCTTACGCTTAATGCGTACAGAAGCGCTTGCTGAAGATGTATTACAAGAAGGCTTTATCAAAGTCTGGGAAAAGGCAGATACCTTTACGCCAGGCAAAGGTCGAGCACTTACGTGGATGTCCACAGTAATACGAAACAAGGGATTAGATAAACTTCGTAGCTTGAAAACAAAAGCTGCTGAAACTGAAATCCAGTATGAAGGTTTAGAGTTTGCCTCAGCAGATTTACAACCCGATAATCTGGAGGATTTGAGTCAGGATGTGAAAGGTTTAATGGCATGTTTAGATACATTAAAACCTGCTCAAAGAGAATGTATTTTATTGTCCTACTACTATGGACACACACATCAGGAGCTAGCCGAAAAAATGGGCAGGCCTCTGGGAACAATTAAAGCCTGGATTAGAAGGGGCTTAGAGGATATACGACCATGTCTAACATAAGTAATAGTACAAAAAGTACCATGCGATACCAAAATCCTGAATTATTTGAACAGCTAGCGATTGAATATGCTGCTGGCAGTATGCAAGGAAGAGCTAAAAAACGCTTTGAAGCGCTTATGGAAACACATTTTTATTTACGTGCTGTAGTCGATGCCTATGAAAATAAGTTTGCAACACTGGTTGAACTCTTACCTGATACACAACCTTCTAATAAAGTGTGGGAAAGTATAGATGCACATATACAAGCATCCAAGCCTCAAAAAAATCTTATACCTTGGTGGAAAACAAACTTTTTTAAGCAGGGATTTGGTATGGCAGCAATGGCAGTAGTCGTATCTGCTGTGCTTCTACTTAACCCAATGACAATTACACCACAGGCAACAGCAACTGCTTATACTGCGGTGCTTGAATCAAGTACTAACGAAGCCATGGCTGTTACTAAAATCCAAAAATCAGATATGACTCTAACTATTGATATTATGAAAAAGGTTAATATCGCTGATGATATGGAGCTAACGCTTTGGTGCCACCCAAAAAATGGGGGAACGCCTATGAAAATGGGAACTATCTCTAAATCTGGTAAAACCAATATAAAAATTACCAAGAAAGAATGGCAAGAAATGAAGAATGTAGGTTCTCTAGCAATTAGTATTGAACATAAAGGTGAAAATACTGCAAAAAAACCTACAGGAAAAATTCTATTACAAGGACAGCTTAGTACTGCTAGTTTATGATAATATTGGCATTATGCTACTCCAATTTAAATGTAACCAAATAAAAAAACCTCTACATTTAATCTGCAGGTTTTTATATTTGGTGATCGCATTTTTACTTATTGCCTGCTCACCCTTACAGGCAAAAAAACCACAATCAAATTCATACAACTATCCTATCTCCCCAGATAGAACTAACAGTAAACATATGCAAGTCCAGCTCTTGGGTAGTGTTGCATTGAAATCATTCACATTCAACTCTATACCTGTATACGAACTTTCAGGTATTGCATGGGATAGTGATGAACAACTATTTTATGCAGTATCAGACGAAGGTTTTCTTTATCATTTAAAGCCCACATTGAAAAATAACAAACTGAAAGATATGGAAGTCATTTTCGCAACCGAACTAAAAGGAGCCAATGGCTCAGCACTTTTAGGAAAGTATAGTGATTCTGAAGGGTTATCTTTAATAAATAATCGCAACGGTATTAAAGGAGATTCTAAATTAGTTATTTCTTTTGAAAATAAACCACGCATATCTCTTTATTCCCCTAAAGGGAGAATGCTTGCTGGAGTTCAAACGCCAAAATATCTTCATAAAAGAAAATACTTTCGGCATAAAAACAAAGCTCTCGAAAGTGTCGCTATGCACCCTAAATACGGTGCAATTACTGCGGCAGAAAGCCCTTTAAAAAAATACCCTATAACGCAACAGACAATTTATTCAAGTACAGGAAAGCAATGGAATTTCCTTGCTTCAACAGAAAAAAACAGCTCAATTACAGGCCTAGAGGTATTACCTAATGGTGATGCATTAGTACTTGAACGTGCTTATAGTGGCCCCTTTACACCCATAAATATAAAACTTCGCAGAATTAAACTAGAAAAATGCAACAATAAAAATAATTGTGAGACAGAAACAATAGCAAACTTTAACGGTGCTGATGGTTGGTTACTTGACAATTTTGAAGGCCTTACTCACTTTAAGAACAACCAATATCTTATTGTTTCAGATAATAATGAGAACCCATTTCAAAAAACAATTTTTATGCTTTTTGAAATACTTTAAAAGCAATATATGGTATTAAAAATAAAATACGCATTTTTTTACAATTTCAAACTACAATCTGGATATGACAATTGAAAACACAAAAGATAAAACCAATGCACTAGGTCACTTAACCTCACTCGAAGCCTTTGATTTTTTAAGGGCTAATCCAGAGGCAAGGTTAATTGATATCCGCTCATCTATGGAGTTTTTATTTATAGGTCATCCAACGAATAGTATTCATATTGCATGGATGGAAGATCCTGATTGGGAGATAAACCCCAACTTTATAAAAGAAATCAATCAAATTCAAAAAGCCAGCACCAATAATAACTGCCCTATTGTATTAATTTGTCGCAGTGGCAACCGATCTGAAAAAGCGGGCATTCAATTACTTGAAGCAGGCTTGCTCAATATTTATCACGTTACAGATGGCTTTGAAGGTGATAGAGATGAGAATAATCATCGTGGTACTTTAAATGGATGGCGCTTTCATGAATTACCTTGGGAGCAATGTTAGCTTTTTTGCCATAACATCATAGAAGAACACGAAAAATAAAAACTAAATTCTACCTTCTTTATACTTAGGCAAGTCATCACAAATTTTAACCCAATTGGCTTTTGAACCCGTATAAATATGCGCATCAGGTAAAACATCTAAATCACTATCCAACGTACCGAGTGAAAACTCAATCAAATCACTCATTTCTTCTGATACTGCAAACGTCATGCTAGAACCACAATTTCGACAAAACTGACGAACCGAGCCATTGCTTGCCACATATTTTTTTAACTGATCTTCACCTTCAAGCCAACGAAAATATTTTGTGTCAGCTTCACCCAGTGTAGAAAAACCCGAGCCGTGAAACTTACGACACATTGAGCAATGGCAATATCCCATCTGTAATTTTATTTTATCTACTTCATATTTGATTGCACCGCAAACACAGCTGCCTTTATGCATTGCCACAAACCTCACATTTTGGACTTTTAGGAATCGTTACCGTTTGCCACTCCATCGCTAAACCATCAAATAACAATAGCTTGCCATTAACGCTCTCGCCTTCACCGACGAGTATAAGTATCGCTTGCAGTGCTTGAAGTGTGCCTATCACGCCTACAACGGGTGATAGCACGCCTTCCATTGCACAAGTCTCAGTGCTTTCAAATTCTGCTTTGTATAAGCATTGGTAACATGGCCCGCTTTTATCTTTATCAAGAGAAGGTATATAGCTAGCTATCTGCCCTTCCATCCGAATGGCCGCACCTGATACCAGTGGCGTCTTGGTTTTCACACAAACACGATTAATCATAAAACGTGTGGGAAAGTTATCCGTACAATCTAAAACTAAATCAGCCTTCTTCGCATATTTTTCTAGCTCACTTTCATCTAACTGCCAATCTATTGCCTCCACCTCACAATCTGGATTAATTTCAGCGATAGTACGTTTAGCAGAGAGAGCTTTTAGCTCACCAATATCTTTGGTGCGATGAATAATTTGACGTTGTAAATTTGAGTCTTCAACTTGGTCAAAATCACTAACAATAATTCGCCCTACCCCCGCTGCTGCAAGATACAGTGCTGCAGGCGAACCTAAACCACCCATGCCAATGATTAGCACAGTGGAGTCTAATAACTTTTGCTGCCCGACTTCACCTATTTGATTAAGGCGAATTTGACGCGCATACCGGCTTTGCTGTTGTTCATTCATATTGCTTGCGTATTGATAATCATAAGACCTGAATTAAAGCCCACCCCCCGCCTTTTTGCCACTTTTGTATTAAACTTTTTAGGAAAAGTACCTCGATACCCTAGCGCTTTTTTTAACACAATAAAGCGGAGAAGAGACTTCTTGCGCTAACCCCAAATATTAATCAGTCTTTTATTGATAAGCCTTGTAAAACACCTGCCTCCAAACGCTCAACTAACTCATGTTTATCAATGCTATATTTTTCTAGATCACTGATAGTAGCACCAAACCTATGACTACTTTCATACTCATAATCAAATTTAACACCATAGCAATCACCAATACGTAACAAATAAAGACTTTCAGGGTTATTAGCCGTACCCTCCATACCAAATAATAGAAATACTTCAATATCCTCCTCTTTCTTATATTTATAATATCTAGCAATTACCCCCTCTCGATCTAAAGGGAGCCAAGACTCTTTATCACCATTTAATGAAAAGTAACGCTTCCCTCGATACTTACACTCTACTGCAACCTTCTTACCTGAAAATGACAATAGAAAATCAGGATTACCATTACTTTTCACATAAATACCCTCAAAAATCCCCTTATCTGATGTCCAATCTTCAATAGTAACCTTATTTTCTTTCCATATATTTGCTGTAAATAGTTCAAATAAACGCCCTTTAACTAAGCCATCGATATTACTACCTTCGAGATCCACCCCCATTACTCTCCCTCTTTCAACGGCCTCATCATATTTTTGCTTTAATGTTTCATAGGCTTTTTCTCGTGAAGTAATATCAGTATTATCTTTTCGTTCTAGGAGCTTAATTTCTTTTTTTGCTACTTTCTCAAGTTCATGTATTATTTTTTTACGTTTTTTCCCTATTTCCCTAGCCACTTTTTCATCGACTTTTTTATTAAAATCATCTTCTGTAAAGTGCTCTCCTACTACAAAGTTATTTTGTAAAACTGGGCGTTTAGTTGATCTTCTCCTTTTACTTATAAAGCGAAAAAAAACAGTAATAATATTGATAACAAATAACACTAACACGCCCGCAATAACCCAAGGACTAGATTTCAAGATACCCTCTTCATAGTGTTTTAGTGATTCACTCTTTAAAACAAGCTGTTTAAATATTCGAGAATAACCGAGTTCAAAATCTCCCTTTAGAATCGCTTGATTATGATTGATCCTATAAAAATTATTCCACTTGGTTTTATCAGCAGAAAGTTTTGCAAACTCCCCAGGGCGAAGCTTCGCGACAACAAGTGATTTAGTAGTAGGTGACTTCCATATATTTACAGACTTGCGCTTAGCATTAATCCCACCTACCTCAGTATAAGCCGGTTTAAAGAAAAAAACGGCAATATACGCTGCGACAATCAGAAATAATAAAAATAAAATAAATGATTTTAAAATATCTTTGACTAGCTGAATTATCATGATTTTTCCTTATAGAAGTAAATATCCATAGTATAAAAAGGACAGTATATAAAGGACAGCCATAATCTTATCAACTAAAAGCAACCGCTCGTCATTGCGGTGAAGACCGCAATCCACGGTTGAAGCATCGCCTGATCGTAAATGGATACTGGTCTTCACCCACTACTGTCCGAGATAATATATCAAATATAAAGCTCCCTTTGAAAAGCCTTTAATTCTTGATTGTATTGCCTTCGTTTCCGTATCATTTCATCTTCAACGATGGGTCGTTGAAATAAGCCACT
>Ga0256840_1001734_pt1 | contig 20080 bp, 18 predicted proteins | sample 355202metaG_FD_185969 | JGI IMG/M metagenome (GOLD analysis project Ga0256840, IMG submission 185969) | Hydrothermal vent microbial communities from Mid Atlantic Ridge, Atlantic Ocean - 355-202 | ecosystem: Environmental > Aquatic > Marine > Hydrothermal vents | place: Atlantic Ocean: Mid...
TAGAACTTATGCTCATTATTATCTCCAAAATTATCAAATGTATAATTATCCATCCCACCATATAATTTCTGCCCATCATATGGTGAACATGGCACTTTAAAAGGATTTTTAACTACAATTGCTCCTCTATATCCATCATCACTTGGAATATCCCATTCTATTTTACCAATATTATTTTCAAGTGTATATCTTAGGTTTTTCACACTCGACGGAGCGTTTCTTCTTTTTTTAATATAATTAATGACTAAAGATGGTCTATTCATTCTCTTAGAATCTATCCATGAGACATTTTGAGATTTACAAAATGGTTTATGAGATGAAGCAGAGATAACAAAAAGCACTTTTTGATTGTTTTGAGCAACTAAAACCATCTCATTTATGGAGTGTGTATCAAAAACAAATCTTTGTTTTGAGGATTCTTTAATATCAGATACACTCACATCATAACCAATTCTCTCAACCACCTCAATATTTTTAATTTTCTCATATGTTTTTTCCCCTTCATATGGTACAACCATCTCTATATGGAAACGAAGACTATTTAAAGCATTTATACTATGAGCCTCCATTTCAATATATGCTGTGGAGATTACAGTATTATCCATTTCTGGCAGATTTGACAAATCAAACTCTAAACATCCATACTCTTTATACCCATTTTTATCAAATCCAACCTGCAATGTTTCATCTATCATTGTATCTTTTAAGGCTGTAAACTCTGTAGATGACTGTAGATCTATTCTTGCTTCAGCTATTGTATATGAGATATCCAGTTTTGGTCGATAGGTTAATCCACCACTAAATTTTCCATACCCAATATCCCACTGCATAAGTTGTGAAGCACGATCTAATGGTAAAGTAGATGGTCCCTCCATTCTAAAGTACGCTTCTCTTCTTTTTAATGATTTTTGTAAAACATCCAGTTCTTGCTTTGCGAAAGTATATGTTCTCCATACTCCTTGAGAAAGCTGTGCAGATCCGGTAGGTCTATCTATATATGAAAGTACTTTAGCATTTTTAATATCATCAAAACTATCAATTTTATCAATTGTTCTTTCATCAACCTGTCCAACTCTCCACTCACCAAAACTCTCTACCTGAACAGAAACTCTATTCATGGGATAAAAAGATATTGATGCTGCTGTTATGATTGCGTTTTCAGGTATGGTATGTAAAGAAAATCCACTTACTCCAAAACACTCACCTTTTTTTTCCGATATCCCTACAAAAAGAGAGTTTAGACCAAAATGTTCACTATTTTTCTTTGTCTTTTCTCCAACATAGCCTATTTTATCTGCTAAAGGATAAAGAATTTTAGAAAACATATTTTCTGCTGGATGGGTTCTTACTGCCACTAACTGTCCAAATGGAGATTTAATATATCTTCGTTTGCAAACTGCACGAATATAATAGTAATAGTTTGTTGAAGAAGGTAAGTTTTTATCTATGAAAGTTTTTAATTTTGTCATACCTATTCTATTGGATGTTTGAGCACAACCTTTTTTCTTTTTTGATCTGTAAATCTCAAAATAAACTGTTTCATCTTCTTGATAATCCCAACTTAATTCCACTTCCCTTGAACCAGTCTTTATTGCTCTGAAATTTTTAACTCTAGAAAGTGCATCATCTTTTTTATAGTTATTAACCTCCGATAGAGCAAACATGAGTGCAGGGATATTTTCATCAATATTTTCACTCATATGTTCTATATAGTCACTAATATTTCTAGTTCCAACTTCAACAACTAAAGAGAGTGCCCCTTGATCATAATAAAATTCTCTACCGCTTCCAGAGATAAGATGAACAGGAGGTTTTCCCATATGTACGCCATATTCACGCCCAGACTCTTTTTTTATCTCTTCTGCCATATTTCCTGCGAGTAAATTTAAATCTATTGCATCCTCTGCATCTTCATGGATAAAGTTATGTGCAGGAAAAAACACATTCCCTTGTGAGTGATAATCAAGTGCAATTGTAATATTTTTATGCTCTAGTACAAAATCTCTAAGAGCAACAGTTTCTGGCTCACTAAAAGCATTGGGACCTGAATATACATTTGACATAGTATTTTTATTTGGTGTAAAACCAACAGAAAAGTTTCTATTTAAATCAACACCAAAACTTCCATCTGCATTTTGTCTTCTGTTTTTTCTCCAAAATGAAAAATGATTTCTTGAATACTCAAATCCATCTGGATTTGCACATGGCACCATATATAAAGTTGAACGATCTAAAATAGCATTAAGCTGTGGATCATAATCAATATGATCTAAAATATATTTTGCAAAACTTAAGGAAAGTTCAATACCTATCCATTCTCTGGCATGCACTGTTCCTGTAAAGAAGAGAGCTGGTTTATCTAAATGTGTCTTTACATTTTTACTTATACTCACCGCTATAATATCTCTATCTTCCCATGTTTTGCCAATAGATTCAATCTTAAATAAATTTGGATTTGTTTTTTGAGCTTGCTTAAAAAAATCTACACACTCACTATAAGAACTATACTGTTGTCTCAAATTATAACCTTTTAAATATCAATTTTTAAAAGCTTTAGCCCATTGGCTTATCTGCTGATTTGATGCGAAATCATACTCATCTAATGCTTCAAAAGAGGTAATATTTTCATCAACAATAAACTCTTTTATTTTCACAGCAATTTCTTCATCCATTCCTGGTAAAGTCATGAGTTCAGTCAAAGAAATATTCTCTAATACATATAATTTTTCTTCATTAATAACAGATGGGCTTTCTTCCACTTTTCCTTTCACTAAATCTGGTAATTCATCCTCACATACAGGTGGCTCAATAGAGTCTGGCACATCATCTAGCCTCGATTCATCTGTTAGTTCCATACTAAAATTACCTTTATCTGCTAACCAATATGCACCATCACATGAGGGCTCATACTTCGCAAAATAGAGATGTCTTAAAGTTCTAAGTATTGAAGCATCCATCTTTCCTAACTCTTCCCATGAAAAAAGCGGCACATGAGGAAGTCTAAATCTACCACCGCTTAAGTCCCACATAATATACTGCCCTATCCAGTCTCTTACATACGGAAATGCTGCAAATGCTGTAGCACACTCTAAGATATATGGCTCAAGTGTGTTTTCATCAATAGCAATATCACAAGCCCAATACTCTGCTTTTGCTGCCTTGGATGCTTTTACTGCTAATTCAAGTGCATTCATCGGAATATTTTCATAACTCATACTTCCACCCTGAGAAGTATTTGTTATCCATTCCCCAGCTCCTGAGTATCTCCAAAATGCACAAATAGGTTTATGCCCAATGAGCATAACACGGATGTCACCACTATCTTTTAAAGGGATAGCATCTTGAGAATAAAGTGGCTTATACTGTTTTTGAGCCATTAAAGCTTTTGCTTCTTTGTAATTATCAACTTTATGTACATAATAGCCACCATAATTTGATGGACCATAACTTCGTTTTATAATTTGAGGGTAAGTACAACTTTTAAAGTAATCATCTTCCTCTTTTTTATCATAAGTTATCATGGTCTGAGGAGCTTGAATGTCATACTTTTCACAAAACAAAGTAACATTTTCTTTAGATTTATTACAAAATTGTGTTTCTATAGATGGTATAAATCTAACATTTGGAAGTGCAAGTGATATCTCTTTAAATATTTCATATGCAGTTGCTGGGATATTGCCAACCAAAACATCTATATTTTTTCTTCTCACTTCATTTATAAATCTTGCTTTATCATTTTTCCAATGATAGGTAACACTCTCTATTTTTTCTGGCCACCCTTTAAAGTTACTATAATCAAAAAATCTCAGTACATAATCTAAATATAAAAATCCTAATTTTGGAAGTTTTTTCTTTTTCATGTTTCACCTTTAATTGCTAATAGATTACCGCTTTAAGAGCGGTTTGCTTATTTTCTTGTTTTTCTGTCTATCAATTCAACAATTTTTTCTATTTTTATATCATTAAAATTTAAACCCATCTTTTCTTGTTCAGGTGTTGCAAATGCAGGGATTCCATTAACTTCAAGTACTATATATTCCTCTTTATCTCTATCATATATAATATCAACACCTGCTATATCCACACCACAAGCCTTAGCTGCTTTTGTTGCTATTTCTATAATTTCATCATTCGCTTCTCTTACAAATACGCTACCGCCACTTGTTACATTAGTTCGCCAGTCAGTTCCACTTGCTTTTCTTCCATAACAACCTACAAACTCGCCATCAACAATATCTACTCTAAAATCAGTATTATCATAATCTATAAACTTTTCCACAAAGAAATATCTCAAATCCATCTGGTTTAAAAATGGCATCAACATATCTAAATTAGCTTCATTTTCAATTTTAGTAAGACCTACTCCACCCCAACCATCTGTTGGTTTATAAACCATTTTATCCCATTTTTTAATTATTTTTTTTAACTGATGCCCATCATCTCTATGGCAAAGTTTATAATCAGCTGTCTGAACACCATTGTTTCTTAAAACAAAAGAGGTATGAAATTTATCTTCTGTCAATGCAAATGAATCATAAGAGTTAATCATAGGGATCATACGATTGAGTGCCTGATACAAATACATTTGATATTGAGTCTGCTCCCCTGCATTATAGGAAAAAAACAAATCCAATTTATCGAGTTTTATATCATCATAGAGGATATGACTGTTTTTAGCAATCGCATGTCTTAAGTTAATGTTATCTAATGTTTCAATACCTCTCTCTTTAAGCTTTTTAATAATTTTTTTACCAATTTTATCGCCACCACCATTACTATATAACCACATCCCTATTTTTCTTTTACTCATCAACGCCCCTTTTAAAATTTTTATTTTTTATAAAATATCTAAATAGTTGTTTACTCATCTCTATTCTTGAGATAAAACTCTCTTTATTCGCTCTTTCATGAACAGTGTGATCGCCATCTCCAAATGGACCAAAGCCATCAAGAGTTGTAACACCAGACGCACTTATAATATTTGCATCACTCACTCCACCTCTCTCTTCATATTTAAGCTCTTTATTTATAATTGTCTCAATGTTTTTTATAAGAGTAAGAGAATTTTGCGATGTTTGCATAACATCTCTTTGGATACCCCCTCTTAGCACTGAAGAAGTTCCATCAACATATGAATGTTTAACAATTTCGTCTATTTTGGCTAAAACTCTATCTCTTTCTAATACCTCTTTATACCTAAGTTCAAAAAGTAGATTCGCATGAGGGGAGATAGTATTGGCTCCTATGCCACCTTCAATTTTACCAACATTTACAGTTGTCCCTTTTTCTAAGTTAGTTAATTTCACCAACTCTTGAAGTTTATAAGAGGCTTCAAGATTTGCGTCATTTCCATCTATATAATTATTTCCAGCATGTGCTGCCAAACCCGTAATATCTACATGAAAAGTTCCAACACCTTTTCTCCCAGTTACAACTTCCATATCTTCACCAGCAGCTTCATACACAAAACAGTAATCATAATCTGTTGCCAGCTTAGAGCTTAAAAATTTAGAGTCATCGCTACCTGTCTCCTCATCGCTAACAAGGAGAATATCAATATTTTCAATCTCTATACCTTGGGTGTGAAGTTCTCTTAAAGCTTGCAGTGCAACTATGATGCCACCCTTCATGTCACACACACCAGCTCCATATACCCACTCATCATCTTCGGTATAATTTTCAAATTTTCCAGAAGGAAAAACTGTATCTAAGTGTCCAAGCAAAAGCAGTTTTTTAGAGTTTATTTTGTGTGGGGAGGCATAATGACGATGATTACCAATAAGTTCTCGTTTATAGATTGTAGTTTTAAAACCAAGTGCTTCAAACCATTCATCAAAAACTTCACCAACTTTATCAACACCAGATTTATTTTTTGTGTAAGAGTTGATTGTCACAACAGTTTTTAAATCTTTTAAGTAGTTCATTTAATTCCTAAATGTCGAATTAGGAAAATTATACTACTAATATATTTAAAGTATATAAAAATTTAAGTTTTATGGGGAAAAAATTGGAGCTGGAGTTTTTTGTTTTTTGAAAAAGGAAGAGACTTAGAAGATTACTTTCTTCTAAGTTCTTTAATACGAGCTTTTTTACCTGCAAGATCACGAAGATAAAATAGTTTAGCACGACGAACACGACCGCGACGAATAACTTTTATCTCGTTAATCGAGTCAGAATAAATTGGGAAAATTCTTTCAATACCAACACCGTTAGCACCGATTTTTCGTACAGTGATAGTTTGACCTGTACCTTGACCACGCTTTGCTATACAAACACCCTCGTAATTTTGTACACGAGTTTTATTACCCTCTTTAATCGTTACTGCTAAACGAACAGTATCACCAGCACGAAAGTCTGGAAGAGTTTTCTCAGATATTTGTGCTTTTTCAAAGTTTTCTATGTACTTATTTCTCATAAGATAATTCCTTCATTTATTTAATAGGATGCCAGAATTAATTCCGTCATCTGCGTTAGCACTTAGTTTACCAGCAAAGGCACTATGCCTTTATCAGGAAGCTCATCACTCTAGTGTGATTGAGTTTTATGCTTGATTAGCTGGTCTGGTCTGAAAAATTTAGTCTTACATTCAGACAGGGCTAATTTTAGTGAGCGAATTTTACTATGATTTCCCTTTAAGTATTCTGATGGAACACTAATTTCTTCATAGACTTTTGGTTTAGAGAAAGATGGTGCTTCTAACAGTGGCGTCTCAAAGCTTTCAATGCTAAGCGAATCACTATTTCCAAGTACACCATTAATATTTCTACTAATTGCATCACACATAACCAAAGAAGCTAACTCTCCCCCAGTTAATATATAATCTCCTATGCTAAACACTTCATCAGCATAGTTTTCTATAACGCGTTCATCAATCCCTTCATATCTTCCACTCACAAAAGCTATATGAGATTTTTTAGCTAGTCTTTTGGCATCATTTTGCTTAAAAGGTTTTGCTACGGGAGTTAAAAACACTATATGAACTTTTTCATCACTTTTTTTTAGATCATCCAAAACATCATAAAGAGGCTGAGGATTCATCACCATCCCAGCACCACCGCCAACAGCAGTATCATCAACTTTATTATGTTTATTTTGAGAATAATCTCTAGGATTCAGATAGCTTAATCTAATCAAATCTCTATCTATCGCTCTTTTAAGAATCGAATCTTGAAAATAACCCTCTATTAAGTTCTGAAATAGCGTTACAAAAGTAAAAATCATTATGAAGCTTCTAAAATATCCATACCACCATCAACAATGATGATTTTTTTATCAACATCTGTACTTATTACAAATGGTTCATGGTAAGGGATAAGAAAACTTTTTGACAAGCCTGCTTCCACAAGGGCATCATCAGTTTTAACATTCAAATAATTACTTACAGTTATACGCTCAACTTCTTGAACCTTACCAAGAAGTTTACCATTTTCGAAAACTTCACAATCTTCAATATCAAACCAAAAATATTCACCCTCACCAAGATAACAATTTTTTCTTGTATCTTCGTAAGTTGTAAATAACTTCGCATTTGTATATTTTTTTGCATCTTCTATAGTGTTTATTCCAGCTATTTTAATAATACCTCTCTCAAGATTTACATCATGAAGAGTAATAGTCTCTTTTTTGTTTATTAAAAAAGTTGCACCATCTATAAATTGCTCTGGAAAATCACATTTGATGTGCAATTTCATATCACCTTTTATACCAACAGTTTTGCCGATAGTTGCGATATGAAGAAGTTTGTTTTCTTTAGCACCCCGAGAGTATTTTCTCGCCTTTGGCTCATTGCACTGGTTCGACATTGATACGGTAACTCACACCATCTTTAGCTTTACAACCAGAGATTACTGTTTTAATTGCACCAATCATCTTGCCCTCTTTGCCAATCAGTTTTCCTACATCAACTTGATTAGCATAAAGAACAATTTCAGTTACTTCATCGCCCTCTTTCGTTTCAACTCTTATATCATCAGGATGTGAAGCTATAAGTTTTGCAAACTGCGCGACAAATTCAGAAATCATATTAACGGCCAGTTATCTTTTTAACACGATCACTCATTTTAGCACCTACGCTTAACCAGTAATCTAATCTTTCGTTATCAACAACTAAAGTTTTCTCTTCTACCATTGGATTGTAATGACCAATTAGTTCAATCCAACCACCATCTCTACGCTTACGACTATCTGTTACCGCGATACGGTAAAAAGGTTGTTTTTTTCTTCCCATTCTTGTTAGGCGAATTACTGTTGCCATGTTTTGTCCTTCTCTGCGCTAGTCATATTTCAACTAGCTGTATATGTTAAATTTTGCAATTACTATTTAATACGCCAAATGAGCCAAGCCCATTTAACTACGCTAACGCTAAGTTTCACTCGAGGTGAAGTCTGCGTGCAGGTAAACCGCACTAAATAAATGCAAAGCTATAAACTCTTCTTGAGTGTATAACTTTACATTTGGATACTAAAGCTATCTAGGGATAGCTCCTGCTCCGCCCATTTGACCCATCATTGCCTGAAGGTCTTTCATCCCATTTTTACCTGAGAATCTTTTTGCCATTTTACCAGCATTTTTAAACTGCTTTATCATGCGGTTGATTTCAACTTGCGTTAAACCGCAACCTTTGGCAATTCTTTGTTTACGAGAGTTATTTAAAAGTTCAGGATTTTCTCTCTCCTTCATCGTCATTGATGAAACCATAGACTTGATGTTTTTGAGTTCACTTGAGTTTTCCATATCAAAATCTTTTAAAGCTTTTGACATATTACCCATCCCAGGCATCATCCCCATAAGAGATTTCATACTACCCATCTTTTTCATACTTTCCATCTGCTCTAAAAAGTCATTGAAGTTAAACTTACCTTTTTGAATCTTCTTTGTAAGTTTTTTCGCTTGTTTCTCATCTATAACATTCGCTGTTTTCTCAGCTAAACCTTCAATGTCTCCAAAACCCATAAGGCGATTTACAATACGCTCTGGGATGAAAACCTCTAAGTCTTCCATCTTTTCACCAGCACCGATAAAACGCAATGGCACTTTAACTTGAGATGATAAACCTAATGCAACACCGCCTTTTGCATCACCGTCATATTTAGATAGAATCACACCATCTATACCAATCTTTTCTTTAAAAGTAGTTGCAGTTTTAACAGCATCTTGACCTGTCATAGAATCCGCTACATAAAAAATCTCATTTGGAGTCGCTGCTTTTTTAACAAGATCCAGCTCTTGCATAAGCTCATCATCAATAGCTAAACGACCAGCTGTATCGATAAGAACAACATCGTAAATACCATCTTTAGCTTTTTTCAATGCTCCAGTCACAACTTCTACAGGACTTTTTGTACTTTCGTCTTCATAAAGTTCTACTTCAATCTGAGCAGTTATTTGACGAAGTTGCTCAACTGCAGCTAAACGCTGTAAATCGGCTGCAACGATTAAAACTTTTTTTTGTTTATTTTTTAGGTAGTTTGCAAGCTTACCTGTTGTTGTTGTTTTACCAGAACCTTGAAGACCTGTCATTAAGATAACAGTAGGAGGATTTGGTGCAAATATAAAACCTTTATTACCTCCTATTTCAAGTAATTCATAGAGAGTAGATCTGAGTGCATCAAGAAATTGATCTTTACCAATGCCGTTTGCTTTGGTTTTGATTTGCACTTTTGTAATTAACTCTTTTACAACCTTATGGTTTACATCCGCTTTTAAAAGAGATTTCTTCAACTCATTAAGAGCCTTAGTAAGGGCTTTATCATCATCATGGAAACGAATTTTTTTAATTGCACTTGTAAACGAATCCGTTAACGCATCAAACATATTGCTCTCCTTTATCTTTTTTATAGGTGTAAAAAGTGGCGAATTATACCCAAAGATTACTTTTAAATTTCTTTACAATAATATTCTATGAAAAATTATCCGAAATTCAACCTACTCCATAGAAAAAAATTTGAGTAGTGATATAAACAAGTAATAATTATGGTGTTGCACCAAGAGGTTCAGCATCATAAACATACACACTTCCAGCATCTACTACGGAAGTATCATCATTGAATGCTCCTATTGCTATGTTATTACCATCGATGAAAACTGAATGACCATATAAATCTACCGAGTCACCATCACTTGCGGTGAGTTTTTCTACTAATGTAGCAGTAGAAGCTCCTATATCTATCTTATATGCATAAGCACTGCCAACACTGTCTAATGCAAGATTTTCTCTTTGTGAGCCAACAATCATATAATTTCCACTTACACTTACTGAACTTCCAAAGTATGCGCTCACCTCAACATCACTTGCAACTACTTTAGTCACTTGAGTAATTGAAATATCTGAATTTCTGTTAAATATATAAGCACTCCCTGCATATGGGTCCGTGGTAGTTTCTTGATTTGCTCCAACAGCTATCAGATCACCACTTACAGATACTGCGTTTCCAAAAAAGCTTCCAGCGCTTGTGGTAGCTGCTTGAAGTTTTGCTATTTGTGTTACAGATAGATCCGAATTTCTTTTAAAAATATACACAGCCCCTGCATCTGTCGTTGCACCATCATCCTCTTTTGGGGCACCTATAGCTATATAATCGCCACTTATTGATACCGATGCTCCAAAGAAGCTTTGAGTTGTTGGAGTGGATGCTTGCAATTTTGCTATTTGCGTTATAGAGATGTCAGAGTTTCTTTTAAATACATACGCACTGCCTGCATCTAGTGCTCCTGAATCTTCATAACTCGCTCCAACTACTATATAATCACCGTCAATTGCAACACTCGTTCCAAAAAAGTCTTCATTTTCTGGATCACTTGCTGTCAATTTTGCAATTTGTGTTATCGATACATCTGAATCTTTTTTAAATACAAAAACATTGCCTTGGTCAGTTCCAGGTCCATCACTTTTATATGCTCCAACAACTATATACTCACCACTCATAGCTACACTATTTCCAAAATAATCATAGCTCACTCCACCCGATGCAATTATTTTTGCTATTTGATTTACTGAACCATTATCCTCTTTTTTATATACATAAGCACTTCCTGCGGATTCGATAGTACCTGGATCCTCTTGTGGTGCACCAACAACTATATAGTTCCCGCTCACCGCCACTGAACTACCATAATAATCCTCAAATTCTGCATCGTTAGCCTCTATTTTTGCAATAAAGGTAGGATTAAATGGATAATCGGTCACATTGATAGTTACATTTACACTCGCACTATCACCCGCTGTATTACTTGCAATTGCCGTTAAATTATAAACAGTGGTTGTTTCATAATCAAGTGTTGCATTGACTTCTAGTGTTATCACTCCAGCTGTATCAACAACAAAGTTTTCATTTCCTGTTCCTGCTAAAGTGATAGCTGTAATAGCGCTATCACCACCATCAACAATTGTTACATTGCCAACTGTAGCACCTGCAACTTCATTTTCTATGACACTTCCTGTGCTATCAGCTAAAGTAGCTATCTCCGCTAAATTATTTATATGAATCGTTATGACTACTGCTGAACTATCCCCTGCCCCATTTGTTGCTACTGCAGATAAAGTATATGAAGTTAGCGCTTCATAATCTAAATCTGCTCCATTGGCAACCCTTATCTCTCCGTCTGTTGCTACAACAAAATTTTCATTTCCTGTACCACTCAAAGTGATAGCAGTAATTGGACTATCTCCATCAACAATTCCTATACTGCCAACAACAACTCCATGGAGAGAATTTTCATCAACTGTACCACTAAAGCTTGAAAGAGTTGCAACAGTATCTACAATATTATTTATATATATAAGAAGCGTTACACTTGTGCTAGCCCCTGCACTATTAGTAGCTACTGCGGATAAAGTATATGAAGTTGTAGTTTCATAATCAAAAGAAGCGGAAGCTGAAACTGTGACATTTCCGTTTAAATCTATCTCAAAATTTTCACTGCCAACACCACTAATTGTTATAGATGTAATAGCTGCATCACCGCTATCTGCAATGGTTAATGTACCCACAACATCTGAAGTGAGAGCGTCCTCTTTTATAGAGAGGGTAGTATCGATAAGAGTAGGCACTATCTCTGCAATATTGTTTATCGTAATGGTTACATTTGCTATATTTGAATCACCTGAGGCGCTTGTGGCAACAGCAGTAAGTGTGTATAAAGTTTGCAATTCATAATCAAGTGAAGCTCCTGTATTAACTGTGATAGCCCCTGATGTAGATACCACAAAGTTTTCACTTCCCTCCCCCGATAAAGTTACTGCCGTTACGGCACTATCTCCTGTATATGCAAAGCCTATACTCCCTACGCTTGTTCCCGCTGCGGAGTTCTCATCTACATCTCCTATGCTATCTGTAATTCTCGCAACCTCTGCAACATTTACAATATTTATAATTATATCTTTTGTTCCCGTAGTGTTTACATCGCTTGCTTGAGCTACTATATTGTATAAATTTTTACTCTCATAATCTGGTGCTACTTTGAATGTCAAAACTCCAGTAGTTGCATTTATATCAAAACTACCAGCATCGGTGCCACTAACAGAATAAACAATAGAGTCACCATCTCCATCAATTGCAGTAATTGTCATAGCTGATGTTTGGTTCTCGTTTACTGATACAGGCGTTAAAGATGTTATAAGAGGTGTGTCGCTAACACTTAGCACTGATATCCTTACTGTTTGCGTTACGCTGTCATCTTTGCTATCATTAACCTTATATGAGAAGCTATCGTCGCCGTTATAGTTTAAAGATGGAGTATAAACAAACGAACCGTTTGCATCTAAAATTAAACTACCATTTGCAGGGTCTGCAACCTTGATATAGATCAAAGTGTCATTATTTTCATCACTTGCACTGAGTTGAGAACTATAAATCACATCCTCATCAGTAGTAAATGCACTAAAAGTTGGAACTGGCAGAGCATTTGCAACGCGAATCGTTACAGTATCTAGCGCACTGCTTATAGTACCATCATTTACAAGCAATCCAATTATATAGGTTCCATTGAGGTCGGCAACGAATGTTGGATGCATGCTGTTTGCACTTGAGAGTGTTGCATTTGAATCTGCCGGTTTATATTCAAAACTCCAAATATATGTCAGGTTATCATCTGCATCTGCATCCCAACTACCGCTACCATCAAGTGTTATAGTCACATTATATGTGGTATTTTGATCTTCTCCAGCATCTGCCACAGAGATGTTCCCTCCACTTGGAACTGCACCACCAGCTGCGAGGATAGAGGTGTTTAAATTAGTCAATGCATCCTCTGCACTTATAAGTGTAATGCCTAGAGCTGCCTCAACATATACAACAAAATCAGCAGATGCAAAATCTAAATCACTTGGGATAAGGGCAAGCAAGTCTGTATTTAAAGTGATAACGCCATTGTTAGTATCTCCATCATTATCAAGTGATTGTAGTAATCTTGCTAGATTAATTACAGCATCAATATTATCAGGAAAAAATGAGTAGGGAGTTATAAATCTACTTTGAGCAGCGATAGTGCCTATGTTTGCTAAACCTATTAAAAATGTTGCATCATCACCCACATTACAAGTATATTCTCCATCAATATTTGTTGTGCCACTTGTTCCAGAGCTACAATTATATTTTAGCCCCTGCACAACATCATCTAAAAATTGTCCTGTTACAGTAGGTGTATAGAGTGATGTAGATGATGTAAACTCCGCCTTATCACTACATCCAAAAAATGTAAATGACAACAAAAAAAATGAAATAAGTTTTATTAAATAGCTCATGGTTACAAAATTCCCCTAGTATATCTATATCGGTTTTATTTCTAAATTATTAACTAAATTGTATAATCAATCTAAATTACAGAGGTGATGCGTGCAATCAGCAAAATATTTAACATTAATTTTTTTAATACTCTTCCCAAGCATATCAAATGCAGCATACAAATACATTGAAATAACAAGCACAAAAGATAAAAATCAACTATGGATTATTAAATCAAAACTCAACAATATGAACCTAGGGATGCTCTTGCTTGAAAAAGAAACTGAGTTTGTGGTTTACACTGGTCCATTTAGAAGTAATAATTCAGCTACAACCGCCCTTAATTTAATTAAACCGATATTTCATAATGCCCATATATTAGGACTTGATGTAGCACTAGAAGCAGAAACTATTCCTATAATTCAAGCAGAAGATATGAATGAATCAAATGAAAGCACTATTGTAAAGGAGGAGATGAGAGAAGATAATTATGATGGATTTTTTATAGGGATAGCTATCGGTATCGCTTCTGCCCCTTACGAGCATACAACACTCTCAGGAGTTGTTGTTATAGACACACCTGCGAAATATAACTTTACCTACTCTCTAGAGGGTGGGTATCTCTATAAAAACAATCTTTTTCTCTCTTTGGAATATCTCAGGACAAATTCTAACGATATAAGCACTGATAATATTATAGGTTCTTTTGGTTATAAATATGAACTAGAATTAAAATTCACTCCCTATTTTAGCATTTTAGCTGGACAGAGTATATTGCAAACTAAAACCATACCTCTCTACAACCCACAAACTATTGATAAGCAAAGCCAATCATTTATTCGCGGTTTTGGTCTTAGTGTAGTTTATGATGCATATGATGAGATGCAACCATATCTATCTTATCAATATATTATTATGGATCATACCGCTTCGTTAGAATCTTCTACAGGGTCTTCCAAGCTAGAGCATAAGAGGATGCACAATATTCAAGTTGGTATTCGTTTTTAACTTTATTCAAAATTTATAAACACTTTAGGCTCAGGTGCTACAAACTCCATCCCTAAGATTCTAACCTTATATGCGTGAAGCATAACTCTTTTTGCACGCCTTCCGCCATATTGTTCATCACCAACTATAGGGTGGTCAATGTAGCGAAGGTGTGTTCTTATCTGGTGTGTCCTTCCATTATGAATAATACACTTTACCTTTGTTTTTCTCGCACTAACAATATCAGGAAAAACTTCTGTTCTAGCTGGTTTTCCTTTCCCTGAAACATTTGAGTACGCTTTGTTGTTTTTCTTTTGAGTGAGTATAGGCTTATCTATATCATGTGGCTCCGTGACAATCCCCTCAACCCATGCAATATACTCTTTATATACCTTGTCTTTTTTAAACTCTTTGATAGCCTTCTCACGAAATTCTTCATTTTTAACAAGCATTAAAACACCGCTTGTCTCACGATCGAGTCTATGCAAAAGTTTTGCACCCTTCATCTGTCTTTCAATCTCATCAGAATTTACATATGCCGGCTTATCTACGACTATAATATCATCATTTTCAAAGATTGGCTTTAGTTTCTCTATCTTTTGAATTCTAAAGATAGTTTTTGCATCTATCTCACCACGAGCAATCATAACTTTTTTATTCCCTACATAAACCAAACCACGGTCTATCATAGATTTAGCCTGAGAGTTTGAAATCCCCTCTTGAATTGCTAATATTTTATACGCTTTTTCAGTTGCCATAGCAAACTCCTAATTTTTTAATATTTTTTCTATTATTGGTTCTAAATTAATTTTTTCTTCAACCATCGATGCAGGTAAGTCCTTGCACTTTAAAAGAGCTTTATGTATCTCATCACTTCGAACATACTGAACATGATGCACATACTTAAAAAGTTCCTTTTGGTGAAAGAAATGTTTTCCAGTAATTATCTTACATCCAAAATATGCAGGTTCTAATGGATTATGCCCACCAACATCATCTCTAAACGCACCACCAAGTATTGCTATGTCACTTATTGCATAGATATTGTTAAGCTCACCCATAGCATCAACCAAAATCATATCAGTTTGAAAGGCTTTAGTATCGCAAAATCTCGATAATGTTAAAGAGTTTTTCTCTGCGTAACTTTTCATTAACTCAAAAACCGACTCAAAACGCTCTGGATGTCGTGGGACTATTATAAGCTTAGAGTCACTCTGCTTTTTATACTCTATAAACGCTTTTAAAACAGACTCCTCTTCACCCTCATGTGTACTCCCCGCAACGATAGTTTCATGCTTAGGCTTTTCATACACTTTGCTTATAGTAATTGTTCCCGCTAACTTAATATTTCCTATCACCTCTATGTTTGTAGCACCAAGTGCTAAAAAACGGTTCTTATCAGCTTCACTCTGTGCGTAAATTGTTTCAACATTTGCCAAAAGTTTTTTATAAAACCAAGCAAATTGCAAATACTTATCTACACTTTTTTCAGAAATACGGGCATTTAAAAGTATAACCTTAGTCCCTTTTGAAAAAGCAACACGAAAAAGTAAGTACCAAAATTCAGCCTCAAGAACTATAAGTATTTTTTGCTTTTTAATCCAAAATGGCAAGAAAATCTCATAAGGTAGATACCGCACATCTGCATCATACTTAGAAGCTTCACGAAAACCTGTTTGAGTAATCGTTGTTATCTTTATATCATTCTTATTTAGTAAATCCAAAATTGGTTTTAATGCTCTTGCTTCACCAAGTGAGCAAACATGAAACCAAACACCATTATCTTTCTCAAATTTTTTGTTATTACAAAGGAAAAAACGGGAGGGGATCGATTGTTTGTATTTTTGTTTAAAAGAGATATATACTAAAAGTGGAAGTGCTATAAGATATAGTACAACACTTAAAGTATAATATACTAAGGTGAACGGCTTCAAGCCTTATTCTTCAGTAACTACCACATGAAGGATACGACCACAATGTGGACATGTTGTAATCTCTTCCGCTTTAATAACATCTGCATATACTTTGTCGCCGATTGTCATATGACATCCCATGCACGCTTGCTCTTCTACTGCAACAACTGTCGTGTTTTTCGCCCAACGACGGATTTTTTGATAAAAAGACAAACCTTTTTGATTCATACCGCCAAGAAGCTTCTCTTTTTTACCAAACACCTCTTGTCTTGCATTATTGATTACTTTTAGTTTTTCATCAACATCAGCTTTCACAGTTTCTAAACTTGCATTAAGCTCAATCAAAGAAGTTTTTGCAGCTTCTACTTGCTCTTTTTTAGACTCAATGATTTTTTCAAGTCTTGCTATCTCTTCATTTGCAAAAGTAACTTGCTCTTTTGCTATCTCTTCTTCAAGTTGTAAAGATTTCATCTCTCGTTCTGTCTTAATCTCACCACTTTTTTTAGAGTTCTCTTCTAGTTTTTGAGAAAGTTCCGCTAAATGAAGCTCATTTTTATGTTTTTTCACTTCCTCTTCTTGAATCTCTTTTGTAAGATTTTCTACATCGCTATCAATGCTCTCTTTTTTTGCTAATGCAACTTCATACTTATAGTTTACCTCTTCTATTTGTGGTTCAAATGCATCGATCTCTTTATCTACATATGAAAGGTCGATTAATTGCTTAAGATGCTGGTTCATTTGTCTCCTTTTATGGTTACTTTATATAATACCATTGGTACACATATTTGTTAAATATAAGTAAATGGATTTTCTGATGATGAAATTATAGCTTCTAAACCTAAATTTTTCAAATGCTTATGCAAAATTTGTGCGAAAAAGCGTTCACTTTCAAAATGTCCAATATCAATAAGTGATAACTTTATGCTCTTAGCCTCCATAGCATCGTGATATTTGACATCTCCTGTCAAAAAACAATCTGCGTCTATAGATTTCAATAAAGAGCATCCAGAACCAGTTGTCAAAGCTACTTTTTTTACTCTATGTGAACTTTTTACACATCTAGCATGAGGAAGTCCAAAAGCTAAAGATACTTTTTTTGCAAAAACATCAAACTCCTCATCAACATCCAAATAAGCAACGAACCCATCTCGATGTGCAATTTTATACCCTAAAACTTCTCTTGCTACATATTCGTTGAGATGCGTTTGATCAAAATTTGTATGCATGGCGATATTGCTTATATTTTTTTGTACCATTTTTTGGATGAGATTAGCTGGATATTTACTAAATTCCAGCTGTTTTAACCCTCCAAAAATAATTGGGTGATGTGTTATCAAAAGGGTATCATCGTCTAATGAGTCTATCAGTTTCTCATCAACATCGATACTCAGTACCACCTTTGTAACATCTTGAGAAAAATCTCCTATCAAAAGACCAGAATTATCCCATGATTCTTGCAGCTCAAATGGGGATAACTCATCAAGAAATTTATATATTTGCGAAATTTTCATCCTATCACTCTGCTGTTAATTTTTCTAACTCTTCTCTGGCTTCATTGAAATCAGGATTGATTTCAAGAGCTTTTTTATACATCTCAATAGCTTCCTCATTACGGTGCATATCAACTAATAAATTTCCATAGTTGTAATAAGTAATAGGATTTTCGTTGTCAATCTCCAAAGAAGCGTGCAGATGCATTTTTGCAGATGTAAACTCTCCATTTTTTCTATAAATTGATGCCATAGAGTTATGGATAAACTCATTCTCTTTATCAACTTCAAGAGCCTCTTTATAATACTTTATAGCTTCCTCATTGTCACCACTTTGCTGTAGTATATACGCTATTTTAAATAGTATTTCTGGATCTTGAGGCTCTTTAGCATTAGCTTCAATTAGTAAAGCTAAAGCTTTTTGAAAATCTTTTTCCTCAAAAGCTATATCTGCTTTTTCCACCAAAGCTTCTGGAGAAAATGGTGAAAAAGCTTCAGCGCTTTTTTGCCCATCATCTGTTGGTGCGTAGTCATTATTATTGCTATTTTGTTCAGGCTCTTTTAGCGTCTGGATGTGCTCATAAATTTTATAAGCAAAAAAAGCGGATGCACCTAACATAAGTAACTGAAAAACTGTCATTCTATACCCTTAAATAAATTTTTATTCATAAGTGTTATAAGCTGAAGTGGATCAACTTGTACACCGCTAACTCTAGCACTAAAATGTAAATGGGGACCGGTAACTCTCCCACTATCCCCTGAAAGTCCGATTGTTTGTGCTTTTTTAACTCTCTGTCCTTTTTCTACATCAAATTTGCTCATATGGAAATAGCATGTATAAATCCCGTGACCATGGTCAATTACAATAGAGCCACCCGAGTAAAATCTGTCCTTAGCTAAAACTACCACTCCATCATTAGAGGCTTTGATGGGCACTCCAACTTTTGCACGAAAATCAGTACCACTATGATAACCTTTTAAAGTATCATTGTAAACTCTTGCCTTTCCAAATTCGCTTGTTATTTTTGTATCCAAAGGAAGTATAAATTTTGAAGAGATATAACTCTTCTGAGTGGAAGTGTTATAAATGTCCATAGCTTCTTTATACTCTAAAGAGGCTCTTTTTTTATCTTTTTTATCGAGACTTACCTTAGAGTTATCAACTTGTAATGTTTCTTTTGCATACTTAGCATCTTCTACACGAAGAAAAAACATGGTATTTTTTTCTACATTTTTATCTTTATAGTTTAGTGTTACTTTTTTATCATTTGGCTTTTCATAATAACTAATAGGCAATAAAACATACATCTTGTGTGCATCTACAGGATGTTGCAAGATTGTATATCTCTTGTTATCAACTACTACATTATTGTAATGTATATTTTTTTCTTTTTTAAATTCAAATAGTGCCGTTTTACCATTTGGGATGATAGAACTTGATATGGCAATATCCAAAGCATTCAGAGTAGAAATACACACTAATAAAAAATAAAAAAATCTCATCAATACTCTTTTAAGGAGCGAGCTATATCTCTTTTTTGATCTTTTTCTTTTAAATCTTGTCTTTTATCGTGAAGTTGTTTTCCCTTTGCTATAGCAATTTGGATTTTCACGATATTTCTAGCATTAAAGTAGAGTTGCAAAGGGATAATTGTATAGCCATCTCTGTTGACTGCTTTTTGCATCTTTTGCAACTGCTTTTTATGCAGAAGAAGTTTACGAGAACCACGCTCTTCATGCCCATAATAATGATGCGTTGTATCCAATCGTCCAATATGTGCATTAAATAAAAAAGCCTCATCTCCAACAAAGCGGATAAAACTATCTTTTAAATTTACGCGTTTTGCACGAATCCCTTTCACCTCACTACCACATAACACAAGACCAGCTTCAAACTTCTCTTCTATAAAATAATCATGATAAGCTTTTTTATTTTTTGCTAATGTTTCACCCATGTTTCACCTTTCA
>Ga0256840_1001735_pt1 | contig 20074 bp, 16 predicted proteins | sample 355202metaG_FD_185969 | JGI IMG/M metagenome (GOLD analysis project Ga0256840, IMG submission 185969) | Hydrothermal vent microbial communities from Mid Atlantic Ridge, Atlantic Ocean - 355-202 | ecosystem: Environmental > Aquatic > Marine > Hydrothermal vents | place: Atlantic Ocean: Mid...
TGGTTGGATTTGGAAGTTGATTGTATCATCTAACCTCTTCAAATCTCAAAATACAGATTTTTTAGCTTTTCGTATTCAAACAAATACTAAAAGTTTAGAAATTGCACTTTGGATTTAAATTCGGGTGCCAATGAATCATTAGATATAGGGGTCAGGTGATAACGATAACTCATTTCAAGCTCCTCTTAATAACCCCATAAACAGCAGGCTATGATATACCCAATACTTTAGCAATCATATGCTGAGAATATACTTTATCTATGGCCTTAAGTATCTGTTGTTTCTCTCTTTTGTATCGGTGATATTTTAAACTACTGGTATCTCTCTACCATCTCTTTAAGTTTTTTCTTATCTATCTCTACCGATTTATCTCCATTTTTCTTAGCATAGAGTTTTCGTACCATCTCTTCTACTGCTTCGTCTTCTCCCATGTGTCCGTAGAGTATTTTAAGGGCTTCGTTTTCTTTGTATGGTTTTGCTTTTTTAGAAGGTATGAACCGTACCAAATACATAGACAATACACCTAAGACAAATGCCAGTACTAGCATCCACCATGCAACAGTTTTTACTTCTACTTTTTTCTCTACTATGACCTCTTTTGTTTGTACAGGTTGTGCCAATTGTGTTTGGACTTGTCCTTGTGTCGAGCTAGATGTGCTTACGGTGCTAGCTGTGCTTTTTACTTTTACTTCATAGCCATTGACTTTAAGTGTTTTTACTTCATCTGTTTGGGTGTCTAGCATAGTAAATGTACGTTCAGGGATGCTAAAATCACTGTCTGAAATAAACGCAAACTTTTTACTGTAGATGCTGTAGAGTTCACCATCTACTACTTTGGTGTCTACTTTTGCTTCATCGCTGTAAACGGTGACACCATCTATCTCGTAGCTAGGAAACTCAAAACTCTCTAGGTTTCCTTTGCCTTCTATTTTGACGGTGAGGTTTACAGGTTTGTTTGCTTTGACTTCTTGTGCATCTATGTGTGTAGTCACTTTAAACGTACCTATAAGCTCGGCATCTTTGGTTTGGGGGAGTACTTCTATGTCGAGGCTGTTTGAGGCTGTTTGGTACCACTTGGTACCAAAGGTCATACCAAATATGTCTCTTTTACTTCTGTCTGCTACACCTACTTTAACCTGTGCAGGGCTTATAGTATAGTTGCCTTCTTTAAGAGGGGTAACTATGTAGCGTAATTCTTGGACTTGATAGTTGCCTTTCCTATATGCTTTTTGTTCTTCAATACCTGCTACTACAAATGCCGATAAATCTGGCTGTGTGTACTGTACTTCTTGCGAAAGTCGTACATCTGAACGTAAAGAGAAATAGACTGTCAACATAAAGGACTCACCCACACGTACTTTTGTTTTACTCGCTTGCATGTTCAAGTTAAAAAACCCACCCCTAGCTGAAGTAGGAGCATTTGACTTGACTACTTTTATCTCTATGGGGTCTGTTTTATATTTTTTCCCAGAAATGTTTACCGTGTACGAAGGTATAGTCATATCATGCTCAGGAATAAACTGGATGATTTTGGTGGTACTCACCTCAGAAGTCACTGTACCATTTGCCATACTAAGGTTTCGACTACTGCTTGTAGACGTACTTGTCACAGGGGCATCTGCTACCATAAGTATCTTGGGAAATGCAGCAGACCCACCTGTGGCTTTTATGCGTAAGGTCACAGGGTTTCCTTTGACGACTTCTACAGTGTCTACTGTGGCTTTGACCTCTGCTCCAAATGCTAATCCTATACTGACTATAAACGCTATAACTATTTTACCATGGTTTAACATCATCATCCTTTCTTGGCTGTTTATTTTCACCCATCTGATACATCATCGTAGGGGTTTTACCTTTTTGCATCTTTTTCATAAGACGTTTTAGTTCTTGTTCTTTCAACTTTTCTTCTTTGCTTTTTTTCTTTTGAGCTTGAGAGGGTTCAGGTTTCTTGTCACCTTTTTTATCTTGAGTTTTTTTCTTCTTTTCACTCTCAGACTTCTTTTTTTCACTCTCTTTTTTCTTTTTTTCTTTGTCCTCTTTGCTCTTTTTATCTTTATCTTTTTTCTTCTCGTCTTTTTTCTTTTTATCTTGGTCTTTTTTATTCTCTTTATTTTCTTTTTTATCCTGATCTTTTTTCTTGTCGTCTTTCTTTTTTTGTTCGTCTTTTTTCTTTTGATCTTTCTTCTTCTCTTTATCTTTTTGTTCTTGCTTCTTTTTCTCTTCTTCTTTTTTCTTTTTCATCTTTTTTGCAAGTTCTAAATTAAACTTTGTGTCGTCATCTTCTTTTACTTTTAGAGCTTTTTCATACGCTTCTATGGCTTTGTCTAGTTCTTGTTTTTGGAAGTAACTGTTACCTATGTTGTGTAAACGTTGTGCTTCATCAACACCTTCTGCCTTTTTATATGCTTCAAGAGCCTCATCATAGTTTTTGCTTTTATACAATGCATTACCTAAGTCATACTCTTTTTGAGGGCTCTTAGTCTCTAAGCTTTTAAGTAAAGAAGCCGATTTGGTATAGGCTTTCTCTTCATAGGCTTTTGTTGCCTTGTCAATGGTTTTAAAATCTGTGATGCCCGCACTTACAAAAGTAAGAAATGAGAAATGAGAAATGAGAAATGCCATCATTATATGTTTCATACTTTACCTCCGTCTTTCATTCTTCTTGGTAGAGAAGAGAATGCTATAAGCAGTAACAACAACGCTAACCCAAGTGGATAATAAAAATACTCGACCCGCTCTTTAATAGTCGCTGCACCTTGTTGTTGGCTTTTGTATTTACCTCGTATAACGGAAACGAGTTGGGTTATGTCTTCTTTTCCGTTGCTTGCTACTACGTAAGCTCCAGCATTTTCTTTGGCTAATTCTCCAAGTGCGTCATTACGCTGTGTGATGGCGATGCTTCCATCTTTTTGCATGAGAGGCTTGCCATTTTCATCTATGACAGGAGCCCCCTTTTTTGTACCCACGAGTACCACATAAAGGTCAATGTCATTGCTTTTTAAAATGTCTAAAAAGCCTGCTATGGCTTCTTCATCTCCACCATCTGTAAAGAGTACCAGTATCTTAGGTTTTTTCTCTTCTAGTAGACTGGAAGAGAGTTCACCTAAGGCAGAGAAATCCGTTGAGCCCATGTTAATGTAGGAGTCATCTACCCCTTCTACCATCATTTTTAGTGTCTCTTTGTCTGAAGAAAAAGGAGCTAAAACAAAAGGACTGTAGGCAAATGCTACGACACCTATCTCATCACTTGGCATGGCATCAAAAAACTGTGTCATTTTTGTTTTTGCAAAGGTCAAACGGTTTGGGTAGACATCTTTACTTCTCATAGAGCCAGAGATGTCAAGTGCTGTAAGCAAAGTAAGCCCTTGTACTTCCACCTTTTTGTCTCCTTTTTCCATGACAGGTCGTGCAAAAGCGACTATCATCAAAAAAATAGCGAGGAACATCAAGATGTTTCGTACTACCATAGGCAAACTTTCATCTGTAGCCGACAAACGTTTTAAGACTTTTTCATCAAACACACGTGAGAGCCTCTCTTTGTTTGTCGTGATAAGAAATGCCAGTATCACCAAAGGGACTATCATCACCCAGAAAAATTGAGGGTTAACAAAACTCATCTTACACTCCTCTACTGTTACGAAGATAGATAAACCCAAGCAGTGCCAATATCGCTAAAAAAAGCGGGTAGATGTAAAGATAGGTATGCTGTACTATCTTTTTGTCATCTATCTTTGTGGCTTCTAATTTGTCTATCTCTTCATAGATTTTTTCTAAAGTTGTGGCATCTCTTGCCCCGTAAGCTTCTCCATGTCCTACATCAGCCAAGGCTTTTAAGTAGGCACCGTTGTAGTCACGTTCATCACCTATACCTATAACATAGAGTTTAATGTCACGTTTTTTAATGAGATTAATCACATCTTGGAAAGGAACTTTCGACATGTTGTCTACCCCATCGGTGAGCAGTATGACGATTTTAGACTTGGCTTGACTTTTTGAGAGTAGATTATAGGCTTGTACCACAGCATCGTTAATGGCTGTACGTTTACCTGCTATACCCATACGTTGCATCTTAGTGATATCGGTTAAAAACTTCTTCTCAAAGGTCAATGGTGACGCGATAAACGCAATGTCTGCAAAGGTAATCATCCCTATGCGGTCATTTTTACGTTTTTCTATAAAGTCACCTACCACCTCTTTAACGACATCAAACTTGTTACGCATGATGTCTCTAGGGTCAAACCCACGTTGACGCATAGAGTCAGAAGAGTCCAACACAAGCACAATGTCACGTCCCTCTTTTTTAGAGTTAGTGTAAGACTTGGTTATCACAGGTGAAGCAAGAGCGATTACTGCAGAGACGATACCTATCCACTTGAGGATATTTAGCCATGATGCACTTGCTTTTCCTTGGTCTATCAAAGTTTTTATATGAGGGAAGAAGATAGCCCTGCTTCTCTCTTTACAAAACTTTGCACAGACTACAAAGAGTAAAACGATTAACAATAATAAAGGGTATTCAAAACTAAATTGACTCATCTGCCACCTGCACATAGAGGTTAAATTTGTTACGTGTCTCTGTATCCACTTTTTCTACCTCTTTTTTGTATTTGTATTGTTCAAGCATCGGTTCAAGCTGAGAAAAAAGCTCTTTTCTTCGCTCATCATTTGCCAGCAGTCTTGCGTAGTATGTGGCTTCATAGGCTGATTTTTTTGTATCTATCCAGTCTATGCTTTTTAGAGCTTCTAGATAACCTTTTTCTAGGTTTATCTTACGATTATCCCATAGTTTTTTAAGTACAAAAAACAACACACCTAAAGCCAATAGTACCCCAGCACCTATCAGGCTCCAGTAGAGATAATACGAACTATCAGGTATCTCTAGTAAGGGTTTTATGTCACGCAGTTGAGCACTTAAATTTTCTTCATTCACCTTCAGACTCCTATCGCATTTTCTTCATCAGTTTTAAAGTGGGTTCTTCATGGGTGTAGATTTTAGTAAATCTCACCCCTTGCTTTTTAAACTGTTTATAGAGCTTTTCATCATTCTCATGTAGTGCTTTTGTGTACTGTTTTAACGTAGCCTTATCTATGTTGCCCTCAAAACTCTCTTTGGTTTCCATGTCTATGAGCCTTAAGTAGCCTAGTTCAGAAGGGTTTTCTTCAAACTTATCACGTACGATAACTGCAAACACATCATGTTTTTTAGCCAAAAGTTTTAAGTCTATGTCACCCACAAAATCAGAGACTATAAACAACAGTGCTTTTTTCTTCAGTCTGTTCACTAGAGTCTCTACTAACGCACTATAGTTAGCTTCTTTTCCAAGAGGGTCAAACCCTACTACATCTTCTGCGGCTTTATGCACGGAGAAAAGTTTTTTACTTGGTTTTGAAAGACTATACATCTTGTCTGCAAAAATCATGTGTGTGAACAAATCTGCATTTTTTACCGCTGAAAAGCCTAAGGTAGCTACCACCTCTGCTATGACATCTGACTTTTGCTTAACCGTACCAAAGTAGGTAGACCCTGAGAGTAGTGACACCACAACGACGTTGAGTTCACGCTCTTCTTTGTAGACTTTAACAAAAGGTTTACCCAGTTTTGCAGTGGTTTTCCAGTCTATCTTACGTATGTCATCGCCATAGACATACTCACGTAACTCTGCAAACTCAAAGCCTTCTCCTTGAAAAAGAGAAGCATTGTTTCCAAGCATGTCACCATAAACTTGTTTTTTGGTTTTAAGAACGATTTTTTTTACTTGCTTATTCATCTAACCTCTCGTAGGGTGTTGTCAAGGACAACACCCTCTATTTTTTCATTTGGTGTTGTCAGGGGACAACACCCTACAAGATTTTTATACATTATGGAATCGGTACTGCTACTAATATTTTGCTAATAATCTCATCTGTCGTGACTTCTTCTGCCTGTGCTTCGTAAGAAAGGATAATACGATGACGTAAAATCTCTTTAGCAATATAGGCTATCTCTATAGGACTTACAAAATCTTTCCCTTTAAGATAAGCAATAGCTCGTGATGCTTTATACATATCTATACTCGCTCTTGGACTTGCACCAAACTCTATGTAACTTTCGAGTTCTTCTAAGCCATATGCTTTAGGGTCACGTGTAGCAGCAACAAGTTCGATGATGTACTTTTCTACTTCTTCATCCATATGTACAGCTAGAGCTTCTTCACGGATTTTATTTAGATCTTCTATGGTAGCTACTTGTTGTATCTCACCAAAGCTGTTGTTTGCGACACGACGTGCAATTTCTAGTTCTTCTTCTTTGGTGTTGTAGCCTACCACGATTTTCATCATAAACCTGTCTAGCTGTGCTTCAGGTAACTCATACGCACCCTCTTGTTCTACAGGGTTCTGTGTTGCCATAACCAAAAAAGGTAAGTCTATCTTAAAAGTCTCATCTCCTATAGTCACCTGACGCTCTTGCATCACTTCTAGTAACGCAGACTGCACCTTTGCAGGGGCTCTGTTTATCTCATCTGCTAGCAATAGGTTGGTAAATATAGGGCCTTGTTTGATTTTGAAACTGTTATTTGAGGGGTCATAGATTTCTGTACCTATAATGTCCGAGGGGAGTAAATCTGGTGTAAACTGCACACGTTTAAAGTCTAAACCAAGTGTTTTAGCCAGTGCATTAACCGCTGTTGTTTTGGCAAGTCCAGGTACACCCTCAAGCAGTATATGTCCACGACACAATAGCCCTGCCAAAAGTCCTTCAACCATTTTTTCTTGTCCTACAAGGACTTTAGAAATTTCTGTTTTTATGTTTGTGATAATTTGATTTTGACTCAAGTGTTTCTCCTACAAAAGTTATTGGGAAAAGTGTACTCCACTTGGGTTAATCGTAGTTTAATATTATAAAAATAAAATATTTTAGCGTTTAACTATTACCGCACATAAATTTATAGCCCAGTCCATACACACTTTGTATGCACTCCTCTGGTACTTTTTGTCTGAGTTTAAAAATAAGATTTCGTATATTCTTCTCACTTATTTCAATGTTTTTTTCATAAAACATATCGATAATATCATAGGTGCTACACAAGTGTGCTTCTTTACTGATGAAAAATTCTAACAAAAATAATTCATGTTTTGTCAAATTTATGGGAGTCTCTTTATATGTCAATACTTTTGTTTGCATATTCCAATGATATCCTTCTGCTATCTGTTTGATGATAGTATCAGTCTCTTTTGGTTTAAGTAACTTTATTTTTTTACTCTCTTCATATAAAAATGGGAAAAATATATCATAATCAATAGGCTTAGTAATAAACTTAGAAACACCTATATTGATAAGTTCCAAGAGATAGGCACTGTCTGTATGTCCCGAAAGTATAATGATGACCTGTGATGCATTTAACGCTCGTATATGTTTACTTAACTCAACCCCATTCATCTTTGGCATTTGTATATCAGAGATAACAAGATCATAAGATGTCTCAGAAGCATATGTCTCTTGATAGAGTGCCAGTGCTTCTTCACCATTTACAGCAGAGGTGACAGACTTAAATAAATCACCTAGTACCTCTACCATTTCTTTACGTAAAGGTTCAAAATCTTCTACTAATAATACAGATAATGTTTTTGTTTCATAGTATATTTTTCTATAGTTCGTCACTTATTTCCCTAATCAATTTCTGTCTGTAACATATAACCCATTTTACTATGTGAGACAATAGGAAAGTCTGGCAAAGTTTTTCGCAGTGTATAAACCAAAGTACGTAAGGCAGATTGAGCGATACATGCATCACCCCATAAGTCAAAAATAAGCGTATTGCCTGCTACAGTTTTGTTACTATTGGCTATTAATATACGTAGTAATTTACTTTGTTTATTATTAAGTTTTACGGGGACACCGTTATCATATAGTATATTTTCTTCCCTTGAATACCTATATCTAGCATTGATAACTAAATCATGCTTTGATGCTTTGTCCTCATCTTTGCTCATGCTCTCTATATGTGTAAGATAACGTTTATAAGCCACTTTCAATGTCACCATAATATCTCTACTTGAAAAGGGTTTTCCTATAAATCCATAAGGAGCCAATTCTAAAAGTTCTTCTACCGTTTCATCATCATTATGTGCAGTAATAAAAATAATAGGTATATGTCTCTGTGTTAAAATCTTCCTTGCCAACTGGATGCCATCCATGGGACCTTTTATATTAATATCCATCAGGAGTAAGTCACATTCCACTTTTTTAAGTACATCAAGCGTCTGCGAAGCATTGTCTATACAAGCACTCACTTGAATACCTAATGACTCAAAAATATCTTTTAAATACCTCTGTGTGATGACTTCATCTTCCACGATGACAACATTTTTAGGTAAAGACATTACGCATACTCCTTCGTATTAAAATATATCTTAATGAGTGTACCTTCACTCTTACTAATTGTCAAGCTATGGTTACTCAATGTAGATGCTAAATCACGAATCAGTGTCATGCCTAAAGATTGATACTTTTTATTTGTATCAAACCCTTTTCCATTGTCCTGAATCATAAATACACAGCGTTCACCAATATGTTTAAACGTTACATGCACCTTTCCTTCTACACCATCATCAAATGCATGTTCGATGGCATTGGTCACTGCTTCGTTAAAAATAAGCCCTATATTCATGGCAATTTTCATATCTATCATCAGTGGATCAATATCAGTATCTATAGTATGTGTGGTGTATGTTTGTAAATTTTTAGCGATTTCTTCTAAATATTGTTTGATATCTACTTCTTCATAAGAGTGATTTGTATAAAGATTTTTATGCATCATACTCATCGCTTTTAACCTATCAACATGACTTTCAAACATTTTTTTATATTTTGGGTCATCTATTTTAAAAGATTGTGTTTCTAAAAGTCCCATCATAACTTGCATATTATTTTTAGTACGGTGGTGTACTTCTTTAAACAACATTTGGTTCTCTTCAAGGGCTAGTGCCAATCTTTTTTCATAAGAACTTCGTTCACTCTCTATAATATACAACATGTACGAAACCACTAAATATCCTAGAAGTATTTGAGACAACAGCTCCCATTCGTATACAAAGTCTATATCTGTCACAAACGAAAAAAGTGGAATAAAAAGTAACACTAGAAACATGTTGGTACTCCAACGAATACCCTTTTTAACCCCTAAAAAGAAAAAAACAAAGATAGGCAAAGAAGCCAACCAGAAAAGTGATAGTTCAGGGTCTTTATCTGGAACTACCAGTGAGATAGCGAGTAAAAATGTTAAGGCACCCAGTATCATATAGGCTGTAGTATTGATACTTACATAATGAGGAAATACTAAATAAGCCACCATCAAAGTCAAGACAATCAATAACTCAACGACCAACATGATATAATAGCCCTGAGTGAGATTTTCATAGGCGTAAAGTAGCATGATGAACGCCCCAACAAAAATAAATAAATTTACCATCGTTGCACGAAGTCTTTCACGACTTTTAGGGGGGAAATATTTTCCTTTTAAAATTTCTGATTCAAAAAAGTTCACCATTACTGCCTTGTCCAAAGTTCATATTAAAGTATAGTATCACCTAGGTTAGCTTATGCTGATTATTGCTTTAGATATCCCATTGCGGTACTTATGATGTCATCATCATCTTTAGAAGGAGATTTTAAAATGACACGCTCTTTGTTTTCATCTCTAAACTCTATAAATACTTTTTCACCATACGAAGAGACTTTTGAGATGCCTTGCTCTCGGGCAAGTACTTTCATGACAATGACATCTATAAATTGTCGTGTAATGGTGTCTAACTTTCCAAACCTATCTGCAATCTCTGCTTCTATCTCATACACTTCTCCTGTGGATTCACAGAGTGAAAGCCTACGGTACAGTTCTAAACGTAAACGGTCTTCTTCTATAAGCTCTTCGTTTAAATAGGCATCGACTGAGAGTTTCATATCTATATTGTGTGCCACTTCTTTGTCTTGCCCTGAGAGTTCTTTTATAGCGTCTTCAAGCATACGTAAGTAGAGACTATACCCTATCTGTTTGATATGCCCTGACTGTGCTTCACCGATGATGTTACCCCCACCACGTATCTCTAGGTCATGAAATGCTAAAACTGCACCACTTCCTAAATCTGAATGAGATTCAAGTGCAAGTAGCCGTCGTTTGGCATTGTCTGTGAGGTGTTCTTTGTCTGCTACCATAAAGTAACAGTAGCCCTCTTTGCCTCCACGCCCCACACGACCACGCAGTTGATGTAGATCTGCTATACCAAAGTTATCCGCACCATCGACTATCATCGTGTTGGCATGAGGCATATGTATACCTGACTCTACGATGGAAGTAGAGAGCAGTACATCATACTCTCCATCTTCAAAAAGCATCATCTCATCTTCTGTCTCTTTAGCAGAGATTTTGGAGTGAAGCACTGCGATGCGAAGCTTGGGGAGTATCTCTAGTAACACTTTTTTCTTCTCTTCTATCCCTGCGATGGAGTTAAAGACATAAAATATCTGTCCCCCTCTACGCATCTCTCTTAAAATGGCTTCTTTAATAACTTTATCATCATAGCTTTTTACAAAAGTTCTGACCCCTTGACGCTCTGTTGGAGGGGTAAGGATTTCTGAAAAGCTCTTGACATCCGACAACGCAAGATTGAGTGAACGTGGTATAGGTGTAGCGGACATAGAGAGTAGATGCACATCGATGGCTATCTCTTTAAGTGCCTCTTTTTGTTTCACGCCAAACTTGTGTTCTTCATCTATGATGACAAGGGCTAGGTTTTTAAACTTGGCTTTGAGTAAAGTATGTGTACCTACCACCACATCTATGGTACCCTCTTCTAAGCCTCTCAGTGTCAAAGTTTTTTCTTTGGCTGTTGAAAATCTATCTAACTTTGCTACTTTTATGCCATGACCATAAAAACGTTCTTTAAGCGACTTGTAGTGTTGAGAGGATAGCAGTGTTGTAGGGGCTATCATCATTGCTTGATAGCCATTTTTAACTGCGACAAACATCCCATTCATCGCTACTTCTGTTTTACCAAAACCAACATCAGCAGAGAGTAGTCTATCCATCATTTTACCAGAACTCATATCATCTAGCATGTCATTAATGGCTCTCTCTTGGTCTTCTGTATGTACAAACCCTGCTTCAGCCATAAAAATAGCATGTTCTTCCATATTACGTTTGAGTTTTATACCTTTCTTTAGGTGTCGTTGTGCAGAGAGGTTGATAATTTGTGAGGCGATAGCAAAGAGTTTCTCTTTGACTTTGGCTTTGAGCTTTTTAAAGCTGGCTTTCCCCATACGGTCAAGTATAGGCAATGCCCCACCCTCAGCTACATAACGGTCGATAACTTCTAGACTAGAAACAGGTATGAGTAAGGCATCTTCATTTTGGTAATGCATCACCACAAACTCAGACCAAGAGCCGAGTATCTCACGCTTTTCAATGCCCTTAAATATACCTACTCCATAATTTTCATGCACCACATAGTCACCAGGTTTAAGCTCGTCTAGTATGATGGTAGCTTTTTTTACTTTTTTACGTTTGAGTGGTTTGTTAAGAGAGAGTATAAGTCTATCACTTCCAAGAAGATTGACAATGCCATCTTGGTACACGAACTCTATGTTTTCAAAAGAACTTAACTCAGACCCTCTTACAATACTCTCATTTTTAGCAAGTATCGTAATCTGTTTTTCTTTATGTGATTCAAGTAATTTATTGTGATTAACCACTTCAAGGTCACGGTATTTTGAACCTTCAGGAATGGAAGGAAGCAAAAATGCCTTACGTGGTACCAGTGGCTCTGTAAGCTCATAAACCTCTTTGAGTTCATCATCTAAGTTTGATGCCCACACCCCAGAAAACTGTTCTAATGCACTTTGCCCCAAATCATCTAAATGCCAAAGCCCAAGAGAGTCTATGTCTTTTACAAAGGTATCATAGCTACTCATCTCACATCTTATTTTCAAGGCTTCGTGTTGGGCTTTATCTAAAGCTAAAAAAGCAGGGCTAAAGGTGAGTTCTTCTAGCTCTTCACTCTCACGTTTTTGCGTCCCCTCATCATAATGCTGTATGGTTTCCACCTCTTCATCAAACAAAGAGATACGATAGGGTTTGTCTGCATCGATAGGATAGATATCTATAATATCCCCACGAAAAGAGACTTCACCGCGTTGTGCAGCGATGTCAGTAAAATGATAACCCCATTGGTAGAGTGTCTCTTTAAGCTCTTGAAGTTTAAGTGTCTCACCAAACTCTATGGTTTGAGAAGCAAAACACTCAGGCTTAGGAAAAGGGATGAGTAACGTTCGTAGGGGTGCTATAAGTACTTTCTTCTTAGTGGTTTTATGAAAAGAGGCCAATTGTAAAAAAAGTAACTGAACATCTTGGGCATACGCACGCAAGTCTTCACCTACACTTACACGCAAATCAGGCAGTACAAAAGTATCATAACCCAAAAGGACTGCTACATCACGTATTTGTACTGCTTCTTTATCATCGTTGCAAATCAGAAGTTTTTCTTCTTTTAGCTCTTCTAGATATTCGTATATATTACTTTGGTACATTGCTCTCTTTTCTCTGTTTTAAAAATGCTTCTACAACATAAAATGAACCAAATACAAGATAATTCTCGTCTTCTTCTATCTTATTTTCAAAAGTGCTATAGTCTAAACCAACTGTTTCTAACGCTTTTTCTATCAACTCTAAAGTGGTAGCACGTTGTGAATCAATCTTAATAATCTCTACACGCTTGACTTTAGGTTTGAGTATACGTAATACCTCTTCATAGTTTTTATCATCAAGGCTATTATAAATAAGCACTATCTTTTTCTCTAAAGCTTTCTCTATGGCACGAGCCGCTAAAGGATTATGCCCTACATCTATATGGATATTCTTTGTGAAAGGATAGAAACGTCCGAAGAGTTCTAAATCCATTAAAACATTGATGTCATAGGGGATATTTAAAATATCCAATGCCATCATCGCTACAACAGCATTAGATATCAGATAGTCAGCCCAATCTTTTGCTTCGACAATTTTTTGTAATTCGTAGGGGTCAACCTGTGTGTTGACCCTTGGGCAGACACATAGGTCTGCCCCTACATCGTTTGCAATATTTTGTGCCACTTCCACCACCTCATCATAAACCTGAGGAGCCAACAAAACCTTCTTCTGAATACTGCGTATCTTAGTACCTGCTATCTCTTCTATCGTCTCACCCAAAAATGCTTGATGGTCTAGACCTATAGGTGTAATAATGCTTAGTTCTTTATCGCATACATTGGTTGCATCAAACTCTCCACCTAGCCCTGCTTCAAGTACCATCAAATCGCAGTTTTCAAAGACTATAAAAGCCAAAAGAGTCGTGTACTCAAAATAGCTCAATGCATCAGCTATCTCTTGCCCCAATATAGTAAAAAGTCTTTGGTGAGCTATTTCTAATACCTCATCTTTTACATCTTGACCATTGAGCCAAATACGTTCATTGAAGTGTAAAATGTGTGGAGAGGAATAATGCCCAACGCTTAAGCTATTTCTATACGCCAAATGGGCTAAGATTCGACCTGTAGAACCTTTACCATTCGTACCCACTATATGTATGGTTGTAGGTCGTTTTATATGTGGTTTGAGTAGTCCATAAGCACTATGTACACGCTTATGGTCTATCTCTTTGTAGTAGAGAGGTTTGCTCTCTAAAAAAACATTTAAGTTCATGATTTAGTCTGTCTTTTTTCCTTTAGCATTTTGCTTTTTTTCAGCCATTAACCCTCTTGCAGATACATAAGCAATAAATTGATCTAATGCTCTAGCCAAACCAAGACGCATAGCTTCAATCCTAAGTAAAGAAGAGGTAAAGGATGAAGCTTGAATATTTTCTTCCACTCTACTTACAATACGTTTATTAATAATGCCATCTTTTGTTTCCATCTTAAAATTAACGCGTATATCTGCACGATAGCGTGTGACATATCCATCTTCAAATGCTAAAGGCACAAAGCTTGTTCCTTTATAGTTCACATAAATTCTACTACTAGCTTCTTCTTTTGAAGTGACACGACCTTTAAATCTCGTGTAGACCATACGATTCATTTCATCTCTAACAAAAGGAGCATTTTCAGGTTCTATCGCATCCACTTTTACTTCAACATACACGGCATCTGTAAAAATATGTTTAATATACTGTGAGGATGGTTTATAGCCACATGCAGTGAATAGTACCACTGCTAATATAACTAATGAATATTGTATAGACAATCGTCTGTTTTTTTGCATCTATCTTCCTTTACGCTGGTTTTATTGCTAGGTTTACCAACTTATTTGGCACAACTATTTCTTTAACTATTATCATACCCTCTAACCACTTTGCCCCTGCTTCTTTAGCAAGTAACAAAATCTCATCATTAGATGCTGAGGGGGTCACTTCCACTTCTGTACGTTTCTTCCCACCTATCATGACCATGTACAAAATACTATCTTGTACAAACACCTCTTCTTTGATCTCAAGTTTTGCAGCCAAGTTCTCTCTAGCAAATAACCTTTCAGAAAGTTCCGTTGCCACATGAGGGATGATAGGTTCTAAGAGATTGAGCATCACATACATCCCTTCTGTCCACACTTCGCCATTATCTTGTTTGTCTAAAGCATTCAGTGCTTCCATACACGCAGCTATCAGCGTATTAAATGCAAATGTTTTTTCATACACATCAGTAGACTTTTGCAACGCCTCATAGACTTTCACACGTGCAAGTTTACTCTCTTTACTCAACGTACTGTGATCTATGGTTGGCAATGTTTTACCATTGGCTTTAGCGTTTCTATCGTAAAGTTTTTTGATAAACCTAAACGCACCTTCAACTGCTGAGTCATTCCACTCTAGCTCTTTGGCAGGAGGAGCTGCAAAAAGCGTAAAAAGTCTTGCTGTGTCAGCACCATACTTTTCTACCAAGGCATCTGGGTCAACCGTGTTCCCTTTAGACTTAGACATCTTTGTGCCATCCATAAGTACCATACCTTGCGTAAGCAAGTTCTCAAAAGGCTCATCTATGTCATGGTAACCAAGGTCACGTAGTACTTTGGTAAAGAAACGAGCGTAGAGTAAGTGTAAAATAGCGTGTTCTATACCACCTATGTACTGGTCAACACCTAGCCAGTAGTTCGCTTCCTCTTTATCTATACCTGTGTCGTTCCATTTTTTAGGATTGGTCGCATAACGAAACTGATACCAACTAGACTGCACAAAAGTGTCGAGTGTATCTGTCTCACGTTTAGCCTCTTTGCCACATTTTGGACAAGCACACTTAGACCATGTTGGGTGTTTTTCAAGTGGGTTACCCTCACCTGTTATCTCCACATCATCAGGCAGTGCTATGGGTAAATTTTCTATCTTCTCAGCCACAAGTCCACAGTCCACACAATGCACAAAAGGAATAGGTGCTCCCCAGTAACGTTGACGTGAAACGCCCCAGTTTCTTAGCTTATAGTTAGTCGTGCCTTTACCAAGTTTTTGTTCTTCATAGTGTGCGATGATTTGAGCTTTCGCCTCTACATTTTTTACCCCAGTAAACGACTCTGAGTTTTCAAGTACGCCCTCTAGTGTATACGGAAGTTCATCCCCACCAGCTATCACTCTTTTTATAGGTAAATCATACTTGGTAGCAAATTCAAAGTCTCTCTCGTCATGTGCAGGCACTGCCATCACAGCTCCACCACCATACCCAGCCAATACAAAGTTAGCCGTCCATACAGGTATCTCTTCTTTGGTTAAAGGATGTATCACCGTTAAACCTAAGTCATACCCTACTTTTCCCTCTTTGGCACGTTCTATCTCTGTCATGTTTGTGATGGTGACTATCTTCTCTGCTACATCATTCTCTAGCAAGTCATTGTCTAGTAAATACTTAGTTATAGGATGCTCGGCAGCCAATGCAGAATAGGTCACACCATAAATGGTATCTGGACGGGTAGTAAACACAGTGTACTTCTCAAAGTTTCCACCAAGTTTCGCTTTAGAATCCTCACTTAACTCAAAGTCAAACTCAAGCCCTTGAGACTTTCCTATCCAGTTACTTTGCATAGTCAAAACTTGATTAGGCCATTTGCCCTCAAGCTGTTTCAAGTCACCCAACAAATCATCTGCATACTTGATGATGTCTAAGTAATACCCTGGCATCTCTTTAAGCTCCACAGGATTGTCACATCTCCAACAACACCCTTCTTCTACCTGTTCATTGGCAAGTACTGTATGACAGTCTTCACACCAGTTGACTGTCGTATTCTCACGATAGAGCAAACCCTCTTCAAACATCTTGATGATGAACTCTTGTTCCCACTTCGTGTAGAGTGGGTCACAGGTGGCAAATTCACGCGTTTTTGAAAAAGAGAGTCCAAGTGTATTTAGCTCTTTTCTCATATAGTCTATATTGGAGTATGTCCAATCTTTAGGGTGTCTACCATGTTTAATAGCCGCATTTTCAGCAGGCATACCAAAAGCATCCCAACCTATGGGATGCAGTACATTGAAGTCTTGTTTTCTATAGTAACGTGCAAAGGCATCACCTATGGCGTAATTTCTTACATGACCCATATGTAGTCTACCAGAGGGAAAAGGGAACATAGAGAGGATATATTTCTTTTTTCTTGTTAAAGCATCATCAGGCTCAAAAGCCTTCTCATCATCCCATTTTTTTTGCCATTTGGCTTCAATCTCATTTGAATTGTAACTCATAGTATCTCGTCCTTCTCTCACCCCTCGTTCCCACTCTCCTGAGTGGGAACACATCTATCATAGGTGGTTAATTTTATTGGAAGGATTATAGCCAAGAAGGGGTTAGAGGTGTCTGTAGTATTAAACACCCTCTTTATTAGATAATGAAAGATTTATTAAATTATAAGTTTCCTTAAAATCCACAAAACACTCTTCACATATCCATCGCTTTTTATCTTTTGTTGCATAGCCAATTTTATGACAATCTTTATCTAGTGTTAAGTCACAAAACTTTTGCCAACAAAACTCACAATGGTCATGCTCTAAAATATCTTTATAAGATACATATTTTGTTTTCCAAAACTCCACATGAGACAGATATTTTTCTTGCCCCTGTTCTCTCCAATCCTTACTCTTCATTAAAAGTTACCCAAACGTATTACACTGTCTCATATCACCAGACTCAAGTCCACGTCTAAGCCACTCCATACGTTGTTTTGAGGAACCATGTGTGAAGCCATCTGGGTTGACATGTCTTCCTGCTTTTTTCTGTAAAGTATCATCACCTATAGAAGCAGCTGCTCTCAAGGCTTCTTCTACATCACCACGTTCTAAAATACCAAATTTTTGATGTGCATGGTGTGCCCAAACCCCTGCGTAACAGTCGGCTTGGAGTTCTACCTTTACTTGTAGGGCATTGGCTTTGGTACTACTGCCACCCCAACTTTGTTTGGCTTTTTGTACTTTAGCCAGCGTGCCTTGTAGGTTTTGGATATGATGTCCTACTTCATGTGCTAGCACATAGGCTTGTGCAAAATCACCAGGAGCAGAATGGTTCTTGGCTAACTCTTCAAAAAAGCTCTGATCAAGGTAGACTTTATGATCAGCAGGACAGTAAAAAGGCCCCATTGCAGAGTCTGCAAAACCACAGCCACTTTTTGTACCTCCACGATACAGCACCATCACAGGTTCTTTATACCGCATACCATACTGTGGCAATACGCTATTCCATACCTCTTCAGTATAACCCAGTGTCGTTTTCATAAAGTCAGACATTTGGTTGTCTTTGGCTTCATTGGCAACAGTGGTTTTACCTGTTGAGCCTCCCATTCCTAAAAGTGCCAAAGGGTTATACCCCATAAAGTATGCAGCAGCTCCCACGCCCACTACCAACATCCCTACTTTAGAACGCAACAGTGGTTTAACGATAGGCCATAACATCATCATGGTACCCATAGAAGGTAGCCCACGACCACCCCTGCCAGATGTGGCTCTTCTGTCTTCGACGTTAGTACTTTTTCTTCCGCCTTTCCATTTCATAACTATCCCTTTAACATTCAAAATTTTATACCTCAATTATACCAACCAAAAGTAAAAATCTACTACAATACTATACTAAAAATGAAGGATAATGATGTGTCTGAAGCATTAGCGAGAAAATACAGACCTGCTACTTTTGACGACCTTATAGGCCAAGAAGCTGTTTCACAAACCTTATCACTCGCCCTTGATGGCAACAGACTCTCTCATGCCTACCTCTTCTCAGGACTTAGAGGTTCAGGTAAAACGTCTACTGCCCGTATATTTGCTAAAGCACTACTGTGTGAAAAAGGTGCCAGTTCTCACCCTTGTGGTGTTTGTACACACTGTAACATGGCCGCAGACAATGCCCACATGGACATCATAGAGATGGATGCCGCGAGTAACCGTGGTATAGATGACATCAAAGACCTCATAGAACATACCAAATACAAGCCAAGCTCCGCACGATACAAAATCTTCATCATCGATGAAGTTCATATGCTGACAAACCAAGCCTTTAATGCACTACTAAAAACCCTAGAAGAACCACCAGACTTTGTAAAGTTTATCTTGGCAACAACTGACCCTTTAAAATTACCTGCGACTATCCTCTCTCGTACACAGCACTTTAGGTTTAAAAAGATTCCACAAAACCTTGTACTTAAACACTTAGAACACATCTTAGACCTTGAAAAAGTGGGCTATGAAGTAGAAGCTTTGGACATCATAGCACGTTCTGGTGCGGGGTCGTTACGTGACTCATTGACCCTTACAGACCAAGCCATAGTCTACTCAAAAAACTTTGTAGATGTAGCAACAGTCACAGGGATGCTAGGCATCATAGAACCTAGCCACTTAGAAGCACTACTTAACGATATCATGGCAAAAGAAACCTCAAAAATATTAGCATTCATCCACATGGCACGAGACTATGAAGCAGAGATGATACTCGATGAACTCACCCTTTACCTAAAAGAGTTACTCCTAGGTGCCAATGGTAAGTTAAGTCCTATGATAATAGAGCGTTTTTTCAGAGTCATCGCAGAGTCCAAAACCCTACTCTCTCTAGGAAGTGATGGTGAATTTGTACTTTCATTGGCACTGTTTAAAATGATGGAGTCCTTGCAGATAAAAGACATAGACACGATGATACGAGGACTTGAAAATGAACTTAAAGGTGTAGAGGTCTCCGAAATCATGGTCACTTCACCTACCCCAGATGTCTCAGCTCCCCCAGAGGTCATCACTATCACTCAAGATGAGATAGACTCCTCTTTACCTGCACCACTAGTAAAAAAAGAAGCAAATAAAGCACCTATATCTGAGCCTATCATTCAAGAGGGTATAGCTGAACCTAAAGTGGCTGAAGAACCTGTTGCCACTCAAGAAGAAGTACACGTACCTTCTGAAGACAGTAATAACACTTCGACAAGCTCAGTGACCGATACTAGCAAGACCACTGAACCTACTATTACAAATTCGGTGGCTGAGCTTACCAATGTCAATAAGGTCACTGAGCCTGCCGAAGTGGTCGAAGTTGAACCTACAATTGCACAACCCAGCCCCCACCAAAAAACCTTTGATGTCCTTGTCAAAAAAATTTATGACAGAGACTATGACTTAGGGCAATGTTTTGAACGTAACATCTCGTTTGAAAGTTTTAAAGAAAACAAACTCACATGGGGTTCTAGTGCAGAAGGTGATGATAAAAAAACACTCATCACCCACTGGGGACTCATCAATATGTTTGTCAAAGACCTCTTTGGCTTTGAAACCAAAATAGTCAACGTAGCTAAAAAAAAAGTAGTTAACACTTCGCCTTCGACAAGCTCAGGCACCGAAAATGTTATACAAAAAAGTAATAAGGTCACTGAGCCTGTCGAAGTGGTCGAAGCCAAGCCCCCACACTCTGACGCAGATACAAGTTCCATGATAGAAGAGATAGAAATGAAAAGCTCATGCATCTCCCCAGAGGCTGGAGAGACGGAAGCAGCAAAGGAGAAAGACCCCTCCACCCTACTACAAGAGCCTATGATAAAAGAAGCGATTGCTTTATTTGACCCGAAAAAGGTTA
>Ga0256840_1001736_pt1 | contig 20070 bp, 6 predicted proteins | sample 355202metaG_FD_185969 | JGI IMG/M metagenome (GOLD analysis project Ga0256840, IMG submission 185969) | Hydrothermal vent microbial communities from Mid Atlantic Ridge, Atlantic Ocean - 355-202 | ecosystem: Environmental > Aquatic > Marine > Hydrothermal vents | place: Atlantic Ocean: Mid...
TTTAATGCTAAAATAAAAGGGTTTAGAACACAATTAAGAGGAGTCAGAAAAGTGGATTTCTTCATGTTTAGATTACAAAAATTATTTGCCTAAATATAAAAATCCCACAAGTTTTGAGACTGTTCCGGTATGACCCGAGCAAAGCGAACAGATAGATACTAAAAAACAATAATTAGGAATGAATAAAAACCTTTGGAAAGCCTTCTAAACAGCACAACTATAAAAGCCTTAAATTAATCTCTTTTAATCAACAAATAAACTTCATTATCTAGTTCTAAATAACCTTGGTCGTAAATATAATAGTAGACATTATTGGTTTTGGTAGTATATATGGAAGTAAAAAAATTAAAATCAAAATTATTACTGATAAGTTTAGAACGAGTAACTTTTGTTTTACCAGTTGTATTAAGGTTAGACAATACCTTATAATTTTTACGCAATCTATTATTGGTATTTCTAATTAAATTTTTACTATCTCTATTAATTTTATTGTTATGAGTATTTCTACAATAATCGGAACAGAATTTTTTGTCGATACGTCCTTTAAAAGCATCGCCACATTCTAAGCATTTTTGCGGATTCATAGTTTTGTTTTTTTAGCAATTAATAAAGTATTTGTTTTATTTACATTGTCTAATTGAGTAATTACAAATGCATTTTTTGTTAATAGTTGTTTTATTTTTTGTAGAGACTCATTATTATTAACATATAAAGCAGCATTAAATAAAAGTTGTTTTGTATGCGTTAAATGCTGCCAAAAATTATTGGTAAAAAAAGGAGTTGGAATGGTGTCATCAATAAATAAATCTACAATAATTAAGTCAAACACTTCTGTATTTTTTACTACAAAATCAAGAGCATCCATACAAATTATTTTTACCTTATCGGAATTATTTATGCCAAATTCATCTTTAGCAATTTTAATAATTACCGAATCAATTTCAATAGCAGTAATTTTATGTAGATAATTGTAATCTTGTTGTAAAGTTTTAATCACGTTTCCGCCACCAAGACCTAAAAGAAGTATGTTTTTGCAATTAGAAAGATCTAAATTTCTGAAACCAACTTGTAATATTTTCTCTAACGAGCCATAAGAAAAATTCGCATTTTTGCTGTTTAATAATTTTTTTCCGTTATACCAAGTAATTTCTACGATACCATTATAGTCCGATTTTATTTTCTTAGTGATTGGATAGATATAGCTTAGAAGTCTTATCATTACTGCAATGTTACAAAAATATATTCAATTACAAACGTTTTTAAACAATTACATTCGATTGTAAACGAAAGCAATCAATTACTAACCGATAAAAATTTAAAACACATTAGATATTTGCACTGTCGAAACGAACGAATGACTTTTGACAAGAGAATAATCTCAAAAAAACAATTTAAAACTTATCTTATGAATACGTTAAGAAACAGAGTACAATTAATTGGAAATTTAGGAAAAAAACCAGAAATCGTTAATTTAGAAAGCGGAAAAAAATTAGCAAAATTTAGTATTGCAACCAATGAAACTTATAGAGATGCCAAAGGCGAAAAGATAACGAATACAGAATGGCATAATTTGGTAGCATGGGGGAAAACTGCAGAAATTGCAGAAATGTTTTTAGATAAAGGAAAAGAAGTAGCAATAATAGGCAAACTTAGCAATAGAAGTTACGAAGATAAAGAAGGTAATAAAAAGTATATTACCGAAATTATTGTTAGCGAAATTATGATGTTTGGTAAACAGGAATAGTATAATACCAAGTTGACATCAAAATAAGTCATAAACTCTTTATCTTTTTTCATGCTACTTCACTTAAAATTATAACCGTAGCAGATACGATGCTTACAATTTAAAGATAGCATACTAAAAAAATAGATTGATTTTTTTGACGCATTTTAAAATCAAATTGGTGTAAATCACAGTTGCTATGAAAATAAGGGTTCCCTTTTTAAGGGAATCTTTTTTCTCGGTTTTTATAGGAAATAGATATTGAATTAATAAAAATAACACACATATATCTGATAATCAATATGTAATGTAACATTTAGTATTTTTTTTATAAAAAAATACTAAATATAAAAATATTATTTGTAATTTCACGTTCTGAAAAAGATGTAAATCTACTTTAAAATTGTTATGAACCCTATTCAAACATTTTGTGTATATCACTCAAACTAACTTTTATGAAAAATTTTAGAACTAACTTTGTATTTAAAGTTATTACCGTTTATTTAGCATTAAATATGGTTTTTCCATTAGCAGGAATCCAAACAGGAATGTATCAATCTTTTGCTTTGACAGGAGGTCCATCACAACCAGAATTTAATTCGTTTACGCCAATAGGTACTTCCGATATGGTAGATTTAGCCTCTGGAGATTTTAACTACAATATTCCAATAATGGATGTAGGAGGATATCCACTAAATCTTTCTTATAATTCTGGAATCACTATGGATCAAGAAGCATCATGGGTAGGTTTAGGATGGAATCTAAACGTAGGACAAATAAACAGAAATGTAAGAGGTCTCCCAGATGATTTTGATGGCGATGAGATGATTTATGAGAATAATATGAAGAAAAATATTACTGTAGGAGTAGGAATTGACATCAACCCACAAGTTTTTGGAAAAGAATTTAAATTAGGAGAAAAAACAAAATTAAATATAACAGTTGGTATGGCTGTACAATACAATAATTATGAAGGAATTTCATTCATACCATCCATAGGTGTTTCTTATTCATTACACAATAATGTATCCGTTGGTATGAATATCAGTTCTACATCTGGAGAAGGAACTACAATAACACCAACTGCAAGCATACATACTAAAAGTGATGAAACAAATAAAAAGGCTTTAAAATTAAATGCAAGCGTAGGAGTTAGTTATAATTCAAGACAAGGGTTAAGTAATATCAATGTGGGAGCCTCTATGAGTACAGCATTTGATAATAAATGGGATAAAGGAGATGATAAAAAATATAAATTTGGATTATCAGGAAGTGGAACAGTTTCATATATTAATAATACAGTAACACCAACAAAGAGATTTGCCGTAAGAAATGGAAATTTTAATTTTAATATATCTTCAGGTTTTAGCTTTTGGGGAATTGAAGGAGAAATAGGAATAAGCGCATATGGTAATTACCAAACATTGGATGCGAAAAGAACAATTGAGAGAGCGTATGGATATCAAAATACAGAACATGCAACAAAATACGATATATTAGACTTTAATAGGGAGAATGATAGGATTATTAGTAAAAACACATTGGTTTTACCTACAACAAATTATACTTTCGATTTATATTCCATACAAGGACAAGGTATAGGAGGAATGTTTAGACCATATAGAAGTCAAGTACAATACGTACACGATAGATATGTAGAAGATAAAGGAAATGGAGCAAGTTTAGGTATAGAGTTAGAAGGAGCATCTGGATTTCATGCAGGAGGAAATTTTACTTGGTCGAATACTAAAAGTCATTCAGGGGTTTGGGATACGCCAGCATTATCCTTTTTTAAAGAAAAAAAGAGTAATCTAAATTTAAATTATGAAAGAGTCTATTTTAAAAGTATAGGAGAATTTACAGTAGACGAAGAGCAATTTTTACTCGACGAGCGTTTAGGAGGAAAAAATCCAATAAGTATTAAAATTACAGGAGAAGGAAAAGGAAAGGATGCCGAAAATACATTTAGAAGTAAGCGGTTTCTTTCAACAGGAGCGTATAATTACGATAACATAGCTATTGGAAGTAAAATAGCAAGATCAAAAAGAGAATTAAGAAATTTAGCAATACAAAAAATAACAGCAAAAGAATCTTCATTAGATAAAACAATCACACAGAATATACATGCAAAACCACATCATACAGCAGGATATAAAATTCTAAAAAACGATGGTTCTAGATATGTTTATGGAGAAACAGCTTATAATACTAGAAAAGAAGAAACAACATTTGCAGTTGGGAACCAAGGAGATTGCCAAACAGGATTAGTATCCTATGGAGGTTCAGATAATACTACTAGTAATGGACAAGGTAACGATCATTATTTTAATAATATTATTACACCAAGTTATGCACATACCTATTTATTGAGCTCCATATTATCTTCAGATTATGAAGATGTTAATGATAACGGAGTAGATGATTCGGATTTAGGTTCTTATACAAAATTTTCGTACAAAAAATATCCCGAAAATACAAGTGATAACTATAAATGGAGAGTGCCATATATAGAAAATTCAGCATCATATAATGCAGGATTATATACACTAAAATACGACCAAAAAGGAAGTTATATCTATGGAGAAAAAGAGTTAAAATACATACATAAAATAGAAACAAAAACACATGTAGCCATATTTACATTAAGCGATAGAAAAGATGCATTAGGAACCATTGGTAAAAACGGAGGAAAAAGTACAGCGGTAAAAATGCAAAAAATAGATGTAATAAAATTATATTCTAAATCCGACTTTAATAAAAATGGGGAAAGTGGAGCAACACCAATTAAAACAGCACATTTTGAATATAGTTATGCATTATGTAAAGGAGTAAAAAACCATACAAATGTAGATTTAGAAGGAAAACTAACCTTAAACAAAGTATATTTTACGTATGCAAATTCTAAAATGGGAAAATACACACCATATGAATTTCATTACGATAATATAAATCCTAATTATAGTTTAAAAGGAAATGATGTTTGGGGTAATTACAAACCAAATATTGGAGGATGTGGATATGATGACAATACCACAAATTCAGAATTCCCATACGTAAAACAAAATAAAATAGAGCAAGATGACTATGTAAAAGCATGGACAATGTCATCTGTCGATTTGCCATCTGGAGGAAAAATAGAGTTGGAATACGAATCAGACGACTACCAATTTGTACAAAATAGAAAAGCAATGCAAATGTATAAAGTAGTTGGAGTTTCGCCAGAAGAACCAAATAACTTGGGAGATTTAAGACAAACATTATATTCGCCAGGATTGCCATTATTGAATAATTTAACAGAGGCAAAATACATTATTGTAGAAATAGATAATGCAATTAATAATGCACAAGAATTTAAAGAAAAATACATAGGTAATGAAGATAAATCGATATTCTTTCGATTTTTACTTAATATGACACAAGAAGATTACGATTATGTAGAGGGTTATTTTTGGATAGATAAAGAAAAATCATATAAAATTTTTTCAGATACAAATAAAAGTTATGCAGCAATACCAATGCAACATACAGATATGGAAGGAGGTATTAACGGAAGAAGTGGTGTGAATATAATCTCAAAAGCGGGTTGGTATTTTGGAAGACAAAATATGAATAGAGTGGTATATGGTCTAAATCAAGATCCTCATAGTGAAAATCTTACAACTATAGCTAAAAAAATGGGTGAAACAGGTATAATATCACAATTACAAGATATCATCCATGGCCCAAATGAATTATTGAGGAATAGGCATATGTGTGCAAGAAAATTTAAACCAAAAAAATCATGGATACGATTACTAAAACCTGGAAATAAATTAGGAGGAGGTTCTAGAATAAAGAAGTTGAAAATGCACGATAATTGGGATGCAATGACTGTAGATACTAATGGAAATAGGAATTCTCTAAATGAGAATAATATCTATAAACAATTTTATGGACAAGAATATAGCTATAAATTAGAAAATGGAGGCTCTAGTGGAGTGGCAACCTTCGAACCAAATGTTAGCAAAGAAAATCCATTTATAGAACCTTTTTACGACAAAGGAGAACGATTAGTAGCACCAGGAGATTTTAATTATGTAGAAAAACCATTTGGAGTTTCTTTCTTTCCATCTTCAAAAGTAACTTATTCTAGAGTCGAAGTACAAAATTTAAAAAGAATAAACGATACACAAATAGTAAAAACAAACGCAACAGGAAAAGTAATTAATACGTTTTATACAACCTATGATTTTCCAACAAAGGCAAATTTCACCGATATAGATAAACCAGAAAATTGGTATTCTGTGCCAAAATTAGAAGATTTATTTAAAAATGTATTGAGTGGACTTATAGGTTCAAAAGTAGTAGTAGATACAGAGATGACATATTCTCAAGGGTTTGTTGTAGAAACCAACGATATGGATGGTAAAACTAGAAAGCAAGAAGTCTTTGATGAAAATGGAAGTATTATTTCCGAAGTAGAATACCACTATAGCAAAAACACAGAAACCAATACCTTAAATAATAAATTACCAGTAATAGATGCATTAGGAAAAATTTCAGAAAAAGAAATAGGAACACATTACGATGTAATCAACGATTTTAGAGAAAGCTATACCAATACAAGAGTAACAGGTTTAGGTGCAAATTTAGCAGCTTTCACTATAGGTCCTATTCCAATAATTGTTCCAACAGGTTTACCAAGTAGAGCAGAACATACCAGTACATTACATACTGTTACAACAACAAAAGTAATACATAGTACAGGTATCTTAAAAGAAAAAATAGCAACCGATTTAGGAGCAAAAGTGTCTACAGAAAATATAGCTTGGGATGCTATTACAGGACAAGTACTTGTTACAAAAACAAAAAATGAATATGACGATGCATATTACAGTATAAATTATCCAGCACATTGGAAATACAAATCCATGGGATTAGCAACAACAAATATAGATTTTAAAGGACAATTAGTACGACATGGAAATAAATTTGTACTAGAGGGGTTTGATAATACTGTAATATCAAGTAATAATATAAGCGATTACTTTTTAGAAGGAGATGAGATAGAAGCAACAGGAGAAATTACTACCTTAGAAGGTACAGGAGATACACAAGTAGAAATAACACGACCAGTAGCAGCAAAGTTATGGGTTGTAGCTATAGATACAGCAAAAAGATTAACCTTAATGGATGCAAAAGGTAAAATAATAGGAGAGACTGGATTACAAGGTTCCGAAATAAAATTTACCGATGCTTCAAAGATAGATTTTAAAGTAGTACGATCAGGGTATCGTAACTTACAATCCGCATCCATGGCATCTATAACGACCATGACAAATCCAATAGATATAGAAGAAGATGGAAATGTAGATGTAGGAGAAACAATTCAAAAAATTTACGATACAAATATAGCAGCAAAAATAATAAATGCAAGTGCCATAGAATATACCGATTTATGGTCGCCACAATGTGAATGTTTAGGGATACCAAGTTTTGCATATGAGTTTGCAGATAAAGATGGAAATGATGTAATAGATATAGACGAAGTGGAAAACGATGCGCCAACCGATTTTGCAAGTGTAGGATTTAATCCATACCGTTATAACGTAAAAGGAAACTACAAAGCAGTAAAATCGTATGCTTATTTAACAGGAAGAAAAGCAGATGCATCACCAAGAAACGATGGTTATTTTACAAGTTTCAATCTGTTTTATACGTTAAATACCGATGCAACAGAATGGCAAACAGATAGAGACAATTGGACCTTTGCAAGTCAAGTATCTAAATACAGTCCTTATGGAGTAGAATTAGAAAATAAAGATGCATTAAACAGATATTCATCTGCGCAATATGGTTTTAATTATACCTTACCAACAGCAGTAAGTTCTAATAGTAAATATACCGAAATGGGATACGATAGTTTTGAAGATTACCAAGTTAATGAAGACTGTACAACAACACATTTTGGATTTAAAGAAGCAATTAAAAAAGAACAAGATAATGCACATAGTACGGATAAAGAATCCCATACAGGACATAAATCAATCCGAGTAAATTCTGGTACTAGAGCAACACTAGAAAAAAGAATAGGAGATTGTGATTAGTTAGTCTTATACAAAAAAATTAAAATTTAACAAATGAAAATATATAACTATTTAATATTCATTTTTATACTGAGCATAAGTGATATTTGTGTTACTGCTCAGACAGTAATACAAGCAAATTGGCCAAATGCAGATTGGTCTATAAGAGGAAGTTATACTAGTAATGGAATTATAAGTGCACCAACAGATAATAGCAATCATTCATCATTAGATAATATTAGTATTACTCCATCCGAAAATTTTGGTTTTGATGATAATCTAGCAGATTTAAGTAGTTTAGATGATTATATTACTGTAGAATCACCAAGAATTGATTTACGTAATGCAGTTGATTTAGGACAAAATCAATTAGTAGTTACTTTTGATTATATATACCTCCAATCTGGAGATATATTAAATTTGGAATGGTATGATACTACTACACACCAATGGAATGTTTGGGAAACAATAGATGGAAATTCGTATGGAGAACAGAATTATGATTATGTTAGTTGTATAGAAAAACAATTATTTACAAGTACGCCCAAAGATATATCTAACTTTACACCATCACAATTAGCTGGGTTTAAATACAGAATATCATTTAACGATAATGGATATACCTTTGGTTTCTGTATGGGTTCACCAACATTAAAAGTAACTACAACAGAATACTGCTTTAGTCCAGTGAATTTTACTGTAGTAAGAGAAACATCTAATTCGTTGAGTTTAAATTGGGACGCTTATGGAAATAACACAGAATCAAGAAGTTGGAAGCTAGAATATTTTCCTATAGATAATCCTTCTTTAATAACAACAATAGAAAATATAACAACCAATGGTACACATACTATATCTAATATAAATACTGAATTAGATTATGAGTTTAAATTATTCTCTAAATGTGGAGGTGTTCTTAATGAAGACTCAACAATATATAATTATGTATCTACAAATAGATGTGAAGCACCAGAATTTACATCAATCAATTACAATCCAGAAACTCAGGAAGTAACCATAGTATTAACTAATGCAAGCTCATTAACAACAGATTCTTGGCATTTAGAATATGGAGAATTTGGATATCAACCAAATACAAATGAGACTATTGCTAGTTATGAATATACTCCAACTGTAAACGAAGAATTCTTAACAGTTACGATAAGGTTAGATAGACCATATACGAATCTAGAGTTTGAATATTTAGATTTTTATGTGCGTTCAAAATGTGGAAATACTTTTGGAAAGTGGGAAAGTAATTATAAATTAAAAATAAAATTTAGGTTTTTGTTATATTGTAATTCATCAAATAGTGTAAAAATAAAATATACTAGTCATACACAGCCAATAAGTAGTTTTAGAGTAGTTTATGCTCTTTCTGAAATTGGTCTTTCAATTGATTCAGATGGCGCCTATCATCCAGCAGGTGCAGATATACACGAAGTAGCAATGCAAGGAGGATTAACAGGAGAAATGATTATAGATAATTTAGAATCAGCTACCTATGATTTTTATTTAATAAGGTATGAAAATGATGATTTTCAACATGTTAGTGATAAAGAAACAATAAATTTAAAAATATGTTCTGATGAGGAAGAATGTCAACCACCCACAAATATCCAAGCAACAAATAGTACAAGTAGCGAAATATATTTAAGTTGGTCAGATAATAATAGTGTAAGTACAACAGATTGGCAAATAGAATATGGATTACATGGATTTACTGAAGGTACAGGATATGTAATCAATAATATTACAAATACAAATTATGTATTAACAGGGTTAGACGAGTTGGCCATGTACGATATTTATATCTCATCAAATTGTGGTGTTTTAAGTACAGCGACATTAGCAAGTTTTACAACAGAAATGCAAATATGTGCAATACCAGCAAATGTACAAGCAGAAAGTACAGATACAACAGTATATTTAAGTTGGCTCAATGGTAATATACCACCAGAACCAATAGGAGGATGGGAGATAGAATATAATTTTTCAACATATACACAAGGAACAGGAGGAACAATAGTAACGGCAGATACAAATGAGATATTAATTGAAAATTTAGTGCCATCAAATTCCTATGATTTTTTTATAAGAGCAAAATGTGGAAGTAACAATTCCGATTGGATAGGACCAATTACCATAAACACAAAATGTGCCAACTGCACCTCATTTAAACCAGAAAAAAATAAAGAATACATATTAAGTACTTGGGTAAAAGAAGAACATTCAAAAATAACAGAAGTAGCATTAACAAATGATAATCAACTTGATATTAAAGAATTATTAAAGGCTTTAGTAGCTAGATATATTGCAGGAATAGGAATACCAAATGGTTATTACAATACTTCTATAGCAAATCTGTTAAGTGCATTTCAACCAGAATTAATAGCACAAGCAAATACATTAAATACAGAAAACCCAGCGATTGGAGGAGTAGGGAACAATCCAGGAATATACAATTTTATTTATAATGAAGAAGATGAAGAATTTCAATTTCAGTTTGTAAAAGGAGAATTTGAATGGACAGAAAACGTATTGACAAATCCTGGTGCAGAGTATACACCAGGCACAACAGAGTGGATAGTTAAACCCTATATTAATCCTGATTTTAATATAACAACTTACGGAAAATTTGAAACGATTGTAAATACAGGAGAAGGATGTGGTTTAACACTATTGCCACCAAATTCAGGAAATCAATATTTTTGTGTAGGAGGAGTATGTCAACAAACATCGATTCATGGTAGTTATAATCAAGCAAAAGTAGCGCAAAATATAGATGTAAATAATTATGCAGATTTAATCGATAATGGAGATTGTAAGGTAAAGTTTGGAGGTTTTGTTTATAGAGTTCTTCAATCCATACACCAAGGAATAAATAGAACCGATATACAAAGAATAAGAGTATCGTTTTTAGATGTAGATGATAATAGACTTTCGTATAGAGAGATAGGAAATAATCATACTCCAGAATCTTTAGTTGGAGGAGTTTGGAAAGGGTATGATAGTGATGAAATTAGCATTCCGCCAAAAACAAGAAAAATAGAAATGATGTTGATTGGTGTTAGGTGGAACAATATAAATAATGAGGGATTAAGACCAAACTACTCCTTTTTCGATGATGTATATCTACAAATAGGTTCCTATAAAAATAATAAAAATGTAGACATACAAACATTTAGTGTCAATTGCACAGCGGATGATTATGGAATTATTACCACAGCAGTAGATCCAGATTCACATTATCCAGAAAAAAATAATCATTATAATTTAATATATGATTGTAATGGAACATCGCAAGATGGTGTTTATAGCTATGGAAGAAATACATATAAAACTACAACAACAATAACACCATTACCTTTAACGACACAAGTTTCAACATACAATAATGTATACGTACAACTTACATTTTTTGATAACCAAAATAATATAGTTCCAGATTTTACAGGACAACCAAATAGAACGATAAAAACAAATCCAAATGAAAATATTATTGATGGATGGCAACGAATACAAGATAAATTTAAAGTACCAATAGGTACTGTAAAAATTAAAATCGATTTGGTAAATGACCATAATAATGACGCCTTTTTTGACGATGTAAGAATCTTTCCAATAGATGGAAATATGAAATCTTTTGTTTACGATCAAGTAACACAAAAACTAATGGCAGAACTAGACGAAAATAACTATGCAACATTTTATGAGTACGATAACGAAGGAGGACTAATACGAGTAAAAAAAGAAACAGAAAAAGGAGTATTTACCATACAAGAAACAAGAAGTGGTAATTATAAAAAAGAATAAAAAAGCGATGAAAATAAGAAGCATAAATAATAAAAAACATTGGAATAAAAAATATCTAGCAATATTACTAGTGTTAATGGTATTTGCAACCTTTCAAATACAAGCACAGACAGTAAAAGAAATCTTAAAAAAGATAGAAAATAAGTTCGAGAGTAAAAAGCAATATAAAATCAAAGCCGATTACACTTTGTATAGAGGATTAATAGGGACACAAAAATTAATCGAATATAAAGGAGAATTAATATTTAATAAACCAGTTAAATACAATAAAATAAACAAAACAGAAACCATAGTATCAAAGAATAGTTATATCAAAGTAAATCACGAACAAAAAGCAATGGTATACTCAAACAGTAAGAATTTTACCAAGCAAAGTCAAGAATTAGACATAACAAGTTTACTAAAAACATTCAATACAGGAAAATTAACCCAAGATGCACAAAATTGGATTTGCGAGTTATTACCAAAAAAATATTCGCCATTACCATATACAAGAATATCATTAATAATAGATAAAAAAACCTTGTTACTAAAAAAACAAGTAATGTTACTAAAAAATAAATTCAATTATTCCAAAACAAAAGAAAAAGAAATGGATTACATGCGATTAGAAATAAAATTTCATCCAGTATCTGCATTGACAAAAGAAGATTTTAAAACAATAAACATCGATCGATTTGTTAAAAAACAGTCCAAAAAAGTAACATTAACAGATAAGTATAAAAATTATCAATTAATTCTTAATAATTAATTTTAATATGAAAAACAGAACCAACCATAACACAAAGTATTATATAAATATATTTTTCTTTTTGTTTACAATTGCAATCGTTGCATATCCAATAGACCCAATAATTAGTAGATACGATGCAAATACAAGTCTTGTACTAGACGGAGGACAAATATTAGGACAAGAACTAATCGTAGAAGAAAATACATCTTTTTATAATGGGAATTATGTACATGAAAATCAAAATACCTATGTAAAATTTGGTATAGAAGGGCTACCAGAAAATACATATATAGATGGTTTTACAGCGTATTTAGAATTAGATATAACACCAAAATTAACCGATGGAACCTACGACCAACCATATTATAAAACCCTAAGTGTCGTGTATAATCCAAATCTAGGCGTAGGAAAAATCACCGATTTAGATATCATGGAGTTAAAAAATACAAGAGGAACAAAAGTATCTATAAAAACATTTTATTTTAAACACAACGGAACAACCTACACCCAAAATCCAGGAAATGTATATTTAGAATTAGAATATAGAACAGATAGATATTGCCAAATAAATACAACAACAGCACCAGTTCTTACAGCAACAAATAGTAATGATGAGATAGTATTTAATTGGACAACAAACGATTTGTGTGTAGAAGAATACGAGTTAGAATGGACATGGATAGATAATTACGATACAGACGCAAGCGAAATAGAATTTAGCCTACGAGATTTTGAATTAAACAACTCCAGAGTACGATTAGATAGAAATCAACATAGTTATACCATACCAACAGTATTTTCAAAAGGATATATCTTATATAGAATAAGAAAAATAGGGAGATTTTTAGAAAACACCACAAAAAATTATTATGGAGCGTGGAGCTTTGCAGATAACAATCCAGAATTAACAGTAGCAGGATGGAATACAGCATCAATAACTATCGATGTAGCACACGAAACAGACAAAAAGAACTGGCAGTTTCAAGCATCGTATGCCGAAAATGGAAAAAAGAAAGAAGTAGTAAGTTATTTTGATGGAACGTTACGAAACAGACAAACCGTAACCAAAATAAATACAAACAATAAAGCAGTAGTAGGAGAAGTAATATACGACAACCAAGGAAGACCAGCAATAGAAGTATTACCAGTACCAATAGATAATAATAAAATAAAATACTACGAAGCAAGTGAATACTTAAACATAGGAGAAGATGGAAACAAATATACACATCGTAATTTCGATTGGGAAGAAATAGGAGACAATCCAGCATGTGGTACCATATTAGATAAAATGTCAAAAGCTAAAGGAGCATCAAAATATTATTCCAATAATAATAGCATTACAAATAATTGGCAAGATAATGTGCCAGATGCAAAAGGATATCCATTTTCACAAATACAATATACACCAGATAATACAGGGAGAATAAAAAGAAAAGGAGGCGTAGGAGAACTACATCAGTTGGGAATGGTAGGAAACCCAAAACATGAAATGAAATATTATTATGGCGTACCAAAACAAGAAAAATTAAATCGATTATTTGGTTACGAAGTAGGAAATTTTATACATTACAAAAAAAATGTAGTAGTAGATCCAAATGGACAAATAAGTGTAAGCTATATCGATCCACAAGGAAGAACAATCGCAACAGCGTTAGTAGCAGAAAATCCAGAAAGTTTACTCGGATTAGATGATGAAACAGCAGAAGCACAACCATTAGTAACCAATTTATTTTCAAGCGAAGAATCCAATAGAAAATATAGTACAGGAAGTTTCGGAATAGTTAATGATGGACGAAAATATACGGCACAACAAATCGTAGAAGGAGATAATAGATATAAATTTAATTACGACCTAAATATAGGAACATTTACATTTGGATGTGTAAACGAAGCAGTAAGTAAAAGTTATCCATTTATTTATGATTTTGAATTATCTGTGATAGACGAATGCGGTATAAAAAAACTACCAGAGTTAAAAGAAAATATAACAGATGGCTATGATTATACCACACTAGGAAGTTATCAAGTAGATGAAAATGGCGTAATATTAACAGGAAATACCAATACAACATTTAATATTACCGATTTACCATTAGGTACAAATGAATTTGATTTAAGAACAGGAACGATTAATATCACAAAAAAGATTCATGTAAATAAAGCAGCACTCGATAAGTTTGCAGACGATTATATTCAAAAAGTAGAAAATGGATTATTAGGAGATAATTGTTTTATTGATTTAGACGCCTTAAAACCACAAGCAGTACTAGATGGATGTTTTAAAAGCTGTCAAGAATGTGAAGATAGCTTAGGAACAAAACTTGAATATACAACAAATCATGTACTCAGTTACGATACAAACGATTGGGCAACAGGCGATACAAGATACACATTATTAAAAGAAAGATTTGAGAGAGAATACGATTTATTGGTAGAAGCATGTAGAGCACCATGTACAGACGGAATGAACGGTATAGATGCATCATTATGCACGATAAATTTTGGTCAATTATTAGCAGATATGAAACCAGACGGGCAATATGGAAACGTAAACATATTAAGCGATGGTAATTTTAATGAACCAATACCAAACGAAGATTGGGTAAATATATATAGTGAAGAGAATAAATTAAGAAATTTCTCCTATAGTACAGGAGCATTTTCAAAAAGTTGGAGAGAACCACAATATTACGAAGCAACAATTAATGAAAACCAACCATATCATTATTACGAACCAAATGGGAAAATTAGTTATGTACGAATAGAAACATTAGATCAAACAGACGAAAATGGAAATCAATTGTTCTCAGACGATATAATAAATAATACAACATTAGTTACCGAAAATGAAGATGGAACATTTTTAATAGAACCACAATATTTAGCAGATGTAACAAATTTTATCGCACTATTTAAAGATAGTTGGGCAAAATCATTAGTAGTATATCACCCAGAATATGTATATCAAGAGTATGCAACAATAATGTGCGATAGAACAAATCAAATAAATTATTACAGACTAGATATAACAACCGAAGACGATTTAACAGATTATAATACAATACCAGAAGTAGTAGATGTAAATTCAGATGGATACGATAACCTTTTAGACGCATTAGAAGATACAAATAACCCAAACACGCTACAATTTTTTCCAGAAGCAAATAACTTAACTAAAATAATGGATTTAGATCCATATTTTAATGCCGTAATACCAATAGATAATGTAGGTACTACAAACAAGCATCACGATGTAATGCAATATGCATTAACCGTAAATTACGAAGGGTCAGGAGATATATTATTTCAAATGGCTTATGCACAAGCAAGCTGTAATAGTATTACAAATTGCGATACGGAGACAGTAAGTCAAATATTTATCAAATTAGGACAAGATTCCAATTTAAAAAATGAATTTTGGATAGCTTATAAAAATTTATACAAATCATTAAAACAAAAAATACAATCTACATTTAGAGACGTATATGCATATAGATTACATAGATATAATGGATGTATAGGAGAAAATTACAACCAAAATTTAGATGATGAAATAGGTAGTTTATTAAGTAAATATACCAATATAGTTACTTTTGTAGGAAATTTAATTCCAAGTATAGCTGATGACATGTGTGACGATGGAAATGCACACCATTATGAAGACAAACAAATACTATTTTTACCAGCAGAAGGTACCTTGTATGATTCAGCATTAGACAATCAAACGATTATGGACAATGTAGAAGAACAAGTAGATTTCGAATTTTTTAAAGAAACAGGAAGATGTCCATTAGAAAGAGATCTAGAAGCATATATAGGCGAATTATTTAAAGAAATAAATACAGAAAACGAAAGTAGCGTAACGTATGTAGCAGATTATACAGGAAATTACCTATCAAGAGATTTATATACAGACTTAGGAGGAAATATACCAGTAGTAGGATTAGAAGGCGTCTTAAAGTACAATGTATTAGTAAATACAAGCCAACCATTAATTTTAAATATAGGATTAAATTTAGGCGTAGAGACAAATACTACCATACCAGTAATTTTAGAAATACCAAATAATACATTAGTAGCAAATACAGTAATAAATTGGAACGGTTATGGAACAGAATGGACAATTAAAGAAACAAGAACCGTACATTATACCAGTTACGATACAGCAAATCAATTATTTAAGTTTCAAGTAGTAGCACGAATACATAATGTAAATGATACAGATGTTGAATCATATCAAGAAATAATATTAAACGGAACAACAAGTGCTAGAATAGGAGAATGTTACGATGCAGCAGGATCAGAAACCAACACAACAGGAGAGTCCTTAACAAATCCAGGAAACCCATTAGTATCGTGTTGTGATGAAGAAGTAGTAAGAAATAAACTAGAAGAAAGTTTAAAAAAGGTAATGAATGAGTTAATAGTTAGCCAAAATCTATATACAACGCAAGAATACGACTTAACAAATAGCAATGCATTCAATACAAGTTATTTAAGTAAATATTTTGAAAGTAATGTAAATAGTGTAACATGGAAATACATAACATCTAACGAAACATTTGTAATAGAGAGTAATGGATTTATAATGTTAGAAATAACAAACGCAAATTTATATACTGTAGTAGATAGAATAGCAAATTTAGAAATTGATTTTGAAAACGAAACAACATTCGAAATAACAGGTTCATACTACGATACAAATAATGTGTTTTATTATAATGGAATAGACGCATTTAGTTCAGCAGAAACAAAAAACTTTAATTTAGATAAAGACAATGATAGTATAGTAGATATATGCGATAATTGTCCAGAAACACCAAATGCAGACCAAATTGATACAGATGGAGATGGTATAGGAAACTCGTGCGATATATGTCCAGAAGCATACAATCCAAACCAAGATAGTACCGATAATAACAATAATGGAATACCTGACGAATGTGAAGTTGTATGTACAGGGCCAGATAGTGACGAAGATGGACATCCAGACATGTGCGATAACTGTCCAGATACATACAATCCAAACCAAGAAGATAGTAATAATAATGGTGTTGGAGATGTATGTGACTTTATGTCTTGTGGTACTTTGGTTAATTATGATGGAGAAATTGGAATTTTTGAAATGTCAGTTGGTTTTGTCACAGATATAGGAGTAGTTGATATAGATTTTCGTCCACTAAATGATAGTGAACCAAAGAGAATCCAAGTTTTTCATGGAAATACAACGTATGATTCTCAATATATTGGGTCTACTGACTCTCAAGGAGAATTATTAGAAACAAATGGATCAACATTACCAGTATTTGTTTTTGATACAAATACTCTAAGTTTCATACATAAAGTAGACCAAAATGGAAATCCAGTATACGAGACAATTTCTGTAACAACAGATAATTTAAACTTAACAGAACCACAATCTGAAAATTTTTATGAATCAATTAATCTAAATGGAGAATCTTCTATATTGTTAAAAATTTATGCGCCATTAGGAAGTAATACAACATCTTGGCTCATAAAACAAATAAGTTGTCCATTATTGCCAAGAGCAAAAAATAACGAATATCTAGTAGGAAAAGATAACCTACAATGCGACTGTATACCACAAACCGTAGAATTAGTAAGTTGTACAGCAGGTTATAACGATTATAAGCAATTTATGGAAAATAGGTTTACCTATTTTCCAACAGGAACCGCAGATAATTCTACCTATCAACTATCGAGCAATTACGAAACATCCGATTATTTTTGTAATAATAATTTACAATACATAGTAGAAGGGTATAAAGAATATATAGAAACCATAGGCATAACATATATAACACATCCATTATATATAAGCATACAACAGTTCGGAGCGACAGAGCTAAATTATGGATATGACAATTACAGTTTAGTAATAAACAAGTATAAAACAAAAATGTATAACGATAATGATGGAGATACCATACCATATTATTTAGATGACGACGATAATAACACTGCAATAGGAGACATAGAAGGAAACTTACCAGATAAACAAGAAAGTGTAAAAAATTGGAGTGAATTTACATATCAATATTTGCAAGATAATCCAACTATATGTCCACCAAAAGCAATGTTGCCAATAACAGAGATAGAAGTAGAATTAAATGACAACTGTAAAAAATTTAATGAAAGCGTACACGATGCTTATAATACAGAAGCATACAACGAATATATACATGGTATAAAACAAGAATTTAAAAATAGATATATAAAAGAAGCATTAGATAATTTACAAGAAAATTTTTCGATGCAATATAACGACAAAGAATACCAATACACCTTATATTACTATGACCAGGCAGGAAATCTAATCCAAACCGTACCACCAGAAGGAATAGATAGAAAAGACAACGATGTAGTAATAAACGATAAAATAAATGCATATCGTCAAAATCCACAAGATAATCCACAACCAACAGTAACCGAAGTACCAAAACATCGATTAAAAACAGAATACAAATACAACACATTAAACCAGTTGGTATGGCAAAAAACACCAGATGGAGGCGAAACACGATTTGCGTATGATAAATTAGGACGAATCGTAGCATCACAAAATGCAAAACAGTTAGCGTATATAGGAGCATATCCACAAGCATTCAGTTATACAAAATACGATAAATTAGGACGAATCGTAGAAGCAGGAGAAACCCATTTAAAAAATGATTTTAGAATAGATGAAAAAGGAAGATTAGTAGATGCAAACAATAAATATATTAAGCTAGAAGAAGCAATGCAAGTCTCAGGAAATCTACGAAAAGAAGTATCATTAACCAAATACGATAAATTAGAAGAGCTAAAAAAGGCGTATTTCGAAAACTATGCAAATAACGAAAGAGGACGAGTAACAACAGTATATTATTACGATACATATACAGGTAACGACGAAACATACAAAAACGCAATCTATTACGATTACGACATACACGGAAACGTAAAAGAAATAGTACGAGAAATAGTAGATTTAAAAACAATAAATCAACACATAAAAAGAACAAAATACGAGTACGATTTAATAAGTGGAAACGTAAATAAAGTAACCTATCAACGAGGAGAAAACGACCAATTTATACACAAGTACGAGTACGATGCAGACAACAGAATAACCAATGTACAAACCTCCAAAGAAGGCATAATATGGGAAAAAGATGCAACGTATAACTATTACGATCACGGACCATTAGCAAGAACCGTACTAGGCGAACACCAAGTACAAGGCTTAGATTACGCATATACACTACAAGGATGGTTAAAAGCAGTAAATCACGACCGATTAGTCGCAAGTAGAGATTTAGGAAAAGATGGTTACGGACAAAGTTTGGTAGCAAAAGATGCCTTTGCGTATGCATTGCATTATTATAGAGACGATTATAAAGCAAGACAATTTAATTGGATAAGCAATACAAATACAGCACCAAACGATTTGTATAACGGAAACATAAAAGCAATGACAACCTCATTGCTAGACGAAAGAAGTAAACCAATAAATACAGCATATAATACATACCAATACGATCAGTTAAATCGAATAAAAAGCATGAACTCCACAGAAAAAACACCAAGTGGAGCAAATGTAGCAGGAATAAAAGCCAATTATAGTTTTGATAGAAATGGAAACTTAAAAACCTTACAAAGATGGGCGAAAAGGACAGGAGCAACATCACCAATATTAATGGATGATTTTACCTATAAATATAACGAAG
>Ga0256840_1001737_pt1 | contig 20070 bp, 13 predicted proteins | sample 355202metaG_FD_185969 | JGI IMG/M metagenome (GOLD analysis project Ga0256840, IMG submission 185969) | Hydrothermal vent microbial communities from Mid Atlantic Ridge, Atlantic Ocean - 355-202 | ecosystem: Environmental > Aquatic > Marine > Hydrothermal vents | place: Atlantic Ocean: Mid...
CAAAACGTTCAGCCGAGGGAGTCATGACCACATGAACACAAGCCCCAGCCTTAACAAAAAGACGGGCTAAGTCACAGGCTTTATAGGCAGAGATACTACCTGTGACTCCGAGGAGAATGGTTTTGTTCTTTAGCTTAAGTTGCATTAGAGGCTATTTCCCAAAAAACTTATAAAAAAAGTCAGGTAATATTTTAAGTGCAGAACGCGTAATAGCGAGTGAGCCTTTTCTAACGTCTTTGTTAAGCGTTGTCCCTGCTGCGACAATGACATCGTCTTCTATGGTGAGAGGGGCTACTAATTGGCAGTCTGAACCGACAAATACATTTTTACCTATGGTGGTTTTGTATTTTGCTTTACCATCGTAGTTACAAGTAATAACCCCTGCTCCAATGTTTGAACCCTCATCAATACTCGCATCGCCAATGTAAGCTAAATGTCCAGCTTTTACCCCTGTGAGGGTCGATTTTTTAACCTCTACAAAGTTTCCTATGTGGGTATTTTTTAAGTGTGTTAAAGGACGGACTCTTCCCATAGGCCCTACATCTGAGTCTTCGATGATAGACTCCTCTATGACAGAGTTGGTTTTGATGTGGGCATTAATGAGTTTTGAAGCTCCTAAAATGGTCACGCCATTTTCTAAAATGCACTCTCCTTCAAAAGTGGCACGGCAATCTATATAGATAGAGTGAGGAAAACGCATACTCACCCCTTGCTCCATAAGCTCTTTTTTAATTCTGTTTTGCATAATAATCTCAGCATCAGCTAAATCTAGCTTGGAGTTTACACCCTTGAACTCTTCTTCTTGAACATAAATAGGGCTTACTGTTTTGTTTTCATCAACTGCCATTTTAACAATGTCCGTAAGGTAGTACTCTTTTTGGGCATTGTCATTGGAGAGTAGGGGAATGTAACGATTAAGCAGTTCGGTTTTTACACAGTAAATTCCTGCATTAACTGTTTTTGTGGTGAGTTGAACTTCATTACAATCTTTTTGTTCAACTATTTCTTGCACTTTTTCATTGCTAATTAAAACACGACCGTAGCCATGAGGGTTTTCTAGTTTAATGACGGACATATTAATGTCAGCATTGCCACCTGTTAAAGCCAAAAGAGAATCTTGGGTAATGAGAGGCATATCACCATTTAAGATGAGGGTTTTTTCATATTTGGTTTTTACCCCTTTCATTGCTCCCCCAGTTCCAGGGAACTGTTCGGCATCTTGTAGATGAAAGTTAATATTTTGGTAGTTCGCTTCTATGGCTTTTTGAACACGAGGGGCTTGGTGGTAAAGTACCACGGTAATGTCATCAGAGATTTTTTGACCTGCATCAATGGCGTGAAAGAGCATGGACTTACCTGAGATTTCGTGAAGAACTTTTGGGGTAGTAGATTTCATTCTACTCCCTTTACCTGCTGCTAAAATGACTATGGAAATGGACATATTTGGAGTACCTTTATCTATAAATATTACTAAAATATAATAAGTTGTTCCCATGCAAGTGTGTGAGAAATACACAGGCTTTTGCATAGCTATAAACATCAAAATCATATTTTAAGTGGCTTAATATTGTAACTATACTATCTTCCTCCTTATGAGACACACTTAAATAAGGAAAACAACATGTCAGAACAGATATTTAACCCTAACCCTGAATTTGCTAAAGATGCCCATATAAAATCTATGGACGAGTATTGGAAGCTCCAAAACCAAGCCATAGAAGACTACGAGGGCTATTGGAAAGGTTTCGCCGATGAGAAGATAGATTGGATAGAACCTTACGACACGGTATTAGATGAAAGTAACGCCCCTTTTTATAAATGGTTTAGTAATGGAAAGCTCAATGTTTCAAACCAATGTATTGACCGACACTTAGCCGACAAAGCAGACCAAAATGCCATTATTTTTGAGGGTGACAAAGGCGATGTAGAACACATCACGTATGCACAACTCTCTGAACGCACCAACAAAATGGCAAACCTACTTAAAAACAAATTTGGCGTTAAAAAAGGCGACCGAGTGGTGCTTTATATGCCAATGATTCCAGAAGCTGCGTATGCTATGTTAGCGTGTACACGTATTGGGGCAATTCACTCCATTGTGTTTGGTGGATTTTCTGCTGAAGCCCTAAGAGACAGAATTGAAGATGCTGAAGCTAAAGTGGTTATTACTGCTGATGGTGCTTACAGAAAAGGAAAACCTTACATGCTTAAAGGGGTGGTAGATGAAGCCCTAAGTAAAGGTGGAAAAAGCATTGAATCTGTTTTGGTTGTTAAGCGAAACAATGAAGAGATTACATGGGTAGAGGGACGTGACCACGCTTACAATGAACTCATAGATGCCGAGTCAGCCGAGTGTCCTTTTGAGCCAATGGAGAGTGAAGATCCACTCTTTTTACTCTACACCAGTGGAAGTACAGGTAAACCAAAAGGGGTACAACACTCAACAGCAGGTTATATTCTTTGGGCGCAAATGACGATGGAATGGGTATTTGACTTGCGTAAAGATGATGTCTTTTGGTGTACGGCTGATATTGGGTGGATTACAGGTCATACCTACATTGTCTATGGACCTTTAGCTGCTGGAGGAACGACTGTGATGTTTGAGGGTGTGCCAACTTACCCAGATGCTGGACGTGCTTGGAAAATGGTACAAGACCATAACATCACCCAATTTTACACAGCCCCAACGGCAATTAGACTGCTACACAAAACAGGGAAAGATGAGCCTAAGAAGTATGATTTAAGTAAGTTACGCGTTTTAGGAACAGTAGGAGAACCAATCGACCCACCTGCTTGGAAATGGTACTATGAAGAGGTAGGAAATAGCAAATGTGCCATTGTCGATACCTATTGGCAAACTGAAACAGGGGGACACATGATTAGCCCACTACCAGGGGCAACGCCTATTAAACCTGCGTGTGCAACTTTTGCTTTACCAGGGATTATGGCTGAAATCATTGAAGCAGATGGAACACCAACCCCTGTGGGCGAAAAAGGATTTATGTGTATTACACGACCATGGCCATCAATGATACGCACCATTTGGAATGACCCAGAGCGTTTTAGAAAAGCCTATTTTGGAGATTGTAAAAAAGATGGTAAAGCCGTTTACTTTACAGGTGATGGTGCGATGCAATCTGAAGATGGCTACATTACCATTACAGGACGAACTGATGATGTTATTAATGTTTCAGGTCACCGAATAGGAACGGCTGAGATTGAGTCTGCCATTAAAAATGTTAGCAGTGTTGCTGTCTCTGCTGTGGTTGGAAAACCTCATGAGATAAAAGGTGAGGGAATTTTTGCCTATATTGTCCTAAAAGAAGAGGAAAAAAGTAAAGATGAGGTTAAAGCTGAAATAAATGCAGTCCTCAAAAAAGAGATAGGAGCGATTGCCCTTTGTGATGACATTGCACTTGTGCCAGATGTCCCTAAAACACGTTCAGGTAAGATTATGCGACGAATTTTAAGAAGCATTGTCAAAGGTGAAGAGATTACACAAGATACTTCTACACTTGAAGACCCTAGCATTGTTGGGGTTATTGAGGGGATTGTGAAAAAAGGATAAGACGCTGAAAAGGTACGTTTAAAAACGCACCTTTTCAAATAAAATTTTACTTCTCATCTTCTTGTGGCATCATAGCACTCGCATTGTCCATTAATACAGGTACAAAAAGTAACGACACAAATACAGCAGCAACAGTTCCTGAGATAAGGGCAACGCCTAATCCACCAAAAATAGGGTCACTGGCAAGTAAAGCAGAACCTAAGATAATGGCAACAGCCGTTAAGAAGATAGGGGTAGCTCTTGTTGCAGAGGCTAGGGCAATGGCACGTTTTTTCTCCATTCCTTGGTTGTTAATCAATCCTTTGGCATAGTCAATCAAAAGCAGGGAGTTTCTTGAAGATATTCCCATAAGTGCAATAAACCCAATGAGTGAGGTTGCTGTTAAGAAAAAGGTTTGTGTGGTTACTAAATCAGCCACCCAGTGTCCTAAAATAACCCCAATAAGAGAGAGGAATGAACCGCCTAAAATAATTCCACTTAAGGCAAAACTTTTATAGTAAATAACCAATAAGAAGAAGATAAGCACCAATGCTGCAATAAAGGCAGCTCCTAAATCTCTAAAGGTATCGAGTGTTACTTTCATCTCTCCATCCCAACGAAGTAAAAACTTCTCACCTGTTTTTTTATCGACTAAATTAAGGTCAAACATGTAGGTTGAAATAGGTGCAGTTGTAACATTGTACTCTTTTGAAAAATACTCTTTCATGGTCGCACGTGCGTCTAGTAAAGGATAGACTTGAGAGACATTATCTGTTTCAGCAATAACATTAATCATACGGTCTAAATCTTTGTGCAGAATACTTGGTTCAGAATCAACTTGGACAATATCTACTACTTCTGTTAAAGGTATGGTTAAACCTTGACGGTTTATGAGCGTTAAAGCGTTTAATTTTGAGCGTAAAGACTCTTCACTACTATCATTAAGTTCTTTAGTTTTATCACTTAAAACTAGAAATATAGGAATTTGGAGTGCATGGTTTTCTGAATTTTTTGTGGCTATTTCCATCCCTTGGAAAGCAAGATACAAAATGTTATTAACCTGTTTAATGCTCAACTTCCGAAGGGCAATTTTCTCAATATTAGGAATGAGTTTATACTTTTTAAAGATGTCATCAGACATAATATCAACATCTACCAAATCTTTAGTATGGGCTAAAATATTGGCTACTTCAGTAGAGATTTTTCTTGACTGCTTAATGTTTTCACCATGTACTTCAAGTACAATTTGTGCGAGTGTAGGAGGACCTGAAGGTTGTTCTATCATCTTAATAACGGTTCCAGGTATGATGGATTGGCACTTTGCCTGTAAAACAGGACGCAGACGACTGGTCATTAAGAATGAAGGCTCTTCACGTTCATGTATTGGGGTTAAGTTAATGGACATTTCAGCAACATTTTCTGTCTGCTTCATTAATGAGCCTTTAACCAATCCTGCATAATCTAAGGGAATACCTTGTTTATAAAAAGTAGAAATATCTAAAATCTCTTTTTCTTCTCTTAAAATATCGCTAATACAATGCGTTACTTGTTTTGTTTGTGCTATTGAACTGCCTGTTGGGGTATCGACATATATAGAGTAGGTTGTAGCACTTTTTCCTGGTAGCATTCTAGCGAGTACCCCTTCAAATGGAAACATAAGCAGTGAGGCAAAAAATGCAAGAATGGTTAAACCAATCACCATGGTTTTTCTAAATTTACTGGTTAATATCCAATAGACAAACTTTTCTAATCTTTCCATCTATTTTTCCTCTTTTACTGTTTTTGTATGTTCATCATGTTCATGGGTATGGTGTTCGCCTTGACAAAGTTCACAGATTCCATAAGGATTATGTTCTGTATCATGATGCTCATTATGTTTTGGTTTTTTCAAAAGTTTTAAACTCAAATAAGGAGTAAAAATATAGGCGACAACAAGTGAAGCAAAGAGTGCTACGGGTACATTATAAGGAATTGGTTTCATAAATGAACCCATCATTCCTCCAACAAATGCCATAGGTACCATGGTCATAATAATGGCAAGTGTAGCAACATTAGTAGGACCTCCCACTTCATCAGTTGCTTCAACAAGCAGTTCTCCCATCTCTTTGTTTTGAGCTTCAGGGCTATGAAGATGACGGTGAATATTTTCAATGACAATAATCGCTGCATCTACCAAAAGACCTAAGGAGAGTAAAAAGGCAAATAGGGTAATCCTGTTCATGGTTTGCCCTGTCATGTACGCAATAAAGAGTGTAATGGCTAAAATAGCAGGAACAGAAAAGGTAACAATGAGAGATTCTCTCCAACCCAATGCAAAGATAAGCATGACCGCAATGATAATAATGGTAATAAGCAAATGGTGCATTAGTTCATCAACAGCAGCATTGGCTCTTTGACCATAATCTCTTGTTTTCTTGTAGGCTATTCCCAATTCATCAAAATGAGCTTTTTCTGCATTAATGAGTTTCATAACATCTTTAGCAACAAATACAGCATTTGTTCCTGCTAGTTTAGAAACCGAAAGGGTTACTTGTGGAATGCTTTTACTTAATGGTTTTGAAGTATCATTTTGAGGTCGATAGATAAACTCAACATCTTTAAGATTTTGTTTGTCAAAACTCTGTTCTACTTTAGCTACATCACGTAAGTAAACAGGAGAATCTCGGTATGAGGTAACACGAACACCTTCAATATCTTTTACCGAATTAATTGCATTAGAGATACCAAAGAAAACCAATTTATTGCCTTTGGTTCTTCCCTTAATATCAGGCACATTAATTGCTAACTCTTTAACGGCTGACATAATTTGCCCCATAGATAAATGGTAGGCAGAGAGTTTATTGACATCAACCTCAATGTTAAATTGCTCTTTATGCGTACCATATAGAACTGTCTTTGCAACATTTGGAATACTGTTAATTTTATAACGAAGTTTTCTTAGCTCTTCATTAAATTCAACGAGTGAAAGTTTTGAGGTTTTTTCTCTATAAAATGCTAGCGTAACAATAGGAACATCAATGTCAATATCAAAAGGTTTAATAAGTGGTTGTTGCACCCCTTTTGGCATTTGATCCATGTTTTGCATTACTTTATCATAAAGTTTTAAGTTTGAATCTTCTCTGTTCTCTCCAATATAGTACATCACATTAACAATACCAACATTATTCATAGAAGTACTGTAAACGTGTTCTATCCCTTGTACCTCACGTAGTTTTTTCTCTAAGGGCTTTGAGATAATATTCTCAACTTCTAAAGGAGTTGCTCCTGGCATAACGACCATGACCCCTCCACCTGAAATAGCAATCTGTGGATCTTCCTCTCTAGGCATAGTAGAAAGGGCTATCCACCCTAATGCTAAAATGACAATTCCTAAAACAGCTGTTAAGGGATTACGTAAGAATCCTTGACCTAATTTTCCTGCAACATCTTTAACGACGTAAGGTTTTGTTGTTTTTCCCATTTTTAACCTTTTATTTGTACTTTAGCATACATTCCTGGATAGATTGATTTTCTTTTGAAATTAAATTTAATTTTCATTTTAAATTTATGCGTCATTGGATTTGAGCTTGGGATAATTGAATAGATTTTTCCTGTAGTATGAAAATCCGTAGAGGGAATTTCAATAGTGACTTTTTTCCCTAATTTCATATATTTTATATCATTTTCAGAAATTTCGACAATGATACTTAGTTTTGTAAGGTCTGTTAGTATAACCCCTGGCATACCAGGGATTGCCATCTCTCCAACATTTAATTTTTTAGCAATAATTACGCCACTGTTAGGGGCTCTTAACTTAAGGTAGTTGTATTGGTTCATTACCTCTTTTTTTTGTGCTTCTGCTTGTTTGACTTGCTTCTGTGCAATCTCAATCATGTCGTTACTGTTTTGTTCTCCTAGTTGAAGGTTTTCTAGCTCATGACTAGAAACCATTCCTTTATTGAAGAGTCGTTGGTAGCGTCCTAAATTGACCATTATATTGTTATGTTGATTGATATTCATTTGCAATGCCAGTTGGGCTTGTGAAATACCTAACTCTACTTGCTCTTTTTTAGAATCAATCTCTTTTGAATCAATTTCATAAAGTAGTTGCCCTTTTTTGACAATGTCTCCCTCTGAAACATGCATTTTTTTGACAATTCCCATGTATCGACTGGTAATCATCTTTTGATTATCAGAAATGACAGCCCCTGAAAGTTCAAGCTCTATTGCTTGTAGTGTATTGAGTCCGAGTAGTAAGATTAGTAGCAGTTTCATTATTTTTCTCCTTCATTTAGAATGCTTTTAAGTTCGAAAACCTTGGCATTTCTGTCATTTTTGGCTGTGAGTAATTTAAGTAGTACCTCTAGCTCTTTTGATTGCTTGATGAGTACGTCTGAAATAGAGGTAATTCCCTCCTTGTATTGCTCTTGATAATTTTGATAAACTTGTGATGCAAATTGTAGCTGGGTATCAAGACTACTTATTTCTGCTTCTTTACTTTTTATTTCTGTTTGTAATTTTGCAATTTTTAAGCCAATGCCTTTTTCAGCTAAATCCACTTGATCTCTCACTTTGAGATTCTCAACTTTGGCTTTATCTAAATTGTATTTATCTATGCCTCCATTAAAAAGATTCCACTCTACTTGTACGCCAACGGTATAAAAATCTTTATCAATAAAATCATTAAAAGGTTTGTCATCAGAAGAGCCATATTCTCCAAAAGCACCTACGGTAGGTAGATAATTTGCTTTTTGAGTCTCTATGAGCATATCGGTAATTTGTACACCCAATTTGGCTTTTTGAATGTCTAAATTATTTGCCAAAAATGTTTCTGCTTTAATCTCTGGCATAGGAATAGTATCGTTTAAGTTTTGAATGGAAGTGACTTCATTGTTCAATAGAAAAGATAAATATTGATAGGCTAATTTTTTATTATAATTGGCTTGTGTTAGCATGCTTTGGGCTTCTGCTTTTCTTGCTTTCACTTCTAAAATATCTATTTTTTTGGCAAAGCCTTCTTCTTCCATACTCGTTACGATATTTTCTAATTTTTCAATATTTGAAAAAATATTAGTTAAGTTATTAATATATTGATTAAGCAAGGAAATGTCATAAAATGTTTTGCTAGTTTGAAATATCTTTTCATTAAGAATTTTAGAGGTATCGAGTTGGCTCATATATTCTAATGATTTACTAATCTTTCCATATTGCTCAAGTTTCCCCCCTGTGTAGAGTGGTACCATATAGCTAATTGTGGTTTGGAAATGATTTCGTGCATCAGGATAGTTTAAATCTTTTGGTTGGACGGGTAGGGGATTAGTTTGCCCCGACATATCAAAGTCTGAAAATCCAAAATCTCCAAATGAAGCTTCTCTACTTTTAAGTTTAAAGCCAAAAATATTACCTGCATCATTTGAGCGTAAGGCTTGAAAATTAACACCCAATTTACCATATTTATGTCCCGTAGCCATTTGTGTCTCATATTGTTTAATCTGTTCATTAACTTTAGAGATTTTGACTTCAATGTTATTTTTTTTCATGAGCTTAATGGCTTCATCTAAAGAGAGATTTTGAAGTGTACTTGCTTGTGTTGTTGTTATGAGTAATAACATAGAAAATGTAATCGTTAGCTTGGGTATAAACATGAATATCCTTTTACATATAATATAGAATTATAAGCAAAAGGAGTTAAAAGGAGTTAAAAGGAGTTGAAGTATATCAATAAAATTTATTTTATTGATATATTTGTATCATTATTTTAGATGCTGACATGATTAACTTTAATACAAGCCTCTAATTCTGCCAGTTTAGCAATGACTGTTTCAGAGATATTTCCATCTACTTTAACAACGGCTAGGGCGTGAGATTGATTATCTCGACCTAATCTAAAGTCTGCGATATTAAGACCATCTGATGAAATAATTTTTCCAATATCACCAATAACACCAGGTACATCTGTATTTCTAAATAAAATAAGATTCCCTTTAGGTTCAAGATCTAGTTTATAGCCATCTATGTCCATAATACGTAAAGTTTTTTCACCAAATACCGTTCCTGCAATAAAAAAATCACCATCATCAGTGCTTATTTTAAGACTTATTTTATTGGTTAAACCAGAGTTATTAATGGCAGTTTCTTTAATAATCTTAATATTACGATCTTCTGCAACAAATTCAGCATTAACATAATTGATCTTGTCTTGTAGTGATTCACTTAAGACACCAACCGTAGCAAAAGTTGTGAGTGAATCTAAATAATCAGAAACATCACCTTTGGTTATCACTTTTATGCTTTTAATCGTTGAACGAGTAGCTTGTGCTGAAATATTCCCCATTTTTTGAATAAGTTCAAGATAAGGACGTAAAAAATCTGGAAGCTCACTCTCTTTAATTGGTAAATTTAATGCATTAGGGTAAGCAATATTTTTCGCTGCTTCAATGGCATTGGACGCTGCTTGAATGGCAATGTTCTGCTGAGACTCTTTAGTATTTGCACCTAAGTGAGGGGTAACAGTTACATTGTTTAAGTCTAAAAGAGGGTGTTCAGTGGCTGGTTCTTTGTTAAAAACATCAATCCCTGCCATATGAATTTTTCCAGAAGTTAATCCTTCAAGTAGGGCTTCTTCATTGAAAAGTCCTCCTCTAGCACAGTTAATTAGCACTACACCATCTTTCATTTTAGCAATTTCAGCTTTATCAATCATTCCAATGGTTTCTTTGTTTTTAGGTGTGTGAATGGTAATAATGTCACAAGCTAAAATATCATCGAAATTTTTAGTATAAGCAATGTCAGCATCGGTAGCTTTTCTTGGGTCAATGTAAGGGTCATACGCAATAACATCCATCTCAAATGCTTTGGCTCTTTTCCCTACACGTGAACCAATGTTTCCAAAACCAATAATTCCTAATTTTTTACCGTAAAGTTCAGTTCCATACCAATCTTGTCGTCGCCAAACTCTGTCTAATTTTAGGTTATTATGTGCATATGGAAATTGACGCACACATGAGAGCATATGGGTTAAGGTAAGTTCAACAGCAGCTATGGTATTGGCAGTTGGTACGTTCATAACCACAATACCTTTTTTACTACAACCTTCAATATCTACATTATCAACCCCAACACCAGCACGCACAATTGATTTTACTTTATGGGCATTATCAAGAAAAGCTTGATCTACATCGGTAGAAGAACGGGTAATGGCAACATCAGCAAGAGGAATAATTTCACAGATGAGCTTATCTTTAGGCTCATCTGCTGCATTAATTAGGTTTATAGCAGGATCATTTGCGAGAATATCTAAACCCTTTTGGTGGATATGGTCACAAACTACAATGGTGATTTTAGACATCTTTAGTAGTTCCTAGTTTCTTTTGAAATCGCCAAAAGCATCACCAAGCGTCATACTGTCATCTTGTTCAGCATTAAGTTTGTCCAGTGCTTCACGCTCTTCTTGACGTTCAAGTCTTCGAACAGAAATTCTAATTCTATCAGATTTAGCATCAAGGAAAGAGATAACGGCTCTAATCTCTTGACCTTTTTCAATCTCTTCTTCTTTTAAAGGATGTAAATCATCAAGTCTAAGAAGTGCATCAACACCAGGTTCAATAGAGACAAAAATACCGAAATCTTTTTTATCTTTCACAGTTCCTTCAACAATATCACCAAGTTTATGGTCTTTTGCATAAGCAGCAACAGGAGACTCTTGCATTGCTTTAATACTTAGAGAAACTTTACCTTCTTCACGGTCAATTTTAATGATTTTAACTTCAATCTCATCACCAGATTTGTAAAGTGCTTTAGCAGGTTCTGATTTTTCCCAAGATAATTCTTGGTTATGTAATAGACCCTCAACTGCACCAATTTTAAGGAATGCACCAAAATCAGTTACTGAAGAAACAGTACCTGTAATAATGTCTCCTACTCTATTCGCTGAAGCAAATTTGTCAATTGGTTTTGGAAGTAAAGTTTTTCTTGAAACTCTAAGTCTTCTTTGTTGTTTGTCAATTTCAATGATTTGAACATCAATAACTTGATCAATTTCAATATGATCTTGTGGGTGTTTTACATTCTTTTCCCAAGAGAGTTCAGAAACGTGTAAGAATGCTTCTAAATCTTCACCTAAATCAACAAATGCACCATAAGGTTCAATGTTAGAAACAGTTACAGAAACAGTGTCTCCTGCTCTAAGTGTGTTATCAATGTTTTTCCATGGGTCAAGATTTGCCTCTTTAATAGAAAGAGAAAGGTGTCTTTTCTTTTTATCATACTCCATAGCAATAACATTAACTTCATCACCCTCTTTGTAGTATTTAGAAGGATTAACTGGACCTTTGTGAGAAATTTGAGAGTAGTGAACCAAACCGTCCATACCACCAACATCTACAAACATACCATAAGAAGTAATCTTTTTAATTGTACCAACAACAACTGCTTTGTTTTCTAATAATCTATCTACAATCTCTTGTGTTTCAGCTTTTTCTCGCTCAATAAGTGCTTTTCTTGAAACGACAACAGAGTTTTTATCTTTATCAACTTTTACAATAAGTGCTTTAATTTGTTTTCCAATTGGATCAACTTTATAAGAAATGTAAGAGAGTGTACGTGGCATAAAGAACTCTAAACCAGAAACATCTACAACAAATCCACCTTTGTTTTTCTTGGTAATGGTACCTTCAATAACATACTCTTGCTCGTCATCATACTCTTCAATAAACTCAGCAAGGGCTGCTCTTTGCTCTGCTAATTCATAAGATACGTTAGGTCTTTCACCTCTTTGTCCAGTGATTACTACTTGAATAGTTTCACCCTCTTTAAAGAATATCTCACCATCTTCATCTCTAATTTGATCCAATGACATAAGTGCTTCGTTTTTACGACCAATATCAATAACTACTTGATTATCTTCTTCAATTATCTTAACGATAGTACCATCTACTAAATCACTCTTGCTGTCTGTTTTTTTGAACGACTCCTCGAGCATCGCTCCAAAATCTACGTCTTCTATTTCGATATCTTCGAATTTCATGTTTGCCAATCCTTGCTTGTGCCTAATTTTGCGCTATTATACTCTTTTATATTTAATGCTATATGAAAAGAGGATAATATGGGCTTGAAGCACTTTAAGTTTTAAGAATTAACACTGTTTAATAGCGTTATTAAGAGATTTTTTCTATTTTCTTAATAACATTTTGGACAATCCAATCTGGGGTTGAAGCTCCTGCTGATATGCCACATAGATTTTTATTGTTAAACCATGAGGCTTCAAGTTCTTCTTCATTCTCAATTAAATAGCTGTTTGGACAATTATTTTTTGAAATACTATGAAGCATTTTTGTATTAGAAGAGTGTTTTCCTCCAATCACAATCATAACATCGGCTTTTTGTGCCAGTTCAGCTGCGGCATCTTGATTTTCAAAGGTGGCATTACAAATGGTATTAAAAACACGAACCTCTTTATGGGTTTGAATCAAAGCAGAAACAATTTTAGCAAAATCTTCAGGTTTTTTTGTGGTTTGAGAGACCACAGCCACTTTATTCTTTAACGGCAATTTAATCAACTCTTTAGGCTCCAGTACAATAAACGCATCATCATCTTTACTAGCATAAGAGATCACTCCTTTAATTTCAGGATGTTGTTTATCGCCAAAAATAACAATGGAATAGCCCTCATTACTCATCTTTTCAACAATATTTTGAGGGGTAGTAACATAAGGACAAGTAGCATCAATAATTTTGTTTTTTTGTTTTTTAAGCAAATCCAACTCATTTTTTGGAATACCATGGGTACGAATAACCACAGCGTTATCATTTTTAATATCTTTAATATCTTCGACAAGACCAATATTAAAACCCTCTTTAAGCCGATTAATCTCATCTTTATTGTGAATGAGTGGACCATAGGTAAAAGAGTTTTTATGCTCCTCTGCAATTTCAATGGCACGTTTCACACCATAGCAGAAGCCATAGCTTGAAGCAAGTTCTATTTTCATACAGTTAATCCTTAATAGTTGTAATCTGATTGAGTATATCAAAAAAGTTAGGAAAAGAGGTTTCAATGCAAGCTACATCTTCGATGCTTATCTTAGATAATAGCCCAGCAATTGCAAAACTCATAGCAATTCGGTGGTCTCCGTGACTATTAATCCTTGCTGATTGAACGGTGCTACCTATGATTTCATAACCATCTTCATGCTCTACGGTCTTAATCTTGCAAGCATTTAACCCTGTAAGCATGCTTGAAATTCTATCACTCTCTTTTACCCTTAACTCTTTGGCATTTTTAACCACGCTTGTTCCGTTTGCTGTTGCCATAGCAATACACAGAGCAGGAAGTTCATCAATGAGCCATGCGATATTTTCTTTTACCGTTATGGCGTTAAGTTGTCCATTATAAACAATTTCAATATCGCCAATAGGTTCATAGATATTCTCTTTTTCAATGTAAGTGATTTTTGCACCCATCTGTTCTAAGACTTTATAAGCTTCAATACGGGTAGGATTTAGCGTTACATTCTCAATAATGCTTTTGGCATTTGGCGTAATGGCAGCAGCTACTGCAAAGAAAAAGCCACTTGAAGGGTCAGCAGGAACGGTAATATTAAGTGGGTTTAACGGCTTTTTAAGCGGTTCAATTTTAATCCAAGCATCTTCTTGAAGGCTAACAGATGCACCCATACCTGAAAGCATGCGTTCTGTATGGTCACGAGAGAGAAGCGTTTCTTTATAGTAAGAGTTGTCATCAGCTTGAAGCCCAGCTAATATAAGCGCAGATTTAACTTGTGCAGAATCAATAGGAGATTCATACTTAAATGATTTTAAATTGCCACCTCTAATAGCAAGAGGGGCTAAATTTCCCTCTTCTCTGCCATCAATTTTTGCACCAATGTTGCGAAGAGGAATAGCCACACGGTTCATGGGACGTGAGCGTAAATATTTATCACCTGTTAAAATAAATGAACCTTCAATTCCTGAAAGTAAACCAGCATAAAGTCGCATACCTGTTCCAGCATTGCCACAATCTAAAATATTTGATGGTTCACAGAGTTTTTTAGGAGGAATAATTTCTACATTAGCTCCCTCTCTTGTAACGGTTGCTCCTAACTGTTGAGCAATAGAGAGTGAAGCTAAAGTGTCTTCCCCTAAAAGAAAATTTCTAATCTTTGAGGGCTTATCTGAAAGAAGTGCAAACATAGCACAACGGTGAGAGATAGACTTATCAGAGGCAATGTCTGAACATTTTAGGGTAAATGAACTATTTTTAGGGGAAACAGTAACGTTTCTCATCGAAGCGTCGCTCCATATTCAGTTTCTAGTTTGTTAATAATGAGTGTGACAGTGTTTTCAATATCTTCCTCATTTAAGGTCTCTTCTAATGATTGGATAAATAAACGTAAGGATAAACTTTTTTCTTTTCCAAGTGTTTCATCTTCATAAACATCAACAGCATAAAACTTTTTAAGTAATGGTAGCTTTAATGCTTCTATGCTTAAACAGACTTGGCTATAAGGGATATTTTTATCAAGTACAAAACTTAGGTCTTTAAAGACTCCTTGAAATTTTGAAATCCTAGAAGCATTAATATGTTGAGGCATCAAGGCTTCAAAGTCTATTTCGGCGATAAAGGTCTCTTTTAAATCAAAATCTTCACAAACTGTGGGGTGGAGTTTGGTCAAATATCCACAAGTTTGATTGTTAATGATAATATCAGCTGATTGATAAGGGTGAATAAGGGCATTTGATTCAAAAGAAGTACGTAGTTCAAAGTTCCCAATAATTGATGAGAGTTTTTTGACAAAAGTTTCAAAATTGATGGGCGTTGGTTTTCCTGCATTGGAAACATTCTCAGACTCTTTTTGTCCTGTAAAAATTAGGCTTAATACTTCTTTTTCTTCTCTATATTCATTAAAAACAGTACCAATTTCAAAAAGTGCTGTTGATTTTTTAGAGTAACTTACATTACGTTTTCCAGCTTGTAAAAGGTTAATGAGAACGGTTGTTCTTAAGGTATTTAAATCTGTTGTAATAGGATTGATAATATCTAGTTTGTCATTTAGCACTTTAAAACCATATTTTTGCAGTAAGTTTTTATCTGCAAAGGCAAAAGAGATACTCTCATCAAATCCTGCTGAAACAGCTCGTGAGCGTAATGTCTTTTTAGCAATGTATCGTTGCATCGTATTGTTATTACGATTTTTTTCAACAAATTTTAAAGCTTTGGATTCAATGTTGTCAATACCAATTATACGAACAATCTCTTCGCTTATGTCTTGAATATTTTGAATATCATGTCTGTAAGCTGGAATGCTTACGCCAAATCTCTCTTCCGTTGAAGTTTGTACTTTAAAGTTTAAGGCTTTTAAAATGTTAATAATTTCAATTTTAGGAATATCATTCCCAATAATTTTGGAAATCTCTTCAGTTGAAATTGTGATAAGATTCTCTTCTATTTCTTTTGCCTGAATTGATATTGTTCCGTCAAAAAGCTTAGAATGATAATAGGTTTCAAATAGATACGTTAAATAGCTTATTCCAAAACATAGACTTGGTTCTGAGCCACGTGATGTATTGTAGTAGAGTTCATCTGTTTCAAGTTTCTGTTCTGAAACAACATTGACAATTTGTTCAGGATTAACATAAGAAGCTTGAAATAGTACTGTTGTTGAGGACTCATTTGGTAAAGATGATTCTTCTTGATGAATTCCTAGATAAGCACATAGTTTATCATTAATAGAGATATGAATAACATCATTGACATTTTTTGTATTTATGATTAGTTTCTCTTCATTATCAAAGTCAATATTACTCACATCATAAGCTCTTAAAATAACCCCTGTGGTATGGGTTAAATATTGTAAAAGGTTAGAGATAGGGTTTGGGGTCAATTTATCGATAAAAGCGAGACGTAAAGTAAAAAGTAGAGAAGTTTTGAGTTCACTTAGATTTGCCATAACATACTCTAATGAAGCGTTAATCTCTCCTTCTGTTTTTAATTTTGCAACTCTGGCTAAACCAATTTTTTCTTGATTTTGACTTTCGTAGTCAAATGCTTTCATAGGAATATTTAGGGCTGCTGATAAATCCCTTGCCACACCATTGATGGAGAGACAATCCCCACGGTTAGCCGTTAGCTCAATCTCAATGACGGTATCTGCTATTTTTTTGTACTCATTTATCTCTTTTCCTACAATGAGTTCACCTATGGTTTCATCTAAAATCATGATGCCATCACCCATTGGAGGCAAACCTAATTCTGAAGCTGAACAGACCATTCCATTGGACTCAACCCCACGAAGTTTTGCATGTTTAATCTCAAAATCTTCTGAGAGTTTTGCACCAATCGTGGCAACAGCAACATATTCAGCTTCAACAATATTGGCTGCACCACAAACGATTTGACGGGTAATGCCTTCTGTAATCTCAATTTGACAAACATTGAGTTTGTCAGCATCTGGATGTTTTTCACAAGAGAGTACTTTTCCCACAACAATCTTAGCAGGAATATTATAAGTTTTAATATTATCAACTTCTAAGCCAATAGCATTAAGTGTTTTATATAGCGTCTCATCAGATACATCTGTAATATCTAAAAAATTATTTAACCAAGTTCGTGTAATTATCATCTAAATTGCTCCAATAAACGGGTATCACCCTCAAATAGCATTCTAAGGTCAGGTACTTTGTGCAGTAGCATGGCAAATCGTTCAACCCCTAATCCAAAAGCGTAACCAGAAACATCTTTGTATTCAACAGCATCAAAAACATTTGAATCTACAATTCCACAACCTAAAACTTCCAACCAACCTGTGTGTGAACAGACGCGACACCCTTTTCCTTCACAGAAGATACACGATATATCAACTTCACTTGATGGCTCAGTGAATGGGAAGAAACTTGGTCTAAAACGTACTTCAACTTCACCAAACATATAGTGTAAAAAGTCAGACATAATGGCTTTAAGATTAGCAAAACTTATTTCCCCTTTGGCATCAACGACCAATCCTTCTACCTGATGAAACATTGGGGTATGGGTAATGTCATAATCTTTTCTAAAAACAGCACCAGGGGCAATCATGCGAATGGGTGGCTTTTGACTCAACATCGTTCGTATCTGTACAGGTGAAGTGTGGGTTCGGAGAACAGCACCATCTTTAAAGAAAAATGTATCTTGCATATCACGAGCAGGGTGGTTCTTAGGTAAGTTTAGTGCTTCAAAATTATGAAAGTCATCTTCAATTTTAGGACCATCTTCAATGGCAAAGTTTAAGGCAACAAAATAGTCAATAATTTTATCCATTGTTTCCATGACAGGGTGGTAAGCTCCCTTTTCATCAAGATTACCATAGAGCGAAACATCAATGGCTTCTGCTTTTAAAAGGTTTTCTATCTCCTCTTTTTTTAGTTTTTCATATCGTGCATCAAATTCTGTTTGCAGTATGGTTTTGTTTTTATTGAGACCTTCAGCAAATGCTTTTTTCTCTGGACCTGGTACATCTTTAAGCTTCGCAAACTCTTTCGACAATGTTCCTTTTTTCCCAAAAAGGTCAATACGAACTTTTTCAAGTTCTGTCAGTGAGTTGGCATCGTTAATTTGTTTTTTTAATGTTTCCAAAATAACCTCTATCTCATTATTTTATTTGTCTGTAATACTATCTAAACTATGCTAATAATGGGATTACGACAAAAAGTTTCTAAAGCTCTTGACATCAAAACTTTTTTTGTCTATAATTGCACTCCAATTTAAGCAATAGCTTCAAATTAATTGTTCCGGATTAGCTCAGTGGTAGAGTAGATGACTGTTAATCATTTGGTCGTTGGTTCGAATCCAACATCCGGAGCCATAAAAAACAACACTTTTCAAATTAATTGTTCCGGATTAGCTCAGTGGTAGAGTAGATGACTGTTAATCATTTGGTCGTTGGTTCGAATCCAACATCCGGAGCCACTTTTAAATTTCCCACATTAAAAATTTATTATTTGTAACTATCAGTAGAGTAGGAGCTTTTATGGCACTTTTTCTATGCTATTTTTCTATTTTCACTCCATAATAAATTCATCTTACTATAAATACTATCTATTCTTTGCAACTTTAGTAGCAAATTTTTAAAAAAAGTTATTATATAATTAAGAAGTTAGATTATAGAATCTAAACTATTATACAACAATGGAGTAGAAATGAATAAAATTAAATTATCACTTAGCACAATCGCGATGCTTATGGGAACAACTGGCTTTGCCATAGAACTAACAGATTATAAAATAGTAGAGGGTGATTACAATGCTGCTTATGTTGATGGGGGACTAAGTATTGACAGTGGAAATCAAGACCAAGTATCTTATGATGGTTTTGTAGATGCGAACTTAAAAAGCATTTATACCTCTGCTCCATATACTTTAGAGTACGGACTTACAGCTGGAGCTGATTTTTCAAGAGGTCCAGATGCCAATCAAAGTGCAGAAAATGCTTATGATTCTACTGCTTATTTTGAAGGTAATAAATATTTTAAAAATGATGATACTTTTTTTGGTTATGGGCGTACTGATTTAGGTTATAGAAAGCAAGTAACAGCTGATTCAGCAGAAGATCCCTATCTTAAAGTAGGAGTAGGAGCTGGTTATGGACGAATGTATGTGGCAACACCTTTAGCCAATGCTATGAGAGTTGCTGAAGATTTAAAAGCGTATAAACTTATCAAAAATGACATTTCAGACAAAGCTTTAATCGCAATGGCAAGAGTTATTGGGGTTCAATCTGAATATCAGAGTAAATATGGTTTTGAAGAGTATAAGCAGTATTGGTACGAAGCCATGGAAAAAGCATTAAAAGATAATGATGCTTTAGTTGGTGACTCTTTGGGTGCTGTTGGAATTGTAAGATTAAACGCAATTATTGATGCAACTGATGGAAGAGGTGTTCTTGCTAGATTACATGGTTGGAAAGTACAAGCTGGTGCAGGACAAATACTCTCTCAATATGATGGTTCAAGTTCAGATACAACAGCTGATGTTGGTTTTCAATATGGATTACCAATCGGATACACTTCACAGTTTTTAAACACAGCTACAGCTTCTAAAGTTTTAGGAAGTAATAATAGTTTAGACTTTACTGCTAAAAACCTTGCTTCTTATACTTATGAAATGTCAGATAAAATTGATTGGATTAATAGTTGGGCATTGGGTTATGAAGCTTATAATACAGGTGATGATGTTATGACCAATACATTTTCAACCCGTTTAAACTATTATCTAGCCAATAGATTGAGTCTAAATGCTAGACTCTCTTTTGCCAAAACCAGTGGTACAAATGGTACAAGTATTGAAACGCCAGAGTGGGATACTTCATTCTTTACAGGATTACGTTACAGACTTCAATAACAATCCCTACTGCTAAGCTTACTTTTTTGTAAGCTTTGGCTTTAAGGAAAACTTACCAATCTCTTCTAAAAAAGTGGTTGCGTAAGCACCTTTGGGCAAAAAGAACTCAATGGTGAGTTCTTGCTTCTCTTCACTGTAAATCAATTTTAAATCTTCAGGAAAAATCCACGCAT
>Ga0256840_1001738_pt1 | contig 20068 bp, 19 predicted proteins | sample 355202metaG_FD_185969 | JGI IMG/M metagenome (GOLD analysis project Ga0256840, IMG submission 185969) | Hydrothermal vent microbial communities from Mid Atlantic Ridge, Atlantic Ocean - 355-202 | ecosystem: Environmental > Aquatic > Marine > Hydrothermal vents | place: Atlantic Ocean: Mid...
GTATCAGGTTTTACACCTGTTAATCGTTTGAATAGTTCTGGTTTTAGCTCTTTTAATTTCTCATAATTCTTCATGCTTGAGCAATAGCAATTTTTGAACCAGTTTGAGGTTATGCAAGAAGTCTAATGAATGAGAATCAAGGTGAATATAATAAGTTTACAATAGCAAAACTATCAGAAATTTTAAATTTAAAAAAAAGAAGTATCTTGGATAATATAATTTCTGGAAGAGAAGAACCAACTTTTGAATTTATTAAAATTTTTTGTAAAACATTCAGAATAAATTATAATTGGCTTAATGAAAATAAAGGTTATCCATTTAATATTGAATATAGCTATGGCAGTCCAATGGACTATTTAAAAGATATTATAAAATTGAATCCTGAAAGGATTTATTTTATTCAAAATAAATCAGAAACAGCAGAAACATTTATAATGCTAGGGTTCTCAGATTGGTATTATATGGTTGGTACCAAATATTGGCATATTAGTAATAATGTTGGTGCAGGTGGTCAAAGTCAAATTTATGATTTTTATCGCTTAATTAAAGAATTAAAAGAAAATATGTTTTCATCAAAATGTATGGGACTAAAATTAGAAAATAAAGAGTTCTGGAATATTTTTATGGGAAAATCTTTTCCTGCTAGTTGTTTGATAGGAGAAATGGGTTATAGAGGCAATAATCCATGGTGGGATGACTTTACAGATATTACACATTATTATCCTATATCTGATAGATATGAAGAAATGCACGGAAAAAGTTTTATTGATGCACAAAATATTATTAAGTATCAAATAGAGAAATACCATAAAAATGTATAACAAAACAGAGTAGCCAATAAAGTAAAAATCGTTTAAAAAGTGGTTTTGGTTTAGGACTTGCAATAGCAAAAAATCTTGCTAATAAAAATTGCTACTCTTTAAGATGTGATATGGAATATGAAAATGGGTGCAAAATAGTTTTAATCCCTGAGAAATCATAGTAAAGGATGAAAAAAAACCTATTATATAGTTAAGGTGTTTCTTTCTGATATTAAGTTATTATACGCCTAGATTGATGCATAATAGGTTGTCACATAAAGATTATTAGATTTTATACAAAAGTACTTTTCTTCTTACTTATTTTATCGACACTCTTAAACGCAGCGAATGAGCTTAAGAAAGATTACTACATTGATGGTGATTATGTTATGCTTTCTGATATTGTTGCTATTGATAAAAAAAATGATATTAAACTTTACAAGATAGATGAGCAACGCCATTCAAAACGCATCAAAGCTACACAACTCATCGAAAAACTCAAGCATCTTGGATATCCAAATATACAAATCAGGCACACTCGTTTTGTGCAGTTTAATAAAAAAAGTCACATAAATACCCTCAAGATACACAAATCTCTACAAAACTACTACAAATCAAAATATAAAAACATTCTAATCCGAAAAGTAGAAATAGCACCAATACACTATCTTGAAAATATGCCAAAAGAATACACAGTACACTTTAATAAGAGAGCTTTCCTTTCAAATAAAGGCGTGCTTTATATAAAAACACAAAAACATAAAAAAATATTTTTCAAATACGAGCTAAACGCAGTGATGCCCGTTTATCAAGCGCGAATGGGGATAAAAAAAGACACTCCTCTCAGTGTAGTAAATACGAAAAAAAATAGTATAATGTTAGACAAATTTAGAGCTATGCCTCTCCAAGAGATAAAATCAAACCTCTTTCAGGCACGGCATAATATACAAGCGGATAAAGTAATAACAAAAAGAGATATAACGGGATTAAACCTTGTAACAAGAGGTAGCACGGTAAATGTCTTTTTAGATAGTGGAAATATCTCCATCTCCTTTTCAGCAAAAGCTGTTCAAAACGGAAAGCTTGGAGATACCATAAGTGTCGTTCAAAGTAACGGAAAAAAAATGAAAGCCGTCGTTATCGGTAAAAATAGTGCAGAGGTAAGATGAAAAAAATAGTCGTAGCAACAAGCGGAGCAAGTGGGGTAAATCTAGGACTAAAAGTTCTTGAACTACTTCCAGAATCAATTGAGAAGCATTTTATCATGTCTAATAATTCTAAAGTAGTGCTCTCAAAAGAGATGAGTGATGTTACAAAGCATGACAACAAAGAGATCTCTGCTTCTATTGCTTCAGGGTCATTTGGTGTTGATGCTATGATCATAGCACCCTGCTCTATGAATACTTTGGCAAAAATAGCCTGTGGCATTTCAGATAATCTCATAACACGTTGCGCTGCTGTTATGATAAAGGAACAAAAGAAACTCATTCTTGCTCCAAGAGAGATGCCTTTTTCAGCAATTGCTTTGGAAAATATGCACAAGTTGGCTTCTTTAGGGATTATTATTGCTCCTCCTGTTTTAGCTTATTACTCCAAGCAGCAAACATTAGATGAAATGGAAAATTTTCTCGTAGGTAAATGGTTTGATTTACTCGGCATAGAAAATAGTTTATATAAAAGGTGGCAAGTTGAAGAATCGTAAAATAGCTTTGTATCCCGGAACATTTGACCCCATTACAAATGGGCATCTTGATATCATTAAAAGAGCTGCAAAATTGTTTGATGAAGTCATCGTAGCTGTTGCAGAATCAGCTGATAAAAAACCTATGTTTGCGCTTCATGAGCGAGTTGCAATGGTATCAGCAGCGGTACAAGACCTTGAAAAAGTTCGAGTCATTGGTTTTAACAATCTGACTATAGATTTGGCGCATGAATATAGGGCTGAGATACTTATCCGTGGGCTTCGAGCAGTGAGTGATTTTGAGTACGAACTGCAACTTGGTTATCTTAACAACTCTCTTGATGATACCATAGAAACAGTCTATCTCATGCCGACACTCCAACATGCTTTCATTAGTTCTTCTATCGTTAGGAACCTTTTAAAATTTCATGGAAAAACAGAGCATCTTCTCCCTAAAGAAGTTCAAAAAATCATAGGAAAAAGAAGCTAATGTATATCGCTATAGAAGGCATAGATACTGCCGGTAAAAGTACACAGATAGATGCACTGAGGTCAAACTATCCAAACGCAGTCATCACAAAAGAACCTGGGGCAACTGCTATAGGCAAAGAGATTAGAGAGATGGTTTTATCTGCACGAACACAGAGTAAAAAAGCAGAATTTTTACTTTTTTTAGCGGATAGAGCCGAGCATATAACAGAAGTTATTGAGCCAAATATTGACACTACGATGATTATCTCTGACAGGAGCGTGGTCAGTGGTGTTGCTTATGCTTTCATCCAGGGCGAGATCAGTGAAACGGCGATTCTTCACTTGAACCGTTTTGCTACAAATGGTATCTATCCCCAAAAAGTCTTTTTACTAAAACTAACAAAAAAAGAGCTAGAGTATAGACTTTCTCAAAAAAAATTAGATGGCATTGAACTTCGTGGAAGTGAGTATCTTTTAAAAATTCAAGACGCTCTCATAGAAGCTGCTAAGCTCCTAAAAATAGAGCTTGTAGAGATAGATGCAACAAAAAGTAGAGATGCAATAACACAAGAGATACTAGATAATATCAACAATGGACTTTAGTTATTAATTTAAAAAACTTTGATTATGTTAATAAAAAGGACAAAGAGTTAGTAGAACTTTTTATCTCATCAACAACTACAAAAAAATATATCCTAGGTATCAATAAACTTACAAAAAGTGTTCAAAAATTTGTCAAAGTAGATGGAATAATTGATGATTTTTCTCGTGTACAGCGCTCTCGAAAAAAAGAGGTTTTACAGATAGAAGATGTACCGAGTGATGCTCTTATATTATGGACAGCAACAGGTAGTCCCCTTGAAGTAAAACAAAAGCTGGATGCATTGGGCTTTAAAAACATCAGCTATCTTGCATTTTACAAATATACTGCGTTTAACTTAGTAGACCCTCCTTTTATAACTGATTTTGCAGATGATTATAAAAAAAATTCTTATCAATACCGCTATGTTTACGATTTACTTGCAGATAAAAAATCAAAAGAAATTTTTAAAAAAGTCATCAATTTTAAAATCTCATTTGATTATCAATTTATGGAAGGTTTTACAAACAACTACGAAGAACAGTATTTTGATAAAGAGCTCATTCCCAAGATCAAAAACATTAGCTTTTTTGATGGTGGTGGCTATGTAGGGGATACTGCGACTGAGGTTATAAAAAACTATCCTGATTTTAAAAAGATATGGCTGATAGAACCCATACCTGAAAATATCAGAATCGCTAAACGTGAACTAGGTAAATACAAAAATATAGAATTTTTTACTTGTGGTGTTTCAAATAAGAAAGAGACTCTCTTTTTCAATGAAGAAAAATCATTCTCAACTATGTATGGGCGTGGAACACAGAGTGTTGCCGTTGATACTATTGATAGTATCGTGAAAGAAAAAGTTGATTATATTAAGCTCGATATAGAGGGCGCAGAACAAGATGCCATAGATGGAGCAAAAGAGACTATAAAAAAATACAAACCTCTTTTGGCTATTTGTATTTATCATAAAGCTGAAGATTGGTACAAAATTCCCATAAAAATCTTAGAAATTGAAAACAATTATGATATTTATCTCCGACACTATATGGAAGGTATCTTTGAGACTGTTATGTATTTTATTCCAAAAAAAAGTTAGTCCTCTTGTGATTGTTTTAAGGATTTTTGTTCTCTAAGTTTATCTTTTTTGCTTTTACCCTTCCCTTTTACTGGTGCAGGACCTTTACGCTTTTTAGGAGCTTCACCTTGAAGCTCAAACCCTTTAATGCTTTGCCTCCTCAGCTTTATCCCACTACGTTTTTCTATGAGGAAGAAATGCTCTTGTGTTTCATGATCTATAAAAGATATGGCAACTCCTGATTTTCCAGCTCTTGCGGTTCGTCCTATTCTGTGGATATAATCAGCAGGAGAACGTGGTAGATCATAATTTATAATACAATCAATATCTTCAATATCAAGCCCACGTGCTGCGATATCTGTAGCAAATAAAATCTTTATTTTTCTCTCTTTAAACGCAGTAAGTGTTTGATTTCTCAACTCTTGATCTAAGTCTCCATTAAATGAGGCTGCTTCAAAGCCATACTTTCTAAACTTTTCAGCTATATTGTCAGTTGCTCTTTTGTTTGCCATAAAAACGAGAACCAAATCCCATTTATTTTCTTTTAAAAGATGTCGAAGTAGTGGTCCGCGATTTTCACGGTTTACTTCTATGACTCTTTGCTCTATGGTATCTACAGTTTGTGACTCTTTTATAGACACTTCTACCGGATTTGTTAAAACTTTTGAAGCAATATGCAACATTTTTTCTGGATATGTTGCTGAAAAAAGCATATTTTGACGTTTCTTAGGAAGTGCTTCTAATACTAAGTCTAACTCCTGTGTAAAGTCAAGGTTTAACATCTTATCAGCTTCATCTAAAACTAAATACTCTAAAAAAGAGAGGTTCATCTGCTTTTTTCTTAAAACATCTAAAAAACGCCCAGAGGTTGCCACCAAAATGTCACAGCCTTGCTGAATTTTATAAAGCTGATCACCAATACTTTGGCCACCTATCAGGCTTACAACTTTAGGCTGTTGTATTAAAAACGCTCCAAACTCTTCAAGCGCAGCTCCAACTTGCAGTGTCAACTCTCTTGTGGGCGTTAAGACTAAAATTTTTATCTTAGCTTTTGTATCTCTTTTTTTTTGAGACAACATCTGCAAGAGAGGTAAAATAAAACTAGCACTTTTTCCACTTCCAGTTTGTGCCATTGCCATGACATCTTTTCCTTCAAAGATAAGTGGTATCACTTTTTCTTGAATTTCTGTTGGCTTTTTATATGCTTTGTTTTTGAGTGCTAAAGTAATGTTGTCTGATAATCCAAGTGAAGAAAATGGCATCTGTTATTCCTAAATTAATTTGAAAAATTTTACTCTTTTTTGGCTTCAAAAGAGGTTCGTCATACAAATAAAAGATTAAAAATGGTATCCTTACACCAATATAACTAAAGGGTACAGATGATTAAATCGTTAAGAGGTATGAACGACATTTTAAGTGAGGATTATGAAAGATTTACTTACTTTATAGATACTGCTACAGATGTGGCTCAAAAGTATGGTTTTCATTTTATTGAAACTCCCCTTTTAGAAGAAACGGCACTATTTAAACGCAGTGTTGGTGAATCTAGCGATATAGTTGGAAAAGAGATGTATCAGTTTATCGACAAAGGTGAAAATGATGTTTGTCTTCGTCCAGAGGGAACAGCTGGAGTTGTTCGCGCTTTTATCCAGAAAAAACTTGACAAGGCCGGAGGAATACACCGTTTCTTTTATCATGGGCCGATGTTTCGTTATGAAAGACCGCAAAAAGGTCGCCTAAGAGAGTTTCATCAGTTTGGTGTTGAGAGCTTTGGAGTAGAAAGTGTTTACGAAGATGCTACGATGATTATGATGGTCAGTGACATACTTAAACGTTGTGGTATTGGCTATAGACTACAACTCAACTCTTTAGGCGATCAAAACTGTATGCCAGAGTATCGTGATAATCTAGTTTCATTTATTGAGTCGGTTGAAGATGAAATTTGTGAAGATTGTAAGCGTCGTAAAAGTACAAATCCTATTCGTGTACTTGATTGTAAAAATGAAAAATGTCAATCACTCTACGCGAATGCTCCAAAACTCATCAATGCTCTTTGTGATGGATGTCAAAGTGATTTTGATAAACTCAAAAAAGTTCTTGATGATAATAACATTGCCTATGAGATAGATAGAAATCTTGTTCGTGGACTTGATTACTACTCAAAGACTGCGTTTGAATTTGTTAGTGATAATATCGGTAGTCAAAGTGCCATAGCTGGCGGTGGACGGTATGACAGACTTGTAGAGTTTCTTGATGGACGCCCTACTCCTGCTGTTGGATTTGCTATGGGAATTGAACGTCTTTTAGAACTTATTGAAATGCCGCAACATTCAAGAGAAGGCTACTACCTCGGTGCGATGGATGATGAAGCAGTGGATCTCATAGTATCATTAACACATCAAAAACGTCAAAGCGATAAAGCTGTTTGTGACTTTAAAGCGAAAAATTTAAAAAATCACCTCAAAGGTGCTGATAAAATCAATGCACGATATTGCTGCGTTATTGGTACAAATGAAATGCGTGATGGAACTATTTGGGTAAAAGATTTACAAAACAAAACAGAAGAAACGATAAAAAGAGTAGATTTTTAAATGTCTTGGCTTCATGATACATGGAGTTTTTTTATTAACTTTATAGAGTTTTTTATCCTCGCTGCGTTTGTCGGGGTAATTATGCTTTATGTTTATGATAAATTTGTACAAAGGCAGCATGCTCTTTTAATTAACTACCCTGTAATTGGTAGAATGCGTTATCTATTTGAAGCACTTAGAGAACCCTTGCGTCAATACTTTGCAGATGAGACATTTTATGACTCTAAAGATAAAGTAGACTGGGTTTATACAGCTGCAAAAGATAAACCAAATTATAAATCTTTTTCCGTTTTACAACCATTTTCAGGTTCTAGGTTTGTTATAAAGCACTCTTCAAGTGTTTTGAACGATAATGAAGTTGAGGATGACACTTCGGTTGTATTTGGAAAAGATAGAAAGTATCCATTTACATCAGCAACACCAATTATACGTTCAGCGATGAGTGATGGTTCGTTAAGCCCTGAAGCTATACGTGCATTTAGTCTTGCAGGGGTAAAGTCAAATCTAACAATAAATACTGGTGAGGGTGCTCTCACTTCAAATCATCTTTTTACACTCAAACCTGAGATTGATAATTCCCCCTATTTGGAGGTTGTACAGGGTAAACCTCTAGCAAATCTATTGTTTAAGATAGGGACATTCTTTTTTAACCATGCTGTGGCTATTAGATGGTATAGAAATGTTTTGTTAAAGAAAAAAACACAAAACACTTATATCTATGACACTGCGACACGCTCTCTTTTTAGGGTAAACTGGGATGCACCGCTTGAGAGTTTTCCAAAAACTGTTCCTGAGTCTATTCCAAATATAATTTTTCAAATGAGCTCAGGTCTCTATGGTGTCAGAGATAAAGATGGCAAATTTGATGCATTAAAGTATCAAAAAGTAATGAAGTTTTGCCGTATGACAGAGATAAAAATTGCTCAGGGCGCAAAACAAACGGGTGGTAAATTAGCGGGGGCAAAAGTATCTGCTGATATAGCTTACTATCGTGGTGTTGAAGAGGGAAAAGATATCTTTTCTCCAAATAGATTTCCTTATGCAGATACAACTGAACAGTTACTTGATTTTGTTGAAAAACTTCAGGAACTGTCGCAAAAACCTGTTGGCTTTAAAATTGTCATTTCAGATGAAAAATCGGTAGATGATTTGGCTTTAAAAATAGCCAAAAGAAAAAAAGAAGGTAAAAGTATTCCTGATTTTCTAACTGTTGATAGTGGTGAAGGAGGAAGTGCTACTGCTCCCCTTGAACTCATGGAGTCTGTAGGGCTTACAACGCCAAACGCTTTATATATTTTAGATATGATGCTTCAAAAATACAATATTAGAGAAGATATTAAAATCATTGCCAGTGGAAAAATACTTACACCTGATGATGTAATCATTACCATGTGTATGGGAGCAGATGCTGTTGGGATAGCGCGTGGATTTATGATGAGTGGTGGATGTATTCGAGCTCGTATGTGTTCAGGCTTTGGAACGCATGTTTGTCCTGTTGGTATGGCAACACAGGACCCGAAGAAAAGAGCTTCCTATCTTGTAGTAAAAGAAGGAATAGAAATAGCCAACTATCATAAAAACCTTATTAAAAGTATGAAAACTATCTTGGCCGTTATGGGTATAAAAAGCATTAAAGAGTTAAATAAAACTTTACTTACATTTAAAAATAGAAGTGGTGAAATATATTTTGATATAGACAAATATTTTCATCAAAAACTCAATTTATAGGAAAAATAGTGAAAAATTTTGGACTTGATATTTGGGCAAACAAAAATTTTATTATAGAAGATGGAGAGATAAAACTTAACTACAAATGTATGCCTTCTTTGCTAGAAATCACGAATAAAATTCGTGCAAATGATGTAAAAGGGCCTATGATTTTGAGGTTTCCTCATCTCGTAAAGAGGCAGATTAAAACTTTGTACAACTACTTTGAAAAAGCAATTGAAGAAAATAAGTATCAGGGTAGTTTTCATGCTGTTTTTCCTCTCAAAGTAAATCAATTTCCAGCCGTTGTAGAAGCTGTAACCATACAAGGTGAAAAATATAACTATGGCTTAGAAGCCGGAAGTAAAGCAGAACTTATTCTTGCTATGAGTAAAACGCCAAAGGGTGCATATATTACTGTCAATGGCTTTAAAGATGAAGAGATGCTGACATTGGGCTTTATTGCAGCACAAAGTGGTCATAAAATCATTATCACTATAGAAGGACTCAATGAACTAGAAACTATCATCGATGTTGCTTCAAAGTGTACTCTTGCAGTTCCAGATATCGGCATACGTGTAAGATTACATAGTGCAGGTAGTGGGATATGGGCAAAGAGTGGTGGCATGGATGCAAAATTTGGGCTTACTTCAACTGAGATTATTGAAGCGATTAATTTACTAAAAAATGCAAACCTACTTGATAAGCTCAAGATGATTCACTTTCATATTGGCTCACAAATGTCTGATATTGCACCGCTAAAAAAAGCACTTCGTGAGGCAGGAAATATTTATGCAGAACTTAAAAAAATGGGAGCAGATTCACTCTCAAGTATAAACATTGGTGGAGGTTTAGCAGTTGAGTATGATCAGCACGAACAATCTCATGCACGAAATTATTCGATAGATGAGTTTTCAAGCTCTGTTGTTTTTTTACTGGGTGAAATAATGGATGCAAAAAATGTTACACATCCAGATATTTTCACAGAATCAGGACGCTTTATTGTCGCTTCACATGCTGTTCTGATTGCTCCTGTTTTAGAACTTTTTTCGCAAGACTATCAAGAAAAACTTCTCAACTTTAAAGAGAGTAATCCTCCCCTAATCGAAGAACTCATCGAACTCAATAAACTGTTAAATAATGCTAATTGTATTGAATATTTACATGATGCACTTGATCATATCGAATCACTTTTTACACTTTTTGATTTGGGTTATATAGACTTGCAAGACCGCTCAAATGCAGAAATCTTAGTGCATAACATCATAAAAAAAGCACTCTATCTCAAATCTGCAAATCCAACAAATGAACTTGAACAACTTCAAATAAAACTTCAAGAGCGCTATCTCATCAATGCCTCCGTTTTTCAAAGTTTACCAGATTATTGGGGACTTGGACAGCACTTTCCTGTTATGCCTATCAATCATCTCAACACAACTCCTCTTCGTGCTGCATCATTATGGGATATCACTTGTGATAGCGATGGGGAGATAGGATTTAACCCGCAAAAGCCACTCTATCTACATGATGTAAATATAGATGAAGAAGATTATTTTCTTGGCTTTTTTAACGTAGGTGCCTATCAAGAGACATTGGGAATGAACCACAATCTATTCACTCATCCAAATGAATATACAATTAAAATCAATGATACAAGTTATGAAATTATCAATGCAATAGAATCTAAAAATATTTTAGATATTTTAGAGTCTTTGGGATACGATAAAGATCATATTTTAGATAAACTTAAATCAGATTTAAGTACAAGTTATTTTATTACAGAAAAAGAAAAAAATGATACACTTGCAAAACTAGAAACTTTCATATACCAAAATGGCTATTTACGAACTACAAACTAAGGATGATTATGGGAATATATAAAGAGATTAAACAAGACTTTTCAAATGCATATAAAAATGACCCTGCACTGAATTCTAAAATTGACTTTCTCTTTAATTATCCAGGTGTATGGGCAATTGCATGGTATAGAGTTGCTCACAAACTCTATAAATCAAATTTTAAACGAATGGCGCGAATGCTTATGGGCTTTAACCAACTATTGACAAATATTGACATTCACCCTGCAGCAGTTATAGGGCAACGCGTATTTATTGACCATGGTTTTGGTGTTGTTATCGGAGAAACTGCTATCGTCGAAGATGATGTGCTTATATATCAAGGTGTAACGCTTGGTGGTGTTTCATTGACGCATGGAAAACGTCATCCAACAATTAAGCAAGGTGCGGTTATTGGTGCTGGTGCAAAAATACTTGGAGACATTGTTATCGGAGAACATGCAAAAATAGGAGCAAATTCTGTTGTTGTAAAAGAAGTGCCAGATTGTTCCACCGCTATAGGTATTCCTGCGCATATTATAGAAAAAGGAAGATGTAAAGATCCATTTATGCACAATATGTTACCAGATATAAACAAAGAAATGTTTGAATATCTTCTTAAAAGGGTTGCCGTACTTGAGCATATTTTAGTAAAAGATAACAAAGATATTTTAGATCAAGATTTAGAACTAGAACATATTTATGAATCTTTTATCAATTCTATGAAAAATTAGTGTTTTCTCCTCTTTCTCAAGATTTTTACATCTATTTTTTAGTATAATTCTTTAAATATTTTATTTAAAGGGTTATCAATGCTTGCAAAACGTATAAACAAACTATCTGAGTCAATCACTATTGCAATTACAACATTAGCACAAGAATTAAAAGCTGAAGGGAAAGATATTATCAGCTTTTCAGCTGGTGAACCTGATTTTGATACCCCTAGAGTTATAAAAGATGCTGCAATAGATACGATAAACAGTGGTTTTACTAAATACACTGCGGTGGATGGCATCCCTGCAATCAAAGAAGCTATAGCTAAAAAACTAAAACGTGACAATGGCTTAACATATGAACCAAACCAAATAATTGTCAATAATGGTGCAAAACACTCACTTTTTAATCTTTTTTCCGTGACTATTGAAGAAGGTGATGAAGTTATTATTCCAGCTCCTTATTGGGTGACGTATCCTGAACTTGTTAAATACTTTGATGGTACAGTTGTAGAAATCCCTACAAGTGATGCTACTGCGTTTAAGATTACTCCAGAACAATTACAAGCTGCCCTAACACCTAAAACAAAGATGCTTATTCTTACAACTCCTTCAAATCCTACAGGTGCTGTTTACTCAAAAGATGAGTTAACTGCTCTAGGTAAAGTACTTGAAGGTACTGATGTCCTTGTGGCAAGTGATGAAATGTATGAGAAGCTAGTTTATGATGGGGAATTTACTTCTGCTGCATCTGTAAGTGAAGATATGTTCAAGAGAACTATCACAATAAATGGTTTAAGCAAATCAGTCGCAATGACTGGCTGGAGATTTGGCTATATGGCTTCATATCATTCAGAACTGATTAAAGCAAGTAAAAAACTTCAATCTCAAAGTACATCAAATATCAATACTATGACACAATATGCTGCTATCGCAGGTCTTGATGGAAGTGCAGATGAAGATATCGCCATGATGAGAAAAGAGTTTATTAAACGCAGAGATGAAGCAGTAAAACTTTTTAACGAAGTTGATGGTCTGAGTGTTTTAAAGCCTGATGGAGCATTTTATTTGTTTGTGAATATTCAGGAAGTAAGCAATGACTCTCTTGCATTTGCAAAAGAGCTTTTAGCATCAAAAGGTGTTGCAGTTGTTCCAGGTGTTGGTTTTGGAAGCGAAGGCTATTTTAGATTTAGTTTTGCTACTGGAATTGCAAGTATTAGAGAAGGGATAAAGAGGATTGATGCGTTCGTTCAAGAACTCAAAACAAAGTAGGTTTTAAACCTACTTTAACTCTTGAAGTGCTTTGATCACTTCATCAAGATTATCCATTGGAATATGAACCTTCCATTCTGGCTCTTGGGCATTGCCAGCCAAAGAGATACCTATGCTAGCAACTGTTCCGCTATCTTTTCCGTATGGTTCTTCAAGTTTTGTTATAGAAATAACACCTTTTTTTGTCCCACTTAATGAAATTGTTTTTGACATTTGAACTCCTTTGTAATATTACTTGATAAGCTTAGCAAGTTTTGCCTGAAGTTTAAGCCATTGTCTATGTCCCATCAAGGGAAATCCTGCATAAGTTTTACCTGGTTCTTTTATAGAACTTGTTATCCCGCTTCTAGCGGCAAAAGTTGAGAATGCTGCAACTTCTAGATGTCCTGCAGCAGCAGCTTGACCACCCATAACAACATTGCGACCAAGTTTCGTAGATCCTGCAAGTCCTGATTGTGAAACCATAATTGAATACTCACCTACTTCACAGTTATGCCCTATTTGAACTAGATTGTCGATGCGTGTACCTTTTTTTATCAAAGTGCTTCCAAAAACTGCTCTGTCAATACTCGTATTACTTCCGATTTCAATTTCGTCTTCTAGTACTACATTCCCATTTTGGTAAATCTTTTTATGTTCACCCATATTATTTGTAGCAAATCCAAAACCATCCGAACCAATGACACTATTTGCATGAATAATGCAGTCATTTCCAATTTTACAGTCACGGTAAATCGTAACACTTGGATAAAGGATAGTGTTGTTCCCAACTTCTGCCTCTGCTCCAACATAAACATGAGCTAAAATAGTACAATTATCACCAATAACAGCACCATTTGCAATTTCTGCTTTAGGAGAAATAGTACAGTTTTTTCCTATTTTTGGTGCAGGTAAGGAAGTCTCTTCTATTGGCGGTGCAAAATATTTTGAAAGGATAGCCATAGACCAATAAGGATTTTTTGTTACTAAAGCTACACAAGTGCTCGGTAACTCAGATACTAAATTTTCTGAAAGTATAACTGCTGCTGCTTTTGTAGTTTTAAGATCTTTTACATATTTTGAGTTGGAGACAAAAGAGACTTCATTCTCTTTCGCCTCTTTGAGTGTATTCATGCCAATAATTTCTAAATCTTGACCTTGAAAATCACACTCTAAAATCGAAGATATTTCACTAAGCTTCACTCTATTATCTCTCTAAGGCAACAGCGCCACTTCTTACAATCTCTTTTGGATTATATTTTTTGATTGCTTCAAGATAATGACCTACTCTTCTTGGTTCATCAGCAACCATTGTTATGATAACATCATGTCCAACATTGACTATCTTACCATTATATGCTTCACAAATTGCACCAATATCGCTAATATTTTCAGTAATTGGAAACTTCACAAGCGCCATCTCTTTTTCTACCAGATCAGCATGTTCATATACTCTCAAAACAGGAATAAGCTTATGAAGTTGTTTTGTTATTTGTTCTATCACACGAACAGAACCTGCTGTAACTATCGTTAAACGAGAGTATTTACTCTCAGGAATAGGGGCAACAGTTAGAGATGTGATATTGTAACCACGACCAGAGAATAAATTTGTGATACGAGATAATACACTCGCCTCATTTACAACAATAACTGAAATTACTCTTCTTTCACTATTATCAATATTGGCAGTCATTATTTTGTCTCCTTTTTCTCTAGTAACATCATGTTAAATAGACTTCCACCAGATGGAACCATCGGCATAACATTCTCAAATCTTTCTACGATTACCTCTATAAAGGCAACTACATTTTTTTCAACTGCATCTTTGAGTGCAGCATCAAACTCCTCTTTGGTTTTAACTCTATACCCTATTCCACCAAAAGCTTCTGATAGTTTTACAAAGTCAGGTTGAACTGACAAGTCTGTTTCAGAATGGCGTTTGTCATAAAAGAGCGTTTGCCACTGACGAACCATACCAAGGAAATTATTATTAAGAATAATATTAATTACAGGAATTTTTTTCTCAACTGCTGTCATTAACTCTTGAACATTCATTAAAATTGAACCATCACCGCTAAAGTTAATTGAAGTTTTCTCAGAAGTAGCTGCTTTTACACCAATGGCTGCTGGAAAACCAAAGCCCATTGTTCCAAGACCACCTGAAGTTATCCATTGGTTTGGACGAGTAAAAGGATAAAATTGTGCAGCCCACATTTGATGTTGTCCAACATCTGTAGAGATGTTTGCGCTATCACCAAGAAGTTCACCAACACGTTTTACAACCCATTGAGGTTTGATTCTATCTGTATCTTCGTGAAATGTCAAAGGATGAAGCTCTGCAAAATTCGAGATAGTTTCTCTCCAAGATTCATAGTTATCGCTATCTATTTTTTCTACTTGCTCTAACATCTCTGTCACAACGCTTTTTAAATCACCTACTATTGGAAAATCTGCGTGTACAAGTTTAGAGATAGATGCAGGGTCTATATCTACATGAATGACTGCCGCATTTTTAGCAAATTCAGAAAGTTTTCCTGTAACACGGTCATCAAATCTAGCGCCCAAACCAATTACTAAATCAGTTTCGCTCATAGCCATATTTGCAGCGTAAGAACCATGCATACCTAGCATACCAACTAACAGTTCGTCGTCATAACTCAATACACCACGAGCCATTAATGTTTCAACAGCAGGTATACCTGTTTTTTGTACAAACTCTCTTACTTCATACGCTGCTTTTGAATTTATAATACCTCCACCAAGATAAAAAAGAGGACGCTTAGCACTAGCAATAGCTTCCATAGCTTTTTTAATTTGACGAGGGCTTCCTTTTGTGTGAGGCTTATATGTTTCCAAATCTAGTGCAACATCATAATTAAACTCTGCTATTTGTGCAGTTACATCTTTAGGAATATCAACATGCACAGGACCTGGGCGACCAGAGCGGGCAATGTAAAATGCTTCTTTCAAAATACGTGGTAAATCTTTTGCATCTGTAACTAGGTAGTTATGTTTTGTACAAGGACGAGATATACCAATGGCGTCTATTTCTTGAAAACCATCTGTACCAATAAGGCTCATCGGTACTTGACCTGATACAACAACCAAAGGAACAGAGTCCATATAGGCATCGGCTAGTCCAGTCACAGCATTTGTAAAACCTGGACCTGATGTAATCATGGCAACACCAACTTTGCCACTAGCTTTTGCATAACCCTCAGCAGCGTGGACTGAAGCTTGTTCGTGACGATTTAAAATATGTTTGAATCCATCTTGTTTGTATATTTCATCATAAACATTCATTATCGCTCCACCAGGGTAGCCAAAAACTGTGTCTACACCTTCAGCGATAAAAGCTTCAATAACCATTTGTGCACCACTAATCTGCATGAAAAGTCTCCTATAAGTAATATATAATTTTTTTATTATACTTAAAAGGAGATATATTTGAGTTTAAATTATTGTGAGTATTTTTAATCTAAAATAGATTTTACTATCATAGAAGGTCGCCACATTGAAAGTGAGCCCTTGGAGAGGAGTTCTATATTAAGTTTAGATTGAGGAAATTTCTTTTTAAATTGATTGAAAAAATTCTCAATCTGATCTTGGATTCCAAAGTTTAATATATAATTTTTAATGCCATTTTCAAGTTCAAGTTGAGAATGATTTTGTTTTAAAGCAAATTCGAGTTGTATCATATATGTCCAACCAAAAATAGTAGCTAAGGGACGGTACTTAGAGCTAATCTTAAGGTATTCATTTAGTACAGTTTTTACTCCCTCTGCATCACCTTTTACTGCGTACTCGTTTGCTTTTTCTATGTCTTTATTCCATCTGTTTTGAAGTTTTCTTCCATCTTCGCTTTGCTGTAAATCTTCTGCTATTGCCATCATGTTGTATGCTGTAGCTATATCTTCCTCTTCTATAGCATTAAAAAATTTTTGCTTTGATTCTATCTCTCGCATTAATTCTTTTACTTCATCTTTAAAATCTGTAAAATCTTCTAAAATGCTCAAGAGTTTCACAGCCGAATGCGTGTCTCCTTGTTCTAAAAATTTATGTACTTTAACGTAAAGTGTGTCTGCATATTTCATTAATGAATCATATTCATTAAATTCTTTCAAAAAAGGATGATGCTTGATAAGTTCAAAACAGATTTGAAAATCTTTTTGAGTGATGGCATCTCTAAAACGTTTGTAAACTTCGCCTTGGCTCATTATCTGTTGAATAAATTTCGTCTTTTGGGTGATACCACGATAAGGCGTTAGTAAATCTTTAGCTTGTTGTATTCCCTTAGGGTCCAATACATATTTTTGTGCAAGATTAAGAGTTTTTTTCCATCGATTTTCTAAAGCTTCAAAAACTTTAGATTCTTTATATATTGGATAAGTATTAGCTAGATTATATGCTTGAGTTAATTTACCCTCTTTTGCAAACGCAGTGAATTTTTCAAACTCTAGGTAGTCATTCATTAATTTTTTAATAATACTGTTTTTTGCCGGAATATCTTTAAATTGCTTGAGAAGAAGCATAGCTTTTTTTCGGTCACCATTTTGCAAAGCTATTTTCGCTTTTTGCAAAGCAGTTGTCCAGAGATTTGAAACAAGTGAATAAATCTTAGTAAATTGCAAAACAGGATTTTTTTGCACCTCTTTTTGTATAGCTTCAAAATCTTTTTTTCTAAGTAACTCTTTAATAGTCTCTTCACCTTCATAAATATAGTAAGAATATATAAAGCCATCTTGTGTTCCTACAAGGAGGTGCTTACTTTGTTCATGAAGTTCTAAAGCAGTTACAGGTGAAGAAATCTTAATATAACGATGAGACAGTTGCTCATATGTATCTAAATCATAAAGTAGTACATAACCCAATACAGTGCCAATAAAAAGTAGTTTTTTTTCCCAACTAATACAAATTTGTGTTATTTCATCATGGATACCCTCAAGACGTGTAAGTACTTTTGCAGTGTGTATGTCCCATATAATTGCTACTGAATTTTTATCAATACTGAGAAGTTTTTTTGGTCCAATAAATTCAACTTTCATTACTGGTGCAGTATGTGATTTTAATTTTTCTTTTGGTGCCATGCTTATAAGATTAAAGAGTGAAATTTTACGATCATAACTTGCAGTAGCGACCCAGTTAGAGTTTGTTGAAAAAGCTATGTCATTTACTGTGTCTACATGAACAGGAAGAGTAAACACCAGTTTTCCACTTTTTGTGTCTAAAGCAAATGTTTTACCATCATCTCCACCGGAAAACATATAACGAGACAGGGGATCGATACTGACGCAGGAAGCTTCTCCATGATGTCTATTAACACTTGCTATAACTTTTTTCGACTTTACATTATATAGTATAGATTCTTTAGTATGTGGAGATAGTGTTGCAAAATATTTGCCGTTATTGCTAAAAGCTACGACATTTGCTTTATAATATTGATGCTCAATGCCCACTTTAAAGCCACTTAAAGTCTTAAGTGTTACAAGATCTAAATATCTGATAGTCGTTTGAGAATCAACTGCTACCAAACGACCATCATCTAATATCTTAAGTAAAATGACAGGCTTGATAATATTTTGACTTTGAACGACTTTCATCAGTCTATATCTCCCTTAAATAACCCTCAGCTTTTAATGCTTTTTTGATTTCTTCTTGATGTTCTTTGCCTTTTGTTTCCATGTGAACAGTAACATTGGCATCACCATAATCAAGGGAGATAGATGTTCTGTCATAAGCTATATGAACAATATTTGCATTCAGTTCTCGAAGAATTTCGGTAAAACGCATTAAAGAGCCTGGTTTATCGACTAATGTTACAGTAGTTTTCATTTTACGATGAGATTTTAGTAGACCTTTTTCGATTATGACAGAAAGTAAAGTAACATCCATATTACCACCGCTTAAAACAACGGCTATATTTTTGTCTTGTAAATAATCCAGTTTATGATGAAGTAAAGCAGCAACACCAACAGCACCAGCACCTTCAACAACAAGCTTTTGTTTCTCAAGTAAAAATAAAATTGCACTAGCAATCTCTTCATCATCTACGCTAATCATTTTATCTACAGATTCTAGCGCCACTTCAAGTGTGATATCAGATGTGTCACGAACCGCTATGCCATCTGCAATAGTTCTAACACTTGTTGTATCGACTGCTTTTTTTAAATCAAAAGAGTTTTTAAACGCCGGAGCACCTTTAGCACTTACTCCAATAACTTCCGTGTTTGGACTGAGCTGTTTTATGGCACTTGCCATCCCTCCAATAAGTCCACCCCCACCAACAGGGATAAGAACAGCATCAAGTGTCTCACATTTGTCAAGTATCTCTAAGGCAACTGTACCCTGCCCAGCCATGACTTCTTCATCTTCAAAAGGGTGCACAAAAGTAAGATGATGTTTTGCTCCATAATTTTTAGCATAAGCATACGCTTCATCATAGTTTGCTCCAGCAAGGATAACCTCTGCACCAAAATGTTTCACACCGTCTATCTTTGTAAGAGGTGTAGACTCTGGCATAATAATGACAGCTTTTGTGTTAAACGCAGCAGCTGAATATGCAACACCTTGCGCATGATTTCCAGCACTTGCAGCGACTACACCACAAGCTCTTTGCTCTGTTGTTAATGTAGCTATTTTGTTGTATGCTCCACGAAGTTTAAAAGCACCAGTAATTTGTAAATTTTCTTTTTTAAGAAAGACTTTACAACCAGATATCTCACTTAAATAAGGAGCATAAGAAAAAGGTGTATTTACGACAACATCTTTAATACGTTTTTTTGCTTCTTGTATCTTTTGTAATGATATCAATATTATGCCTGAAGATTACGGTGGTCAACCATACTACATTGATTTTGTACTACTTGCATACCTGCATTTTTAGCTTTTTGTGCAGCTTCATTATTTACTATCCCTTTTTGAGCCCAAAATACTTTTACATCACTACGAGCGATACAAGCATCGGCTATGGCGTCAAGTGCAGCTGGTTTTCTGAAGATATTTACCATATCAACTGTAAAAGGAATTTCTTCTAAAGATTTATAAACTTTTTCACCTAAAATAGTCTCGCCTTTTGGATAAACAGGTACTATTTTATAGCCCTGAGCTTGAAGATATTTTGCAACCATATGACTATCTTTACTCTCATCAGGTGAAAGACCTAAAACTGCAATAGTCTTCACACTGTCAAAAATCTCTTTTACTTCATCCATATTTGAATTAACTGTTGGAAATTTGCACTCCATAATCATCCTTTTTCAAAAAAAATTCAATCTACCCATAGGGCTTTATACAAGAAGATTATATCAAAAAACAATAAAGTTATTGATAAAGTCTCTTAATCAAATGCAAGAAGTTCT
>Ga0256840_1001739_pt1 | contig 20063 bp, 21 predicted proteins | sample 355202metaG_FD_185969 | JGI IMG/M metagenome (GOLD analysis project Ga0256840, IMG submission 185969) | Hydrothermal vent microbial communities from Mid Atlantic Ridge, Atlantic Ocean - 355-202 | ecosystem: Environmental > Aquatic > Marine > Hydrothermal vents | place: Atlantic Ocean: Mid...
TTGAATTTTTGCTAACGATGAAAAGTAAACTTTTCACAACGCAAAAATTCAAACCATGAAATGCAAGTTATGCACATGATTTTTCTATACCGCTTAACGCTAAGGTGGTTGGCTGCAATCCGCAAAAATTTTGTAAGGTGCAAGACACTTTGTTGCACTATTGCATACTGAGCCGTATGCAATATTAAAGAGGAAAATTGACTAAAGTCCATATTTCTATCTAGTAGATTTTTTCAAAATCTACCTCAAATTTATTTTGCAACAAGTAGCAAAATAAATTTTGAATTGAAATATTACAGGAGTACCTCCAGTAATATTTTCATGTCTTTTACTCGATTAAGCATCGAGTAAAAAGGAGTGATAGTATCAAACTTTTAGCAAAGATTTGATACTATCATTTAAGAGCATTCACACCTAACGCCCAATGTCTATCGACACGTGCAGTTAAGATGAATAAAAAGGAGGTTTGCAAGCATGGTATCAATGAGTAAACCTCAAGGAGTTTCACAAGCTCAAGGCTACCTAGCCAAAGAAAATTATTATCAGAAAAATTCAGAAATTGGAAAATTTTACGGGAAAGGTTTAGAATATCTTGGCATAGATATTGGTACAGAGGTTACACCTGAAATGTATAATCATTTGCTTAAAGGATATGATCCAATTACAGGTAAAGCACTGCATCCAAATTCTGGAAAAGATGATAGAAGAGCAGGTATGGATGTAACATTTTCGGCCCCGAAATCTGTCTCTATTTTGATGGAAAATTACGAGGGTATAGGTGAAAATTCTAAGGCAGATTTATTACGAAATGCACATGATTTAGCCGTGCAAAATGCTATGAAAAAGCTTGAAGAAAAGTATGCAAAAACAAGAGTTTATAGCAGTGATGGGAATAGAATAAAGGTAGGTGCAAAGCTTATGTATGCCACTTTTCAACATGATACAAGTAGAGAAGTTGCAGGGGATATTGACCCACAATTGCACTCACATAACTTTATTTTTACAACTGTTTTTTACAAAGATGAGAAGAACGGAGAGGTTAGAAATCTTGCATTATCCAATGAAGAAATCTATCAAAATAAAATGTATTTAGGGCAATTATATCGTTCAGAATTGGCTTCAAATATGGCAGAACTAGGATATAAAATAGAGGTAACAGAGAGGAAAAATGGCTTTTTTGAGCTGGAGGGATTGAGTGAAAATCAGTTAAAAGAGTTCTCAGGACGTTCTGAAATGGTTCGTGAAAAGCTCTCAGAATATAGAGAAAAATATCCTAAAATGAGTGAAAATGAACTCCTACAACTCATTGTTACAGATACAAAAAATGCAAAAAAAGAGATAGATAGAGAGGCAGTTAGAGAGCAGAATTTGGAGAGAATGGCAGCAGTTGGCATCGATAAATCTTTGATACATTCGATGGAAAATAGAGGGCAAAAAGCACCAATTAATGAAGTGCTTATGCAAGAACATATTGAAAAATCACTCGATAATATTATGCAAAAACAGTCACTTTTTACAAGCGAAGACCTCTCTAAAATGGTCTTAAAATATGGTTTGGAATATGGATACAATGAGTCAGATTATATGCCATTGATAGTAAAAAATAACCAAATTATAGCATTTGAAAAGAACATTTTTTCCACCCAAAAGATGATAGATGCAGAAAAAAATATCATCAAATCTATTCATAAAAGTAGAGATAAATTTGATAATTTTGAAGACTATAAGAGTGATAATGTACGTTTGTTTTTGGAGAAAAACTATCCTACAATGACAGATGAACAGGTACAAATGGTTCGCTTTATTTTAGGTAATAAAGATGAGTTTGTGGCTATTCAAGGGGATGCAGGAACAGGTAAAACCTTTGCTGCACGTGCAGTCAAAGAATACCTTGAAACATACCATGAAAGTCAAGAGATTATAGGGCTTTCCTTTACTGGTAAAGCCACACAAGGGTTAGAAAGTGACACAGATATTAAGTCAAATACTGTGCATTCTTTCCTTGCAAGAGAAGCAAAATTAGAGGGAAATGAGCCTAAAAATAGGCTCATTATCGTTGATGAAGCAGGGATGATTGGCTCATTACAGATGAATGAATTGATTGAAAATGCCAAGAAAAATGGAGACAGATTAGTCTTTATGGGAGATACAAAACAGTTTAAATCTATCTCAGCAGGTAACATTTTTAAGGATATGCAGAAGTGGGGAACGAAGACTGTTAAGCTCTCTCAAGCTTTGAGACAAGAGAGTGATTTAGCCATAGAAGCCGTTACCTCTCTCAAGGAACAGATGGTTAAAAAGTCACTTTCCATCATCGAGGAGAAAGGTACTTTTAAAGAGTACTCACGTGATGAGTCAGTAAAAGAGATCTCTTCAAACTATGCCAATCTTGAGAGCAAGAAACAAGATGATACCTTGATTATTACATCCACCAATAAAGACAAAGAAGCTATAAATTGGGCTATTCGTTCTAAGTTAGGTAAGGGTGGAGCAGTCTATAGGGTACAGTCATATGCAAGTGTAAATGGTATTGCTGCTCATTACTCACAAGGGTATGAAGTAGGGCAGAAGATAGCAATTACAGGTACGATTGAGGGATTTAGTAATAAAGAAAAACTCATCATTACAGGTATCAAAGATGATAAGACTATCACGGTCAAGAGTGGGGGAAAGAAGAGCCAAGAGAAGCACATAAATGTGTATGAGCATGGTAACAAGCTACAGGTATTTAAAGAGGTAGAGAAGCCTTTTGCAAAGGGTGATGTGATTATTTTCACTAAAAATACAGTGCTTGAGAAAGGAACCAGATCCTCTGTGAAGAATGGGGAACGTACCAGGATCAAATCTATTAACAAGCATGGTGATATTATCACCAAAGAGGGTAAGAAGTTCAACATACATAAGATGCCTTACGTCGACCATGGTTATGCTATTACGGACGTTAAGAGTCAAGGTACTACCGTGAAGAACGTGGTAGTCATGGCACAGTCAGACATGGCTAACTTTAACTCTTTTTATACACAGATCACACGTGCTAAAAAGAATATTACACTCTACACAGATAATAAAGAACAATTGGCAGCCAATGTACAGAAAACGTCTAATACCAAATCAACACTTGATTACACAATAAAAAGGAGGGAACTTAAAAAAGAGTTAAATAACAGTACAGAAAGAGAGGCTATAAAACCTAAAGAGAAGAAAAAATATGAAAATATTAAAACTTCAAAAGAAATAGAAAGTACTTCAACAAACCAAAACAAAAAAGTTCACCTTAAAAAAGTAGGCGTACATCAAACCAACCTTGAGTCTGAAATGAAGATAGATATCTATCGTAATTCAATTGGTAAACTTGATGGTGTTTCAGAAAAAACTACAACACCCCATAAGAAATTTAGAGGTATAGAGGTAACAAAAAAAACAGAGAAGGAGCAGACACATGACAACAGAGGAGCAGATACTAGCACTCTTAAAGAAAACTCACTCAAAGATAGAGGACCTAGAGAAAGAGTTCAGGACATTCAGAGAGCTAAAGATGGAAGAAATAGAGAGAGAATTGAGACAAAACAAAACGGAGATGATAGAAGTTTCCAAAACAATGACAGCCATACAGGGCTATTTGAAAAGATAAAAGCAACTATATTTAAAAAACCAAAAAACAGGAGACAAAATGATGGAAGAGCATCCAGTATACGGGAAACAATCAACAGCAAAAATGCACATCATAAACGATCAGAAATTACAAGACGGCTTGCAAGAATCGGAACACTTCAGTCCAATCTTGAAAGTACTCAAGGACAAACACTTAGAAAAAGTAAACACGGCGTGCATGGATTGTCCAGCGAGTATTTGGTACGCGACAAATTCCATCCTAAAATGCTATTGCAAACAGATGTATCAAATCATGTGGGAAGAGGGGAAGGATCCAATAAGAGTATGCGACGGCAGGGAGATAGCTATCGCCATGATGATGGAAGACAAATAAACATCAAAGCAAGTTTCAAAGAATTTATGAAACAACATAAAGGCAGAGACGTTGAGATGATGGAGAAAGGCTCAGAAAAATTCTCTCAAAAAAGGGAGAAAAAACACTCATCGGAGACGGTCAAGGAGTTTTTTAGGAGTCAACAGAAAGAGAAAGAGCATGATCGAGGACGTTGATATATCAAAAATATGTCAATTTGAAAGATAATAATAATATAGGCAAGATTGAATTTTGCTATACTATAATAAATGGAATTTAAGAAAGGATATATGATGAGAAAATTAGGTATAGAAAAGTTAGATAAGATAATGAAAGAAAGTATAGGAAGTGACTATTTAAAGCAGCTTGGATTGGATGATTTTGAAGAGAATAATGATGTTGGGAAAGAAGATAACAGCAAAAATAATCAACCTATTTCAAACAATGTTAAAACACCAACTTTGGAAGAGACACTAAAGTTAGATCTCCCTATTCCCACGTTTTAGGAATATGAATGACTAATGATGAAGTATCAAATTATGTCGATTTGTTTGTAAAGAATAACAAAGGACTCAATGATGTCAATTTTTTAGTATATAAATCGATAGACAACGCCTTACCACGTGTTCCAAAAGAAGTAAGAGATGAACTTAATTTCCAAGGAGCTTATTATCCAACTGATAAAACTGTAGTCATTATTGCTGATCAACATAAAAATACATCTGAACTTCAAACAACATTGAATCATGAAGTTTATGGACATCATGGTATCAATCACTTAACACGTGAAGAAAAAAAACAGCTTCTTGAAAAAATTATTGAATACCCTAGTGATTCAACAATAGGTAAATTTCGTGATGCTTTGTTGTCTAAAGGCTATGAGAATCTAAGAGACAAACCAATGATGCTAGCTGAAGAAACATATGCACATTTAGCAGAACTTCTACCTAATAGCAAAGAGAAGTTTCGCGGAGAATTGAATATAAATGAGATAAAGACGGGGAAAGATCTAATGAATGTTATAAGGTCAGTAAAAGGTGGCATACAGTCAGGAGAGCTGGAACACAAAATTACTCCAGAGAGGAATGATTTACAGTTTAAAAAAGATATATCTCTAAACAAACCTGAAATGGCGGAAAAAACTCATAGCAATAAAACCGTATTGGACTTTATTAATTCCATGAAGCAAGATAAACAAAAAGAACAATCGAGGGGGATAGAGAGGTGAGAAAGTTAATAAAAGATGCAATTGATTCAGAACCACTATTTAAGTATTCATTGTGGATAATAAAATGGTGTTTTATAATCATATTCTATGTGTTGTATTTAACTTGGAATTTATTCATATTTTTTATTGATATTTTGAGTTATTCTTCTCCCGATGCAGAGAAGCAATCAAAATGGCTTACGGACTGTGCGATGCAAGAACAATGGCAAAGAAATCAGGCTTAACTTACCTCTCTATTCCCTTGCTTTTGTGCTGAATACTTTCTTTGGGAGATTGTTTGCGAAATTCTTTTGCAAATTTTGCAAAATTAATTTTTTTTTCTGGAGTATGTTTTTCTTTAGGAACAGAAGAATGTGATAAGTCCTCATAAGGATGGTCAATTTCAACATCATATTTTTTGGCAATCTTCATTAGCGCTATAAACTCACTTTCTTGATGGTGTATCTCTTCGGAAAACATATCAGACTTCTCTTTATTATTACCTTTTTCTGGATCATCAAAATAATCACGTTTTTGTGAAAACGTATCAATATTTTCATATATTTTATCAAATTCATTATTCAATGAATGCTTGAGAGAATCTATTCTATTCATCTCTCCCATAAATTCCAATCTATCTAATCTTTTTTCTAAAGAATTCATATCTTCTATTTTATTGAGTTCTTTAAAAATGTAAGGCTCTCTAACATTTTTAATTTCCTCTTGAGCATATTGATTTATTACTGTGTAGCTATTATCATGTTCTTTCACAAGACTATAGCCTTTTTTCTGTGCTATATTTTCAAGTGCTTTATTCATTAGTTTTTTATCAAGTTCTGAAAAGTTGTGTGTGTTTCCTGTGACAACTTGACTTTTAATTGCATCCAGTCTACTAGGATGTTCATATTCAATATTAGAACTGGTACCCTTCTCTATCTCTATGATTCTACCTTGACGTACCGTGTAGACCATTTCTTCCTTATTATTTGTCATTAACTATCCTCCGTACTATACGAGGGTACAAGCCCATTCTTTTCTTCTTTGATGCATAGTCATATGCTTCTTCTTTATAGGTTGTAGATATAAATTCTCTATTTCCAATCATTATTACATAATGTATCATTTTAAATTTCTATAACTTTAGAAATTGCCTGTTTGATATTTTTTCCAGCAGAACATCCTGTATGAGTTAAATCATCCTTAAGATGTGAAAACATCATATCTACACGGTATCTATCTTTGCGTTGTACAGGGTTGAGACAAAATAAAGCAGTAACACCATTTCTTTTAAAATATCTTTTATATCTATTTATCAAATTTCTTTCTCCTGTGAGTTTGATTTTATATGCGTGTTGTGCATAATAGAATGTCTTAATCATCTTGTTGTTTGGAAGATAATATCTTCCCTTATGAACGGATAAAGAAGCTCTCCACTCTTGTGTTGTCAAATAGATATCTAGCGGTACATTTGTCTTGTGATTTTGTATGATTCCTTGATTTATTGTGATTGCTTGAGTGTCCTCTAGTTGTACTGGTGGGGTAATTCTTGAGCTACACCCATTAAGAATGAGTAGTATTATAGAAAGTGTTGTGATTGTTTTCATTTTTTATCCTTTTAGTTTAATAGAAGTTTCGCCATTCTGCATGGCTTTTTTGAGTTGATCCCTGGAGGGAATACCTTTTGTAGCGTTTAATGTAGGAGATACTTTTTTTAGTTTATTCATGAAATATGAATCGTTGTAATAAAATGCTTTATTACAGAAGATAGGCTTATTTGTTGTGATTGTAATAATCTCTTTAGTATTATTAATCTCTTGAATCTCTTGAGGTAGCATAAGAGGACGTTTAACTTCATTGATATTTCTGGAACTACTTCCACCATGTTTAGAAGAACTATTATAACTTCTATTTGTATGCCTAAGTGTTTTGTTACCAAGCTTCTTTGATAGAGCCTCGGCATCCGCAACTTCTTCCTGGGCAAAATAGATCTTACATTTATGGTTTGATAAAATCGTTTTTGCCCCATCTTTACCATATCCACGTGGAATATTTTCTTCCAGTTGTGAATTGTTTTGGTAAATAATGAGAAGTCTTAACCAATACCCTCTAATAAAACTAACTGATGTATGAAGTATTGACATATAACCTATTGATGTAAATTCATCCATGAGTAATAATACATGATATTTAATATCAGGATTATTTTCTGGTAATTCTTGTGTATTAAGCGAAATAAGCTGCGACCAAAAAAGATTAAGTATGGGTTTTGCATTTTCTAATTGATCAGGAGTAATTGCAACATAGATAGTCATTCTTTTTTTTCTTATGTCTCTTAAATCAAAATCACTATGAGAAGTAGATTTTCGTATTACCTCATTATGAAAAAATAAAAGAGGTCTTATAAAGCTAGATTCAACCGAACCTTTTTCTCTATCACTTTGAATTGTTAAATAAGGGCTTAGCTTCCGTTTAGTTTCGGAGGTAATAATGCCCATAAAATCCAAGTACTTAATTATTTCATCAAAATCATTAATGCTGTGGTTTTTTCCTTTATCTTCATAATTTATTGAGATATTTTTCTGAATATCTAAAATACCAGCTAATGAAAAAGTAAACTCTAATCCAATATCTTTCATTAACTCTTTACCAGATGAAGAGTTATTTATATCTTTATACATATAACATACCCCAATAAACAAACTTTGTGCCAATCCATTAAAGTGAACTGATTCTTCCTTGCCTGTAAGAGGATATAACATATTAGCTATATCTGTTAATTGAATGTCTCTTTGGATGGGGTCATCTAAATCTACATAGCTTAACGGATTGTAGCGGTCTGTTCTTATCTCAAATGGATTAAAATAATATACCTTTTGTTTCAATATTTCTTTTCTGTATTTAGAGGTAATATTAAAGTTCTCATTTTTAATATCCATCACCACCGCCGACTCTTTCCATTCAAGTAAATTTGGAATAACTACAGATACACCTTTACCAAATCCAGTGCCAGCAGCAAGTGAAACAAAATCATCACCAGAATAACGTAATAGAGATTTTCCCACTTTTCCAATGATGATACCCTTGTCTTCCATAAGATTCATTTTGTTACGAATCTCTGCTTGGTTGGCAAATCGGGCATCACCGTGAAGTTTTTGTTTTTGAGGTAAAAGTGGTAACATAAAAACTATAGAAGAGGTGCCTAAAAATGAATACAAAAAGGCTTCATAAGATCTTGGATAGTTTGTCATCATTGCTTGCAGAGACAATCCTATTTTATAACCACTTATGGATTCTTTAACACCATAACCATTGAGTAGTAAAAGGACAGCCCCAGAGATAAGATATGCAATCAGTAATGATATGATGAATAGGAATGAAAACTGTGCCTTATTCAGATTCATTTTTTGCACCCTTATAATATATTTCTGTAATAAATCTTATTCCATCTTGTTCGTGCATATGCACTACTACGTCAATCATATCATGCAAAATCTTTTCAATTGTCGCATGAGGAAGTTTTTGTCCTTCTTCATTTTTTAAAGTCATAAGTACCAAGCGAGTAAATGTTTCACTAACAGAACCTGCATGACATGATGTGATAGACCCGTTGTGTCCAGAGTTTATTACATTGATAAAATCATATGTTTCACCCCCTCTAAGCTCAGCAAGCAATATCCTGTCTGGTTTCATTCTAAGACATGATTTAAGAAGGGATGCACTTGTCACGGGGTCATCATTCTTCGCTTCACTCGGATAAAAAAGCTGTACATAATTTTCATGTTGATAAAAGCGAATTTCTTCAACATCTTCAATAGTAATAATTCTCTCATCAATTGGTATATAATCAATGAGTGATTTCATAAAAGTTGTTTTACCTGAACCTGTTTCACCTGATATTATAATGTTTTTACCATATTTGACCGCATTTATCATAAAACTTTTATAGTCATTTTTCTTATGATATTCTAAGAGAGTTTGATCAATTTCAGATAATGCAGATTCTCTTTTACCTATCTCTTTAAAAATTCCCTGTGCATCATAATCATCCAAAGTGAACCTTCTGCTAGAAGGCTTTCTAATCGTAATACTAATATGTTTATCTTTTGTCGCATCTGGGAGTACAATTTGAACTCTTTCTCCGTTAGGAAGTGTTGCACTAAGAATTGGTTTATTTCTTTGAACCTCAGTATTTTTAAACGCAGCAACTGCTTGTGCAAATGCACTAGCACCAGTAAAGTTCAGTTCAGTGGTGTGTTCATTCCATCGTGATTTACTATCAAGAGTCCATATCTTCTTATCCCCATTGTAGCATATCTCTGTGATAGATTCATCTTCAATAAACTCACCAAAGTATTTAAATATATATTTGTTCAGTGAAGTTGACTTATTGGTTTGCATCCTCTTACCTTTTTCGTTGAAGATTGTATACTTTGGAAAAATCTATATCTCTATTGACAAAGACACCCACAATATCACCATGATTTTTATAGAGAGTAGGTTTAATATTTGAAAATTTATTTATAAGATTATTGGTAACATCTTCTGCCGTTTGTTGTGTATTGTCTGGTCTAATATAAACTTCTTTATCATTCAGTCTTTGTGATAAAGCGCTGATTGAATCATCTATAAGACTTACCATAAGAGCCATACCTAGACGTACATCCCAATGATGATCTACTTCACCGTGTATGCCTGCTGAACCAAGTTCATCACTTGCACCAGAATTAACATTGATGATAACATTATTAGGAGTACGAATATCTTCCCAAATAACAAAATGCCTATCCATTCCATCGGTTAATTTCCCTGTTTTATAGCTACCAATAATTTCTGACCCTTTTTCAACAAGTAATACATTTCCATTCGCAGAGTATACATCACTTGATACTGTACACGCTACTTGACCAGAAATCATTGAAACCAATCTTGTTTTAAGACTACATCCAATGTAGCTACCTCTTGGGAGATATAAATTCGGATCTAAGTGATGTACACCAGCAACAGTATATGCTCCTCCTGTATAGGCTTGCATCTTTTTAGTTGTTGTTTGACTTAAGGTGCTTTGATTCCCATCCTCAGCAGATGCTAACCCACTGCTAGTATTTTGATTGTCAAATTTTATCAAGGTACTCCCCATACTTTTAATCACTACAGGCTTTAATGTTTTTTTAGGCAAAGCAACGGTAGGTGGTAATAAGGGTAAAGGTTTTTTTACGGGAACAAGATTTAATTGTGGTTTAGGCTTTGGTTTTGGATGTTCAAATATTTTTTTTTCAATACGTGTATCTTCTTTTTTGGGTGCAGGAAGTTTTGATCCTAAATGCAAATTATTAAAAAGAGTATACATAAGAAACCCTATAGCTAAAGTGCCTGCAAGTAAAAATACAAGAAGCTTCTTTTTGTTTGCTCCTGAATCATTTTCTTCTAATTCAGGATTAAAATCATCATGCTCATTCATTTCATTATTCATTAATTCACCTCTCTTAAGATTGAGTGATTGCTTGTTTCTCTGGTTTCAGGACTTGGATTAAATCCATAGGCATTATTTAAAATACCAACTAATTTTTTACCACTTCGCAACATCATTAGCTTTGCTAATCTATGTACTACCAAGACACTATATTTTCCAATTTTCTTTACATGGGTATTGAGAATACTCTCATCATTACCCTCTCTTAGAAAGGCTGTAGGCATTGTTTTGTGTGGCTTAAACCCAATATAAGTAAATACACCATCATCATATACAAAATCTGGTCTTATATCATTACTACCCTTGTTTATCTTCATAAAGTATGCCCAATTTCTAGGTACCGTGACATGATCGAGGTCTTTTTTTAAGTTCTGTTTTGCCTTAGCTTCTTTTTTCTTTTTTAGCAATTCAAGTAGTTTTTTTCTTTTTTCTTTCGGATACTTAAAAGAGATTTTATAGTGTAATTTTTTAGAACCTAATCTAAGATTTGCAATATATGTGCGCTTGTTTGTTGTTATGAAAAGATTTGTATTCCAATCTTTGGCATTAGGTTCTACCACATCTTGATGTTCAACAACAGCACCTTCACTGTCTTCTGCATACTTAGATACATAGGCTTTAGGTCTGATATGAAGAATATTATATTGTTGTGTTATATCCCACCCACCATTAAAACCTGTACCCGCAATAATGATTCTCTCTTCTGGATCAAACATTAGGATAGTTACAAAACCATCTTTTGCATAAATATTAAATACATCATCAGGATTGTAGGTAACAAAACCAATACGGTTATCATATTTTGAAGGCTTTGGATTTACTTCTGCATGAAGTAATGCAAATAAGAAAGTAAAAAGAACCAATATGTTAATACTTAATTTTTTCATTCTGCCACCTCATTATCAATTCTATAAGATAGGACTTTGAATCCAAGAGGGTTCATTAAGCGTTCTTCTTCTGTTTCCAGCGTTTCAGGATAATAATCATAACTCAGTGTTACAACTTTGGTAACAGTTTGTAGGATATTATTAGTACGAAGGTCTTTTTTGATGAGCTTAATTCTGATAGTTGAAGTTTTTGTGTCAGCACTTTCACCAAGGACAACACTTAGAATCTTTCCTCTTACTTCAAAGTCATTAGATAATGTTTTATCTCTTGCAGTTTCCCCTTTATATAGATTTCGATATTCATTTGCTACTTGATTATTACTTAAAAGTTGTACATAAATATAGTCTTGTTCCAAGAAGTCATAATAATATGACTCTCTTTTTTTAACATAAGAACTTGCAAAGTATTTATTCATAGCCTCATCTGGTTCTAATGTTTTTTTATTTATTGCAGAAACCAATTTAGTCATACCTGTAGTTGTATCTACTTTAATTACATAGGGTTCTACTTTTTTAAGTGGTAACATGTATGCAATAAGTCCACCCATAAGGACTGCTAAAAAAATTGCAATCCATGCAACAAGCCATGCCCTTTTATTTGATTTTTCTACCAAATATCTTATACTGGTTTCGTAACTAAGTCCTTCTTGTTCATTTTTCATAGAAAATTTCCTTTTGAATTGTTTTGTCTTTATTGACAGGTTGCCACTCTTTTTGGGCAAAAAGTTTATCTGTCTCTGGAGAGATGGATGAATTGGTCATGCTGCATCCACTTATCATTAGCAATGTTGTAATTAGTAGTATGATTGTTTTCATTTGTTTCCTTTATTATTTTCTTAATCTTCTAATAGCTCTAGCAGAAACATTTCCTACTCCTCTTGATGCAGAAGAAACACCACCTATAGCTTTCCCGCCTAGATTTTTTGCTGATCCCCCGAGTTCTTTACCTTCTTTCGCCGCAGCTCCTGGTAGATGTTCAATACTCACAAATGTAAGTTGTTGGGCTATTCCTTTTGCCATCAATACAACCCATGCGAGAACAACCGATATAACAGAAATTAAAAAACAAATATAAAGTATATCTCCTGTTCCAGCTTGACTATTTGCACTATCAAGAATATCTTTATATTTTCCATTTAATGCATTTAGTAATATCCCAACTATTAAAATAGTTAGAGTATTGTTTAATACAAGTTCTAACCATTTAGAGAATATTTGTTTAAACCAATTAAACATTAAAGTAAATATCATAATGGGGGATAACATGATTAGAATTTTAAGGGTAATAGTAGCACTTATGATTACCAATAATGTAATTACTGAAAACACACCAAAGAAAATTAAAATTACCCATCCTGCAAAATTTCCTATAACATGAAAAGTTAAAATACTTGGACCCATATCACTTAGCTTATTTGCCACTTCAAGGGCAGTTTTCAAGAGAACATCAAGTCTTGAATAAATAGATGTTCCACCACTTGCCCAAGCACTCATGCCATCAATTGCAGATGTTACTAGACTAATCCATATTGGACTAAATACAACAGATACAATTATGATCTTTATGGTAGCATCAAAAATTAGACCCTTAATGGGATCATCACTTTTCCCAGCTAGTATCATATACCCTCTTGCAAAAACCCATAATGTAATATAGATAAGTATAATTGTTTTCAGCGCATCTACTTGCGGACTTACTGCTGCGGTTGTAAGTTGTGCTGTTAAAGTATTTATGATGCTTTCAATTTTTGAGAATATTAACATCTTAAAGATCTATAAGTTTATTTCGTTTTGAATTTAATTCTGCGGTTTCAACATTGTTGCAATCTTTTAGCTGAAAATTAGACATTTTTATTAGATTATGACATTCCTTAATTCTTACTCTTCTTAAATCTTTATGCTCTAAATAGTATTGAACTGTATAGACAGAGGTTGATTGTTTTATCTCTTCTTTTATGTTTTTTTGTTCATCATTATTGCATCCATTTATTATAAAAAGTATAGCAGTTGATAGTATAAATATTTTCATTGATTATCCTTTAAAGATTTATAAGTTTGTTTTGTTTTGATTTATAGATTTGTTCACTTTGTCTATGATCCACACGTTCTTTAGATCTATTCTGTGCTTCCATCATCTCTACTTGAGTTTTAATAATCTCCAGCTGAGCTAGTTGCATTTGCATAGCATTGGCTACATCGGCAGATTGTTTCACATCTTTACTCTGTGCTCTTTTATCTGAAAGAGATTTGAGATTTTCCATAATCTTTTTGAGCTTTTGAGTTGTATGTTGATAAGTCGCAATCTCTTGGACGTTGCGTACCATTCCACTCTTACAAATACGTTTTTGATCCTGATTCATATAGTCGTAGTTACAATCATCAAAGAGGTTATATTGGTCAAAGAGTCTTTTAGCATATTGACCAATCTGTGATTTTGGGTTATCAATAATATCATTAGTGAGATCCATGAAATCTAGTGAATAATTATCCATAAACTCCATAAGTTGCCCCATCTCTTGTTGAAAAGAAATAATATCTCGCACACCTGTAACCGTAGCAAGTTTGTCTTTTGCAATATCTATCTGATCTTTAAGTTTATTTATTTGTATGACAGCTTTCCCAAAAACAGATGGGTCAAATACAACATCTCCTACTCCAAGTAATGCGAACGATTGTGTACTCAGTACTGAGACGGTAGCGATTGAAATAGTAATTTTTTTAAGCGTTGTTTTCATTTTTTATCCTTTATATAGAGATTTAAGCTCTTCGAGCTTTTCTTCATAGCTTTTGTGTTGGTCCGAAAAAATTTCTTCTATCGAATCAACATAAGCTTTACTTGTTGAGAGTATATTAATATACTCAGGAGCAACAGAGGAGAGATCAAGTGTAGCCATGACTCTCTCCTCATACTTTTTAATAAGAAATTGATACGTACTTGGATCAATTTCTTTAATGGTTTGATACTCCTCTGGAGTACAATTAAGACCCTTGACATATTCAGTTTCTAAGGCTCTGGAATTGGAGAAGAAAATCATAGTGGCACTTTGTTCAATGATTGCCCTGGCATTTTTGTTTTTAAGGAAGTCCTCTACAGACTGAACAACCAAGACAAAAAAACTATTTAGTTTACGATTGGTTTTTAGCTTGTTTTTTACTTCCTCTGAAATGGATTCCTCTTCAATCCATTTCCATGCTTCATCGATAAAGATACCTAGTCTTCTACCATCCATCAAAGACATTACACGCCAAAGAATGTAATATGATATGACACCTTTTACTTCATCATCATCAAGAAATTCTGTACCATCAATACCATATATATTGGTATCACTGCTGTCAATATTAAGTTCATCGGTAGGGTTATCAAAAACCCACCCAAGTTTATTACCTTTTTGCCAAAGCTTTAATCGATCCTTGATGGAATTTTCAGAATCAACAGCATCGGTAATATTTTCTAGTAATAGAGTAATGGGATATTTTCTCTCCTCACGTTCAAATTCTGTCATGATGAAATTTATTGCATCTGTAAGCTTCTTCTCTTCACTGCTTGTCATTTTTTCACCATTTCTAGTGATAAGCAATTTCATGAGTGTTTGGAGATGTCTTATGTTTATAGATGTAGCTTCACACATAAAAGGATTAAATCCCGTAGGTTTGCCATTTTCTACAGATAAGTACTTCCCTCCTGATGCCAAGATATTTCCCATTGCCCCTTTATCTTTATCAAGATATATAGCAGTCATTCTGCATTTTTCTTTAGGCATATCTTTTGGAAAACTATTAGGGGCATCATACTTCATCATCATATTCATAAGGAAAGATAGAAAAGCTGTTTTGCCACCACCTGATTTACCTATGACCAATGTGTTTCCTAGATGATACTTTCCAAAATCATTCTTTCCATGTGTCTCATGTAAATTTAAATAGTATGGTTGTTTGTTTGGAGTTTTAAGGATTGTCGAGGCTTCACCCCAACAGTTATGATCTCTTTTGCCTTTTGGAAAGTTGTGAAGCGCAATAAGACCAGCATAATTTTTTGAGCTTATTAAACTAACTCGTGGACGTATTGCAAAGTTCCCAGGGAACTGTGAAAAATATGTAGCAGGTAATGCGATATCTGAAAGTGTTGCCAAAAAGCCAGCATCTGCCAATTTTGTGATAATCTCATTGGTATGCTCTTTAGCTTCTTTAGGGGTATCTCCATAAACCATAAGAGAAAAATGATATTTTCCAAAACTTAAAACACCATTACTTAGATCATCCAAAGCTTCTTCTATTTCTGAAATTTGGGTTACTCCATCATCTTCACTTGAAATAAGCTGCTTTTTCTGAATGTTTAATTTATCCTGTGCATCTTTTTTCTGAAGTGAAGAAAAACTTTGTGTTATTGTATATTTAATATTTGTGTACATTAAAATATCTAAGATTCCAGAGTAAGTATCTGTACTATAATCTTTTATTTCAATACCTCTAGAGAACTTTTTCTTACCATTTGTGAAATTCAATTGCATCATGCTTTTACTAAACTGTATGTTTTGCAGACCAGCAGTTAAGTACTCATTGATAGGGGCTTTAAGTTCTCGAACCTTAGTGAACTCTCCAGAAAGCAGAAAACTGAAAAATTCTAAGTGTGAATTGTAACGTTTTTCATCCTCATAATAACTACCAAGCTTTTTAGGACTAAACCGTTTAAGGTTTGATTGTATTTTTCCTGTCAATTCGTGCATTTTTTTAATATGAAAGCTAAGCTCTTTTTGTTTTTTGTCAAAAGTCGATTTCATAAAATCTGATTTTTCTATTTTCCCAATAAAAGGATTAAATACTACAGTTAAATAAAGAGAATTAGATTTAAGATCACCATTTTCAAATCCTTTGTAATATTGATCAGAAACGTCCTGAAGAAAAGGATTATCATATTTTGCATCAAAACGATCCTTAATATTATGCCTTGCATTATGGACGTAAAAAGATACACTTTTACTAGAATGTGATTTTAAAAGCATATTAAGTGAATTTTTATCTGCATCAATATCTTCTGTATGTTCAATTTCAAAAGGCACACCATCAAGTTTCCACGTTGTTAAAAGTGCAAAATCTTTTGTGATAACAATATCATCTGCAATAATGCTTGAGTACGGAATATATTTTTCAAAGCTTGGCACTTTGTCAAGACTACTAATAGAGAGTAAAGGAAAATTTACTTTTTTAGGCAACTCCCTGTAACTATTAGCTGTAAAAGTCTGTGTACCATAATACTCATTAGGTTTTTTTGGAGTTTTAAATTTGAATTTCAAAAATAATAAATTGAAGATAAAATCATCTTCTCTTGTAAGAAAATTCATTATTACGATAATTGGGAACAGTGCAAAAAGTAACCATTTGGAAGTCCAAATAGCTATAAGTGTAACAAAACCAACCGCTACGACAAGAGGATAGATTGGTATACCAAAAAGCATAGCGGGACGTGTCAGTCCCTTGAATAAAGGATCTTTTTGCATAGTATTACACGAGTAATGCTGCAATTTGAGTCGCACTGGCAATAATTACTGCTCCTAATATAGTAGAACCCATATCTCTTAAGGCTACACCTGCGAAGAGTACCTTATATCCTACCCATAGAATTGCTACTGTAATAGTAGCTAGAGATAATGCTTGAAGTGCGGTAGATACATTTGTCATAAGTGTATTTACTTTTGCTAGTCCACCTGCTGTTGCTATCTCTGTCATTATGGCAAATGCCATTACCAATTTAATTTTATTCATTTATTATCCTTTAATTTTAATTGTAAGCCTTTAGAGGCAGTAGAGTTTAATCGAATCCTATTTAATATAAATCAACTACCCCCTTTAAGAATTATAGGTTTGAAATAAATCAATTTAGTATGCCTAGATGCAATATAAAATCGTTTAGCCCCTATGAATTCTGATAAATATTTATCACTCATTCTCTCTTTAACAATGCCAAAATCTTTACCTTTTGCATGCGTGATAACAGGACGACCATCTTTTGCAAAACCTGTAATTAACGCAACATGATGGATATGATTTTTTAGATTTTTGAAGTAAATAGCATCTCCAATTTTGCATCTTGAAAGATGTTTAATTGTTTTTACTCTTTTATATAATGCTTGATTTTCCGCTGTACGAGGTATGTTGTAGCCATATTTTTTATAAATATCTTTTACAAAAGCAGAACAATCAACTCCTTTATTCAAGTTGGTTCCACCCCAAATATAGGGTAAGCCAATATACTTATCAGCACTATTTGCAATACTTAATCCATCTATATCTTTGCTATAGACAACAGTAAGAAACAATGCAAATAAAAAATAAGTTTTCATTTTCTTTCCAAGTATTCTTTACGTATTTGCGCAAAAGCTTCTGGTTCAAGATCAAATTCTTTTTTTAAAAGTAAAGCATTTATATTACTAATTCCCGTTGCACCTCTTTTTACATTTCTTGTTTGTGCCAAGCTTAGATTAAGAGTTTTAGCCATCTTTTTTGTATCAAAATCTTTTATTCTATACATAGAAAGTTCTAAATCTTTTGGTGTCATGCTAAATATCCATAATATAAATTATCTATTTGTTTAAATAAATTCCCAAATATTAATATAATAATCCTTAAAGCTATATTATTTTTTTATATTGGTAAAATTAAATTACTATTAAGCGTATATAATACAATAAATTAAAAATGAGATAATTTATATGTTTAGTCCAGAAAATTTATTTGAAATTATGAAGTCAAAAGGCTTTAATAATCAAAGGTTGGCGGATGCCTTAAATGACTTAGGCATACCAATTAAAGCGGATGCCTTTAAGGCATACAAGTATCATAAATCAAGCCCTAGGATGGAAGTGTTGTCAGGTATTGCAGATGTATTAGATATATCTGAACAGGAACTTTTTGAAATTACTGATAGAAAAAGAAAAAAGTTAGCAGAGAAGTATGGAAATTTTAATAAGCAAGAATCACAATGTAAAATTAGAAAATCTACAACAAACTTTAGCGAAAAAGAACTTTCCGAAAGCGTACTGCGTATACCGATTTTTATGCAGGGAACTTTTTCAGAAGATATTAGGACATTGGTATCAAATAAAAATCTATATCTTGAAATGAATTTACTTAAAAATTATCATAATTATAAAAATATTATAGCTATTCGGATACCTGGTGATTCAATGGGTACTAGAAATACAGATCAAAGTATCTTTTTAATTGAACTCGTGCAGCATAAAGAGTTTAGTAAGTCAGAAGGATTATATTTGGTTAGATATGGAGATATAGTACAAATAAAAAGAGTACAATTTTTAGGAAATAATGAAGTAACATTATTAAGTTTGAATCCTGATTATCAGCCAATAAACCCTAAAAAAGAAGTAGCTAATGATTGGGAAATTATAGGAAAACCATTTATGAAGTTGAATATTGAGTATTATAATAATGTTGAGTATTTAGAATAGAAATCAATTTTATAAGATAATTTATCAAACATCCCTCGTAAACCATAGTTAACTAGAAAATAATCCATTTGGATGTGCATACATCTCATCATCACTTATTTTATCTTTAATATAAACCGTCTTTACAACTTCTTTTTTAGTATATTGAAAAATACGATAAATTATATATTGTTTGCGTTGTTTATCTACAGCAAGCTTGACATACATGTTTGTATTTTTATTTATATCTTCTATAGACCTTTCAAGTAAAGGTAAAAACTTTGAAAAGTATTTATATTTTGGAGAACCTTTTAAATTAAACATCTTATCTAATCTTTCAAACCCAAGAGAAATTTTCGATTTTCGATTATTATCATTTTTATATGACTCTATGTATTCGTACAATACATAAGAGTGCTTAGATTGTAACTTTGTTAAATATGTATTTAGCACAAGAGGAGTAAAATTTCCTTCATTACTGTGAGCCAGTAAAATTCTCATAGAGCTAGACATACTACCTTCTATATAAGTTCTTTTACCTTCTTTTGTGAGTTGTGCATCTGAAACAAAGGGAATAGCTTTCCAAAGTATGGTTTGTTTATCATTTTTAGTAAATAATGAAAGTATCTTAGGGTTATAAATTTCTATCGGTTTGGTGAGTTCAATTAAAGATTTTTTAATTAGTTCTATATATCTTTTAGACTTTCCAAGGTTCATTATCTCGATAACATCTTGTACAGGTATTTTAAAAGGTGCATCTTCAAAATGTTTATTTATTTGTATATGATGATATATCGCATTACCCAGTCTTTGAGCATTCAGCGTATATGGGTTTGCACCACGTACTAGCTCATTTCTTTTGTGTATAGATATTTCTTGATGTTCTGCCATAATTACCCCCTAAAGTTCTTTTTTGTGGGGTCATTATGGCATAAAATAGTAAAACTTACCTTATCCCCACAAAAAAGAACAATATAGTGAGAATAAATTTTCATTATTCGGGTAATTTGAAGTCATTACCCCACATTTGGGCAAGTTTTGAGTACATTACCCCACATTTGGGCAAGTTTTACCCCACATTTGGGCAAGT
>Ga0256840_1001740_pt1 | contig 20040 bp, 22 predicted proteins | sample 355202metaG_FD_185969 | JGI IMG/M metagenome (GOLD analysis project Ga0256840, IMG submission 185969) | Hydrothermal vent microbial communities from Mid Atlantic Ridge, Atlantic Ocean - 355-202 | ecosystem: Environmental > Aquatic > Marine > Hydrothermal vents | place: Atlantic Ocean: Mid...
GATACGCTTGGTATCCATAAATGCATACTGTGCCTTTTCAAAAGATACATGGTGCTTTTCTTGATTTGAGATATTTTTATTTTCATCCCACTCGAATTGTGTATCTTTCATAAAATCATTATACCTACAATATGGCTAAAAAGCAATACTTTTATATGTACCATACTCACACATACTCCCCTCTCCCACACAAGAGCGTAAACTCACACCACTTACACCGCTGTAAATCCTCACACTTTTCAGCTACAAACCCCTTAGTTTGTTTAAGCTCTATGATAACTTCTGAAAGTCTTTCATTTTTCTCTTCAAGTGCTGTTATCTCTTCTATCTCCCCACCCTCAAAGAGCTTCACAAACGCCAAAGTGATGTTTTGGTACTTTGGGCTTAGTAGGTGGTGGTAGATGCTCATTTGTAGGTCGTTTAAGGTCTCAAAATTTTTGGTTTTCTGGGCTTCTTCGGTGCTGCCACTTTTGTAGTCTAGCACTAGGGTATGGGTAGGGTTTTGGTCTATGCGGTCTATGCGTCCTTTAAACCTAAGTCCGCCTATCTCACCCGAGAACTCTTTTTCTCTCTCTGCTACGTTCCACTGGGCGTTAAAGTGGTCTATCTGTGATGCTATGTAGCCTTTTAGTTTGGCTTTCCATAGGAGTTTTTTGTAGTTGGTGGAGGCATCATCAAAAGGGAGTAGCTTATCTAGCAATATATCTATGTTTTTTTGCATCTCTTCTTTACTTGCATAGCTGTCATGTTCTCTATGCAAGTGGTCAAGTAGACTATGCAAAAATGCACCTTCATTCAGTTCGTCATCTTCTTTGGCTTGAAGCTTTTGTAGGTAGCGGTAGTAGTACTTGCGTTTGCACTCTAGGTAGGTCTTTAAGCGTGAGGCTGACCATGTAATGCTAGAAGCATCAAAGTTTTCTACTACAGGGTCGCTCTGTGCTTGCATCTGACTCTTCTCGCTATAGAGCAGGTCAAACTGTGCTTGTACTGGCTTCGCTTCACCCAAGCCTAACTCATAGAGAAACTTTGAGGGTAGCTTATTGTCTGAGGTACTGTAGAGGATAACTGCATTTTTGGCTTGCTCTAGTAGGCGTTTGTAGTACTGCTTTTGCAGGGCTTCTCTGTCGTGTTTGGTAGGGAGGTTGGCAAAGGCTCTTACTTGTGAGTTAAGGAACTGGTCTTTACTCGATGTCGCAGGGACTACACCTTCGTTGAAATCTACGATAACCACACCTTCAAAACTTACACCCCTAGTCTCTAGCACACCCATCACTGTCACTAATCCTCCACGTACATCATCCATCGTCACTTTACTTAGAGACTTTAGCCACAAAAAGAGCCATTCATTTTGTGACATCTCTTCATGCTCTAGTACTTTGATGAAATGCAAATACTTTTCATAGACACGTTCGTTAAAATTTTCTTTTTTCTCACCATCAACAAGTGGGCTTTCATGTAAGCCTAACCCGTCTATCACAGAAAAAAAATCAACTGTCTTTATTTTTTTACTACTCGCTAATGTGTCTAATGCTTCTACATTAAATCCATACCGTTCTAGTAACTTTTGACTCTCCTCATCTCTACTTTGCCAGTACCTATAAAGTGCCTCTAAAGATTTATAGACACGACCGTTGCTATAGTCGTAGCCCATAGCAAAGTTTAGGTTGTTATGTTTGTCAAAAAGAGTGAAGTGTTCTTTAAAACTCTCATCTGGAAGTATCAAGGCTATATTTTCAGGACTAATTCCCAGTTGTACCATCTTTTCAATCTGTGCAAATACAAGGGCTATTTGCTCTTCACGTTCTTCTACGCTGTAGACTTTTACATTTAATCTTTTATCATTATCTAGCACACTTAAAATCTTTTTGTCACTTAGTGAAAAGGTGACATGCTTATGGTTTGTTAACTTTATGCCTAAACCTTCAAAACGCTCTTGCATTTTTTTGTTAAAGTGACTCGTTGTGTAGTGGACAATTAAGGTAGTTTGCTCTGAGATTCGTTCTAAAAGTGACAACTCAAAATGACTTAAATACCCTTCAAGATGTAGTTCAATCTTTTCATAAGAACGTATGAATCCAATATTGAGTGTATGTCTAGCAGGGATGAATGCTTTGTCAGTAAAATCCTTAGCCTCTAAAAGTGTATGATAATTTTCTAACAGTCTCTCTAGTATCTCAAGGTGCGTGCCAAACTCAGCATAGGCATCTGCTTCAGCCAAAGTACTAAACCCTACAGCTTCACCCGCTAACTCTTCAAAGAACTTAAACAAAGCATCACTCTTAGTAAAAAAACGCACCAAAGAGAGGTCTAGTTTTAAGTCTTCAAAAGCATCAAATGAGGCTGCTTGACGTAAAAGTAAAATGCGTTGTAGTGGGTCTATTTGTATTTTGTTTTCTAGGAGTATGGCTCTTTGTTCAAACTCATCCATACGTATGAGTGTCGGCAAGAAACCGTCTGATGATTTATGGTTTTGGCTGACTAAACGTAAGGCTCTGGAAGTTGGGTAGATGTGTAATTCATTCATGCCAAGAAGTATAGCACAGAAGAAAAAAAATTAAGAAAAATCTGTCAAAATGACAGATTTATTTTGTAGGGCTTAGGTAAGCAGGTATTTGCGAGTACCCTGTTTTGTTTCCTATAGTAGCTCTAAATTGTAAGGTATAACGACCAGGCTTGACAATGTCAAACTCAGGTGTAACATAACGCCCATTTTTGAAAGTAATGCTTTCTATCATCACATCATCCTTTCTAGAATGAGGTCTGGTTAACAGAAAACTTGCGTTGGCATCATTCACAACTTCACCAGACTTTTTCCGTACAACATAGCTAAACTGATTTTTACCAAGTGCAAGTTTCACAGGGTTTGGCTGGACGCGATTTGAATGGATGTTATCTGTCATAACCATAGTTTCAACGTTTTGTATTTCAATATCATAGGCTTTATCAAATGCCATTTTACGCTCTAAAATGTCATTGATATGTATATCTGCTTGTTGATACTTCATCATGTATTCGTTATTTTCCTGAACAGGTAGAGAGATGGCTGACTTTATTGTCCAGTACCCTAAGGTAATCCCTATCGCCAAAAAGCCTAAAATCATATGTGGCCAATAGGTTTTTTTGTTATTGTCTTGCATTTTTTCTCCTCATCCAAAAAGGTCTTAAAATAAATATCCAAAGTAAGATAGCTGTACCACTATAAACTAAGACTCTTAATATCATCACCATAGTACCCATCTCATCTGGGATGGTTTTTGTAAGCTTTATGCCTTTGGCTTCAGCTATGTTGTCTGCAAGTACAGAGTATGCTTGTAAAACACCTATGTTAAACTTATCTTCATCAGTGTTTGAGTCTTTTATAGCTACGATGTTAATGCCTGCATCACGTACATCATCGTAATCATACATATCTCTGACCGCATCTGAAGAGGGGATAATCCCCACTCTGCCTCGTGCCTCTGACTTTTTTGTAATCGTAGCATATGGTGCAAAAATATAGAGTACATACGGTCTACTTAGGTTTGCTTCATACTGCTTACTATACTCTACTAAGTTAAATCGCTCTGGAAAATGTTCATTGGTGGCTATAACATAAGCATGTAGACCTGTTTTTTCTTGAAGTTCTTGTCCCATATCTTCTATGAGTTGAACGGCTTCGAGTTTTAAAAGGTCATTTTTAAGAAGTGCTGTGGCGTTGAGTAGAGAAGTCAAGAGCATAAAAGCAAACATAGCAAGAACTCCATAATGGAGTCTTACCTTGAACGTTGCTTGATTCATATTAACCTACGTATAAAAGGTATTTGTTACCATTAAGCGATAAAAATATAGCAGCCATTGCTGCAAATACCATACATGCTATAAGTACTTTATCCATATATTTAATCATTATTTATCCTTTTTTTGAAATGCAAAGTTTTTATTGTCTACAGATCTCATTTTAAGATTATTTACATCTCTAATTGGTGCAGGGTCATATGGATTCTTCGCCGCATCTTGCTGTACTAGTACTGCTTGAGACATAAGCACTGCCCAGATAAAGAGAAGTCCAAAAATTGAGATTAAAACTCCAAAGACACCATGAAATCCAAAGACTGATCTTTTTGTATTTTCTGCCATTTTAGCTCCTTAGTTTGACAAAGACTGAATGTACACAGTCAATGCTTTTTCTTGTACAGGGGTAATCAATGTTTTAAATGATGGCATTTTACCAATCACACCTTTTTTACCATGCTGTAATGTATGCTTCATTAAAGTTGCATCATAGCTTACTAAATTTGGTGCCATTCCATTGTTACCTTTAGAGTCTGCTCCATGACATGACGTACATGCTGCATACGCTGCAGGTGCTTCACCTTTAAGACCAGCAGCAATATATGCTGCAATGTCTTCTGCATCTTGACCACTTGCCATACCTGGAGGCATCATACCCATTGGGTATCCCAATTGGTTTGAACCATTGTTAATCACATCTAAGACTTGCTCTTTACTCATACGAGCTGAGAAATCTTGAGCACGACCTGAAAGACCATCACCTGTTGCACCATGACATTGTGAACACTGTACTAAGAAAATGGACTCACCCATATCATGGAGTGTTGCTTTGTCTGCATTTTTATGTGTTTCTTCAAACTTTGCATTGTACGCAAGTACTTCTTCGTTGTATTCACCTATCTGGCTGTAGGCGTTGATAGGGTAACCAAAGAAACCGTACCACATAGACCATATAAATACTGCTAAAAATGTGTATGCCCAACCTGATGGCAATTCGTTTTCATACTCACCTATACCATCCCAATTTTCATCTGCAAGTTGTCCACTTGCAGTGTCTGTCTTCATCTGGTTGATGTATTTTGCAGAAACTGCTCCTGTGAGTACAGCAATCGCTAACGCACCTGCCATGGTAATGGCATTTACCGAGTCACCCGTGATATCTATATCTAGGTCCATTACCACGTAAACCGTGGCTATCATGAGTACTGCTGAAAATACCAATGATTTTATCATTAATCCATTCATTATTTCTCCTCCTCCTTATTATTTCTTTGTCCTGCAGGTTTATCTTCTACAGGTGTAGAGTCTATCTCGTCATCGAGTGCAATACGCCCATATTTTTCATAATCCCGCTCACCTTTTTTTTCTGATCTATACAGGTGTATGATATACCCATATAACATGATGACTAAAAAAATGGTCATGATGAAACTCGCATAACCTTGTAAGTTTCTAAGATCCATATCCATCTTTTACTCTCTTACTTTAAACTGTTAAGATAAGCAATAAGAGCCACAACTTCAGGTACTTTACCCTCTGCAATAGCTGTTTTTACTCTCTCATCTTTCATATCAGCTGCAATTTTTTTCGCATCTTCAAGTATTTTAGGCTTGTGTGCTTCATAAGCTTCACGACCACTTTTTATTTCAGGGCCATAAGGTGTATGAAAAACATTTCTTACAGTAACTGCTTCAGCATAAGCAGTTTCGATATCTGCTTCGTTTTCAAACTGATGATCATACGCTGGCATAATAGAACCCGGTACAATTTCAGGTGGATTCAACATATGTGCTTCATGCCAATCCGTAGAACGGTAGTTACCTATACGGTGAAGGTCTGGACCGGTTCTCTTACTTCCCCAAAGGAAAGGTCTATCAAATGCATACTCACCAGAAAGTGAGTAGTCACCATAACGATCTGTCTCAGATTTAAATGGACGAATCATTTGTGAATGACACGCCATACAATTGTCTTTCATGTAGACATTTTTACCTGCAAGTTCAAGTACAGTACGTGGCTTCATGTCAATCAAGGGTTTCCCTGATTGTGCAAAGTTTGGTACGATTTCTATAAGTCCCGCAAAAGAGATAACGATGGATATCCCTGCTGCCATAAAAAATGGATTGTTTTCTAACCAATGAAACATAATATTCTACCTCCCTTAAGCCATAGGCGTTCTAAACTGTGGCTCTTCAGATAGTTCCCTACCTGCAGTCATAGTTTTATAAATATTGTAAGCAAACATGATAAACCCAGTAAGGTACATCACACCTGAAAGTGCTCTAATCGTATAGTACGGGTGAAGTACAGTTACTGTGTCTATAAATGAATACATCAAGTTACCATACTCATCTACTGCCCTCCACATCATACCTTGTGTGATACCTGCAATCCACATAGAGGTGAAGTACAGAACAACGGCTGTAGTTTGTAGCCAAAACTGTGCTTCCATAAGTTTTTTAGAGTAAATTTCTCTTTTAAACATACGTGGAGCCATATGGAAGATAGCAGCCATTATCATAAACACAACCCAACCTAAAACACCATCATGTACATGACCAGGAATCCAGTCTGTAAAGTGTGCAATAGCATTAACTGAACGTATCGCTTGGATAGGTCCTTCAATCGTTGAAAGCATATAGAATGTAGATGCAAGTACCATGAACTTAATAAGTGGATTATCAGTTAACTGGTTCCACTCACCTTTCATAGTAAGGAGCATGTTGATAGCTGATCCCCATGAAGGCAAGATAAGTACTACAGAGAACGCTGAACCCATGGTTTGCATCCAGTCTGGAACCGTTGACCATAAGAGATGGTGTGAACCAGCCCAAAGATAGACAAACATAAGTCCCCAGAAAGAAAGTAATGAAAGCTTATATGAGTAGATAGCTTGTCCAGACTCTTTTGGTAGGAAATAATAAATCATACCAACAATTGGTACAGTAAATCCAAATGCAACAGCATTGTGTCCATACCACCATTGTACGAGGGCATCATTTGTCCCTGCATACATAGAGACTGAATGGAGTGGACTTCCAAGACCACCAGAAACAAAGTATGTTGGGATAGCCATGTTGTTGAAAAGGTAAAGCATAGCAATACCAAGGAAACATGCTAGGTAGTACCATACAGAAATATAAAGAGCCTTTTCTCTTCTAATCCCAATAAGTCCCATCATGTTCACACCCCAAAGTACCCAGATGATAACAACAACAATATCGAATGGCCACTCATACTGAGCATATTCTTTTGATGAAGAGACACCAAAAAGAAGTGAAACAGTTGCTGCCAATGCACCTATAAAATAAAGCCAAAACTGGATGTTACCAAGTACCATCAAAAATTTTGACTCTGCCATAGATACTTTAAGCACCCTTTGACCTAAGTAAAACCATGTAGCAAATACACCTGATACTGTAAATCCAAATACCACTGTATTGGTATGAATAGGTCTTAATCTTGAGAACGTTCCATACTCACCTAAAAGATAGTTCAGTTCAGGAAATGCCATTTGTGCGGCAATAATTGTACCGACAAGCATACCTAGAAATCCAAACAAAATTGTTAAAAAAGTAAACTTCTTTGCTAATGAATAATCATATTCCAATGCTGCATTTGATTGCATACATACCCCCTTGTATAAATTATATGTTGTAAGATTACAACACTCAATAATAATTATAAGATGTTTTGTAAGTCAAAAGCTTAATATATATCAAGAATAGCAGTATATATCAAATAAAGTATGGACTTAAGGGAAATGACGTATTAATACCAATAGTTACGTCACACCAATTCAAGGGCATCATCATAAAAATAATTTATTAAAATAGGAGTATTTAACTCTTATATATGCATAATAACCGTCATTTTAGTTAAAAATTGCCTTTATTTTTACCCACAAACCCGTTTCTATCCCTTTATCTTCATTGTCAAGTTCAGTATATCTGTCACAACCTGCTTTGAGTCCATGTTCACAAGAAGTTTTATAATATGCTTTTTCTTTTTCTCTACTTTTCTCAACCCCAAAACCACCCCTATATATAATAGCCACGTTATAACAAGCATCTGGGCTATTTAATGTACATGCTTTATCAAAAAACTCTCTAGCCTTTACATCATCTTGTTTTACATCATGTGCATCTCTATAGATAACTCCCATAGATTCACACGCTGTCTTAACTCCCCTATCGCATGACTTCTCTAAATAGGGTTTAGCCGCAAGGTAACTCGCATCTTTAAAGTAATTTTCACCCATAAGGTCGCAAGCTTTGTCATACCCTAAAATACAAGACTTACGTATGTAACCAAGACCTTCTTCTCTATGGTCTTGTACTTTTGCATTTTCTCCAGTGACTAACGGAAGTGCATAAGCATAACACGCACTGGCATTATTTTCCATACATGCAAGCTTATCTTGATTAGCATAACCAAGTCCCACTATAACGGAAAGTAAAAATATGACTTTATGCATTATATTCTACCATCTCTTGATATTTGCATTGCATTGTAAAGATCAGCATTTTCTTCTTGCATGATTTTAAATGCCTTGTTTAAATGTTCCTTCAATGCATCTCCAGTTAAGTTTTCTTTCACTGCTTGACTATAGTGTTTGAAAAAATCTTTATAAGGTGTACCGCCTGAAGCCAAAGCTAGTTTCAAATCTATCTCTGGAAACATCTCATTCCAAGATGGACTAACTTGCCTTAGAACCTTGTTATTATTGATGAATGTTGTTGCTATGATTAAAATCATTAGCATAGATAAGAACACAATAAAAAATATAATAGCTTGAGCTATTCCTAACATATTAAACATAGTCTCATTAAAAATACCAAGATATAACATAATAGGTAAAGAGATAAAAAAGGCAATGACCCATTTCACACCTACACCATTTAAAAGTGTTTGGTCATAAATAAGTCTTTTTTTTGCCGAAGTATCATTTGTTTTTGCAACAGTTGCCAATATGGTATCTAGTGAATAGTTTTCGTTTTGCATAAGAAGTCCTTTGTAGTGTAAAGTGTTAAAGATATTATAGAAGTTAAAGCCAAAGTCTAAGCTTTAGAGAACCACCGAGAGATGATTCCCTGAGGTTTTATGAAATATGGTGCTTAATGTACTCATCTATACTAAGTAGTATAATAATACCTAAAAAAGCTGCATTAATTTTCCAAAAGACAGAACGTGCATTGCGAAGTTGAAACTTTTCCTGAAGTAATTCTAAAGACGAGATAAACGCCCAAATACCTATCAAGCTAGAAAGAATAATAGTAGCCATGTATGGTTCAAATACGGAAACTAAAAATACACCTGCTTGTATAGTAAAGACAAGCCAAACAAAAGTAAGTCTTTGAAGACTTGCTTGTCCAAACAGACGCATAGCTGTAGGGTATCCACCATCTTTATAGTCACCGTGAAACAACATCACAAGTAACCAAAAGTGTGGGACTTGCCAAATAAAGAAATACAATGCTAATGCAATAAAATCTAAAGTCAGTAAACTTTCTCCTGCAACCATCCAGCCAATAGCCGGTGGTATAACACCTAAAATAGCACCAGGTACTACTGCAAGTGCAGACTTCTTTTTAAGTGGCGTATACATAGCATTATACCAAATAAAGGCAAACATGAAGAAGTTTACACCAGTCAGTCCAAGTAAATCATAAATAAGTACCATACTTAGGAATATAAGTACTCCAGAAATGATATATCCTGTCCTTGGTGACATACGTCCCGCTGCGATAGGACGGTTTTTAGTACGTTCCATCTTGGAATCTTCTTTATACTCTTGTACTTGATTGAGTGTTGAGACACCCATAGCAACAAGGAGTACAGAGAAGGTTGCAAGAACCATATCAAAGCCGAGCTCTCCCTTTGCCATAATGTAGGCAAAGAGTGCAGATAACGATACTGCAAAGGAGAGGACAAACTTAGTGACAACAAAGAAGTCTTTCAACGTTCCTTTAAGGAAGTCTTTTAACATTAAAAAGTCTTACTTCGCGTCTTGCATATATTTCACAAGTTCTGCTACATCTGCATCAGGTAGTGCAAATGGTGGCATTACACCTGGGTAGAAACCTTCTGGCACATCTTTATCAGGTGTAACAATGGCATCTTTCAAGTACTGTGCATCATGTTTTGCACCAATACCCTTAAGACTTGGTCCAACTAAGATAGCATCAGAATCAATAGAGTGACATCCTGCACATCCATTGTCTTCATAAAGTGATTGACCTTTAGAAGCCACTGGTGCATTAGCATCTTCAAATGGAGATTTAGCAGAACTTTCAAACCATTTATCATAATCTGCTTGTTCCATAACAACAATTTTAGAGTACATATAAGAGTGTGCGGTACCACAGTACTCAGCACACTCTACTTCATATTCTCCAACTATGTCAGCTTGGAACCATTGCTTGGTGATACGACCAGGCACTACATCTTCTTTCATACGAAATGCTGGTACAAAATATGCATGGATGACATCATTTAGCGGTGAGGTCATTTCTAAAATTATTTTTTGACCTTTAGCAACGTAAAGACCTCTTTTAACATCACCTATTTTTTTGTCGTAAACAGATGTAATCTTATGAACGTGCCCTGCTTTATTTGCTGGGTATTCATATTTCCATTTCCATTTAGAACCCTCAACTTTAATAGTGATACTCTCAGATGCTGCGGGCATAGTTCTAAGTGTTTTCATAGAAGTATAACCATAGTAAAAAAGTACCATCATCAATGCTGTTGGAATTAAAGTCCATGCAATCTCTAGTGGTGTGTTGTGTGAATAGTTAACGATATCTTCATCTTTAACATTGCTTTCTCTATATTTCCATGCAAAATAAAACATAGGAACTATTACCGTTAGACCTAGTGCAATTGATATCCAAAAGTTGATCCAAAATGCCTGGTCTATATCGGCAGCAAAGGTTGCTGCCATTGAATGAAAACCACTTAGTGTGTTATTAACGTCCATGGTGCCTCCTTAGTGTGCTGAATGTGATGCAGTTTCTGCGTGTGCAGCATCTGCTGTATGTGCTGGCGTGCTCGATTTAGTAATGTAACTTTCATCCTGAAATTGGAATTTTTGTACATCTACCCCGATAACAATCGCAAAGAATGTAAATACTATAAAAAGAGAGAAACCTGTCATCCAAATGATCAGTTTTTCACCTTTTAAGTGCATATAAAACATTAAAATCAACCAACCCTTAACAACTGCTATAAGCATTTGTGCTAAGAATGTTGACTCATGCATAAACAAGTGTGGTTGTACAAATGTTACTGCTGTTAATAAAAGTAGTCCTACAAGAATCTTGTAATAAACTGCTCTATCTTTTTTATAGTCTATTGTTTTAGTATTAGTGCCCACCTGTTGCTCCTCCTGCTCCGATCATGTAATAATAAGGAAATACGAATACCCAAATAAGGTGTACAATATCCCAATATAGTGCAATGTTCCAATATAAAATGTGGTGGTCTTGACTTACTTTTCCAGCGTTAATTCTTTTAAGTAACCAAATCATAAGACCAATACCAATCATAATATGGAAACCATGAAGTCCAGTCATAGTAAAGTACATTCCGAAAAATAGTTTTTGACCAAATGGTAAAGAGTTTTCTGTACCAACAAGTAATTTATCATGCATTAAGAAAACACCATGGTGATACTCAGCTGACCATTCAAAACCTTTAATCACTAAGAATGCTGTGGCTAAAAGAATCGTTGCCCAAATCATGAGTTTAGCGCCTTTAACATCGCCAACTCTCATTTTAAGTAACCCAAGTCCCATAGTAAGTGCAGACACAAGTAAAATCACTGTATTTATACCCCCAAGAAGTCTATTTAAAGACGCAGAAGCATTTAAAAAATCTTGTGGATGTAATGTGTTGTAGTATGCGAGTACCATGAACATCGCGCCAAACATTAACACCTCAGTAAACATAAACAGCCAGAAACCTAGTTTCCCACCATAAAAGTCATCTTGCCAGCCTTGAACTTCATGTTCTTTCCCTTCGCGGTCAACCGCGATTTCTGGTATATATTCGTGTGACATTAGTCTATCCTTCTCATCGTTTCATAATCAAACTTAACCACTGGCTCACCATGGTGATACTCATAAGGTTCAAAGTCAACATAAGGCACTTTAGAGTGATTCTCTAATGGTGGTGGTGATGATGGCATATGCCATTCTAAGGTTGTTGCATTCCAAGGGTTAGTCCCAGATGGTTTACCTGATCTCCAACCTTTAAAGAACACTGTAAACATATATATTAGTCCTGCAATAAATAGTACTGCACCAAGGAATGAGAATTGGTGGTAGATTTGAAATTCTGGAAGGTAGTCAAAATAACGTCTTGGCATACCATAGTAACCAGCGATAAACATAGGGAACCATAGAAGGTTAAATCCTACAAATTGTAAGTAAAATGCTGATTTTGCATGTTTTTCATTATACATTTTACCTGTTACTAGTGGGAACCAATAGTGAAGTCCAGCAAAGAACAAGAATACAACTCCACCTAGCATCGCATAGTGAAAGTGCGCAACAGTATAGTAAGTATCTTGAAGGTGAATATCTACACCAATCATAGCAATAGTTACACCTGTAAGTCCACCTATCGTAAAGGTAATGATAGTTCCAAGTGCCCATAACATAGGAGTTGAAAGAATGATTTTCCCTTTGTACATTGTAGCAACCCAGTCATAGAACTTAATACCTGTCGGAATTGCAACAAAGAATGTAAGGAATGAGAAGATTACTTTAGCTGTATCTGCCATTCCTGATGTATAAAGGTGGTGACCCCATACTAAGTAACCAATACCTGCAATAGATGCTGATGAAAGTGCAATTGAACGGTATCCAAATACTTCTCTTCTTGAGAATGTTGGAATGATTTCAGACATAATACCAAATGCCGGAAGAATCATAAGATATACCGCTGGGTGAGAATAAATCCAGAATAAGTGTTCAAACAATACTGGGTCACCACCTTTTGAAGGATCAAAGATACCAATACCAAAATATTTTTCCATAATAGCAAGAACAAGTGTAATCCCTACAACTGGTGTTGCCAACAGTTGAATCCATGCTGTAGCGTAAATACCCCATACAAATAGAGGCATTTTCCAGAAAGTCATTCCTGGTGCTCTAAGTCTGTGAATCGTTACAAGGAAATTAAGACCTGTAAGGATTGAAGCCATACCAAGAACAAACGCTGCAACAAGTGTAAAAATTACATTTGTACTAGTGTTAATTGAATATGGTGCATAAAATGTCCATCCTGTATCGGCAAAACCAGCATCTGTAAAAAGTGATGCCAATGCAATAATACATCCTAAAATATAGAGCCAAAATGTAAACCAGTTAAGTCTTGGGAAAGAAACGTCTTTCGCACCAATCATAAGTGGCATTACAATGTTTCCAAGTACCGCGGGGACTCCAGGGATTATGAAAAGGAAAATCATAATAACACCATGTAATGTAAACGCTTGGTTAAATGTATCTCCATCTAAATATTGTGCACCTGGTGCCAATAACTCTAAACGCATCATAAATGCGGTAGCAACTGCTACAAAAAAGAACGTAAACATAACAGCTGCATACATTAGACCAATTCTTTTATGGTCAATTGTAAGCATCCACTGCATGAATGTACTTTTTGGGTGCCCAATGGCACAGTGTGTTTCGTCGAAATAACTTTTACTCATCTCTATTCTCCTTTGTTTTGTGGATGATCTGGATGATTTGGATCCTCATCATCTCTTCTACTCGTTTTAACTAAATAAATGAAAAAACCTAACATAATTGCAAGCATGACAGTTGCTGCCACTTTTTCCCATTTAAAAATATACTTTTTTGCTTTTGGGTCATAAGCAAAACAATAGAGCAAATTTTTTGCTATTGTTGGGCCTACTTTTCCTTCACCTGCTTCTATCAGTGCCATTTTAACATCAAAAGGAAGTTGCTCGATGCCATTAAGGTAACGTGTAACTTTACCTTCTGGTGATAACATGATAAGCACTCCAGGATGAACATAATCAACTACACCTGCATCAGAAACAGTTTTAGAATAGGTAAAACCTACTTTATCTGCCAAGATACCAGAAGAGTTATTTTCCCCAATAACAAAATGCCAAGCATCCTCTACATAATCTCTGTGAATAGCATGCAACATAGTCTTACGCTTTGCTGCTGCTAGTTCATACCCTTCTTCTTCTGCAAAGCCAATAGTTAACACTTTATAGTCAATATTCTCAGCAAGGTCTAAACGTGTAAGCATTTTTGCCATATCATTTAGTTGAGGTGTACATATACCCGAACAGCGAAAGTAATTTAAAGAAATCATAGTGGGTTTACCATCCATAAGCTTCTTTAAGGTTACACTTTTTCCTTTTTCATTGATGAAAGTCAAATCCAATGGAACCATATTTCCTAACTTTTCATTAATACCAAGTTGATTAGCTTGTATCGATAATGTTAAAAATACAAGTATCAAAAGTTTTTTCATTAACACTCCCTGTCTTAATTTCACATATTTACAAAAATAGTGCTCGTATTCTAAAATACATCTACTTAAATGGCATTGAAAAGACTATAGCTGGAGTAAAATAAAAGTAATATGTGGTTAATTTTACATATTATTTACAGTAAGAAGGAAAAATTTAAGTTAAATATAAGTATTAGTAATTCTTTTAAAGAAAAATTACTAATATAGTTATATTATACTTTGCCTTTTGCTGATTGTATTGAGTGGATATATTGATAATCTACTGATATTTTTTGTTCTTTTGGCAAGTTTTTACAAAGTCGTTCTATCATTTCTTCAAAATTATCAAAAAGATAATTTGCCAATGATCCAGGGATAGGATTTATTTCGTTTAAGACTACTTCACCCTCTACTACAAAGAAGTCACAACGGATAATACTTCCTGCAAAGAGTGAGTTATATATTTTCTTGAAGCTCTCTTGAATTTTAACTTGAAGTTCCTCAGAAATATCTGCAGCTAAGACTTGTGAATCACGTGAAAAATCCATGTATTTTTTTTCAAAATCCAAGAACTCTTCTTTTTGCGGTTCTTCAATGATGGAAAGTTCCCAATCTGATGTAAAACAGCCTGCTTGGTTAAACTCTTTAACCCCTTGTATAAAAGGTTCTACTATCACCTCTGTGTCAAACTCAAAGGCAACGTCAAGTGCATAGTCAAGCTCGCTAGCCTCCCTAACAATACTCACCCCAATACTCGAGCCTAAACGAACGGGCTTGATAATAATAGGGTAATCCATAGTCACTTTTCTCTCATCATTTTTAGAGAGGTATTCATAGGCTACAGTTTTAACACCCAAAGACTCTGCTAAAAACTTAGTATACAGTTTGTTGTAAGACAAAGCTGAAGCTTCCATACGTGGTGAGATGAAAGGGATGTTGAAAAACTCCATCATCGAAGAGATTTTGCCATCTTCACCATCACGCCCGTGTATGAGATTTAATGCGACATCAAAATCAACTGATTTTGAGCCAAACATACCATCTATGCTAAAACCACCTTGTTTAAGTGTCAATTCTTTAGATTTTTTGTATTCACCCGATGAAAAAAGTTTTGAGTTTATCTTCTGGGTATCTATCAAATAAAACTTTCTATCAGGACTTACAAAAATGTAAGTTAGGGTAGACTTTTTAAGCACTTTTTTCATAGTGATGGCTGATACAATACTTATCTCATGTTCAAAACTTGAACCACCAAAAAGAATGGCTAACTTCATACTATCTCCTTAAAGCATCTTGGCAAATTCGCCAAAGATGTATGCTGATTCGTGTGGTCCAGGACTTGCTTCTGGGTGATGTTGTACTGACAGTGTAGGTGAGTCATTGTACTTTAGACCCTCAATGGTGCTATCAAACAAGTTTGTATGTGTGACGGTTGCCACTTCAGTGATGTTGTCAGGCACGTTGTAGTTATGATTTTGTGCAGTAATTTCTACTGAATTTGTCATAGCATTCATCACAGGGTGATTTCCCCCATGGTGTCCAAACTGTAACTTGTATGTATCGTACCCATGAGCAATAGAAAGCAACTGATGCCCAAGACAAATACCAAAAAGTGGTACTTTATGCGCAATGAGTTTTTTAATCTTCTCTTGTTCATCTTTTAAGATAAGCGGATCACCAGGGCCATTTGATAAAAATACCCCATCAATTTCTTTAGCATCTATTTTAGCGATGATATCTTCCGCTGACATGTCGTTAGGAACGACAGTCACTTCCATACCGGCATGTGTGAGTTCGTTGAGTATGTTTCTCTTGATACCAAAATCAAGTGCGATGATTTTTTTCGTTGTTTGTGGTGTTTCATAGCTAAAAGTATCTGTACTATAACGTGCTTCAGTATGCACGTATGACTCTTTTGTACTTACCTGTTCTATGTAATTTACCTCTTCAATACGAGGCGAAGACTCTAGTACTTTTTTAAGTGCTTCTGCCTCATGTACTTCAGTAGAAGCCACCATCATCATCGCACCTTCCTCACGAAGCAATTTAGTAACATAGCGTGTATCAATGTCACAAATACCCAACACGCCATTCTTTTCTAAAAGCTGTGCCAATGTCTCTTCGCATCTAAAGTTAGAAGGTCTATCTTGATAGGTACGAACAAGAATGCCTTTACAATGAGCACCTTTGCTCTCCATATCTTGAGCATTACATCCCACATTCCCTATCTCAGGCATGGTAAATGTCACAAATTGCCCAGCATACGATGGGTCTGTGACTATCTCTTGGTAACCTGTAAGAGACGTGTTAAACACTACTTCGCCTACTGAAGTACCAGATGCCCCAAAACCTTTGGCTTCAAGTAGCAATCCATTTTCAAAATAAAGAGAAACCTTAGACATTAGAGCATACCTCTTTTAGAAAGCTCTTCTTGATAAAACCTTTCATAAAGCAGTTCGTAGTCTTGGCTTCCAGGAATCACTTCTTTTTCCATACCTCTTATTTTGTCATAAACGATATCATCTATCTCGTCGTATGCATCTGCAAAAGCTTTAAAGGCTTTAAAAATCACGTTTTTTACCTGATTTTCGTTGACCTCATACTCTGCCAAATAGTTTTCGTATAGTTCATCTAAGATAAGGTGAGCCAAGTCGTTGTAACGATCATCGTAGTTCATGATAACACCTGCTTCAGCCGCCATTTTCTTTTTAATCATAAAGAAAAGCTGTCTTTCGTCTGCAAGTTGAAACTCGATTTCATCATAATTTTCATCAAGAATTTTATGTACTTTTTCATCAAGTGCATGCTCTTTTGCAAGATTAGCATCAATGATAACTTTACATGCTTCAACCACCGCTTCTTTACCTTTAGGCATAGTGATAAAAGGTGCATTTGCTAAGTCGATACCAATCTTTGCTGCTACATATCCTGTTTGTTGTGGTTTTAATCTCATTACTACCCCTTTTATTATCTAATTATTGTATCGGCACGTTCTGGACTTGTGGAGATGATCCCCATTTTTGTCCCTATCATCTCTTCAAGTACTTCTATGTATGACTTAGCCGTATCTGGTAAGTCATCAAACACTCTCACACCTTCTGTTTTATCCCAACCTGGGAATGATTTGTAAATAGGTTTTGCATCTTCTAAGTCATAAGGTACATAGTTAATCTCTTTTCCATCCACTTCATAGGCTACACATACTTTTACTTCTTTGAAGCCATCCAGTACGTCTAGTTTCATCAAAGAGACTTGGTCAACACCGTTTACACGTACTGCGTGACGCATGGCTACTGCATCGAACCAACCACATCTTCTTGGACGTCCTGTTGTTGTACCAAATTCATGTCCATTTTTACGAAGTAAGTCACCTTCATCCCCAAAGTCTTCAGAAGGGAAAGGGCCATTTCCTACACGTGTACAATACGCTTTAGCTATACCCGTTACTTTGCCAATGTCCTTAGGATTGATACCTAAACCCGTACACGCACCAGCACTCACTGTACTTGAAGACGTGACATATGGGTAAGTACCATGATCGATGTCAAGCATCGTTCCTTGAGCACCTTCAAGAAGTATTTTTTTACCTTCATCCATAATGTTCCACATCATTTGTGTGGTGTCTACGATGTGTTTACCTAAAACATCTTTATAGCCTTGAAGTTCAGCTAAAAGCTCAGCTTCAACTGGTGCTTCTACACCCATAGCGTCAAAGACAGGTTTGTTCATAGCAAAATACGCAACGATTTTTTCTGTCAGTTTCTCAGGGTTTAAAAGTTCCCCTAGTCTATGACCAATACGTGCGATCTTATCACCATACGCTGGCCCAATTCCTTTACCCGTCGTACCGATGGCTTTGTCACCTTTCATGCGTTCACGTGCTTGGTCAATTTGTGCATGGTAAGGTAGTAATACATGTGCTTTATCTGAAAGAAAAAGTCTTCCTTCTAAGTCATCAAACTGCACCATCTCTTTGATGAAGTCTTTTGGAGAAAGTACCACACCGTTTCCTACGATGTTCTTTGCTTTAGCATTGAGTACACCAGAAGGTATGAGGTGAAGTGCATATTTTTTACCATCTATAACGATGGTGTGTCCTGCATTGTGTCCCCCTGCAAAACGACATACATAGTCATGTGTTTGTGCCATGTGGTCAACGATTTTTCCTTTTCCCTCATCTCCCCATTGGAGACCTACAATTAAATCTGCTTTACTCATTACCTAACCTTCTTCATTTTATTACAAATACTTGTTTTATCTGACGTTTTTTCGGCAAAGCCAAAAACACTACGCTGTCGCTGTGACAACTTCAGCAGTTGGCTCAAGTGACTAGTTACATTTATACATTTCGCCATCTAGCTACCCTTATTCATTTTATTACAAATACACTCATCTGTATAGAGTGCAAATCCTGCTGCTTCTACACCATCTATAGTATAAATCCCGCCCATAGCTAAAAGGCTGTTGTCTTCAAACATTCTAAATGTCAAAGAGTCATAATAACGCATCTTTGCATAAAAAAGTGGAGAGATTACCATGTTCTCATACTTCACAGTTTGTGTTGCTTCTTTTATCTTTTCTAGTTCTACTTTTATATCCGCTGGAAATGCAGAGAGGTCATCTAAATCTGACACATCATTCATGCGTACCAATTGTTCTATCCATGAAAACTCAGCACCCATTATCTGCTCTACATGCATAGACTTTAAAACATCTAAAGAGACCCCATACTTTTCGTTGAGTAAGTGTGGTATGCGGATATTTGCTATCTGCATCACTGGTTTTGCGTCCATTTCATCTAGTAACATGATAGTCGTTTTGGCAATCTCTTCAAAACTTCCATCTATCACCTCAGCCCCTACTTGGTACTGCTCATGTGTTGGGAAAGTAAGTGTTGGTTGAATGTAAAACCATTTTTTAGACTCAGTAGAACGCCCTAATCTCTTTGTGACGATACGCACAACATCTGCTGTAGAGTCTGCACGAAGTGTAACTTCATGGTTTTCTTCATCATTAAGTTTAAGTAGTGGCTTTTTATCTTCAAAACTCTCATGCTGGTGATAGGAAAATATAGGTGTGACTATCTCTTCAAAACCTAAGTTATCGAGTAATTCAGCTGAGACAAACTCTATCTCTCTTTTTACCTTAGCAGACTCGCCAAAGTAAAGTTTTGACCCCGTAGGGATTTCGTGTTCATAAACCATTATTTAGACCCTAATGTATAATATATTTCGTGAAACACACGTGATGCAGAGCCATCAAATGTTCTTCTACCTAGTTTGTCAAGTGCCAGTTCAACTGCATTGACGGCTGCTACCATCTCATAGGGTTCTATGAGACCCATTTGGTTGATACGGAAGATTTTACCTTTTAAATGGTCTTGTCCTCCTGCAACGTTGACACCAAAATCTGTTTTGAGTAAGTCGCGTATCTCTTTTGCATTGACATCATCTATAGTTGTCATAGAAGGTGCTGGTGTATTTGGGTAGATGTGTAACCCTAAAGCTTCAAGTGCCTTACCTGTAGCTTCTGCTCTAAGTGCAGTCTCTGCATAAAGCTTTTTGAGTCCACCGTTTTGTTCTATCTCTTTAAGTACAGCACCAAGCCCTATGATGAGTGTCGTAGCAGCTGTGTATGCTGTAGTATTCTGACTTTGCTTTTTTATCTCACTTGCAAGGTTCAAGTAATACCCTTTACCTTCACCCACTTTTTCAATCGCTGCCTTACTAAGCCCTAGTATGGCTAGCCCTGGTGGCAACATCAACGCTTTTT
>Ga0256840_1001741_pt1 | contig 20025 bp, 23 predicted proteins | sample 355202metaG_FD_185969 | JGI IMG/M metagenome (GOLD analysis project Ga0256840, IMG submission 185969) | Hydrothermal vent microbial communities from Mid Atlantic Ridge, Atlantic Ocean - 355-202 | ecosystem: Environmental > Aquatic > Marine > Hydrothermal vents | place: Atlantic Ocean: Mid...
GGGGCTAGAGAGACTTGAAGCTAGGGAAGTAATCGTAAAGAGATTGAATGAGCTTGGTTTTGTTGAGAGGATTGAGGATTATGAGAACCAGGTTGGGCATTGCTATAGGTGTAAAAATGTGGTTGAGCCATACATATCTAAGCAGTGGTTTGTCAAAAAAGAGATAGCTGATGGTGCTATAAAAAAGGTCAATGACCACCTGTGTGAATTTTACCCACCCCATTGGATAAACTCTTTTAATGCTTGGATGAAAGAGCTAAGAGATTGGTGTATATCTCGTCAACTATGGTGGGGGCATCAAATCCCTGTTTTTTACTGCAAAGAGTGTGAAAATGAGTGGGCTAGTGAAGAGGAGTTGCAAGAGGAGTGTCCAAAGTGTAAAAGTAAAAACATAACTCAAGACCCCGATGTACTAGATACCTGGTTTAGCTCAGGACTATGGCCATTTTCAACTCTTGGATGGGGCAATGGTGAAGAGCTTAAGGGTGAAAAGTGGTTTGAAGATGATTTAAAAAACTTCTACCCAAATTCACTTTTGATAACTGGGTTTGATATACTCTTCTTTTGGGTAGCTAGGATGATGTTTCAAGGCGAGCAGACCCTAAAAGAGCTACCATTTAAGGATATATATCTACATGCACTTGTAAAGGATGAGCATGGTGCAAAGATGAGTAAATCTAAAGGAAATGTAATAGACCCACTAGATACCATAGAGGAGTTTAGTGCCGATACTCTTAGATTCACTCTTGCTATTTTAGCTGTTCAAGGAAGGGACATCAAGCTAAGTGGCGAGAGACTTGAGCAGATGAGAAACTTTACAAACAAGCTTTACAATGCTTCAAACTACCTACTTTTAAATGAAGATAGCTTTAAAGATTTAAGTGAGATTGAGATAAAAAGTGAACTTGGTCGCTATATGAAATCAAGACTTCAAGTTGCAACGGCTGAAGTTAGAGAGCAGATAGATAGCTATAGATTCAATGATGCAGCTACTACGCTTTATAGATTTCTTTGGGGAGAGTTTTGTGATTGGGGGATAGAGCTAAGTAAAGCTCAAAAAGAGAGTGTAGCAGAGCTTGGAGCTATATTTAAAGAGGCTATGAAGCTGCTTCATCCATTTATGCCTTTTATTTCTGAGTATCTTTACCAAAAACTAAGCGGGAGTGATTTGGATAGTAGTGAGTCTATTATGGTTAAAACTTATCCGAGTAAAACTAGCAAAGATGAAGAGATAGAGAGGATTTTTGAACTTCTAATCGAGGCGATTGTTAGCATAAGAAGAGCAAAAGCCACCATAGATATGCCTGGCAAGATTGAGAGTGTTAGCATAAAACTAAACAAAGATATAGACTTAACAAAAGGACTTCCGTTTATAAAACTACTTGCCAAAGCAAATGAGGTAAATTTTGTAAGCTCAAAAGTTGAAAACGCCATAAGAGATGTGAGCGATAATTTGGAAGTATTTATTCCACTTAGTGGCATAGATTTAAGTCCGATAATAGCAAGACTAAATAATCAAAAAGCAAAACTAGAAAAAGAGATTGTAAAACTAAACGGTATGCTAAACAACGAGAGATTTGTAGCAAATGCCCCTAAAGAGGTGGTAGAGACAAACAAAAAGGCACTAAATGATGCAAAAGAGAAGCTACAAAAGATAGATGAAGAGCTAGAGGCACTCTCGTAGTGGAGCTTCTTCATCAAATAATCAACTTTTTAGTTGAGACAATTGGTCATTTGGGATACTTTGGCATATTTGCTCTTATGTTTTTGGAAAGCTCATTCTTTCCATTTCCTAGCGAGGTTGTAATGATTCCTGCTGGCTACCTAGCTTTTAAAGGAGAGATGAACATTTATGTAATAATTCTAGTTGGAACACTTGGCTCACTCTTTGGTGGGCTATTTAACTACTATCTCTCAAAAACTCTTGGAAGAAAGCTTCTTTTGAAGTATGGTTACTATGTCTGGTTTGATGAAGAAAAATTAAATAAAATGGAAAAATTTTTCCAAACTCACGGAGAGATTTCAACCTTCAATGGAAGACTAATTCCCGTAGTGAGGCAGTATATATCTCTACCTGCTGGACTCTCCAATATGAATTTGGCAAAGTTTAGCATCTACACATCTCTTGGGGCTGGCATATGGGTAACAATTTTAGCACTTTTAGGCTACTTTTTAGGAAGCAACCAAGAGCTAATCAAAGAGTACTTGCACATAATCACTTATGCAACTTTAGCTACTATAGTGGTTATAACTATGCTGTATATAAAACTAAAAAAAAACTCATAGGTTACACCTTATTTTATGCTCCATATCGACTCTCTTAAAGCCTTCAATCTCAACTTTTGAAGCTACAAGAGAGTCTCTTGTGGAGCTGTTTTTTGAATCGTATATTAAAAATCCATTTCTATATAAATTGTATCTTGTGGCAAATGAAGTTGAATAGGATGTTAAGATTGCATCCTCTTTAGTAGCTTTTGCTATGAGCTTAAACCAATCATAACTCCAAAGAGTTGGATTTTTTACCGGAGAGAAGGCATCTTGATAGACTATATCGAAAAAATTCTCAAACTTACCTATATAATCTATTGCATCTCCTAAATAAAGCTCTAAGTGTAAAGCATTATCTTCATAAATGCCCTCTTCAACTAAAGATTTCAAAATAGCCCTATCGAACTCTTTTGGATAATCAAATAAAGTGAGTGAGTTTACGAGCTTTTCGTCCAACTCTGGAGAATATATATGAAGCTTTATGTTTGGAGCATACTTTTTAAAGTACCAGATTGTAGCTAAAGTGTTATAGCCCAAACCAAAGCAGATATCGAGGATATAAAGCTCTTTTTTTGCAGATTTTAGTTTAAAAGATGGAGTTATGTGCTTTATTAGTGTTTCATTTAAAGCTCCATCTTTTGTGGAGTGGTAATGCTCACCATATGCTTCATTAAAAGCTGTCAGACTACCATCACCACTAGGAGTAATTATCATTTTTTAGGTCTAAAAACCTTTATAACATCTTCATTGCACTCTATATATGGACCCTCTATTAAATCTATACAATATGGAACTGCAGGAAATACTGCATCTAGACACTCTCTAATGGATTTTGGCTTTCCTGGTAGATTTATAATCAAACTCTTGCCCCTTATGCCTGCAGTTTGCCTTGAGAGGATTGCAGTTGGAACATACTTTAGGCTTGTTAGTCGCATAAGCTCTCCAAATCCTGGCATCATCTTTTGACAAACTGCCTCAGTTGCTTCTGGAGTTATGTCTCTTGGTGCTGGTCCTGTTCCACCTGTTGTAACAATCAAGGAGCAATCTTCAGTATCTGCCATATCTTTTAGTGCCTCTTTTATAAGCTCTAACTCATCTGGCACTATCTCATAAACTGGCTCCCAATCACTCTTTATGTACTCTCTTAGTGTGTCTATGATAGCTTTTCCAGATATATCTTCATATACCCCTGCACTTGCCCTATCTGAAATTGTTAAGATTCCTATCTTTATCATTTTAATCTCCTTGAAATCTATTTAACCAAATTATATCTAACTTTTAATAATAGACTTCTTCATAACCACTTATAATCTCAATGGATTATGTATAATAGTAACACTTTAAATTTAGCTTCATTACTTTTTTCTATACTTATGCTTAAATTAATATTTAATATATTAGATTAAGCATTAAGAGATTCACACAAGGATTGCTTATGGCTAATATATTTATATTTTTAAGTATAGTACTACCTATAGTTTTTGGTTTTATTATATGGTTTAGGCAGTGTGATAAAGTAAGTGGACTTTTAACCTACTCTTTACTGCCTATTTTAACTTTTATGGGTTTTTATGTTTATAGTGTTGATGCGTCTATCTACATACACACTATTGGTTTATTAGATTTTTTTATTGTAACTTTTGATTTTTTCTTATTAATCTATTTTGCATGGATTGGTATGCAAAGGAAAAGTAATTTAGTTATCTTTTTAGCCATAGTTCAATTTATACTTTTAATTATGGTTATTAGCATTGCTCCAGAAGTGAATACTGCTAATATATATGTGGATAAATTAAGTGCTATGATATATCTACTTGTAGCACTAGTGGGAGTACCTATTGCTATATACTCACTAAAATATATGGACTATAATGAAAAAAGAAAGCATACCTTCATCGCAATTGTAGTAGGATTTTTAGGTGTAATGAACTTTATAGTCTCAGTAAACAATATAGAGTGGTTCTTTACACTTTTTGAACTTACTACTTTAGCATCAGTTGTGATGATAGGATATAGAGGAGATAAAGAGTCTATCAATAATTCAACTTTAGCTCTTTGGATGAACCAAATAGGTGGAGTTGCTATACTCTTTTCTCTTTTAATTATGATAAAAGATTTTGGAGTTTATCACTTTACAGATTTATGGCAATTAGATAAAACCACTATAACAATGGCTGCTTTTGGATTTTTATCAATTGCAGCTTTAGTAAAAGGAGCTCAACTTCCTTTTCATAAATGGCTTTTGGGTGCTATGGTTGCACCAACTCCAGTAAGTGCCATACTGCACTCTGCAACAATGGTTAAAATTGCTCCTTTTTTGCTCTTGAGGCTATCTCCTGTAATTCAAGATACCTTACTATCTAAACTTTTAGTTTTAACTACAGGATTTGTATTTGTTGCTGCAGCAGTTTTTGCACTAACTCAAAATAATTTCAAAAAAATCTTAGCTTACTCAACAATCTCACTTTTAGGGTTAATGATGCTAGCAGCCTCCATTGGAAGCTCTATGGCTGTTACAATCTCTATAATTCTTATAATTTTTCATGGTATTGCTAAAGGATTTTTGTTTGTCGAAGCTGGAATTCTTGAAAAACTTTTTAAAGTCAAATACATTGAAGATATGAATAGACTTTTAGAAAAAGCTCCTTTGACTCTACTATTTATAATCTTTGGATTTTTAAATATGACATTTGTTCCATTTGGTTCATTTATTGGTAAGTGGCTTATGATTGAAGAGGCTAGCAACTTTCTATCAAAAGGAAGCTCTGTGCTTCTTATTGCATTGGTAGCTATTGGTGGTGTATTTTTATCTGTACTATATATGAAAGTTATTGGAGTAGCCATAAAACATCATAGATTTTCTAAAATAAAGGTTTATCCTCAACCAAAAAACTTTCTATTTGTTTCTGTTTGGTATTATGCAATTTTGAGTATTTTGACCATATTTATTGCGCCATTTATTGCCAATTTCGTTTCTCCGATTGCAATTTTCATTACTGGTAAGGCAAACGGTCTTTATGCAGATGGTTTATCTTTGGTTTTAGGAAACTCTACGCTAGAATTTTGGCAAATAATTGGTGCAATGATTTTACTAATAGCCATACATGTAGCTCCATTTATATTTAAATTTAAAAATGTTGAACAGGTTCATCCATACAACTGTGGAGAAATAACCAAAAGAGATGCACAAAGCTATGATTTTAACTTTATAAATAACTATGAGAGCAAAATAAACATGATAGCAATAACACTGTTTATTTCCGTATTGATTTTTGGAGGTAACTTATTATGATTGGCTTATTGATGACAATTTTTTCACCTATTATAGGTGGATTGATTAGTGGAGTCGAAAGGGTCGTAAAAGCAAGAATGCAAAGTAGAGTTGGTCCTCCAATTCTTCAGCCATTCTATGACTTTTTCAAACTAATGGATAAACGACCTATAATGATTCACTCATTTCACGCAAGTATGGGAGTAATGTACTTCATATCTGCTTGGTTTGCTTTTGCTGTTTTAATGTTGGGAAATGATTTGCTTATTGCTGTCTTTTTTCATGTTATATCAATTTTAGCATTGAGTATGGGTGCTTTTTCTGTTAGAAGTTCCTACAGTATAATTGGAGCTATGAGAGAGCTTATTCACTTAGCTTCATATGAACCCGTTGTTATACTCTGTGTAGTTGGTTTGTACCTTTCTACTGGTTCATTTGATATTTCAGTAATTCTTAGTAGTTCAAATGCTCCAATTTTTACACTGCCTTTGTTATTTTTTGCTTTTGTTGGGGCTATACCTATGATGTTGCATAAATCTCCTTTTGATGTAGCTGAAGCTCACCAAGAGATTATAGGCGGACCTGATATAGAGTATAGTGGGCCATTTTATGAAGCTGTTTATACCGGAAGATGGATTGAAAATGTTTTTGTATACTTTTTAGTCTTTCTATTTGGTGGTGGAAACTTTATATTGGGTGCTTTTTTGGTAGTTGCTACATTTTTATTGGTAACACTCATAGACAACTCAACAGCAAGATTAGATTATCAAAGAATGTTAAAATTTGCATGGGTAATTTTGATTCCAATGGCAGTATTTAATATATTCTTTTTAGCTTTAGGGGGTAATTAATGAGTAAATTTAGAAAAAAATCACCTTGGATTTTACACTATAACACGGGTGGTTGCAATGGATGTGATATAGAAATTTTAGCTGCCCTTGGACCAAAATTTGATATTGAAAGATTTGGTATGCTTAATAGAGGAAATCCTAAGCAATCTGACATTTTATTGGTTACTGGTCCTGTTACATTGAAATGTCGTGATGTTTTAAGAAGACTATATCTTGAAATGCCTGAGCCAAAAGTAGTTGTGGCAATGGGCGCTTGCACATTTGGTGGAGGTGTTTTTAGAGACTTTTATCATGTAGAAAATGGTGTAAATAATATCTTGCCAGTTGATGTGTGGATTCCTGGATGTACACCTAGAGTTGAAGCTTTGATTGATGGAATGATAAAAGCACTGGATGTTTGGGAAAAGAAAAGTAAAGATAAAGAGTATCTAAATAACCATAGTGAAGAGCTACTAAAAGAGATAGGGGCAATTAATGATTAATCCTGATTTAATTATGAAAGAAGAGAGTATAGATAGCGTTAAAGATAGTATTAGAAAGTGGTATAACCAAGACAAACATCACTATGTTACTGTAAATGCTATAGACAATGGAGAAACCTTAACACTAGATTGGATCTTTAGTGAGTATGAAACAAAAAATAAGATATATGTTTTTAGGGTAGAAAATGTTGGCTACAACACCCAAATACCAACTATGACTGATTTTTTAAGTTGTGCATGGGTTAGTGAATGGGATTTGGCTGATATGTTTGATCTGAATATAGAAAATGCTCATAGAGGTATGTTTTTACAGCCAGATGCACCAAAAGCACCTCTAAGAAAGGAGAGTTATAGTGGCAAATAAAATTACAGTTACTTTTGGTTCACAGCATATTGCAATACCAGAGCCAGTAAGTTTTGTTTTTGAAACAGAAAATGAAATAATAACAAAAGTTGATGTAGATGTTGGATATGTACATAGAGGAATTGAACAAGCCGCTGTAACTAAGTTTAAGTATACTAATGTGCATTATCTCTTAGCAAGAGTTTGTGGTTTTTGCTCAATCACCCATGCTGGAGCATATGTACATGCTGTTGAAAAGCTAATAGGGGTTGAAACTACTAAAAAGATAGATTACTTAAGAACTCTTGTTGTTGAACTAGATAGAATTCACTCTCATCTTTTAGCAAATGGACATGTTGCAGAGGTGTGTGGATATGAAAATCTTTTTATGCAAACGGTAAAATACAGAGAATCTTGTATGAAACTTTTAGAAGATATTACGGGCAATAGAGTGCAATATGACTACTATACCATTGGTGGTGTTAGTAGAGATCTAACTACTGAGATAGAAAAAAGTATCAAAAACACTCTAAATGAACTTAGAAAAAATACCATAAAGTTGATGGAGTTTTTTGAAACAGACTATACTTTGGGTTTAAAAACAAGAAACATAGGTAAAATAACCACCGATTTTGCAAAAAAGATGAATTGTGTAGGACCTATAGCTAGAGCAAGTGGACTTAAGACAGATGCTAGAGCTGAGTTTGATTTTCTTCCATATGAAGAGCTTGGATATAAAACTCAATTGAGAAGTGAAGGTGATGTTTGGGCAAGAAATATGGTAAGGTTCGATGAAGTGTTGAACTCTATTGAAATATGCTTAAATGTAGTCGATGGACTAGATGAAGGTGATGTAAAGGTAAAAGTCAGAGGTAAACCTAAAGGGGAGACATTCATTAGAGTTGAAGCTCCAAGAGGTGAGTGCTTTTACTACTTAAAAGGAAATGGAACAAATATTATGGAAAGAGTTAGAATTAGAGTTCCTACATATGCAAATGTTCCGGTTTTAAGAGAGCTATTTGTCGGTTCAAAATACTCCGATGCCCAAGCAATAGTTTTAAGCTTTGATCCTTGTTTATCATGTACAGCGCGCTAAAGGAGTAAAAATGTTAAAAATGTTTAGTGAATCATTTAAAAACTTGTTTTCAAAACCTGAGACTGTTTTATATCCTTTTGAGCCCTCCCCTGAGCCTAAAAACTACAGAGGTGTAATCTTTTATAATGAAGAGTTGTGTATATTTTGTGACAAATGCGAAGATATATGTCCTCCTGGCTCAATTCTATTTGAGGTTGTTGATGTAGAATCGAATAAAAAAGAGTATAACTATAATCCTTATTTATGTATATACTGTGGAGCTTGTGTGGAGGCTTGTCCAAAAGCAGATGAAGGTTGTTTAACTCAAGAAAAAGATAGAATGCCTGCACTTGCAGGAAGTGGTGAGCAAGTATATAAAAATGAAAAACTTGGCTATTTTATAAATAGAACTAAAAGTGCTAAAAATTTAGATTTTCAGTGGAGAGAAATTGAAAACAAAACTAAAGAGAGTAGAGAAAAGCTCGCTCAGCATAAAGCCTTAAAAAGAAAGCAGAAGCAAGAAGCATTAAAAGCCAAAAAAGCTAGTAGCGAATAAAAATACTTTACATGTAGAGACTTCTCTACATGTAATAGCTCTACTTTCCGTATTTGTCTTTTGCCTCTTGGAGAGCTTCTATGAGCTGATCCAAGTTTTCGTAGGGTATGTGTGCTTTCCAATCAGGGGCTTTATCATCTCCTTTTAGAGATATTCCTATACTAACTACAGGAAATGAACCTGTACCATAAGGCTCCTCAAGATGAGAAACTGATATAATCCCTTTTTTGGTATCTGCTAACGGAAATGTTTTTAAAACTGTATTTTTTCCACCCATAATATATTCTCCTTAAATTATTTTAAATTACGACCTCTTTTTCCAAAGTATTTTATCATTTTAATCTGAATTTTAAGCCAATCTTTTTGAAGCATTAGAGGAAACCCTCCATAGGTTTTACCACCCTCTATAGATTTACTCACTCCACCTCTAGCAGCGATGGTAGTAAAGTCACCAATTTTTAAATGTCCCGATGTTGCACTTTGTCCACCCATTATAACATTTTTTCCTAAAGTGGTTGAACCAGATATGCCAGCTTGAGCGACAACTATACAAGACTCTCCAAGTTCACAATTGTGTCCAATTTGAACTAAGTTATCTATTTTTGTATTTTTTTTAATTATAGTTGAACCGAATACAGCTCTATCTATTGTACTATTTGCTCCAATCTCAACATCTTCTTCTAAAACTACATTACCGTTATGATATATCTTTACATGTTCTCCAAGCTTTGTATGTGCATATCCAAAACCATCACTTCCTATTATCGCTCCTGCTTGAATTATACAATTATCTCCAATTATACAATCATCATAAATTACAACATTTGGAAAAATTCTAACATTTTTACCAATTTTTACATTAGAACCCAATACAACACCAGCCATTATGTGTGAGCCAGATTCTATAGATGTTTTATCTCCAACTATTACACTTCTATCTACTACTGCATCTTTATGAATTGTATGGCATGAACTATTTTTAAATGGAGTCTTTTGAAAAAATTTACTAAGTTTTGCCATATCTAAATATGGATCATCACTAATCATAGGTATAACATCTTTTGGGAGAAGTTTTACAAATTTTTCTTTTAGTAAAACCCCTCCCGCATTAGTATTTTTTAGATCATTAATCAATTTTTCATTATTAAAAAAAGCCAAATTATTCTTTTTTGCATTTTTTAAAGTCTCAAAAGAGCTTACTTCAAAATCTTTGCCACTAAAAGTAACTCCTATCTCCTTTAAAAGTTCGCTAGCTAATCTCATTATACATCTAAAGCTACAGAGCCGCCTCTTACGATCTCTGTAGGATTGTATTTTTTAACAGCTTTTAAAAAATTTCCAACTTTTTTAGAGTCATCAGCTATCATTATAACTATATAGTTTTCACCACTAGCTGCCACCGTTCCATTATACGCTTTTAGCATCATATCCAATCCACTAAAATCTTCATTTAAAGGAATTTTTACAAGAGCCAACTCTTTTTCAACAAAAGTATCACTCTCTATTACTTTATAGGTTGGAATAAGCTTATGAAGCTGTTTTATAATTTGCTCTAAAACTCTTTGATTTCCACTTGTTACAATGGTTAATCTTGAAAATTCTGTATTTGGTATGGGAGCAACAGTTAAGGAGTCTATATTATAACCTCTTCCAGCAAAAAGTCCTGAAATTCTTGAAAGTACACCATCTTCATTCATTACTATTACAGAAAGTACTCTTCTTTGATTATCCATAATTTTACTCCTTATACTCTAACATCATATTATACAGTGTACCACCAGCAGGAACCATAGGTAAAACATTTTCCATTCTATCAACATGTACATCAATCATTACAACTTTATTGCACTCAATTGCATCTTTTAACGCTTTATCAAACTCCTCTTTAGTTTTAACCCTGAACCCTACTCCACCAAAACTCTCTACCAATTTAACAAAATCTGGCTGAACTTCTATATCTGTTGAAGAGTATCTCTTTTCATAGAAAAATGTTTGCCACTGCCTTACCATTCCTAAAAATTTATTGTTAAGTATTATGTTAATAACAGGTATGTTGTATTCAACCGCTGTCATAAGCTCTTGTATATTCATTAAAATTGAGCCATCTCCAGTAAAGTTTATAGAAATTTTATCTGGATTTGCTCTTTTTACACCAAGTGCAGCAGGTAAACCAAATCCCATGGTTCCAAGACCTCCACTTGTTATAAACTGTCTAGGAAAAGTAAAAGGAAAAAACTGTGCAGTCCACATTTGGTGTTGTCCTACATCTGTAGATATAAATGCATCCTTACCCACTAACTCCCCTACTCTTTCAATTACCCACTGTGGTTTTATGTTCTCACTAGAGTCCTCATATTTCAACGGATGAATTTCATTGTATCTATTTAATAAGTCTCTCCAACTTTTATATTTGGAAGGGTCAACTCTCTCCTTTGCCAAAGGATTCATCGCTTCTACAACATTTTTCAAATCTCCAACTATTGGAAAATCTACATTTACAAGTTTTCCTATACTACTTGGATCTATATCTATATGTATAATCTTTGCATGTTTAGCGAATTCACTAAGTTTTCCTGTAACTCTATCATCAAATCTAGGACCAAATGCAATCATAAGATCTGCTTCACTCATAGCCATATTTGCACTATAACAACCATGCATTCCTAACATTCCAAGAAGTAGTGGGTTATCATGCCCCATGACACCTCTTGCCATAAGAGTCTCAACTGCAGGGATGCCTGTAATCTTAGCAAACTCTCTTATGTATTCACTTGCATTTGAATTTATGGCTCCACCACCAATATAAAGAACAGGTCTTTTTGCGTTTACTATCGCATCAATAGCCTTTTTGATTTGACGAACATTTCCCTTATAGGTCGGTTTATAAGTTTTCATTTTTATAGTTTCAGGATACTCGAACTTTGCAATTTGAGCTGTTACATCTTTTGGTATATCAACATGTACGGGTCCTGGTCTACCGCTCCTTGCAATATAAAAGGCCTCTTTTAAAATTCTAGGTAAGTCTTCTGCTTTTTTAACTAAATAGTTATGCTTAACACAAGGTCTACTAATCCCGACAGCATCAATCTCTTGAAATGCGTCAGTACCTATCATAGTTATGGGTACTTGTCCACTTATTACTACCATTGGAACCGAGTCCATATATGCTGTAGCTAATCCTGTAACGGCATTTGTAAATCCTGGTCCACTAGTGACAAACGCTACCCCAACATTTCCACTACTTCTTGCATAAGCATCAGCTGCATGAATTGCTGCTTGTTCATGTCTTGTTAATATATGTTCAAAAAAGTCTTGCTTATAAACTTCATCATAAACATTCATTATAGCACCACCAGGATAGCCAAAGACAACTTTAACACTCTCCCTTTTTAATGCCTCAACCACCATTTGGGAACCGCTTAATTCCATGACTTCTCCTTTAGCACATGACACCCTTGAAAAATCAACAACCAACGCCACACTTCTTAAACCCAAATTATGCAATAGGATTTGCTAAGCTAGGCTATAAGCACTACTTTAGCAAATCCTATTGCATAATTTGGGTTAAATGTAAAAAGTGCGTAACATTACTCAATAACAAAAAGGTATCAATCATATTTTAAAAAGTCGTTAATTATACCCAATTAACCTTACAAAAAACACAAAAACTCATACTAATATGACAACCTAAAAGCTAACACTTTCAAATTTATACCTTTTAGGTTGAATTATAGATACATCATACTCCACTTGGTTATTAAAAAGATTTTTTCCAAATAGACTTAATGAGTTTGAATCTATATAGTTAGTATAAAAATAATCCATACCAACAGCAGTAGAGTAATTTACCCAATCATATGTAATGTCATGTCCCAATAGTGAATTATACTCTTGTAAACTAACCTCACTTCTTCCTATAGAGTTAGCCAAATATAGATCCTTTCTATCAGGAAATTGTGTCAAGCTAAGAAGCATTGGGTTATAGTTTATCTGGGTGGAAAGCAATGCATATGGTCTTATGCTATAGTACCTTAGCTGAGATGCAATAAGACTACTTTTAACCAATGGAGTATTTAAAAAAATTGAGCTATTTTGTAGCTTTTTATTTCTTCTAAAAACTCTTTTAAAATTTATTTTCGAACTTTTAAAGATTTTTTTATAAACAATCTTAGGAGTCTTTTCTTCAACTATTTTATTTAAATAGTTGGATAATTCACTACCATCTCCAAAATAAGCTACTCTATTATTTGCATACTTTAAAAGCTCATCTATTTGCTTTTTATAATCTATACCACCAAAAAAAATATTTTTTGAATCACTATTTATAACTCTTCCCTTGTGAATTGTGGGAATATATACTAAAAGTCCATCAGCATTTTCAATAACAAATTTTACACCTCTATTTGTCACAGGAGCAATAACATAAATAAAACCATCTCTTTTGATTTCATCCATTTGAGTTTTAATTGAATCGCTATCCTCGTGTATTGTATTATAAACTTTTAACTCAAAACTATTTTGCTTATTCATTAAGTAGGCCAAAGTCGTATTTACAGTTGTGATTGCATATTTTCTTATACTCTTTTGAGGAATTAAAAGAGCTACTCTCACTAAAGTATCGCTTCTTAAACCCAATCTAAAAACTCCTCTTAGATAGGTATACTCATTTCCAAAAACTTCATTATAATTTTCATTGTAAAATGCTAAAAAAGAAAAAATTTTTCCTTCATCCAAAAATTGCTTCAAACAGTTTATATCACATTCAATCTCTTCTAGATTAATTATGACATTATTAGCTGGCACAATTTGTGACATTTTATCGCTTTTAGCAAAAATAAAACCAATACTAATCAATAAAACAAACAAAAATCTCATAAAAAACTCCATTATTTTAAAGTGCTAGCAATCTCTTTACAGTTAACATATCTTGAAAAACCTCTTTCTTGGAAGATGGATTTCTAAGTAAGAAACTTGGGTGAAAAGTAGGCACTAAATCAATACCTCCAAATTTTAAAACTTCACCTCTAACTCTAGATATTTTAGTTTCATAATCACCAGTTAAATGGTGGAATGCTGTTGAACCAAGTGCTACCAATACTTTTGGATTTACTATCCTTATCTGTTGTAAAATAAAATCTTTACAAGCACTAACTTCATCCATATTTGGTACTCTATTTAAAGGTGGTCTACACTTTACTATATTTGCTATATATACATCATCTCTTCTTAAATTAAACACATTTTCTATTATTTTACTCAAGAGTTCTCCAGCTCTTCCAACAAAAACATGTCCACTCTCATCCTCATTAGCTCCAGGTCCTTCACCTACAAACATTAAATCTGCATTTATATTTCCATCACCGAAAACCACATTTTTTCTTGTTTTGCTTAAACTACACATATGACAAGCAGTAACAATAGTTTTTAACTCATCCATAGAGCCAGGTAGAGCTAAGTCTCTTTTATGATATATACTTTTGAGATCACTAAAGTACTCAAATCCCATAGATTTATGCTGATACAAAAGTTTCAAAAGTTTTAGTTTTTCTAAATTTGTCATAGGAGGATACTACCCAAAAGGGTGTTAAAAAAAGATAAATCAAAAAGAAACTACCCAGTTTTATGGGCAGTTATTTGTTACTCTACCGTAACTTCTACTGGGTTACTCTCCCAAACTCCATGCTTTGTGCAGTATGATTGAGCAACTAACTTAAGTTTTTTAGTAGTTGGAACTATGTAAAAAGTAACCTCTACTTGACCTTTTGCACCTTGACCACCAAGTGTTCCAGGCACAAAATCAGCTCTTGCTAAAAGTGTTTCTCCATTGTATAGTGCTATATTCGCTATATAGTGATCAAAATCATCTGGATGAGAATACTCATTTCCAACCTTTACAGTAACAGGAAACTTCTCTCCACTCTTTGCAGTTGCATCACAATGTACAAATGGAGAGTGTCTATCAATATAGTCTTTTTTTGCTTCTCTCTCAACAGTATCAATATCTACATAACGATTAATCTTTGGCATTTTGCCCTCCTTGAAATTTTATGTTCCTGATTATACTCCAAAAAGGATTAAATTTGTCTTATTTAAATCATTGTAGTTTTTACCTTATGAAGATTTACTCCTAACTTCTCTTTATCCACACAACCTAATGCCATTAAAACTATATGTGATATTGAGTATATTGGTAAATTTATTTCTCTTCCTACTACTCTCTCTATACTATTTTGTCTACTATCAAACATAAAAAAACTTCTTGTATCATTGGCTATTACAAAGTCAGCTGCATTATCAAAAGCATCCAATAAAATTTTTCCAGCCAATTTTTGAGCTATCTGTTTAGAGGCCATAAAAATCTCATATCCATCGCTCTGATCTGAAGAATCAAAACTAACTACTCTTGCACCTATACTCTCTAAAATTTTTTTAGTTTTTTTATTGCTTAAAGTTTTATTTCCTTCAAAAATTCCAACTTTAAAATCTTTAAAACTATTTTTAACAAGAGTTGAAAGTTTCTCTACACTAATTAAATCATATAACAAATCACAAATATGTAAAACTTTTATATCCAAGCATGGCTCTACACCATCTTTTTTTAATTTTTCAAAAATTTTTAATCTTAATCCATCATCTTCGAGTAGAATCATTTTTGTAAAATTCAAAGATATATAAGAACTATCCTCTACACAGACTATCTCATGCTCTTTTGCTAAAGAGAGATTATAGGCACAATTGTATAAAAAAGCCTCTTCATTTAAACCTTTACCTTCAGTACCTATATCTTTTTTTGCACCATTTAATACCTCAAACTCTATACCTAGTTCTTTTAAAAGCTCTTTTGCTCCAATAACATAAGAGTTTGCAACCTCTTTTTCTATAATATTTTCAAATATTTTGTACATACAACACTCTCCTAAAAACCGCTACTTATTTCTTGCAATTTTGCAACAAATTTATTTGCAGGAATATCTCTTTTAACTATCTCATTTTTCAAAAAATCAACTTTTCTTTCTAAATCAAAATTTATAGGATAGAGTCTATTAGAAATATTTACATGTAACCATACACCAATTTCTTGAGCTATTGTATCTAAAATTTTATTTTTTTTATTTGGATATTTTATAATCATATCATATGCAAATGCAAATAATGCATCTCCGAGATACTCTTCCTCCAAATCAACAATAGGCGAGCTATAATACTCCCTTATATATGAAAGATAATTTTTTTTATCTTTGCTACTGACAAACTCTTCTAATACATTGAACTTATTTTCAAAGTCGTCCCTATTAATTTCCAAATCCTTTGTAGCTCGTCTTGTACTTATGGGTTCAAATATCAATTCTACTCCAAAAGAATCAATTATCTCTTCTAACTTTGTACTTGTAAATACTAAACTATTGTTTATCTTTATTGCTGCAAATTCATCCTTTGGATAACCAAAATTTAACTCTTCTTGAGCAACTAACTCAAGTAGATCTGCAACGCTTTTATCTCTATCTATCTTAATTTTATGAACTTTATAGTACGGAAGATAATCCGTTTCACAATTAAATCTAAAAACTTCCAAAGAAAATTTACACTCCATATGAACCCTTTCAATGTGTACTTTATATTACCGTAACACGGTGCTGATATAAGTCTACCTTTTCTAAACTTAAGGTATAATACAAAATTAAATTAGATTGGGTTAATAATGGACAAAGAGAGTTATTTTGTATCAAATTTTAAAAATAAAAAAATAGGTGATGATGGGGCAATTATTAAAAATCATATCTTTTCTAAAGATCTTTTTTGTGAGGATATTCATTTCAAACTAAATTGGATGAGTATAAGAAGTATTGCAAAAAAGAGTATGTTAGTAAATATATCTGATGCAATTGCTATGAATTCTAAACCAAAATATGCACTAATTGGTATAGTGATTCCTTCACACTTTTCTCTCTCGAACCTTAAAGAGCTATCTGATGGATTTAATGATATAGCAGATAAATTTGGAATTCAAATCATAGGCGGAGACACAACAAGTGGAAAAAAACTTATGATTTCAATCACAATTATATCTGAAAGTAAAAAACCATTAACTAGAAAAAGCCTAAAGTATGGAGACTTGGTTGCTCATACTGGTATCTTAGGATACTCAAAAAAAGGTTTAACATCTCTACTAAGAGGAGGAAAAATTCACTCCAAACATAGATTTATCTCTCCAAAATTAAGAGATAAATTTATATATAAATCTGCCAAATATCTTAGAGCAGGCTTAGATATATCTGATGGACTTTCAAAAGACCTATCAAGACTAACTAGAAATAAATTCGGAGTAAAATTTTATAAAAAATTATCCAAACATATACTATGTAGCGGTGAAGAGTACGAAATGTTAGTAGTTTTTCATCCAAAACACAAAAATAAATTGGTCTCTATAGCTAAAAAATCTAAAACTACATTCAACATATTTGGTAAAATTTGTAGAGGTAAATACATCTCTATATGCAAGGAGCACCATTTTAATTAGCACTCCTCTATCTATTTCATTAACTGACCTTACGCACCATAAGCACACCTCTAAAAACTTATATGGAGATAATATTCTTCCAATTCTTATAGTTCAGAATATATAAGCTTCTTTAGAGGTTCGTATCCAAAAGTTTGTAGAGGTTTTGTATTTACAAAGTATGATGGTGTCTTTGTTACCCCAAGTTTTTTAGCATCATTTAGGTCTTGAGCAATTATTTTATCTAACTTTGGATCTTGCATATCTTGAGCTAACTTATCTACATCTAATCCTAGTCTAGGTAAAAATTGCCAAAGTAACTTTGGATTTGGATTGTGATGGGATGCCCAGTATTTTTGTGTTGCAAACATCATCTCTAATGTTTCCATAAATTTTCCCTGTTTTCTTGCAGCCTCCAAAATTTTCACTACATAGTCTGATCCTTGATGATATGGTGCATACCTATATGTAAGTCTTATTTTACCTTCATTCTTTTTCATTATATCCTTTATAAAAGGATGAAATGCTGCACAAGTCTCACAAGCTGGATCAAAAAATTCAACTATATGAACTTTAGCATCCTTACTACCTACACTGTATGAGTACTCTCTTTCAAAAAGAGTTTTATCCTCTCTAGCCATCTTTTTAATTTCAGAATTTTTATAACTTTTATAAGCATAACTTCCTACGAAAAATATTATAACCAAACTAATAGCTGTAAATGCAACAATTCTTAACTGATTCGACATCAATTTTTCTCCTCTTTATTTTTTATAATATATAATAAAATTGTAATGACACTAAAAGATACAAATGAAAGCATAGGTATGGTTATAAATCCAAAAATATCTATATATTTTGTTGAACAAGCAACTCCTTGCGAACAAGGACTAGCACTCTCTGGAATAATTTTAAAATGTAATAAATTATGATAGACTGCAAAGAAAAAACCCACAACAACTAAAGGAGTTGCATACCTAAATACAGTTTTATCTAAGGGAAATAATCCAACAAATAAAATTAGAACTAAAGGATACATCATTATCCTTTGATACCAGCAAAGAGTACAAGGTGGAAATTCCATAACCTCACTAAAAAATAGACTTCCAAGTGTCGCAATGATCGATATTAGCCAAGCAAAAAATAATAAAACCCAAGAACTTGAAACAATTTTTTCGTCTTTAGACATTATATAACCTTGATAATTAATGAGTGAGATTATACAAATAAAGATTAAATATTTTATAAACCATTTTGCTATTTTTCAACAAATAATCCCCCATAAGATTGACATATAGGCATTAGTTCTAAGGTATTAACATTTACATGTTTAGGTAATTTGCTTAGTGTAAATACTAAATTAGCAATATCTTCAGCCAATAAAGGTTTGTATCCATTGTAAACTTTACTAGCTTTTTCTTCATCACCCTTAAATCTAACATTAGAAAATTCAGTTTTAGCCATACCTGGTTCAATATTTGAGACTCTTACATTTGTTCCTTTTAAATCGGTTCTTAAATTAAGTGAAAATTGTCTTACGAAAGCTTTGGTAGCACCATAAACATTTCCACCCTCATATGGCCAATTTCCTGCTGTTGAACCTATGTTAAATATATAGCCACTCTTTCTTTCTATCATAATTGGTAAAATAGCTTTCGTAACATATAAAAGACCTTTTATATTAGTATCTATCATTACTTCCCAATCATCTAAACTAGCCTCATTGGCACACTCTAAACCTAAAGCCAATCCTGCATTGTTGATCAGTATATCTATATTTCTACATCTATCTGGCAAAGATTGAACTGCCTCAAAAACCTCTTTTTTATTTCTAACATCCAATTTTATTACTTCCAAAGAGTCTTTTAATTCATCTTTTAATTCTCTCAATCTCTCCTCTCTTCTTCCTGTGCCAACCACTAAAAAGCCGTTTTTAGCAAATACTCTAGCAAACTCTCTACCAAAACCTGAAGTAACACCTGTTATAAATACCACTTGTTTCATCAACTGCTCCTATTTTTTTAGTGCCCATATTATATCAAATAAAATATGGTATAATCCCAAAAAAACAAAAAGGAAAAAAATGGCAAATCTTAAAACTTATGATTATACATCCGAAGAGCTAAATAAATTTAAATACGCAATCATAAAAACAAAAAATGGAGAGATGAAAGTAAAACTTTTTACTGATGAAACCCCAAACACTGTAGCAAATTTTGCAACACTTGCAAATGATGGATTTTACGATGGTTTAACTTTTCACAGGGTAATTCCAGGGTTTGTAGCACAAGGTGGATGTCCAAATGGTACAGGAACAGGAGGTCCTGGATGGGCAATAGAGTGTGAAACACATAAAAACACTTCAAAGCATGTAAAGGGTGCCATTTCAATGGCTCATGCTGGAGTTAATACTGGTGGAAGTCAATTTTTTATTTGCTATGACAACCTTCCACACCTAGATGGTGTACATACGGTATTTGGAGCAATAGAACCAAATGACGAAGAGAGTATGAGAGTTCTAGACTCCATCAAACAAGGAGATGAAATAGAGTCTATAAAAATAGTAGAATCTATATAGAACATCTCTAAATACAAAATGTCCTATCATACTTCACTAGATAGGACCCCTACTACCTTGCCAAGTATTTCAATATCTTCTAAATTGACAACTTCATTGGCGTA
>Ga0256840_1001742_pt1 | contig 20012 bp, 24 predicted proteins | sample 355202metaG_FD_185969 | JGI IMG/M metagenome (GOLD analysis project Ga0256840, IMG submission 185969) | Hydrothermal vent microbial communities from Mid Atlantic Ridge, Atlantic Ocean - 355-202 | ecosystem: Environmental > Aquatic > Marine > Hydrothermal vents | place: Atlantic Ocean: Mid...
TACTCATCCCTTTGCTTCATAATCCAAGGGATAGATTTGCTATATTTAGCCGATAATTGCTTTAGAGTTTGGCGATGCAAAAAGTATTCTTCGAAAATAATTTTTTGAAGTTTTTTTGGTCGTCTATTAGAGCTAAAAGAAGTCCTGCAATCTTTACAAAAATATCTGTTTATTCCTCTTCTCGGGCCTCTGTTTTGAGTGGAACTTGATTTGCAATATGGACATAATTTAAAGCTTTTTTACGGTCATTTGTAAAAAATCCTTTGTTTACTCCTACTATAACGAAGTTTAGTGAATGTTTTATGCACCCGTTTTTTTAATTAAGTCTCAAGAAAGGTTGCGTTAGGCTTAATCATTTTGGTGGTTTGTAAGTAAATTTGATATAATCCTAAAAAAATATATATATTGGACACTTATTGAACAGATCTCGATTTGCACTTTTTGTAGCACTGCTTATCCATTTAGTATTGTTTCTTTTGATTTGGATACTTATCTCCATCTCTCCTGACACGCAAAAAGCCAAACAAGTTAAAGAGAAAAAGATTAAAATATCTCTCAAAGAGATGCCGAAAAAACATAAAAAATCAGGTTTAGATAAAAAGAAAAAACCACAACCAAAAATAGCGCCACCAATGCCAAAAGGTTCTCAGCTTAAAAAAATAGTAGAACAAAAAAATGTTCACTATAATCCTAAAAAACCAAAGAAAAAACCTAAGCTCAATAAGCCAAAGCAACAAGTAAAACAAACGCAAAAGAGAAAAGAAAAAACTTCACCATTGCCTCCTAAAAAGCCATATATACCGTATCTTGTACAAGATCAAAATAAGACAAAAAAAGAACCAAAAAAAGAGAAAAAAACTGCAATGTCATGGCTTTATGAAGATATGTCCACACAAGAAGAAGCAAAAACTCAAAAATCTTCTAGCAATAAAAGTAATATTTCTCAAGATATTAAAGAACTTTATGGTGACACATTTGGGAAACTTACACCTGGACAACAAAAGTATATCTTAGACAATCAAGAAATCATGCGACGAATCACACAAGAAGTACTCAACCGTGTCGCTCGTGTCAATATACCTAGAAATTTGAATGTAAATGCAAGTAATGTCATAGAGTTTAAACTCCATCCAAATGGAGATATGACTGACTTTAAATTCATTCATAAAAGTGACTTTTATATCTTAGATGACACAACAAAAGAGACAATAGAATATGCTTATAGTAGATACCCACGACCAAAGGAAACAACACTTATACGTTATAATGTTTTATACAATTTAGCGAGATACTAACTGTGATATTTGAACTTATCTTCATTTCTTCTTTCTACTTTTTTATTAAGTTTTAACACAAAAAACAACTGTATAATTCAAAATATTTCTACACCAAGGAAGCTTTATGCAAGAGGTTAAACAAACTTCTCGGACTATAAACAAACTCAATGATTTAGCAAAATTTGCAGACTATTCTTTTATGGATAAACTTAACTGTGACCCTGATGCTAAGGCTGATGGTGTAGATCACCAGCCTCGAGAGGTATTTAGTGGGCATTATGTTCCAGTAAACCCTACGCCCATAGAAAATCCTGTTTACATCGCGCATAGTAAGACCTTCTTTAAAGAGCTTGGATTTAATGATAGTTTAGCAAGATCAGAAGATTTTATACGAATGTTTTCTGGTGACACTTCACAACTCAGTGAACCCTTACGTCGTACTGGTTGGGCAACGGGGTATGCACTTTCTATTTATGGCACCGAGTACTATGAACAGTGTCCTTTTAGAACAGGAAATGCATATGGTGACGGACGAGCAATATCTGTCCTAGAAGCCCTCATAAATGGTAAACGCTGGGAAATGCAACTCAAAGGCGGAGGAAGAACACCTTACTGTCGTGGAGCTGATGGTCGTGCGGTATTACGTTCAAGTATTAGAGAATTTTTAGCACAAGAACATATGTATGCCCTTGGTGTTCCAACATCACGTTCTTTAAGTTTATACACTTCAAACACAGAGACAGTCAAACGACCATGGTTTATGAATGGCTCATACTCTAGAGATCCTGAAGTTATGATAGAGGAAAATGTCGCTATTACTACGCGTGTTGCACCCTCTTTCTTGCGGGTAGGTCAGCTTGAACTTTTCTCCCGACGTGCACGCAAAAATGAACATCCAAAAGCAATGCAAGAGCTTGAAATGATTGTCCTACATTTGATTGACCGCCAATACAGTGAAGTTATAAACAAAGATTTACCTTTAGAGAAAAAAATAATCTTACTTGCTCGTGAATTTTCTTCCCGCCTTACTTCACTTGTAGCAAACTGGATTCGTGTGGGATACTGTCAAGGGAATTTTAACGGTGACAACTGTGCAGCAGGTGGTTTTACTCTTGATTATGGTCCTTTTGGTTTTATAGATATGTTCGATCCAAAATATCAACCATGGACAGGTGGCGGGGTTCACTTTTCATTTCTCAATCAACCACAAGCAGCTGAACGCAATTTTGGTATGTTTTGTAAATCACTACAGCCTTTACTGCGTTTACATAAGCAAGAAATGCAACAATTAGATACACTAATGAATGATTTTTCAAAAGTTATGCAAGATAAAATGATGCAGATGTGGGCTTCTAAGCTAGGTTTACAAACTTTTAATGCAAGTTTGTTTGATGAACTTATAAAATTAATGATAGAAACTTCCCTAGATTACACGATCTTTTTTCGTGAACTCTCTGGCGTACCTGATGATATCTCTAAACTTGCAAAAAGCTTTTATGGTGACTCTGTATATAATAAAGAGATGATGAAAAGCTGGTCTGATTGGCTAGAAAAATGGAAATCATGTGTCAATGTCACTACCCAAGAAGCTCGAGAAAAACTCTCTCAAGAGATGAAACAAGTCAATCCAAAATACACACTACGAGAATGGTTTCTTGTTCCTGCCTATAAAAAAGCAGAGCAAGGGGATTATACACTTATAAGAGAACTACAAGAAGTGATGACAAATCCATATGCTGAACAATCATCTGAGATAGAAGAAAAACACTACAGAGAAAAGCCTTCTGAATTGTTTGATATAGCAGGTATTTCCCATGTAAGCTGTTCGTCCTAATAAAGGATGACAACCCAGAAAATATCTACTCTACTAACCTTTATGAGTAGCTTTATAAATAGTTTTTTGGCATTCAATTTTCTTTTTTAACTTTTTAGCCTCTTTTGATGTTATAGCGCGCTTTTCTAATGCTTCTTTGATAACAGATTCTGTTAAATATACATGTTTCATAATATAATCCTTTTTTATAATTTAGATAAAAAAATTATACTGCAAAAAATCCAAAAATCAAAATTTTTTTATTTATGCTTGAGGGAAAAATGTTATAATAAATTCAGTTTAGGCAAAAAAGAACCAGAAAAAAAGGATACAACTTATGTCATCAAGAATTGCCATTATCGGTGCTGGTCCTGCTGGACTAATGGCGGCACAAGTCTTATCTAATGCAGGTTATGCACCCACGGTATTTGATGCAAAGCCTTCTGTAGCACGTAAATTTCTACGGGCTGGACGAGGAGGATTAAATCTTACACATAATGAAGACTTTGCCCTCTTTTTAAGTCGATATTTTGAAGCCAAATCTTTTTTAGAACCTGCTTTAGATGCCTTTAGTCCTGATGATATGCGCTTGTGGGCTCAAAATCTTGGTTTTGAAACTTTCGTTGGATCTTCTGGAAAAGTTTACCCCTTAGATAAAAAAGCAGCACCCTTACTCCGTGCTTGGTTACATCAACTCAGAGCAAATAACACTCAGTTTAAAATGAAACATCGTTTAGTCAACTGGTTAAAAGACATTTGGCAATTTCAAACACCCGATGGTCTTAAAGAGTATTCTTTTGATACTGTAATCCTTGCTTTAGGTGGCGCTTCTTGGCCACAACTAGGTTCAACGGGCACTTGGACTAAGATACTACAAAACAAAGGTTTAAAAATAACCCCACTTAAACCTACAAATATGGGCTTTAATGTAAACTATTCAGAACTATTTAGAAAAAAATTCTCAGGCAGCCCTTTAAAAAACATAGAACTCAGCTTCAAAGATATACATGGTAATTTTCATTCTAAAATTGGTGAATTGTTAATAAGTGACTATGGAGTTGAGGGTAACCTGATCTATACCTATTCTAAATTTCTCAGAGAAAAAATAGAGCAAGAATCTCCTTTAAATATTACTTTGGACCTTTTTCCTCATCGCAGTCTAAATCAGTTAAAAAAACAGTTAAGTTCAAAACGAGGTAAACAGAGTTTAAGTGCTTTTTGGAAACGCTTTGGCTTGTCAGGTGTTAAAGCTTCTTTGTTAAGAGAAGTATTATCTAAAGAGTTGCTTAGTGACCCTGAATTAGTGGCAAATACACTTAAAAAATTTCCCTTAACTTTGGAATCTTATCGACCTATTGAAGAGGCAATTAGCACGGCTGGTGGATTGGCATTTGAAAATTTAGATAAAGATCTCATGCTAAAGGATTTTTCTGGCGTTTATTGTATTGGTGAAATGCTAGATTGGGAAGCTCCAACTGGTGGTTATCTACTCACTGGAGTTATGGCACAGGGTAAACAAGCTGCAGAGGGTTTTTTAAACGCACAGAGCTAAAAAAATATACAAAGCTACTTATTATATAAACAGTATATACTTTCAGCATATTTTAATTGCCATCCTAAAGGTCAACTATGAAAAACTTTACAATAGTCTGCTCAGAGTGTCACAGTGTCAACAATATAAAAAGTGAAACAGAAGCTTTTACCTGCTCTAAATGTCAAGCAGATTTGGACCACCCTTTTGCAGTTGAGGTCAACGATGAAAATTGCACTATTCACATAGCTGAAAATGACATAGCAGTGCTTGTTGATTTTTATTCAACTACTTGTGGCCCTTATATGGCGATGTATGATGATTATGAAGATGCAGCGTTAGGCTTTGGTTCAACTGTGAGATTTCTCAAAATAAATACTGACAAATATCAAGAAGTTGCTAGAAAGTATGGAGTAAGCGCACTTCCTACTATCATTGCCTTTAAAAGTTCTAAGGAAGTGAACCGTATCAGCAAACAACTCTCCCAAGTAGAGCTCAATATACTAGCGCAAAGCCTTATTGCTTAATTATTTACTGAAGGAAGATACTTATGAATCATGAAGAAAAACTTTTATACATTGAAAATGCTAGCAATCAAAAACTATTTTACCATTTTACTCCTGCATCCATAGTTTCAAATTTTGTACCTTTGATTGTTATTTTACACAATGATGATATATCTGAAATAGTAAACTTCGAATATAAAATGTGGAATATACTTACACCACTCAGAAATCTTGATGACAAAGAAAACAGCTTCTTTGAAGAAGATCTTTTACAAAAACTTATCACAGATATAGCCCAAGAGTATGAATGTGAAGATCACATATATCTTTATGGAAGCTCCATAGGTGGATATGAGGCTATTTTACAAGGTATAAAATGTCAGGCAAATGCTGTTACTATTGATTTTTGCCCAGAGTCAGGAGATGAGCACTATCAATTAAAAAAAGTTTTGGATATGTTTGAACGTATGGTTCCTTAAAAGGATTCCAAAAATTTAAAATATAAAGAGAGTGACCAATAAGATGGATTCACTCTCTTAATATTATATAGTATTACTTCTCGCCTAGTTCAGAAACTATGGCTTTTTCTACTTCTGAAATATCAGCAGTTCCATCAACTCTAATGTATTTTAAGTTTGGATTTTTTGAAGCTTGTTCTTTATAGTAATCTATTAAAGGTTCAGTTTGCTCATGATAAACTTTGAGTCTGTCTTGAACAACTTCTTCTTTATCATCATCTCGCTGTACTAAATCCTCACCAGTTTCATCATCTTTGCCCTCAACTTTAGGTGGATTATATATGAGATGATACGTTCGACCACTTGCCAAGTGAGCACGACGACCTGACATACGAGTAACAATCTCAGAATCTGGAACATCTATCTCTATCACAGCATCTATTGCAATACCTGCATTTGTAACAGCATCTGCTTGAGGAAGCGTACGAGGAAAACCATCTAAAAGATAACCGTTTTTACAATCATCTTCAGCTATTCTATCTTTTACTAGACCAATGATAATATCATCTGTTACTAACTGTCCAGCATCCATAGCAGCCTTAGCCATTTTACCCATTTCTGTTCCAGCTTTAATCGCTGCTCTTAACATATCTCCAGTTGAGATTTGAGGGATATTATACTTCTTTGTTAAAAATTGCGCCTGTGTACCTTTACCAGCGCCAGGAGCGCCTAAAAGAATTATTCTCATATTTTTTCCTTTAATTTAGTCTTCTTCTTTAAATCCGAAATCTTCTTCATCATCATCACGTCTTGCCATTTCGATGTCTTCTATCAACTCTTTAGCTTCTTCTTCATCCATGTCACCATTTTTGATATCTTCTAAAACATCTTCCAAGTCAGCTTTAAACTCGCGAAGCTCTTCTACCTCTTCTTTTGCATCCTCAGTAGCTTCTTTACTACCTGCTATCTCTTCAAAAATTTCATCCAGTCTATCCTTGATATCTGGGATAACACCTTTACTTAGTAACTCTTGTAATTTTTCTAGATATGACATTATCTGTCCTTAATTTATTATTTGCGTAATAATACTATAATTATGTAAAAAAGTAATCAAATGAATTTTTATGCAGTAATAATCGGAACAGAAATACTCAATAGTAGACGTATTGATAAGCACTTTGAGTTCGTAAAAAATGAACTTGCAAAGTATGGACATGAGCTTTTTGCTTCATTCGTGATAAAAGATGATAAAGAGCTGATGAAACGCAGCTATAAGATGATAAAAGAAGATCCAAACGCAGTGATGTTCTCTTTTGGTGGTATTGGCTCTACTCCTGATGATTTGACACGAGAGATTGCTTCTGAAGTTTTTAGAAGCACAGGCCTTGTGACAAATGAGCAGTTTAAGCGAGATATTATCGAAAAATTTGGCGATGAAGCCTATCCACATAGAATTCATATGGCAGATATACCGCCAAATGCAGTCCTACTTCACAATCCAGTCAACAATATGTCAGGCTTTTCACTTGATAACAGATTTTTTTTCGTTCCAGGATTTCCCTCTATGGCGCATCCGATGATTAGAGAAGTAATTAAAAAATATTTTAACAAATCAGAAAAAAAATATCGTTTAACTCTAAAAGCACAAACAAGTGAAAACACTCTCATAACGCTTATGCAAAAATTACCAAAGGAGATAGAACTCTCATCTTTACCCATTTTCATAGACAATAAACCAAATGTAGAGCTCTCTTTGTGTAGTACAGACAAAGAGATGTTAGAGCAATATTTTCAACTCTTTTGCGATGAGCTTACACAAAAAAACATTCCGTATATACTTCAATAATATAGTAAAGCAACTACTTTTTTTTATTTTTAAGCTTTAACCCATTTATGTCATTTAAAACTGAGGGTTCGGTATATATAGTATTTGGAAATAATTTTGCTCCAATCGCAATCAAAACACGTTCAATCAGTAATCTACTATGGTCAGACGTTTCAGGAGGCAATTGAATTACAGAATATTCTTCCCAATCTTCAAATGAATGATGTTTTTGAGTAACTGGATACCTTTTAGATAAAGATTGTTTAGTCTCTCCAAAATAAACTTCTTTTGTTGTACGATTTAATAATATATAAATATTATTTTCATTTAATTCATTTGTTATTTCTTCTCTCTTTTTCCACTCAGTAACTTGTATTCTCCTTAACAGCTCATCTTCTGAACTTAATAAATAATCTGCAATTAAATAGGAACTTAGTTCTTTAAATACTTTTGGAAAACCTTGGGCTTCATCTCTAACTCGAAAAAATTCTTTGATTACGACGGTAGGTTTGTTATTTATCCATTTTATTTTGACTTGCAGTTGCTCCTTAAATCCCCCAATATCAAACTCGGTATATTTTAGCTCTTTATAATATTCATCACCTATATGAAATTCTAAGGCTCTAACAAAACTTTTTGGATAGTCCTTAGCAAGTTGTATAGCAAATTCATTGTCCCATTTAAGTCTATAACTACTTTCTTTACTTCTTTTTTCAGCGAAGGATAAAGTTAGTTTAGCTTTGAATTTATGAGTCTTTTTTCCCAACTCTTTGGGAGTTTCATATTCAATATCAATTTCCCATTTGAAATTATTTTTATCATGTAAATCTAATACATCATTACCCCATGACTCTACATAATATGAAGGAATACTAATAAGTAAATCATTAATAAACATTGACTTATGTATATCCAAAGGAAAAAACTTTGGAGATAATTTGATTGATTGTACTCTTCCTTTTCTTTTATCAGTTTTATCCATTTTTTTTCCTGTCTAATTCAGCTAAAATTGTATTTCCTATTTTTTCAACTATTCCTACAACTAGAGCATTGCCCATCAAAAATGCCCTTTTTGCATCTGTCACACCTTCTGTATGATTTTTAGGAAACATGTTGAGTTGCTCTAATTCAATTGGTGTTAACCTTCTATGTTTACCATTAACCATAATGACATGTTTAAATCGTGAGGGGCTAGCACCACCCTCTCCTGTAATAATAGTTCTTGATGCTTTATTGATACAATCAGGGAAACCCATGCTTCCTTCTGAATAAGTGTATTTATGCCCAGTCTTTTTATTCACTCGTTCAAGTGACTTAGAACCCTTATGATATTCCCATTTTTTTAACTCTTCATGATTGATATAAAACTCTTTTGGTACATTTTTTTCATCTTCTAAACAATCAGCTAATACAGTATATTTTCCCTTATAGTTCACTTCTATTTTGGATGTATAATAAATGCCGTCAATCATATATCCAGTTTCCAAAAAAGCGTTATTCTTTGGTGATTTTATGTTGAAGTTATTTGTAATATCCACCAAATCATCACTAAGTTTTTTTGTTATTATCTTTTTTTCATCTATTTTTTTAATAGGAAATGCTTTTGCGAACAAACCTGCAGTATGTAAGTTTTTTACAACAGAATTATTTTGTAAATTATTATAAAATAAAGTTCCTTTTTTTGAAGCAAAAATAAATACTCTACGCCTTCTTTGAGGCATACCATAATCACTCGCATTAATAACACGCCATTCTACAGCATATCCCAAAGTATTTAAAGATGATAAAATTATTGCAAAATCTCTACCTCTTTGTCCTGCAGGAGATTTTAGTAATCTATCAACATTTTCCAACAATAAATATTTAGGAGACTTTTCTTTTTTTTCTTGCAGTATTCTATATATTTCCCACCATAAAACACCTTTCTTTCCATTAATTCCATGAGAATTTTTCAGCGTACTTGCTACAGAATAATCTTGACAAGGAAATCCACCTACAAGCATATCATGGTCAGGTATATCCGATACTTTTACTGTTGAAATATCTTCATTTGAATGATTAAAACTTCCAAACTGCTTTTCATATATTTGTGAAGCATGCTGCACTTTAGTGGATGGTTCCCATTGATTACTCCAAACTATATTAAAGTGTTGAGTGTAATGATTAATATTTTCTAAACCAAGACGAAAACCACCAACACCAGCAAACAGTTCTATTGTTTTAATAACATGACTTTGTGATAATTGCATATTCATATTTTTTTGCTCTTCTTTAGTATCTAAATTAAATAAATTTGGTATTTTCATAAGACTTCCTTATTTAAGAAAGTTTATCATTTATAAATATCTTTTTTTAATAATATGACAAAATGCCACATTTTACTTAATTTTAATTCTATCTAATTTATTCTACTAAAAAAGTTAAATTTATTTTTTTAATTCTTAAATGATAAAAAAAGCTAAAATTATGTTGCTAACAGTTTTTCTATATCAGCTTCTATCTCTTGCGGTTTTGTTGAAGGTGCGTAGCGGTGGATGACTTTACCATTTTTATCTACTAAGAATTTGGTAAAATTCCATTTGATGGTATCAGTCAAGAAACCACCTGCATTTTCCTTGAGGTACTTATAGAGCGGATGTGTATTGTCACCGTTGACATTTATCTTTGAAAAGAGATCAAACTTCACATCATAGCTGCGTTTACAAAAGCTTTTTATTTCTGCTTCGCTTCCAGGCTCTTGAGAAAGAAACTGGTTACATGGAAAAGCTAAGATAGAAAGTCCTTTAGCGGCATATTTTTCATGCAGTGCTTCTAGTCCTTCATACTGCGGGGTAAATCCACACTTACTTGCAACGTTAACGATAAGCATAACTCTGCCTTTATACTTTGCAAGACTCAGCTCTTTGCCGTCTATATCTTTAACTTTTATATCATAAATACTCATTGTTTCAGCTCCAAAAAGTTGTGTAACTAAAAATAGTCCAAGAAAAAACTTTAACACTATTGTCTCTTTCTCAAGTTTTCAGCTATTGCTCTTGTCTCATTCAGTTTTTCCATAAGAGTATCAAAAAGCTTAAAAAACTCATCATCCCATGTGAATTTTCCATTTGCATCTACCATCGTGTTTTGTAGATGGTTGAGTGCTGTTTCTATTTGCATCAGTGCTATTGCTGGGTTATTTTTCATTTTTTTACCTTAAATGTATTTTGCTAAGTGTAGCCTATAAAGCATTTAATATTAGTAGAATTTTAAGAGCATATATTAATTTTAAGTTAAACAGTACTTTATTGAGAATTAAGATACAATCATACAAAAATTAAGGCAAATAACAATGGGAAAACAAAAATTTATATTTGAAGAGCTCAATGTTCTTGGAGAGTTTCTAGAGCCATGTAGCCTTGATCCGTTGACCGGCTTTCATCGCAACGGAACCTGCCAAGTGACACTACAAAACCAAGGTATGCATGCAGTTTGCATCTATGCGACAAAAGAGTTTTTGGAGTACTCCAAACGTACAGGAAATGACCTCTCAACACCAATGCCACAGTACAATTTTCCAGGCGTAAAACTCGGACAAAGTTGGTGCCTCTCAGGACTGCGTTTCGCACAGTCAGTTAAAGATGGTAATGCACCGCAAATCTTTATTCATGCAACACATCAAGCCATTTTACAGCTTGTAGATTTACAAACGCTCAAAAGTCTTGCTATTGACTTAGACTAAAAAATACTGAATGGTAAGCACTTCAATAACAAGGTCAAAAATTATAAGATTTTATTTACTTTAGGATTAAAGTCTTACTTCTCAAGAAAGTTTATGATCTTCCATTCTCCCTCTAAAGTTTCTACAACAGCAGTACAGCTCTCAACCCAGTCACCGCAGTTTAAGTACTGTATACCTTCGATATCTCGCATTTCAGCCTTATGTATATGTCCACAGATGACACCATCATAATTGTTGCGTTTAGCATGTGCAGCCAGTATGCCTTCATAGTCAGAGATAAAAGAGACGGAAGATTTTATACTGTCTTTTGCATATTTTGAAAGTGACCAGTACTTTTGAACACCAAAAAGTCTTCTTCCAAAATTTACCACACCATTTAAATGTAAGAGTAAGTCATATCCATAATCCCCTAAAACTGCCAACCACTTTTTTGTCATCGTAATAGAATCAAAAAAATCTCCATGCGTAACTAGATGTTTTTTTCCATGCAAATCTTCATAAGTCATCTCATTTTCTATTCGTAATCTATCACCAAGTAAAATCGGTAAAAATGGTCGTAAAAACTCATCATGATTTCCTGCTATAAAGTAGACATTTGTATTTTTTCTTGCTTTACGCAATATTTTTTGTATAACATCAGAATGTGATTGTTTCCAATTAAATTTACGTTTGATCGCCCAACCATCAATGATATCACCAACGAGAAATAAGTTTTGCGATTCATACTTCCTAATAAAGTCCAATAATTCCTCTGCTTTTGAAAATTTTGTTCCTAAATGAATATCTGAAATAAAAATTGATCTAACTTGAATAGGCTCTTGCATAAATTTTGTAACCTTTATATGAGTTTTGTAAGTATAATAGCACTTCATTACAAAACGGTCACAAAAGCAACATTTCTTTAACTCTAGGAGTAAATAAAGTACCCACATGAGAACCATCGCAAAATTGTTTTGAAATTATTATACTGAAATAGTGTGTATGATTTGTGTAAGAGGTACATAAGAGCAAAAGCTCTTATGTTATGAAATTTGAAGTTATATGAGATTTACGCGTTTTACTCTAAAATTTGTATGTTCCCTGAATCGAGAGAAGATTACCCATGTTATCTGTTATGTTTTGAGCAGTATCATTGTTTGGTGCATCCAAGCTTCGAATTGCATAGTTCACATCAATTCTTGTTGGACCTTGGAAGTGATAAGAGAGTCCTAAAGTTGTCGTTTTATAGTCTCTCTCCCCGCCTGTTGCGTTTAAGTTTGTTAAACGATTTAAGTAGTCATAACGTACCATAACATCCACTTTTTTAGGAATTACATAATAAGCTACATTGATATAACCACCATCTGCTTCATTCTTTTTACTCGCAGCCATAGCGTATTCCCAATTAACCGCATATGCACTTGGATCAGTATCTTTAGCACCATTATAAATCATACCTTTTGCTTTGATATATTCAATACCAACACGCAGGCCTTTATGAAAATAGTTAATCCCTAAACCATATCTCTCTCTTGTATAGTCATTATTGTTGAGTCGTCTTTTTCCATTTTGATACCATGCAAAACCTTTTAAAGATTGTGTACCGTATCCTTTACCTTTGCCAAACAAATACTCACTTGCAGCATAAGCATAATACGTCACATTTTCAGAAGAGTTTACAGAACTAAGCCCTGTACCATTACCAACCATACCCGCTAGAGTAACTGTTACATTATCTGCAACTTTTTCAGTATCGAATACTTCTACACCTCTATCACGAAATGCACCTACTGATTGTGTTGTTGCTGCTTGATAATTTCCTACAGAAGTTTGTGTAGCATTATTAGGTAAAAATCGTTCTAATAAAAGCTGATTTGTTGCGGTTGTAAAATTTCTATATGAGGAAGCAAAAACCGCTCGTAATCCCTCTTCTGAACCTGGATATTTAAACTGACCAAGACGAATATTTGCATGAAGAACACCTCTATATGTGATAGAAGCATCTGTTAAATAGTTCCCTGTTTTATGTCCAGCAGGACTTGTAATACCATCTTCACCAAATTCTGTCATAAAAAAGTAATCTAGCTTGTTATCTTTATCTATCATACCTCTCGCTGCAAGTCGTGCACGATTTACTTCAAATCCGGACTGAGAGTCAAGATCTGGAGCCACCATAACAAATGGAGTCTTATTAGTTCCAGGATTGACAACTGTTCCGTAATCTTTTTGATATCCAACTTGAATAAACCCCCAAAAATGAGGTTTATTATTTGTATTTTTAACTTTCTTTCCATCTACTTTTATCATAGATGCTTCTGTCCCTGCTATAGAGAGCCAATCTGCTGCGTTTAGACCAATGGATAAAATCGAAACTGCTGCGAGAGACATTACTAATTTATTTGTTTTTGTAACTTTCATTTTCTTAGCCTTATTTTATTTTTTTGTCACCACGAATTGCATCAACATCTAAACCAAATTGTTTAAAGTTACTACGTACTGAATGTTTTTCGTGAAGAACTTTTGAGTTGTAGTATCCCATTTTAGAAGCAGGTAAGAGACCTTTTTGTAAATCAAAATCAGCACGAGGTTGTGCATCTACATAGAGCATAATGTCTGCAGCTTCTTGATCTTTGAGTGTTCCACCTTGACCTAGAGGCATATTTGATTGCACCCAGGCTGCACCTTTATTAAGTTTACTTACACCTGATCCTGTGTTGTTTGCTAACCAATGTCCAGCTTTGTCTTGACCCCATAATGGAGGAAAAGATCCCATACCAGCGCCATCAGCACCGTGACACATAGCACATTTTGCTTCAAAAAGTTTTTGACCATTTACATAGTTTGCATGTGTTGCTTTTCTTTGAATTTTTGCAAATTTCTTCGCATTTTTTGCCCAACGATTTGAGTTGAGTGGGCTACAAGGTCTTTTTGTGTCCATTTTCATTGGCATATCAGTTGAGAGCCATGTAATGTATGTTGCCATAGCCATAGATGCTTTTGTATCTACAATAGGACGTTTGCCATTCATACTACGCATAAAACAGTTGTTGATTCTATCTTGAAGTGATTGTACTGTTTTTTCTCTTTTTGAGTAAGCTGGAAACGCAGTGGCAGTCCCTATAAAAGTACCTATTCCATGACCCGTACCAGGTTTACCATCATCACCTCTTAAATGACAACTAATACATTGCAGTTTATTACCTACTAAGTCTTTTGTAAGTGGATGTGTATCAGTATGAAGGAGTATATCCTCACCAAGTTTAACCATATTTCCAACTTCACCAGCTGGGTATGCTTTTGGTGCACTTGTTGGAACCTCTGATGCTCCTAAAGTAGAACCGGCTAAAGAAACTAAAGTAGCCGCGGCTAACGAAAGCCCAAGTATTTTCATTTTCATAATCTATCCCTTTTGTTGATATGAAAAATACTAACAAGTCTTGCGTAACTTTTGCGTAACTTTTAGAAGCCTATGCCGAATTATTTACAAATATATAGCTAAATGTGCTTCCTTTGCCCTTCTTTGTACTCACTTTTATCAAAATATTATACTTCTCGCAGATATGCTTTACGATACTCAAGCCAATTCCAAATCCACCTTGAATGGTATCTTCTCGATGATAACGTTCAAAAATACTCTGTGTATCTTTAATTCCAACCCCTTCATCTCTAACACTTAGCACAATCTTTGCATCTTTTTTTCTCAGTACAACATTTATCTTGGTATCACGAGGAGAATATTTAATCGCATTGGAGAGCGTATTGTCAATAATTCTCTGCAACTCTATACGGTTAATCTCAAAATAGATATCTTCTTCAATCTCTTTAACAATAGAGATATTTTTTGCCTTTGCCAAATCCTCAAAAACCTCAGCACGTTCAAGTACAAAATAAGACATATCCATATTTTCACTTCTGTACTCCACATGGTCATGCTTTATATGGTATTCAATATCATCATAAATGAGTATCATACTCTGCATACTACTAAAGAGTCTTCGCAGCGTTTTTGTCTCTTTTTGTGCCCGTAACAATTCAAGATTTAATTGCATGACACCTAAAGGAGTTTTAAGTTCATGCATAGCGTCATTAAAAAAAGTATTTAAGTAGCGATTGACCTTTTCCAAAGGACGCAAACTGATTTTAATGAAAAAAAGTGTCATAAAAAATACAATAGCACCTATTAACAAGGCAGCAATAACTGCTCGGAGATATATCTCTTTATAAGAAAACAATTGTGTAATAACAAGATATTTAGCATGCAATCTATTTGCGTTTAAAATAACCTTCGCATAAATGAGATTTTTCAGCGGCTTCATAAACTCTTGCAGTCTATGCTTGTGGCTTGAAGTACTAAACAAAAGCTTTCCCTTGGCATCATATAAATAAGCATCATAAAAAAGAGAGCGTGGAAAAGTAAAAACATGCTCCTTTGTACGTGAAAAGTCATAAATTGTTTTCTCTACTCCATAGGCATAATGAAGAAGATGCTGTCGCTGCGTTTGGAGATAACTCTTTTTTTCTACTGTAATATAAAAAAAAGCAGGCAGACTCACAATGATTATGATAAGCAAAGAGTATGCAAAAGCCAGCGTATAGATATACCGTTTATCTTTTTTTATCAACTCTGTATCCCAACCCTTTTTGATTACTAATGAGTTTGCTACTTGTTTTATCTCGAATCTTTTTAATACACATACGAATATCTGCTTGGGTGACCATCTTACACTCCCAAACATCTTCCCATAACTGTTTTGTAGGAATATACTCTCCAATATTTGCAATAAGATAATCCCATACCTTTTGCTCTTTAACTGTCAAAGAGATGACGTCCTCGCCTAAAAGAAGTTTCCCGGACTTCATATCATAAAAATAACCATCAACTAAAGATATTTTTTGTGCATTCGAGTGAAAATAGAAGAGTTTTAACACCTGTTCTATACGATACTGTAACTCTTTTGAAGCAAATGGTTTTCGGATATAGTCATTGCATCCTAGCTCATACCCTATACTCAAATTATCTATATCCGTTAAAGAGGTCATAAATATAACTGGTATTTCATTTCCCATTTCTCTTATACTTTTAACAATTTCATATCCATTTGTTCCAGGAACACGAATATCTAAAAGAAGCAATTGATAACTTTGAAAATGTATAGCATTCAGTGCCTCATCTCCATTTTCAAAACTCTCTACTTGGTATCCTAAAGAGTCTAAAAATTCATGAATAGTCTCTTTATAGTCAATATCATCTTCAAGTAAAAGTATTCTCATCGTATAATCACCTCCGAATCCGCATTGTTATTTTGTCTATTTTGCGAACCGATTTCATGATAGGCGTGTGTAGGCATTGTCATACTATTTTGTAAAGCAACAACAATATAGCCAAGTGGTTCATTTTCAAAATTTTGAATCTCAAAATAGCCATAAGAAACTTTATCTTTTATAAGGTAACCATAGCTTCCTAAATGCGTTAAATCTTCATTTTCTAAAGAACTAAGACTACTTTTATCGTACATATCATTGACAACAATGAATTTATCGTCTAATAGAGGATGCCCTTGCAGTGTTGTAGCAATACGCAGATATTTTTTATCTAAAAGAATAAAAAGAGCATAACCCTGTTTGGAAAGTTTTTTTCGTAGATGTTCAAAGTTTTCTATCACTTCAATAGAACCTTGAAACGCTCCATCTTTTATGATGGGAGAAATGGCTTTGATATTAAGACGTTTTCCAACCTCTATGGAAACTAGTGGTCTTTTCTGCTTTTTCACTTCTACCAATCCCTTACGAAAAGAGGCCAAAGGAACATCTGTAATGTTAAAATCCCAACTTCTTAAATAGGTATGGAGATTTTTATCATGTACCTGCACATCAAAGGCATAGCCTTGAAACGTTTTTATACTTTCTATCTTATGTTTTATAATTTTAAAAGAAGCTCTTCTATCATGCTTGTAAAATGTTTGTAAAAATGCTTTGTCTTGACTTAAAAGTAAAGAGAGTGAGAGCGCACGCTGTTCTTCTTCTTCAAGAAGGTTTTTTGTTAATTGCAGCGTAGTATCAAGAGACTGAATCGTCTCTTTTTGTGCATAAGAGACACTTAATGAGTAGACGAAATAAAAGGAGATAAGAATCACACTTATGGAAAAAATAGCAATAATTATATTTATTTTTTTCATAATTTTATCAAGTATTTGCATATATTTAGTATATCCAAATTTATACAAATTTGTACTTTAATCTGTTACAATAAGGCATGGAAAAAATATGCAAATAGTTACCAAAACATTACAAAATTTAGGTGTCGACAATGACACAGATATCAATCAATCACAACTCATTCTTCTTGGTCTTGATGAGAGCGATAAGCCAGAATGGACTACTTTATCTCTTGGTAAAGAACTCTCTGATGCGAGAGCGGAGCTTTTTGTCTTGCTCAATGGCATTGAAGATGAGGCGCTACAAGAAAAAGTGATCGCCAACTATAAGGCTCTGCAAAAGTTTAGAAAAGAAGAGAAAGAAACTGAAGAACCACTGTCCCAAAAAGGTGATGTCACGATCTACTGTGATGGTGGTTGCACACCCAACCCTGGTGAAGCAGGTTCAGGAGTCTCACTTTATCGAGACGGGAAGCTCTGTGAACTGTGGTATGGACTCTACGAGCCTATGGGAACAAACAACACAGCAGAACTTGGTGCACTGTATGAATCACTGCGTTTAGCACAAAAAGAAGCACAACATGCAAACGCAGTAGAGATAAAATGTGACTCACTCTATTCTATAAACTGCATTAAAACTTGGGCTGTTTCTTGGGAGAAAAAAGCTTGGACGAAAAAAGGTGGAGAGATTAAAAACCTTGATATTATCAAACAAGCTTACTACCTCTACAACGAGATTAAAAAAGATGTCAAACTCTCTCATATAAAAGCACACGCTGGATTTGAGGGTAATGAGCTTGCGGATAGAATGACAATGTATGCAATACAAGAAAAGTGTGAACCCTTTGTAAAATATACAAAAAAAATAGACGTAGCCGAAATTTTAAAGATGCGAACTGGTTAAAGGAGGGATTATGCTCTTGTATTATCAAACTGAAAAAGAGCACCTGCTTCATACTCTTTTATTAGAGTAGAAAAGCACCCTGCTATCTCTTTCATCGTTTCAATATTTGGCTCTATATATATCTTATTTTTTACTTTTTTCATCGTAATAATTTTTGCATCTTTCATCTCTTTTAAATGGCGTGAGATTGTCGGCAGAGCAAAATTAAAGTTTTCAGCTATTGTTGTTACACAAGTTGCTTGTGCAATAATATCACTACTTGGTTTTTCTTTATCAATCGAGCATGCATATCCACCAGTAAAAATATTTTTAAAAATTTTGAATCTAGTTTCATTGCCTAAGGCTTTGAAAATTTTTATTTTATCATCCATATCTAACATACTATATCCTCTCTTCTTATTTGAAATTATATCTAAAATACCTATTTAGTAATTTAAACAATTAACTTTAGTTTAAGTTATATAGCATAAACTTATACAATCAATTTAGCTAAAAAGCTAAACAAAAGGAATGAAAATGAAAAAAATGACAACAAAGGTACTACTTATAGCATTACTTGCATCAACAAGTTTGTTAATGGCAGAGCCTCTATCTAAAATGGCTCTTATCAAACCGGCACAAAAAGAGGTTGGGCAGATGAGTGCGCAAGAGCTTAAAAAGCTCCTTGATGATGGAGAAGATGTTATTGTTTTAGATGTTAGAGAAGCAAAACAGCGTGCTGAAGGTAACATTCCTTCAGATGATTTTAACAAAGAAAACTTCATCGCTATTACACGTGGGAACTTAGAGTGGAAGGTGCAAGACAAGATTAAAGATACTGATGCACTCATCGTGACATTTTGTCGTAGTGGTGGGCGTGGCGCTTTAGCTGCACAGGTGTTACGTCAATTGGGCTACAAAAAAGCAACAACACTCAAAGGTGGACTCAAAGGTTGGGTGAAAGCCGGTTATCCTATTCAAACCGGACTTGGTTTGATGGCACTTAAAAAAGCTAAGTAGAGTATTAGATGTATAAGTTTTTACTTTTAGCACTATCATTGCCTCTTATGGCAACAACAACCCACATTGAAACACAAAGCCTACTCTCACTTTTAGGCGGTGCCTTTGGTGCGGGTATTTTACTTACATTTACTCCATGTGTCTTACCTATGATACCCATTCTCTCAAGCGTCATAGCAGGACAAGGAGAGAACCTTACAAAAACAAAAGCCTTTGGACTCTCTTTGGCTTATGTTCTAGGAACTGCAATTACTTATGCTGTTATGGGTGCTTTAGCAGGAGCAACCGGTGATCAATTACAATCCTATTTCCAAAATATCTGGGTGATTAGTGCCTTTAGTTTTCTCTTTGTTTTGATGGCACTAGCAATGTTTGGTATCTTTGAAGTAGCGCTTCCAGCATCCCTACAAACAAAATTAAATAGTGTAAGTGGGAAGTTTAAAGGCGGTTCCTTTGTAGGAGTTTTTCTTTTGGGACTGCTCTCTGCACTTGTTCTTGGTGCTTGTGTTTCACCGGTACTTATCTCCTTTTTGAGTGTTGCAATTGCTACAAGTAATCCTCTTCTTGGGGCTGAAATGATGTTTTTTCTTGCTCTTGGGATGGGTGTTCCTCTACTCTTTGTAGGCATGGGCGCAGGCTATATAGTACCAAAAGCTGGTGCATGGATGGACAGTGTAAAATACATCTTTGGAACACTTCTTTTGGGTGTTGCAATTTTTATATTTTCAGAATTGGAACTTGTTTCTTCATTGTTGTTGTGGGGGATCTACCTTATAGCAATCGGTATCTATCTAGGTCTGTTTGAAATAAATAGTCAGCCCTGAAAAACCAAAAACATCCCTAT
>Ga0256840_1001743_pt1 | contig 20008 bp, 11 predicted proteins | sample 355202metaG_FD_185969 | JGI IMG/M metagenome (GOLD analysis project Ga0256840, IMG submission 185969) | Hydrothermal vent microbial communities from Mid Atlantic Ridge, Atlantic Ocean - 355-202 | ecosystem: Environmental > Aquatic > Marine > Hydrothermal vents | place: Atlantic Ocean: Mid...
CACTCTTAAGCTTCTTTGATATTTTTTTTGAAATCTCTGCCATATCAGGATTGTTCAGGTTCTCTGTCATTGCTGCAGAGTCTATAATTGCAATTTCTGTTTTGCCGTCTTTTTCCTGAATCAAAATATTACAAGGCAGAAGAACGCCTATTTTGTCTTCTGAATTTATGGACTGTAATGCAAATGAAGGGTTGCATGCACCTAAAATTCTGTAAGGTCTGAAATATGTATTAAGTTTCTCTTTAAAAATTTTATGTGTATCAAGTTGAGACACAATGCCGAATCCTTCTTTTTTTAACTCTTCCGTAATTTTTTGTGTTGCAGATTCAAAATCTGTATTAACTGTTTTGCTTATGTAGTAACTCATAATATAATATTTTAATTTATAATTTATAAATAACGTTTTATAAGTTAGTAACATTTTAATAAAAATCCTTTTGCCTTTATCTGATTTTTTTCATTGTGATGAAATTACTTGTCCTTTAAAAATTGTATGGTTATATTTACGGAATATTAATATCAAAGATTATGAGTACTTTAAAAAAGATATCGGTAATTACCTTCATATTTTTAACATTTAGCGGAATTTCTCAAAATACGGCCCATTATTCTGTGCTTAATGTAACAGTAACTGATATGAAAAAAAATCCGAGTCCGGGAGATAAGATTTATTTTGTCAGTAAAAAAACAGGTAAAATATACTCAGAAATTTCGGATGATAAGGGGAAATTTAAAATTACGTTACCTAACGGTTCTGAGTATGAAATTAAAATTAAATCGTTCGATCAGGATATGAATTATACGGCAGTTAATATTGCCGATGCAGACTATGATATGGAATTTGATATTGTTATTTCATACGAACTTCCTAAAACTTACACTCTGAAAGATGTGCATTTTGATACGGGTAAAGCAATTTTAAAACCAAGTTCTTACAAATCTTTAAATGAGCTTGCAGAGTTTATGCAATATAAAAAGACTTTAAAAATTGAACTTGCCGGACATACTGACAGCGACGGAGATGCTGATAAAAATCTGGTTTTATCTCAAAGACGTGCAGAAACAGTGAGAAACTACCTTATAAAAAAAGGAGTGCAGGGAAACAGACTTATTGCTAAAGGCTACGGAGAGACACAACCCGTTGCTTCAAATTCAACTCCCGAGGGTAAACAGTTAAACCGCCGAACAGAGGTCAGAATTATTGAACAGTGAGTAAAGTTTTTTCGGTATTATGTTATTTTACCTTAATAAAGTAACGCTTCCGGCAATCTCAAAAGGTGTTCCGTTAAGAAAAACACCGCTTGCCCGCCAAACATAGACATCTTGCAGCACGAGTTTACCGTTAAAAAAGCCTGTCCAACCTTTCGTTATATCATCGGTATAAAACATTTGCTCGCCCCACCTGTTATAAATATACATCTCAAAGGTTTTTACCGATTCGTAAGATGAAGCTCCGAAAATATCATTATTTCCGTCTCCGTTAGGAGTAAAAGCATTCGGAAATTCTATATGTCCTTCCGGAAGAACTATAACCTGAGCGGTTAAAGTCAGGGAATCAACACATTTATTTACGGATGTTACGGTAAGTTTAATGTCATAAGTACCCGGAGCCGTATAAATATAGATGGGATTTTCATCTTCGGAGGTGCCTCCGTCCCCGAATTCCCAATAAAATAAATCAGCATCATCAGAACTTTGATTGCTGCAATGTATGGGCTGCCCCGGCAGCATTACCGTATCCGGAATAACGTCAAAATTAACAACAGGACTTTGATAGACATAAATTACGGTATCAGAAGAGTCGTAAGTGTTACAATAACCCGCTACATTAAGAGTAACATTATATTCGCCGGGAGTATTGTAAGTATAAGAGAAATTGTCATCATATATAATCGTTCCGTCTCCCAAATTCCATTCAAAAGTATCAATGAATAATGATTGATTATCAAAATTTATTGTAACAGGCACACAAGATTGTGTGGTGTCAACACTGAATATTGCTTCAGGTTGCCTTGCCGTAACGAGAATGGTTTTAGTAATCGTATCCGAACACCAGACATTATCTGCCGATAAAGTAATGTCATAGCTTCCGCAGTCGGGATAAGTGTGGGAGCCCGGCTGTTCATCAGTTGTTGTAGTTCCGTCTCCGAAATCCCAAAAATAATTTGTATAGCCTCCCGGACTTTGATTTTCTATTGTAACCGTTGCTTGCGGGAAATAAAGGGTTTCCGGTGAAGCCGTAAAAACTAATTGCGGCTGCGGATATACTCTTATGATTCTTTGTGCAGTATCCAAACAATTATTTGGCGAAGCAGAATAAGCTGTAACCGTATAATCAACAGGATTTAATGTTTCGTTAATAAAAGTATGAACCGGCTCATTTTGCGTAACGCTTGTTCCGTCACCGAAATCCCAAAGGTATGTTGTTCCCGGTGTTGTTCTGGTAAACCGGACTGTAAGAGGGCTGCAACCGATGGAATCACTAACGTTAAAAAGGGAAGGGTCTTCCGGTGAACCTATCGTTACGGGACCTCCGGAAACAGAGCATAGATTTACATCTCTGACATAAACAGAATATGTTCCCGGAATCAAACCTGTTATAGTTTTTTCACTTTGCCAGTTTATTCCGTCAACAGAAAATTCAAAAGGGTATGTTCCGCCGGATGTATTAACGGTAATTGTTCCGTCGCCTGACCCGACACACTGCTCATCTTCGGCAATAATACCGGTGATCATCAGAGAGTCCGGTTCGTAAATTGAAATATTATAAGAGTTGCCGGTACAATTATTATCATCAGTAACTTTTGCAATATAATCGCCTGCCGTTAAGCCTGAAAAAGTTCCTGTAATGTTCGGAAAAGTTATTCCTCCGTCAATTGAATAATGCAGAGTTCCGGTTCCTCCGGAAGCTGTAATTGTAATAATACCGTTATTATCACCGTAACAGGAAATATTTTGGGTTTGAATATCCGTAATTTGAACACGCGAAGGCTGAGTTATTTTAACAGTATCCCAATTTAATGTATTATCATACCAAAATGCCTGACAAACATTTGCGTCATAAATTGTTATGTAATAATTACCCGGAGACAAATTCGTAAAAATACCTCCGTTATCAAAATAAGAGTCTCCCTGATTTACGGAATACATATAATTAAGAACCCCTCCGGAAGCATAGACGGTAATAGTACCGTCATTGTCTCCGTAACAGCCGTCAATGTTCCCGACAATTACAGAGTCTATAGATAAAGAGTCGGGTTGATTAACGGTAACTAAGGGTCCTGGCTTTATGCAGTTATAAATGTCTTTTACATATGTTTGATAGCTTCCCGTAACTAAACCGCTGAAAAAAGAACCGGAGCTGTAAGTTACACCGTTATCAATTGAAAAAGAATATCCCGGTTGTCCGCCGGAGGATGTCAAATTTATATATCCCGTAGCATCACCGTAACACAAAACATCTTGTTTGTCCGCCAAGGAAAGAATCAGCTCGTCAGGTTCCGTAATTGTAACCGGATTACCTGTTGCCGTGCAACCGTTTGCATCCCTTATAATAATATCATAACTTCCTGCCGGAAGCCCGGTAAAATCTCCGTTGTTTGAGAAGTATGTTGTTCCTCCGTTAATTGAGTATTCTACAGGTGCTGTTCCGCCGAGATAGTCTATGTGAATTTCTCCTGTTAAATCACCTTTGCAGCCTAAAATATCTTTTTTAGACTGATATGAAACCTGTAAAATGTCAGGTTGATTTATATTTATTAAGCTGCCGACTGTTTTACAGCCGTTTCCGTCTTTTACAAAAGTTTGATAATTCCCTGCGGATAAACCTGAAAAAATATTTGAAGTTTGATAGGTTATTTCACCGTCAACAGAATATTGCAGCACAGGTGTTCCTCCGCGGGCATATATTGTAATCGAACCGTTTGTTCCGCCATAGCAGTCGTTAACATCTTGTTTAACAATAGAATCTATAATGAGTTCTGACGGTTGCCCTAAAATATGAGTACCTCCTGCTGTAACGCAACCGTGTGCATCTCTTACAACAATATTATATGTTATTCCTGCAGATAATCCGGAAAGGATATTATTTGTTAAAAAAGTGTTACCATTATCATAAGAATATGTTATCTGTCCCGTTCCGCCGGAAGCATTTACTGTTATAGAGCCGTCGGTTCCTCCGAAACAAGCAGGGTCTGATTCTGTTTCTGAGTTTATAACTAATTGAGGCGGTTCAAAAATTTGAACGGTATTGGTTGTGAATGTGTCGGTACATCCGTTTGCATCTCTTACAATCACGTCATAAATTCCGGCTGTCAAAGCAGTAAAATCATTGCCCGGAAAATATGAAGCTCCTCCGTCAACTGAAAATTCATAAGCAGGAGTTCCTCCTCCGTTCGTTACTATGTGTATTGTTCCGTCATTACCGCCGTAACAGGTCGAAACGTCAGTTGTGTTAACATCATTTATAAGAAGTAAAGGCGGTTGTCCTATTAAGTGGCTTTGCCCCGTAACAGAACACCCGTTAGCATCTCTAACTACTGTGCTGTATGAGTTTGACGGTAAGTTATTAAAAACATTGCTTGCCTGAAATGTCGTTCCCGAGTTAACGGAGTATTCCAACGGAGCAATTCCGCCGTGTGCAGTAATCGTTATTTGTCCTGTAGAATCTCCGAAACAAGTTGATACATCACTTTTAGTTTCAGAGTCAATTATAATTTGAGACGGTTGTCCTACAGTTAAAGTGTCTCCGTTAACTGTGCATAAGTTATCGTCTTTTACTACAACAATATATGTTCCGGCATATAAGTTTGTGAAAATACCTCCGTTATCATAGTAATTTGTAGCTCCGTCTATAGAATAATACAATGTTCCCGTGCCTCCGGATGCGTTTATGGTTATACTTCCGGTGTGGTCGCCGAAACAAGTTGAAACATCAGAAACAATTTGAGAGTTTATTGTAACGGCAGCGGGTTCGGTTATTGTTAAGTTGCTTCCTAAGGTTGTACATCCGTTAGCATCTTGAACCTGAACTTGATAAGTACCCGGTGAAAGGGATGAGAAGTAATGTCCCGATGAAAAAGTTGTTCCTCCGTCAATTGAATACATTATCGTCGGGGTTCCGCCGGTTGTTATAATGTCTATAATACCGTTGTTGTCGCCGTTGCAACCTGTTACGTCAGTTTTATTTTCGGCTGTAATAACAAGTTCAAGCGGCTGGCTTACGGTAATTGCGGACCCTGATTTGACACATGAATTTGCATCTCTTACTTTTACATTGTAAGTTCCGGCTGCAAGTCCCGTAAAACTTCCTCCGTTAGAAAAATAATTTAACCCGTTATCAATCGAATATTCCAATGCTCCGGTTCCCCCGGATGCGGTTATTGTAATTGTTCCGTTTGTATTTCCGTAACATCCCGTTACATCGGTATAGGTTTCATTACTTATTAATATTTCCGAAGGCTGATTTATAAAAGCAACATCCGAAACTATAACATTAAAAAAATCTTTGACAAAAACCGAATAAACTCCTGATGCTAAGTTTGTAAAAGAATTTGAAGCCTGATATGTAACCCCGCCGTCAATTGAATATTGATAGGGTGACGTTCCTGCCGAAACATAAATTGTAATTGTTCCGTTATTACCGCCGTAGCAAGTTGTAACATCAGTGGTAACAATAGAATCCAGTGTTAAAGCCAGAGGTTTAGAATTTACATTTTTACCGGTAACGATTGAAGAGTAAGCATAATTTGAGATACTTAATAACAGAACAGTAATATAGGATATCAATCGAAGTTTCATTTGTATTATTTTAACTTTAACAAAGGTATGATAATCTTAAACAAGACATAATTTCAGCGAAAAAAGTTGCATTAAATGTATTAGTAAAAAAACTTAATTTATACAAATTAAGAAAATACTTTTATTAAATCAAAAAAAAACGGCTAAAAGTCAGTCAGCGGTATTTTTACGACAGCTTTTCGTTTCCATCGCCCCGTGAAATAATATATGAGAGAAAAAAGTAAGCCGGATGACCAGGCTAACGGTATTGAGTACCAAATTCCGGTTGTTCCGTAATCGGCTGAAAGATAATAGGCAAAAGGAACTCTGATTATCCAAAGGGAAAATAATGTTATGAACATCGGGATTAAAGTGTCACCTGCGCCTCTGAAAACTCCTGTAAAAGAGAACATTATTGCAAATAATACGTAAGACGGAGCTACTATTCTGAGGTAATGCATACCTTCTGTTATAACATCTTCATCGGGAGTAAAAAGTTTCATTAAAACTCTGCTGCCTGTTATAACTATTATGCTGAGCACTACGGAGACTGTTATTGACATAATCATCACAGAACGAAAACCTTTTTTTACTCTGTCAATTTTACCTGCTCCCATATTTTGTCCGGTAAAAGATGTCAGTGCCTGAGCAAAAATCATTGCCGGCATAATAGCAAAAAAATCGATTCTTCCGGCAACGGTATATGCAGCAATAACAGAAGTTCCGAAACCGTTTACTATTGCCAGTATTGCCGTCATTCCTAATGCTACGAATAATTGTTGTAAGCCGGAAGGTATTCCGATACGAAAACTTTTGAACATTATGTCTTTGTCAAATTTAAGATGCAGAAATCTGATTTTCAAAATTTTATGGTTTCTGTTAATGTATATTACCGCTGAGGCGAATGCTCCGGCTTGTGATATGACAGTGCCGATTGCTACACCTGCAATACCCCATTTAAAATAAACTACGAACAATAAATCAAGAATAATATTTGTAACCGTAGAAATAATCATAAAATATAAGGGACGTTTTGAGTCTCCTAAACTTCTGAATATTGATGCAGTGCCGTTATATCCGAAAGCAATTATAAGTCCTCCGAGCGTAATTGTCAGGTAAAGTTCTGCATCTTTCATAATTTCCGGAGGCAGTTTCAGTAACAGAAATATGTCTTTTATGAAAATTATCCAGAAAAATGTTATAATAAGCGAGGATACAAACATAAAAATATACATTGTATCAACGGCAATTTGTACTTTATCGTTTTGTTTTGCTCCGTAATATTGAGAAATTACAATTCCGGCTCCGGAGCCTAAACCGATTACAAGTGAAATGAGGGCATAGAAGACAGGAAAAGATGCACCTACGGCAGATAATGCGTCTTTTCCTATGTAATGTCCTACTATTATGCTGTCGACAACATTATACAGTTGCTGAAATACACTGCCTAACAGCATAGGCAATGCAAATTTCAGAATTAAATTTCGTTCCTTACCTTTTGTTAAATCTTTCAAGTTTATTTAATTTTTTCAAATTCGGCTGTAAAATGTCTCATAATCGGTGCTTCGTATGTTATTCTCAATCCGTGTTTTGCTTCGTGTCGCGTATCATATATTTTTTTACAAACAGCTGCTACATAATCCATATGGCTGTTTGTATATGTTTTTCTCGGAATTGCTAAACGCACGAGTTCAAGTTCGGGATATCGGTTTTTGCGGGTAATAGGGTCTCTGTCTGCTAAAACGGTTCCTATTTCTACCCCTCTGATACCGCCGACTATATACAGTTCTACGGCAACTGTTTGTGCGATATATTCTTCTTTGGATATTTGCGGGAGAAATTTTTTTGCATCAATAAAAACAGCGTGTCCGCCTATCGGATGTTGAACGGGGATACCGGCTTCTATAAGTTTATTTCCCAAGTACTCAACTTGTTTTATTCTTGCTTCCAATGCTTCAAACTCTGTGTTTTCATACAAGCCTTGAGCTAAAGCATTCATATCTCTGCCGGACATTCCTCCGTAAGTTATAAATCCTTCAAACATTATGTTATAAACAGATGCTTTTTTATATAAATTTTCATCTCTCATTGCCGAAAAGCCGCCCATATTCACAACGGCATCTTTCTTGCTGCTCATTGTCATACCGTCTGCATATTTATACATTTCTTTTACTATCTCTTTAATGGTTTTGTTTTTATATGCTTCTTCCCTTATTTTTATGAAATATGCATTTTCTGCAAATCTTGCAGAATCGTAAAAGACAGGTATTCCGTATTTGTCGGCAAGATATTTTACGCCTTTCATATTTTGTAAAGATACCGGTTGCCCGCCGGACGAGTTATTGGTGATTGTTACAATTATTAAAGGAATTTTTTCTTTAGGATTATTTTTTAAAACATTTTCAAGTTTGTTTAAGTCTATATTTCCTTTGAAAGGATGGTTTAACGTAGTGTCAAAGGCTTCATCTATGGTGCAATCGACAGCCTTTGCTTTGCGAAATTCTATATGCCCTTTAGTGGTATCAAAGTGCGAATTGCCCGGAACTATATCCCCTTCTTTTATCATTGCCGAAAAAAGTACGTTTTCGGCAGCTCTGCCTTGATGTGCCGGTAAAAAATAATCAAATCCGAATATGTTTTTAACAGCATCTTTCATTTTATAATATGATGACGCCCCGGCATAACTTTCGTCGCCGAGCATCATTTCTGCCCATTGTTTGTCAGACATTGCCCCTGTGCCTGAATCGGTAAGCAGGTCAATGTAAACCTGCGAACTTTTCAGTTTAAATAAATTATATTTTGCTTCTTTTATCCATTGTTCGCGTTCTTCTTGTGTGCTTCTGTAAATTTGCTCGGTCATTTTTATTTTGTACGGTTCTGCATAAGGTAAAGACATAACTGTTTTGTTTTAGGAGGTTTAAAAAAATGAAACTTTGAATCGAAAAAATGTGTTTTCGGGAATTAAAGAGCCTTATCTCCGGACAGAGACAAGACTTTCTGCACATAATTATCTCTTTGTTTAACAGAGATAAAAAGCATTTTTTTGGTTATATTAAAAATGAGATTGTGCATAAGTGCAAATTTAATTTTTTCTTAAAAAAAACTGAAAATATCTTTAGTTTTTAAATGTCCACCTGACTCCGAATTTAAACATAATATTTTGCAGAGGATAGTGATTTACGTAATACGGTAAAAAATCTTGATTCAGGATAGAATTCATATGCAACATTTTAAAAAACAGCATAACATTTCGTTTTATCTTCATATTTGCGAATACTGTTACGTAAGGGTAATTTCCGGCAAGCCTTTTTGTGTTGTTTACGAAATAAAACTGACCTGTTGCAGGGTTAAAATTATACATTTTGTATTCTGTTGAATAGTACAACTCGAAACCGAGATGTACTAACAGGGTATTTTCATATTTTATATTTATGTAAGTTGAATGAAATATTGACAATTCCGGTAAGCTGATAATATTGTCGTTTGAAGATTTTTGCCAAACTGCTTTATTCACAAAAGTAATTCTTTTTAATCTGAAAATTTTTTCTGCCGATGCTGAGGTAACCGTTATTACGGAGTCGAATTGTGCGGGAGCGGAGCTTATATCGTAATAAATATAATTCTTTATTAATGCTGAATTTAAATCAAATTTTAAGTTGTAAAACGGCATTGCAAAAGACAATCCTGCATTTGTTCGCTTTTCGGGTAAGAAATCATTTTCCCAAATGTAGTGATTTGAGTAATAAGTGTTTTGAAAATAGTCGGGTTTTTTATTTGTATATTGCAGTTGCAGTTTTATGTCCGATTTTGTTTTATCTTTAAATAAATATTTGTGAAAGTTACCGTCAATTCTGTAATCACCAGTTCTGTATCCGCTGAAATAATAATCGGCATATATATCGGCATCAATATATTTGTTTTTAACCGTATATATTTCCGAACTTATTTTGTTCTCAATAAAAGTATGTGTATTATTTAAAAAGATATAATCATTGAAGTTGTAAATTCTGTACCAATCATTGTAATAAATAAAAGAAAATCCGAATTTATGTTCTTTTTCAAATATATTTTCGCTTCCTGCTCTGATTTTATTTTCCATTGATTGAATTGCAACGGAATCATAAGCAGCACCGTCTCGGTAGAAATAATTCAGGTAATATGTATTTTCTGAATTTTCTTCATCTTTGTATAATCTGTATTTTCTTGACAGCAATAAATTGTGGGATATGCTTATTTTCGGTTCTAATACTTTTATTATTGTATCTCTGTATGAAAGGTTTTTATATTTTCCGAAACTGTATTTTTGGGTTACCGACAGTTCCTGATTAAACAACAGCGTGTTTGAATTCTTCAGATTATGTTCCGGAACTTTTGTGTCAAAACCGAGAGTGTCAATATATCCGCCGCTGTTTTGAAGTTTAAATTTATTGTAAATATAAGCGGTAAAAACAGAGTATTTATCTTTTTTATAATTTGAAGTTATGCTGACTGTATTTAAACTGTTTGCCTGGTCGAGAAACTGTCCTAAAGATGAAATGAAATTATACTTGAGCCCGAAATTAAAATCGGGGTTTACATTTTGTGTATGAATAAAATCTACTGTCTGTAAATCAATAACTTTTGTGCTTGTTGTGTGCATTATTGATGTGTAAGGACGGCGAGTATTAAAGTAAACGGCATTTTCATAATTTGTAAGATAAATTTTATACGGCTTATTAAAAATAAATTTCGTAAAATAATTGTCAGGGCGTTTAAAGAATATTTGCGGAATATGTGCAGAGCCTATATTTCCTAAATCTGCGGGAAAAATACTGTTGATATAAGCGGGTTCAACTTTATGAAACATTTCCAAAGTACTGTCGTTGAACGTAATATTAATTTTTTTAAAACCGTTTTTCAGATTTTCGGTTATCAATATATTTCTTAATGTATCTGCATCGTGTTGAGCGTATGAAGTTTTTGCTGCAACCGATATAAAAACAATAATTAAAAAACAGTATATCTTAAATTTACCTGTCAGCACTTTTTTAAATTATCTTAACATTTTAATTGCGGAAACTCCGGTAACGTATTCTTCGGCTTTATCAATTGCAAGTTTACATAAATCGGTATTGCTTGTGTCCGCTTCTTCAAGCAGGTCGGATACAATGCGATATATGTCGTCAAGCTCATTTTCTACTTTATCGTTTTTATAGCCTTCTATTTCGTTTGTCATTTGAATTATGTCCCCTCCGTTAATAATATATCCCGGAACGTAAAGAATACCGTTTTGTTTTAATATTTCAATATCTTCAAGTTTTTTTAAAGGTTGGTTTGTTCCTCCGGTAAAGATTTTACACTTTAATTTGGTTACGGCTTCTGTATCAATCATCTTTTCAGCTGCACAAGAGCAGAAAATATCACATTTGGTTTCGTATATTTTTTCAGGTTTTTCTATTTTAATATCTTCTACCCGGTCTTGAACTATTTTTATTCTGTCATAAATTTTATCTGTAACAGTCAGGTCAGCACCTTCCTCGATTAATTGCCTGACAAGTTGCGAACCCAAATCGCCTACTCCCTGAACTACAATTTTAAGTCCTTTTAAACTTCCCGATTTAAGCTTATGCTTTGCAATTGCCTTCATCCCTTTTATCATTCCTTTTGCTCTGTTAACATATATTTGCCCCAGCCCGCCGTGTGCCTTTTCCATTCCGAGGATATACTCAGATTCTTTTCTTACGTATTTTAAATCTTTGTAAGACACTCCTTTGCTTATTGACATAAATAATTTTCCGTTCCAACGGTTAAGAAAAATACCCAGTGCCCTGAAATACATTTCCGATTTTACTTCTTTAGGATTTCCGATAAGAATTATGGCAGCACCGCCCATACCTCTTTTCAGTAAAGCAGCACGCAATGAATTGTAATATGCTATATCCAATGCATCGGCAATTGCATCATCTTCGTTTTTATAATGAAATAATTTTGCAGAAGCATTTGCCGGGCCCAAAACTATGCTGTCCACAGCAATAATAGCTTTTAATTTTAATGATTGCTCTTCAAAAAACAGTAATTCCCTGCTGTTATTTTTTCTCATATGTTCAAAAATGCTCATATATCGGATATTTTAGATGTTTTTATGTCAGAAATTATATTTAAATTTTATATCATTTTATTTTATGAAATTGCCGCTAAAACAATGCTGTTAAGTTTTGATTCTTCAGAATCTGAGCGGGAAGTAAGCACAATGGGGACAGAAGCCCCGAGAATAACAGCTGCCAAAGAAGCACCTGAAAAAGCAAATGATTTATACAAAACATTTCCGGCTTCAATATCAGGCATTATTAACAAATCGGCATCTCCGGCTACATCTGAAACAATTCCTTTATGCTCGGCACTTTTCTTGCTCATTGCGTTATCAAAAGCCAAAGGACCGTCAACTATGCATCTCGGCAACTGTTTTCTTTGTGCCATTTTTGAAAGAATTGCAGCATCAAGTGTTGCGGGCATTTTTTCATTTACCAGTTCTACGGCTCCTATTACGGCAACTTTCGGTGTTTTATATCCTATTTTGTGCATATAATTTACGGCATTGCGGATAATACCTGCCTTTTCTTTCAGGTTCGGGGCGATATTCATTGCAACATCCGTAAGTCCGATAAGTTTGTGATAGCCCGGAAGTTCGAAAAAAGCAAAATGAGACAGTAACGGTGAATTTTTAAGTCCGCATTCTTCATTCAAAACTGCCCTTAAAAGTGTTGCCGTTGAAGTATACCCTTTCATTAAAATATCACCTTTACCTTCTTTTATAATTTTTACGCTTTCTTTTACGGCATTGTTGCTGTCGGGTATATTAATTATTTCTGCTTTGCTTGTATCAATTTTTTTTCCGTGCAGTATTTTCTCAATTTTGCTTTTGTCTCCCACTAAAACAGGTCTGATAAGGTTCTTTTTTTCGGCTTCGAAAACAGCATCTAAAGAGTGTTCATCGGCAGCAGATGCTAAAATCAATCGTTTCGCATCCTTTTGATTGTCGGCTTTATCGTAAAAATCGGAAATTCTTGTCAGCATAGGTCTTAATTGAAAATAAGCACAATTTTACAAAAAAAAAACGAATTTATGTTTAACCTTACGGTATTTAAGATGTTGTATTAGCATAACTAATTGTATTATTGTGTATTATGGTTCTATGTTTAAAAATATTATTTTTCTGCGAGAAGTTTTAAAAACTTTATATTCTCAACTTTTAGACCTATTTTTGACATTTTAAATTTTATAAACGGAAATGGAAATATTAAAGGCGGAGAGTTTGACAAAATCATACGGAAACAAAACTTTATTTGAAGATATATCATTTGTAATTAATGAAAAAGAAAAAGTTGCACTGATAGCAAAAAACGGTACCGGCAAAACAAGTTTACTGAATATTATTACCGGAAAAGATGTTCCGGATGACGGAAAAATAAATCTTGCAAAAAACTTAAGTATAGGTTTTTTAGAACAGAATACAGACTTTGAGAGTGAATTGAGTTTAACGGAGCAAATTTTTAATTCGAATGATAAGACAGCTGTTGCAGTTAAAAAATATGAAGATGCTTTAAAATCAAATGATGCTGAAATTATTCGTAAAGCAGCCGAAGAAATGGACAGGTTAAATGCATGGGATTTTGAGAGAGATGTGAAAAGCGTGTTGACAAAACTTAAACTGTCTGATTTTGAAAAACCTGTAAAGTTGCTTTCCGGCGGACAAAAAAAACGACTTGCTCTTGCCTCTGCACTGCTTAATAAACCTGATTTTCTGATTCTTGACGAACCTACTAATCATCTTGATTTTGAGATGATTGAGTGGCTTGAAAACTATATTGCAAAATCGTCTTTAACCTTACTTCTTGTTACGCACGACAGATACTTTCTTGATAATGTCTGTAATGTAATTTTAGAGCTTGATAACGGAGAAATATATAAATATAAAGGCAATTATTCGTATTTTCTTACAAAAAGAAAAGAGCGTATAAGAAATATGATTGCTGAAGCCGAAAAAGCGGAAAATTTATTGCGCACTGAAACAAAATGGATGAACAGGCAGCCGCAAGCCCGTGCCGTAAAAGCAAAATCAAGAATTGATAATTTCTATAAGCTGAAAGAAAAAGCAAGTATTAAGCCGCAGGATAAAACATTTGATATTGATATTGAGGGTAAACGACTCGGTAAAAAGCTTATTGATATTTTTGATATAAGCAAAAGTTATGACGGAAAGAAATTAATCGATAACTTTTCATATAAATTTTCAAAAGGAGAAAAAATTGCAATATTCGGAAATAACGGAGCAGGTAAAAGCACCTTTTTAAACATAATAACAGGAAAAATACAGGCAGACAGCGGAAGAACAGAGAAAGGAGAAACCGTATCCGTAGGATATTTTGAGCAAAAAACTATTGATAATACCGAAGATATTCGTTTAATTGATTACATAAAAAATATTGCTGAAATTGTAAATATCGGAAAAGGAAGAGAGCTTTCCGCAGCACAATTTGCCGAATATTTTCTTTTTCCGAGAAATATGCACTTTAATTATATATCCCAATTAAGCGGAGGTGAAAAAAGAAGACTTTATTTATTAAGCATTTTAATGAAAAGCCCGAATTTTATAATTCTTGATGAGCCTACCAACGACTTGGATATTATGACTTTGTCGGTGCTGGAAGATTATCTCCTTAAGTTCTCGGGAACTGTATTGTTTGTCTCTCATGACAGATATTTTATTGATGCTGTTGCCGATACGCTTTTTGTTTTTGAAGGTAACGGAAAAATTAAAAAATTCCCCGGAAATTATACCGATTACAGCAAATATATTTCCGAAAATAAAACTCAAAAAGATAATACCGACAGAAATAAGGAAATAAAAACACGAAAGAAAAGCGATAAACAGGCAAAATTATCTTATAAAGAAAAACGAGAATTTGAACAGCTTGAAAAAGAAATTGAAATACTGAGCAAAGAAAAAGAGGAAATTGAAAAATATTTACATAACGGTAATTATGAGGAAAAAGAACTTGCAGAAAAATCGGCAAGACTCCCCGAATTAGAAAAAATATTGGATGAAAAAGAAATGCGTTGGCTTGAATTAAGCGAAAAAATATAAATCTTTTTACTCTTACTTTGCTTTAAGTAAGTATCTTTGCAATATAATTCAAAATAAACTTTGTAATGCAAAAAAAAAATCTTGACCCTATAGGAAAATTAATGGGCTTACGATATAAGTCGCATCCGTGGCACGGCATTGAAATGGGCGATGAAGCTCCCGAAGTTCTGACCTGCTTTGTGGAAATGGTTCCTACCGATACGGTAAAATATGAGGTTGACAAAGCCAGCGGCTATGTTACAATCGACCGTCCTCAAAAATTTTCAAGTATTTTACCGTCTCTTTACGGATTTATTCCGCAGACATATTGCGGAGATAACTTAGCCGAAGTAAGCAGAAAAAAACTGAACAGACCGGAAATAATCGGCGACGGTGACCCGCTGGATATTTGTATTCTTACGGAAAAAGAAATAACTCACGGCGATATTCTTGTGCAGGCAAAACCTATAGGCGGTTTCAGGATGATTGACGGAAACGAAGCCGACGATAAAATAATAGCCGTTCTTAAAGGAGATGCTGTTTATGGTGAATATCAGGATATTACTGACTGTCCTGATGCGGTTATTGACAGGTTAAGACATTATTTTCTTACATATAAAGATATGCCTGGAAAAGAGGGTTACAGATGCGAAATTACGCATACATACGGCAAGAAGGAAGCTCTTGAATTAATCGAACACTCGGTTAAAGATTACAGAAATTATATTGAAAATATGCTGTTTGAAAGATAATATTTCTGTAAAAAGTAAAAAAAACAGATATATTTTTTGGCAGTTAATTTTTTGCTTTTACCTTTGCACCGCTTTTAACAAAAAAGCATAGTTAATGACCTCTTAGCTCAGTCGGTAGAGCAACGGCCTTTTAAGCCGTGGGTCCTGCGTTCGAGTCGCAGAGGGGTCACAAAAAAGCCGCTTTTAAGCGGCTTTTTTGTTGTTTACAACCCTCGAAAAATAAATACGAAACTCCGATATCTTAAAACATTATTTGGATATTCGCTTCAAAGAACCGTATTCGGGGTAAAATTCTACGGTTATTTTATCTTTAAAAAGACTTGAAGGCAGTAAGTTTAACGAGCCGAATTGTGATATAAAAACGCTTGTTTTACAGAGTTCGTTTTTTTCTGAAACCAGTTTTATACTTGCCTTGTTCGGAATACGGTATACAATTCCTTTTATTTCTTTTTTATTTTCAAAAATTTCTTCAGGTGCTGTTTTATTGTTTATTATTTTCATTGTTACCGGCATTTCCGAAGTATCTTTAGTAATTCCTTTTTTTTCAGAAAAATAAAATAATGTTTTTTTAATACTGTCGCTGTTGTTCTCCGGAATATATTCAAATCTGTAAGTTTTTTTAGATTTTAATTCTTTTCCGGTAAACAGGCTCATATATTTTTTTTCAAGTTCCGAAAGCTCTTTAATCATAGTTTTTAAAGCATTTCCGTCAGGAAAATTATTGCCGTCGTTTTCTCCGGTTAAAAGTGCGTATCTGTCGTCTCTCAGGTTAAAAATAATATTTGCTGTTTCTTTTGCTTGTTTCGCTTTGCTTTTATAAACTTCTTTTTTCCGTATAACCGGAATTTTTATCATTACCGAATCTTTCAGAACTTCTTTATACAGAGTATCATATTGTATTTCTCTGACAGAATATAATGAAATATCGGCATAATCGGAGATGTTGGTTTTTGCATCGTTGTTTTTTTCGGAGTTTTGTCCGTTATTTACTTTTCCTGCCTGAATATCATTGAGATTAATTCCTGAAATAAAATTTTCTTTGCTTAAATTCAGAAGAAGAGGATTTAAGTTTCCGGATGCAACTATTCTGTATATTTGGGAAGAATCGAGTATCGGAGTTGTTGTTATTGAAATATCGGAAATGAAATATTTTGTTTCGTTTTTCATTATCGCATTCTTAGTGTTGAAATACAAATGCGTAAAGTCAGAAAAAATACCTTTTTGCTTTACTTTTTTTGTTATCTCAATATCTGCGATAATTTTTGTTTTAGGAAGGGCATAAATAATACCGTTTTTTTTCTCTGTACTATCAGATATCTTTTCCGTATAGAAAGATGTTTTACAGGAGAATAATACGAAAAATAAGAAGAAACCGGTAAGTTTTACAATTTTAAAATGCTTCATAACCGAAATTATTTGTTTATCGGATAATCATACGGATTATTTTTATAGTCTTCGGGGTCGGCAATGTGTTTTCCTTTCTCAATATTTTTCTTATACTCTTCGCTTTCTCTTTTTTCAATTTCGTTTTCGTTAATATCACGTCCGTTTTTAAAAGTTATGGTATCTGTTTTGCCGTTTTCGTCATAAAAAATCCATTTGCCGTCTTTTAGATCATTTTTATACTGTCCTTTTACTTCAATCTTTCCGTTTTTATAATACCTTAACATCGGACCCTCCATTTTTCCGTTTTCTGTTCTTGCTTTCAGAAACACCTGTCCGTTTTTGTGATATTTAAGCCAAAGCCCGGTTTGAGTTCCGTTATCGTAAGTTTTTTTATCAAATATTTTTCCGTTGTCGTAAAAAATTATCTGATCGCCGTGCAAACTGTCATTTTTAAAATTCTCTTCTTTTACTTTTACGTTATTATTGTAATAAATCCATCTTCCCGTTTTTTTCTTTCCGGCATATTTTCCTTCCGAAATTAAAGAGCCTTTTTCGTTATAAAATTTTGCATTTGCCGTATCTCCTTTTTCGTTATAAATAAGCAAAGCCGATAATTTTCCGTTTTCGTGATACCGCTTTAATTCTCCGACAGGTTTATCATTTTTAAAATAAGCTTCGTAAGCTGTATTTCCGTTCGGGTAAACTTTCATCCATTTGCCTTGTTTTTGCCCTTTGTCGTCCGTTTGATTAATTTTTCCTTCTTCTGTAAGCCTTACAATTTCAGCATCAGGTCTTGTTTTAAGGCTTTCATCTTTAAAAAGCTCTTTATATTGCTTTAAAGTATCATTGTAAATTTTTGCAAGGTAATCGAAATAAGGTTTACTCAGTTTTTTATTAGCATCGTAATAATTTGCCGCATAGTTTTTGAGAATAATATGAAAAGTATCAAGTTCATTTTTGAATTTTTCATCATAAATTTTACTGTCTTTTTTCTGTTTGCCTTTATAAAAATATTTTCCGGCAGATTTTACCGAAAAATTATCTTTCAAAATCTTATATTCCTGTAAATAAGATACGGCTGCATAGTAATAAGGTGCAGCATCTTTTCCGTTTTCTGAAATATACTCTTTTGCTTTTGAAATACACTTTTCATATTTTCCCTTTTCGTAAAATTTTTCAATTTTTTCTAAATTTTTATTTTGAGAAAAAACAGTAAATGCCGAAAACAAAAATACTGAAATTAAAGCTGACGTTTTCATATTTGAGTTTTTATGAATGTTTTTTTAATTAATCTTTGCAAATTACAACTTTTAACATATTTTTAAGGTCAATAATAATACCGAAAATACCTGATGAAGATTTTTTTTTTCACAATTTTAATTTTTGCAAAAATATCTTTGTTTGCTCAGCACGAAGCGGACATTTGGTATTTCGGTAATTATGCGGGTTTAGATTTTAGTTCCGGAAGTCCGGAGCCTTTAACAAACAGTCAGTTGAAGAATTATGAAGGTTGTGCAACTTTATCAGATTCGCTCGGCAATTTGCTTTTCTATACAAACGGAGTAACTGTTTGGAACAGAGAACATCAAATTATGCAAAATGGAACAGGTTTATCGGGAGATACATCTTCAACACAGTCGGCAATAATACTTCCGTTGCCGGGAAATGACAGTTTGTATTATGTTTTTACAACCGATGAGCTTTCGGTAAATGCAAAAAACTTAATTACCGACGGATTGAACTATTCTGTAATAAATATCAATAATGATAACGGAAACGGAAGCGTAATTCAAAAAAATATCCACTTACTTGATTCTGCTACAGAAAAAATAACGGCAGTTAAGCATCAAAATAATAAAGATATTTGGATAATAGCACATGAATGGGGGAATAATAAATACTATGCATGGCTTTTAAGTGAAGCCGGATTAAGTAATACTCCCGTAATCACGGAAACAGGCACGCCGATAGGTAATGACCAGAGGTTATCAATCGGTTATATGAAAGCTTCACCTGACGGGACGAAGATAGTTACGGCAATATTGGGTCTTTCGAAATGGGAGATATTCAGTTTTGATAATTCAACGGGTATTTTATCTGATAAAATTGAAATTTCGCTGCCGGGTTTGTGGTTAGCTTATGCTTGTGAATTTTCTCCTGATGCATCTAAACTGTATATTTGTTCTGCTGACTCGTTACTTCAGGCAGATATGAATGCCGGAACACAATCTGATATTCAAAACTCTCTGACAAAAATAGGCACTTTCAGTTCGCCCGGAGGAGCAATACAAAATGCGAATAACGGTAAGATTTATATTACAAATGACTTTGCCGATTCTTTAAGTGTTATAAATTACCCCGACAACTTACCTTTATTATGCGATTTCAGAAAAAATATTATTCCGCTTGACGGCAGAAAAGCTCGTTTAGGTTTGCCTAATTTTATGCAGTCGTATTTTGAGCCTGCATTTTTCTCGGTTAAAAATACTTGTTTCGGAGATTCTGCAGTTTTTAATATTAAAAATACGGTAAATATTGATTCTGTATTTTGGGATTTTAACGATACTGCAACAGGAAATGATAACTTTTCAAATTTGATTAATCCGAGGCATCTTTTTTCACATACGGGAGTTTTTCGTGTTAAACTTATTGTTTGGTATAATAATATTGCAACGGAATATTTTCAGAACATTAAAATAGTTGCACTGCCGCCTCTTAATCTCGGTAAGGACACTGTTATGTGCGATACTGATACTTACGTTATTTCCGCTTATTCTCCGCATTATACATACCTTTGGAGTACTTCCTCCGAAGATTCGGCAATTACTGTTAATATTGACGGCTCATATTGGGTTAATATTGAAAATATTTATACGGGATGCAAAAATTCAGACACAATTAATATTGTTTTTTCCGAAACTCCGGAAATAAACCTCGGTGAAGACAAATCTTTTTGTGAAAATAAAAAATGTATTTTAAATGCATATCA
>Ga0256840_1001744_pt1 | contig 20005 bp, 30 predicted proteins | sample 355202metaG_FD_185969 | JGI IMG/M metagenome (GOLD analysis project Ga0256840, IMG submission 185969) | Hydrothermal vent microbial communities from Mid Atlantic Ridge, Atlantic Ocean - 355-202 | ecosystem: Environmental > Aquatic > Marine > Hydrothermal vents | place: Atlantic Ocean: Mid...
GGGGGGGGGGGGGGGGGGGGGGGGGGGGGGGGGGGGGGGGCTTTGCGTGAGGCTTGCTGTTGGCGAATCAACCTCGGGTTGTGGCTCGGTGTCGAGCAAGGCGGCGAAGCTGGGGCTAGTGCTTTCCGGCGTGGTTTCCGACTCTGGGAGTTCGGCCACAATGGTGGTGGTTTTAAGCTGTGTCAGCCCTGCGGTGAGATCAAGTTCCATGTGTATACCCATATTCTACGGTTGCAGCGAGCATCGCGACTATGGGTTACTATTTATTTACCGTAATCGGGCTAGGCTGGGCTTGCGAAACAAAAAATAGGTAACATTTTATGGAAATCACACAAAACGCGGTGCCGGTGGTGGACCCCGCCCGCGCCGCGCGGGCGCAAGAACTGCGCGAGGTCGCCAAAGCGTTTGAGGCCAGTTTTCTGTCGGAAATGCTCAAGGCCAGCGGGCTTGGCAAAAGCCGAAGCGAGTTTGGCGGCGGGGTGGGGGAGGATGCCTTCGCCTCTATGATGGTGGATGAGCAGGCCCAATTAATGGTTGAGCGCGGCGGCATTGGCCTGAGCGAATCTATATTTCAAAGCCTATGGGCACGGGAGTTTGGCAATGATTGATACGGTTTTGGCACGCGGAAAGCTGCGGCAATTGCTTTCGGTTATGGATTCGGAGCGGGCGGTTTTGCTTAATGGGCCATTGGATGATTTGGAAAAAATTTCTGCCAAGCGCGATCAGTTGCTTGAGGCTCTGGTTAAAGGGGGGCCGGTATCGCAGCGCATTTTAGGTGACAGGTTGGCGGACATCAGGGCGATGGCAAAGCGAAACGGCGCGCTGCTTAAAGCCGCAATGGAAGGCATGAAAGACGCGCGAAAAGAGATTGAAAACATGGAAGAAAGCCTGAATACAATGGACACCTATACGCCAGACGGCTCCAAAATGGTGGTGGCGCAAACCCCACCAGGCAAAGGACACAGGGTATAGAAGATTGCATGAGAATTTGTGAAAAATTGTTTGAATACAATCGCTTGCTGTTAAGGCTTCATTATGGGTTGCAAGCGAGAGTGAGGGGGTAATCTTGAACGGGTTACCCGTGGAGGCTTTCTCCACATCTCGTCAGAACGGCGAAAGTGCGGGCGTGAAACACGCCTTTATTGTAACAGCAGCGCCGAACGCGCTGCATCGCCGAAGGAAATGCTAAATGTCTAGTATTCTTACAAACTCCAGTGCCATGGTGGCATTGCAAACCCTGCAAAGCATCAACAAAAACCTGGCCTCAAACCAAAGCCAGATTTCGACCGGTAAAAAGGTTGATAATGCGCGGGACAACGCCTCTATCTGGGCGATTTCGCAAACCATGCAATCGGACGTAGACGGTTATAAGGGCATCTCTGATGCGCTCGCCACCGGCTCTGCCTCTGTTGCGGTTGCGCGGACGGCCTCGGAGTCGATCACCGGCTTGCTGGGCCAGATCAAATCCAAGATCATTGCTGCACAAGACCCGGCAGCTGACCAAGCCAAGCTGCAAACAGACATCGCCGAACTTCGGGGCCAAGTTGGCTCTGTGGTGGATGCGGCGCAGTTTAACGGGCTGAACCTTGTGGATGGCAGCAATGCTTCGGTCAATGTGCTGGCCTCCCTCAACCGTGATTCGAGCGGCAATGTGAGCTCCTCCAGCATCTCCGTCGCTGGCCAGAACCTGTCCACGGCGGCAGGTGCTGTGATCGCGGGCTTGACCGGCTCTACAGGTGTATCCGGTGACGCGGCCACGGCCTCGACCTTTATTGATGGTGGCGCAAGTGCCAATATCAAGATCGATGCCGCCGGACTTGCAGCGGGGGATACCTATAACGTGACCATTGGCAGCCAGTCTGTTTCCTATGTGGTAACGGCCAATGATATGGCTTCCAGTTCCACCAAAAATTCGGTGGCTGCGGGTATTCGTACAGCAATTAACAACCTTGGTGTGACCGGTATCACCGCTGATGTAACGGCGGCCGCTGCGGATACGATTGCGGTTTCCAATATAGCGGGCGCGGCCTCGACCAGCATGACCACCACGGTGGTTGACGCCGGTTCGGGCGGCCTTTCCGGCCTTGCAGGCATCAACGTTAATGATGCGGCTGGTGGCAATTCCACGCAGGCTTTGGCAGATATCGAGGGCCTGATCCAGACCTCGATTGATGCGGCGGCCTCTTTTGGTTCCAGCCAGGCGCGCATTGATACCCAGTCGGATTTCCTCGGCAAGCTGTCTGACTCCCTGAAAACGGGTATTGGCGCATTGGTTGACGCCAATATGGAAGAGGCTTCGGCCCGGATGCAGGCGCTTCAGGTGCAGCAGCAGCTGGCCACGCAGTCGCTCTCCATCGCCAATCAGGCCCCACAAAACATCTTGTCGCTTTTCCGGTAAGATAATCAGGCAGGCGGGGGCAAGCCTCCGCCTGTTTAGCCGCCACATTATCATGTCAACACGCCGGGAATTCCGGTAGGGTGGGAGGATACACCCCATGAATACTGCTACTTTAGCGCAGTCGCTCTATGCAAAGCCAACCCGGGAACTCGGGACGGCGCGGGGCATTGAATACAAGGCCTTTTCAAAAGTCACGGCTCGGCTCGCGAGCTGGAACGAAGAGCGTGACAGCTTTGGTTGCCTTGCCGAAGCGCTGCGTGAAAACCAACAATTGTGGATTTTGCTCGGGGCTGATGTGGCTGACCAAGGCAATGAACTGCCCACGGGCCTCCGCGCCCAGCTGTTTTACCTGACCGAATTCACCCAGCACCAAACCCGTAAAATTATGGCGGGTGAGGCTAAGCCGGCGATATTGGTCGAGATCAACACCAGCATTATGCGCGGGTTGCGTGATTGCCGAGAAAGCTTCCGCGAGGTGCCGATATGAGTGGGCTTGTGTTGAAGCTGCGCCCGTCTGAACGGATTATGATCAACGGCGCGGTGATCGAAAACGGAGACCGCCGCACGCGGCTTAACGTGCTCACGCCCAATGCCAATGTGCTGCGGTTGCGGGATGCCATTCACCCTGACGAGGCCAACACGCCGGTGAAGCGGGTGTGCTATATCGCCCAGCTTTTACTGGCCGGCGAGGCAGAGCCAGCGGAGGCGCGCCGACAGCTTATACTCGGGATAGAGCAGCTGGGGCGGGTGTTTCAGGACACCCAGTGCCGCCAGCATTTAACCGAGGCCAAGGCGCAGCTTCGCGAGCAAAACGACTATCAAGCCCTCAAGTTTTTGCGGTTCTTGATACCGGCCGAGGCCGAACTGATGGAGGCAGCACAATGATACCAGCAGTCCCCGTCGGCGGCATCGCGGGTTGGCGCTATATGCAGCGCACGCAAGAAAGCCAGTTGGAGGCCTTTAAGGCTAGCCCTGTGCTCGACCGTGAGCTGACATATTTTAAAGAAAACATCTCCAAGGTGGAATCAGTGGATGACCTGATCAATGATTACACCCTGTTTAAGGTCGCCCTCGGGGCTTTTGGCATGGAAGATAAGGTCGCCGACAAGTTCTTTTTCAAAAAGGTGCTGGAAGAGGGGAGTGAGGCCGAGGGCGCTTTTTCCTTGCGCCTGACTGATACCAATTACCGCGAAATGGCCGAGGCCTTCGGCTTTGGCAATGCGGGTGGGGCCAAGGTGGCGGAATCCGATTTTGCCCAGAAAATTGCCGATGCCTATCAAGTGCGCCAGTTTGAAAAGGCGGTTGGGGAATCTGATGATACCATGCGGCTTGCGCTCAACCTTGAGCGCGAGATCGGGAAATATGCGGATGGGGCATTCCCCGAGACCGTAAGTTGGTTCCAGCTTATGGCCAGCCCGCCGCTTAGGTCGGTTTTTGAATCCGCTTATGGCCTACCAACATCTATCGGCACGCTGGATATCGACCGCCAGCTTGAGCTTTTTCAAGGCGCAAATACCCGCCTATTTGGGAGCGCCTCGATGGATGTGTTCAAAGACCCTGAAAACGTGGATAAGCTGTTGCAGAATTTCTTTGCGCAAGAGCAAATCAAAAATGGCCCCGGCCTGCAAACCAAAGGCACGGTGGCCCTCACGCTGATGGAAAACGCCGTGGCGGCGCAGGCCAGTTTTGCCCGGTTTAACCAGCGTTAGATTTGATAACCCAGAGCACGAGCAGGCTGACCACCAGATAAACAAGCGTGTTCACCATCCAGCGGAGCAAGGCACCGTCGCCCTCGGGGTTTACCCCTAGGCGCTCGCATACTTTGGTGCCCGGCCATAAAAAGGCTTCTGAAAGTTTCATCATCTCCCCCTTTGTTTGTTTTTCTTTGGGCATAGCTTAGAGCGTCTTTTCGCACTCTACAAATCTAGAAAACAGCATATGTTTTCTAGGATTTCGTAACGGGGCTGTTACAAAATTTTCAAGCTGCGGCTTATTGTGGCGCGCTGGCGGGTTATATATTGCGGAACCTAATGGAGTGCGCAATGTCAAAGCTGTTTTTTCCGTCCACCTCTATGCCCGCAGCTGATTGGTGGAAAATCCTGTGGCCAGCCCCTGAAGGCGTGCTGCGGCGGCTAACGATAAAGCCCCATATGAGCGTGGTGGACCTGTGCTGTGGCGATGGCCATTTCACGGAAGCTTTAGTGAACACGCAGCGCGGCGAGGTTTTTGCACTGGATATAGACCGCGAAATGCTGACCCTCGCCAAAGCGCGGGCCGGCAAGGCGGTGCATTGGATTGAGGCTGACGCCCGCGCTTTGCCCGCTTACATGCCTAAGAAAGTGGATGCGGTGTTTATCGCGAACACCTTCCACGGTGTGCCAGAGCCCACGGCGCTTGCCCGCAAGGTGCGTGAGACGCTCAAGCCCGGAGGCCTGTTTATTGTGGTCAATTGGCATGTGGCCTCGCCGGGAGAAAACAAGGTTTTGGGCCAGCCGCGCGGGCCGCGTAAAGATATGCGGATGACGCCGGTGGCGCTATCTAAGCTTGTGGAGCCTGCGGGGCTGGCGCTGGTGCGCGTGGTCGAGCTGCCGCCCTATCACTACGGCGTGATTTTTCAAAAACCTGAAGAATAAATGGAGCTGTTGGTATGGCAGCGGGGGCGACCTCGCAAAGCACAGCAATGGTAGGCGCGCCGCGTTGGCGTTATGTTTCAGTATTTATGCGCACGTCTAGCTCTGGTGCTGGTTGGTTGGGCGCGGCGAGGGAGCCGGTCGGGAAGTCTTGCGGGCGTTCGCCGAGCAGGGGGGCTTCGGGCACATGGTTGGGGTCGGCTTGGCCCATGAGGTTGGCGAATTCTATGAAGGCGTCATCGGTGGAGGCGAATTCGGTGCGGGTGAAAAAGGCATCCAGCTTGGGCCAATAGGTGATGGCTTCATCCACCAGCGGGTCGGAGCCGCGCACATATAGGCCGGTCTGGATCATCGGGGCGGCTTTTTCATAGGCCGAGATGATGCGGCGGGCGTGGTTGATCAGGGTGTTTTCGCCCGTATTGGCCACGCCGGGCAGGCAGCGGGAAACCGAGCGGCGCACATCGACCGCCGGAAAACGGCCGCGCTCGGCGATGGCGCGGTCAAGCACGATGTGGCCATCAAGCACGCCACGGGTGATGTCAGCCACCGGTTCTTCCATGTCCGAGCCTGCGACCAGCACGCTGAACACCGCCGTAATATCGCCACTGCCTTGGGGCCCGGGGCCGGCGCGCTCGGCGAGTTGGGCGATTTGGTTGGCGGTAGAGGGCGGGTAGGCGCGCAAGCTGGGGGCCTCGCCCGCGGTGAGGGCGATTTCGCGGTGGGCCTCGGCGAAACGGGTGATGGAATCCAGTAGAAGCAGCACGTGTTTGCCTTGGTCGCGGAAGGCTTCGGCGGTGGCCATGGCCATCCATGCCGCGCGGCGTTTGATCAGGGGGGATTGATCCGAAGTGGCGGCCACCACTACAGCGCGGGCCATGCCTTCCTCGCCGAGGGTTTCCTCAACGAAATCTCGCAGTTCGCGGCCCCGCTCACCGATCAGGCCAATGACCACCACGTCCGCCTCCAGCCCTTTCGCCAAGCCCGCCAGCAGGGTGGTTTTTCCCACACCGGAGCCGGCAAAAATACCAATGCGCTGCCCGCGCGCCAGTGGCAGCATGGTGTTGAAAATGCCCATCGTTGTATTCAGCCGCGCGCCCATGCGGCGGCGCAGGGCGGCGGGGGGCGGGGCGCGGTGCAAAGGCGCGCTCTGCAGGCCTTGGAATAGAGGCTTGCCATCGAGCGGCTGGCCGAAGGCGTCGACGATCCGGCCTATCCATGAGGGGCTTGCCGCCGCGCCACTTACGCCATTGAGCGACACGAGGTCGCCAATCGCCACCCCTTGCGGCGAATCATAAGACATAGCGCGGATCTCATCGGGCGCGAGGGCCACCACCTCGCCACCGCGGCTGTCGCCCGCATCGGCGGCAATGGTTATCTGGTCACCGACCCGCGCATGCAGGCTCAGGCCTTCTATCCTTATAGAGCCGCTATCGACACCAATAACCCGCCCCACGCGGGTGACAGGGCGAATCGCGGAAAGTTTGCTTGTGAGGGGGGCGAAATCAAACTGCATAAAACTGTATCCATTCTGGCTGTTGGTTACCCTTTATTCACCATGAGTGGTTAATTCTTGGTCAAAGGAAATCGGAGGAGAAGCCCCGAATGATACAAAACTTGACAATTTTTCAGCTGGCGAGCGCATCGGTTCGCCATGCGGGAGACCGCCAAGTGTTGGTGGCCCAAAATATCGCCAACGCAGATACCCCCGGCTATAAGGCACGGGATTTGGTGGCCTTTGAAGATAGCTTTGCGGCGCAATCGGCGCTTGGACTGCGGGGCACCCGTGCAGGCCACATGACCAACCGCAATGAAACCGTGTTTACCAGCCCGTTCGGGGTGGAATCGCCTAATGGCAACACGGTGTCGCTTGAGGCGGAAATGATGCGCTCCAATGAAATTAGCGGGCAGCAAAAGCTGGCCCTCGGAATATACCAGAAATCTTTGCAAATACTGCGCACCAGCATGGGGCGCAAATAAGGGAGAACCCTGATGAGTGATATAAATAGCAGTCAGATGATTTCGGCCAGCGGCATGGCCGCGCAAGCCGCGCGCTTGCGGTTGGTGTCTGAAAATATCGCCAATGTTGATACGCCCGGCTTTCGCGCCAAAAGCGTGAGCTTTCAGGCGGTGAGTGACTTTATGGCCGATGCCGGCAGTGTGCGCACCGGCAGGGTGGAGCTAAGCAATGCGGAGCTGCCTGAGGTCTATGACCCGGGGCACCCGTTGGCTGATGAACAAGGCTATTACCAAGGTTCCAACGTAAACCTAATGGTGCAGATTGCCGACGCCCGCGAGGCGCAGCGCTCCTATGAAGCCAACCTGAAGATGTTTGACCAAGCACGACAGATGAAGTCTTCCATCCTTGAACTCCTGAAACGATAGAACCTACGACGCTAGAAAGGCCGAGTTATGCAAACCAACCCCCATATAGCCTCACAGCTTTACACAAACGCCCAGAATATTGCGCAGCCTGATGGGCCGCAAAGCAACGGTAGCAGCCTGTTTGCCGAAATGGCGAATGACTTTATGGCCACCATGCAGGCGGGCGAAAGCGCTGCCATTGCGGGCATGACCGGCAAGGCCGATGCGCAAACCGTGGTCGAGGCGCTGGCCGCCTCGGAAATGGCCATTCAAACCGCCGTAAGTGTGCGTGACCGCGTGGTAGAGGCCTACCAGGAAATTTTGCGGATGCCGGTGTAATGACCGAGGGTGATCTGCTTGATGTATTGCGCGAGGCGCTGTGGATGGCGCTGGTCATGTCCACGCCCGTGCTGGGTATTGCGCTGGTGGTGGGGCTGGCTATTGGCCTGTTTCAAGCCCTGACCTCGGTGCAGGAAATGACCCTGACTTTTGTGCCCAAGCTCGGCGCGATTGTCGCCGTGTTTTGGCTTTCAATGAGCTATTCCGGCGGGCTGCTGGTTACGTTTTTCAATGATCAAATTATCACCCGCATCGCGGGGCAGTAAGGAGCCGATATGGAAACCGCCGGATATGTAAGCTTAAGCCGCCAAACGGGGCTTTGGAAAGAAATGCAGGTTGTGGCCAATAACGTGGCCAATATCTCCACCACCGGCTTTCGCCGTGAGGGCGTGGTGTTTACCGAAATGCTGCAAGCCCTGCCCAATGAGGGCGGCGGCGTGGCCATGGCGGCAGCGCGGGCGCGGTTTTCAGACCCTTCCCAAGGGGCGGTTAAGCAAACCGGCAACCCGATGGATATGGCGATTCAGGGGCGCGGCTACTTTATGGTCGAAACGCCGGAGGGCAACCGGCTAACCCGCGCGGGGGCTTTTGTGCTGAATACCGAAGGCGAAATGGTTAACCCCGATGGCTACCGCCTGCTTGATGCCGGTGGCGCGCCCATATTTATTCCGCCCGATGCGACCGTGGTGAGCGTGGCGCAAGATGGCACCGTGAGCGCCGATGGCAACCCGCTAGCGCAGATCGGCCTGTTTGATGTGCAAGACGAAAACGCGATGACCCGTCAATTCGGCACGCTTTTCAACCCCGGCGAGGCTGAACCCTTGGCCATGGACAACGCCGTGGTGCTGCAAGGCTTCATTGAAGGCTCAAACGTTAACCCCGTTACCGAAATGGCGCGGATGATCGAGGTGCAGCGCACCTATGAAATGGGAATGAAATTCTTGGAGAACGAACACGAGCGAATCAGAAACGTGACCCGCACCCTTGGACAACGCGCATAGGAGAAAATTATGAACGCCCTACAAATCGCCGCTACCGGCATGGATGCGCAGCAAATGCGCGTCGAGGTTATTTCCAACAACCTCGCCAATATGAACACCACCGCTTACAACGCAAGGCGGGCCGAGTTTTCAGACCTGATGTATCAGCAAGTGCAAACCCCCGGGTCAATAAGCTCGGCCTCGGGAGCGGTGCTGCCTGTGGGCGTGCAGCTCGGCATGGGGGTGCGGCCCTCGGCTGTAATGATGAATGTAGAACAAGGCCCAAGCACCCAAACCGGCGGCGAGCTGGATCTAGCGATCGAGGGCAAAGGCTATATCGAAATCGCGCTGCCCGGCGGCACGTCCGGTTTCACCCGCGATGGCGCTTTGAAGATGACCGGCGACGGGTTGTTGGTAACATCGGAGGGCTTTCCTGTGGTGCCCAATATCACCATCCCTGACGGCGCGCGCGGCGTGACCATTTCGCCAGAGGGCGAGGTCTATGCTATGTTTGAGGGGCAGGTGGACCCTGAACTCCTTGGCCAAATCACCCTTGCCACCTTCACAAACGAGGCCGGGTTGGAGGCTACGGGCAATAATTACTACCGCGAAACCAATGCTTCGGGCGCGCCGCAAGTGGGCGTGGCGGGCGTGGAAGGGCGCGGCACCATGCGGCAGGGCTACCTTGAAAGTTCCTCCGTAGATGCCGTGCGCGAAATCACTGAGCTGATCGAGGCGCAGCGGGGCTATGAGCTGAATGCCAAAGTGATCACCGCTGCCGACCAGATGCTCGGCGCAACCACGCAGATTCGCTGATGAAGGGGCTGGTTTTCATAGCTGCGCTTTGGGCGTGGCCTGCTTACGGGCAGTCAGTGGTGGCGCTCAGTGGCATTCGGGCGCAAACCGTGATTACCGCGCAAATGGTGGCACTGGCCGAGGGTGATACCTTGGGCGCTTACACCGCGCTGGAGCAAGTTATCGGCATGGAAGCGCGGATAAATATCTACCCTGGCCGCGCCATTATGCTCGACGCGCTGGGTGCGCCAGCGATTTTGCAGCGCAACCAAAATGTAGTGATGCGCTTCACCCGTGGCGCGCTTACCATCTATTCCGAGGGCCGCGTGCTAGAGCGCGCCGGCGTTGGCGAGCGCGTGCGGGTGATGAATATGGATTCAAAAGCGGTGATTTTTGGCCGCGTAGGCGCTGATGGCGTGATCGAGGTGGGTATATGAAAATTGGATTTGTTTTGGTAATGGTTCTGGCGCTGTCCGGTTGCTTGGAGCGGCTGGGCGAAGTGGGCCGTGGCCCGCAGCTTTCAGCGGTAGATTCCGGCGTGAGCGCCAATATCGCGGCCGAGCGCGCGGCCATGGCGGTGCCGCCGCCAACCCCGCGCCGCGAGGTGTATGAGCAAGGGTCGCTATGGCGCTCTGGCCCGGCCTCACTCTTTGGCGACCGTCGCGCGGCGAGGATGGGCGATATATTAACCGTGATCATTAATATCGACGATCAGGCGACCTTGCAAAACTCCAGCAACCGCACCCGTAGCGCGGGCGAAAATTTGGCTGTGCCGAACCTGATCGGCCTTCCTGAATCGGTAAATAATGCTGCAGGCCGTAATATTACCGACCCTGCGGTGGGGCTGAGCAGCAGTTCCAACACCTCGGGTTCCGGAAGTATTAACCGCAATGAACAGATTACGTTGCGTATTGCCGCAACTGTGGTGCAAGAGCTGCCCAATGGCCATTTGGTGGTGCGCGGCACGCAAGAGGTGCGGGTGAATAGTGAGCTGCGGGATTTGCAGATCACCGGCATCATCCGCCCCGAGGATATTTCGCGACAAAACACCATCACCTACGATAAAATGGCCGGCGCAAGGATTTATTATGGTGGGCGCGGTATGGTGTCTGATGTGCAGGCTCCGCGCTATGGCCAGCAGATTCTCGAAATTCTGGCGCCGTTTTAGAAAGGCGAGATAGATGAAAAAGCTATTGCTGATAATATTGCTGCTGATAGGCGCTGGCGGTGGCATTGGGGCGGGCTTGTTTTTACGCCCCGCGCCCGCCACACCGGAAGCTGAAACCGCCTGTGCCAAAGGGGAAGAGGGCTGTGCTATGGATGCCGCCGGCGGGGAGGCGATGGTTGAGGCTGGCCATGGCGAAGCCCCGCCAGAACCGCCGGCTGAGGAAGCCGATCCGCAGCTCGAAGACCTAACCGCCGCTGGCGGGCCAGAATATGTGGCGCTGGAGCGGCAAATGATTGTGCCGATCGTGAGCGCGGATCAGGTGATTTCGCTGGTGGTGCTGTCGCTTTCGATCGAGGTGCAAAGTGGTTTTTCCGATCAGGCGCGGGTGCGCGAGCCAAAGCTGCGCGATGCGTTTTTGCAGGTGCTTTTTCGCCATGCCAATACCGGAGGTTTTAGTGGCGACTTCACCTCGGGTGAGAAAATGGCCGATTTGCGGCGGGCCCTTAACCGTGCGGCAGGGCAGGTGCTGGGGCCAGCAGCAATTCAGGTGTTGGTAACCGACATCTTGCGGCAGGCGACTTAATCGTCGAGGGTGTCGGCAAGACCGAGGGTGTTTAGGGTGGTTTCTATCTCCGTCAGAAAATCGGCGGGGAAGTGGCCGAAGCTTTCGATCCAGAGACTCGCGGCGCGCAGGGCGTTGGGCTCTAGCTGGCAGATTTTTGTGCGCCCCTGCTTAACCTGCCGCACCAGCCCCGCCTTGGTTAACACCTGCAAGTGCTTGGAGACCGCCGCCAGCGACATCTCGTAGGTGTCGGCCACCTGCTTGACCGTGAGATCCTGCTCCAGAAGCTGGCTCAGGATCGCGCGGCGGGTGTGGTCAGCCAGCGCACTGAAGGCGAGGTCTAGCGGGTTTTTTGAATAATCAACCATATTGTTGACTATCATGATGGGGCTTTGATAGTCAACCACGCGGTTTAGCGTTGCGGGAGCGTGGTGATGAAAAAACTTTTGTCCCGGCATGTGCAAGGGTGTCGCAGGCGGTTATTATTCTAGCAAAAACAAAGAAGTAAGGCGTGCGTTGGATGGTAAACCATTCCTTGACTTGGCGCGTATCCGCCCATAATGTGCGGCCAAATCCCATGCATAGGGAATCTTGTGCTGCACATTGGAGGGGCGAGGCGCGATGAGCGATAATCCAGACCCTGACCGCCTGAAGGCGCTGGCTGAAAAGCTGGACGCTGCCACCGCGGTGCCAGAGCAGAAGAAACATGATGCGGGGAAGTATGGCGGAGCGGGTCCGGCATGGCAGATGGTTGTTGAGCTCACGACGGGCATGGCGATCGGGGTCATACTGGGCTTGGCTTTGGACAGCTGGACAGGGCTCGCGCCCGTGTTTGTAGTTGTGATGACATTGCTGGGCTTTGCGGCGGGGGTGCGGGTGATGCTGCAAACCGCCACGGCGCACCAGAAGAAATCCGAGGCGAAGGCCTCACAAGAGAAGTAGCCTCGCAAGGGGCGTTTGAAAAAGGGATATACCGTGGCTGCTAACGAACACGAAGCATTAGAGGCAACGCTGAACATCCACCCGATGGAGCAGTTTAAGGTCACGCCACTATTTGGCGATGGTCCGGTGCATTGGTATACGCCAACAAACGTAACCCTGTGGCTGTTTATTGCCATCGCGGCGATTGTTTTGTTGATGATTGTTGCTACGCGCGGCCGCAATGTTGTGCCAAGCCGGGGCCAGTCTGTGGCTGAGCTGATCTACACCTTTGTGCGCAACATGATTGTGGATATCACCGGCGAAGAGGGGTTGAAATACTTCCCCCATATCATGACCTTGTTCCTGATCATTCTGTTTACCAACGTGCTGGGTTTGCTGCCTTATAGCTTCACGGTAACCTCGCATATCGCGGTCACTGGCGTATTGGCGCTGGCTGTGTTTTTTGGCGTTACCTTGCTGGGCTTTTTCAAAAATGGCGGCAAATTCCTGAAGATCTTCTGGATCTCGGAAGCCCCGTTGGCACTGCGCCCCATTCTAGCCTTTGTCGAGCTTATCTCTTACTTCGTGCGCCCTGTAAGCCACTCCATTCGTTTGGCGGGCAACATGATGGCGGGCCACGCGGTGATTAAAGTATTTGCCGGGTTTGCCGCTGTTTTGGCAGCTGGCACGCCGCTTGGCATAGGTGTGATCGCCCCGATCGGTGCGATTATGGCAGTTTATGGCCTTGAACTACTGGTCGTAGTTATTCAGGCTTATGTTTTCACTATTCTGACTTGTGTTTACCTAAACGATGCGTTGCATCCCGGGCACTAGTTTCGATATCAATTTCAGCTATTCCAAAAAGGAGAACTCAATGGAAAATGCAATTACAGGTGATCTGGCTCAAATGGGCGCAATGATTGGTGCCGGCCTTGCCAGCATTGGCATGGGTGGCGCAGCCATCGGTGTGGGCAGCGTTGTTAGCAGCTTCCTTTCGGGCGCATTGCGCAACCCGGCAGCCGCAAGCGGCCAGACTGCGACCATGTTCATTGGTATCGCATTCGCAGAAGCACTGGGGATCTTCTCGTTCCTGATCGCTCTGCTTCTGATGTACGCACAGTAGGTTTCTAACCTATTAAGATTGGGCGGCTCATTTTGTGGGTCGCCCGTGCTACATTTAGCTAATGGAGGGTGCCATGGCATCACACACACCAGCAGAGGCCGCTGGAGAATCCGGTGGCATGCCGCAGATTGACTTTACGTCCTTTCCGAACCAGATCTTCTGGCTCGTGCTGTCGTTGGTCGTGGTATATTTCATCGTGTCAAAAGTTATTTTGCCACGCATTGGTGGGGTTCTTGAAGAGCGCCATTCGGTGATAAGTGATTACCTGAGCCAAGCGGCAGACTTCAAAAAGCAGGCTGAGCAGGCCGAGGCTGATTACCAAGCCGCGCTGACGAAAGCGCGGGCAGAAGCGCAAGCGATTGCGATTGAAACCAAGGCCGACATTCAGAAAGAGCTCGATAAAGCGGTGGCGAAAGCCGACGCGGAAATCGCGGCTAAAACAGCTGAGAGCGAAAAGGCCATTGCGGCTATTCGTGAAAGCGCCGTTGACAATGTGCGTGAAGTTGCCACGGCAACCACAGCCGAAATTATTGCCGCGCTTATGCCTGCGGTTAGTGATGATGCTGCGGTGAAAAAAGCTGTAACTACACGGATGAAAGGGTAGACTCATGAAAAAAATATCTCTCCTTTCCGGTGTCGCCATGCTGGGCGCAAGCCCCGCTTTTGCGTCGGCAACAGGCTTTACGCTAAACAACACAAATTTCGTGGTGTCCATAGCCTTTGTGCTTTTCGTTGGGGTTCTGCTCTATCTTAAAGTGCCAAAGTTGATATCGAAAATGTTGGATGACCGCGCGGCCGGCATTCGCACCGAGATCGACGAAGCGCGGGCGCTGCAGGAAGAGGCCAAAACCATTTTGGCCTCTTACGAGCGCCAGCGTAAAGAGGTTGTTGAGCAATCCGCGTCTATTATTGCTTCGGCGAAATCTGAAGCTGAAGCCGCGGCCGAGCAAGCCAAGGCCGACCTTAAAGAAACCATCGCCCGCCGTTTAGTGGCAGCCCAGGACCAGATCAAATCAGCCCAAGATGCGGCTGTGCGTGAGGTTAAGGACAAAGCCGTTTCCGTGGCAATCGCTGCGGCGAGCGACGTGATCAATAAAGGTATGGCGGCGAAAGACGCCAATGCTTTGATTGATGCGGCGATCAAGGATGTGGGTGCCAAATTGCACTAACCCCCCCCCTTAAGCTACAAAAAAAGGCCTCGCATTTGCGGGGCCTTTTTTATGGGTTGTTGCCTGCGGGGGCAAAGGGGCTGGCCGCGTGGCGGGCAGCCCCAAAGCCTTTAGCGGTTTGGCGTGATGTAAATCTCGACGCGGCGGTTTTGCTGCCGCCCTGCCGCTGTGGTATTGCTGGCCACAGGGTTGGATTCGCCCTCGCCAATGGCGCGCAAGCGGGTGCCGGAAACACCAGAGTTTATCAGCACCGAGCGCACCGAGCGTGCACGACGCTCAGACAGTTGCTGATTGTAGCGCGCCGCGCCGGTAGAGTCGGTATGCCCAACAATCCGGATGGTGGTATCTGGATACTGTTGCAGGTTCCGCGCGAGCGCGTTGAGCGAGCTAATAAAGCTGTTCCGAAGCTGGGCGCTATCAACCGGGAAGGTAATGGCCTCGGGCAGGGTCACGATCAGCTGGCTGCCGGTGTTTACAATCGAAACGCCCGAGCCACCCATTTGCTGGCGCAGAGCGGCTTCTTGGCGATCAAGGTCATCCCCGATTGCGCCGCCGATCCCGGCCCCGATAATGCCGCCGATCACAGCCCCACGACCGTTGCCGCCAATGGCGCGGCCAAGAAGGGCACCAATGCCCGCGCCGGCCGCAATGCCGGTGCCGGTGTTGTTGGCGGTGCCATCAGGGTTGGTGCAGCCGCTTAGGCCAACGGTGGCCGCAAGGGCGATCACGATAGGCGCTTTGATAATAGACATGAGAATACCTCTCTAATTTGCCGTAAACGATAGGCGTTAAATACAGCCTATTTCTAGGGCGTCTATTGTAAAAGACCAGTGAAAAGCAGCGGGCGGCAAAAATGGGCGGAGGATTGCCGAATTACTCTGCTGCATCCAGCTGGGCAGATTCGCGGGCGAGCAGCGCTCGTTTAACCGGCAAGCCCCAGTGATAGCCCCCCAAAGCCCCCGATTTACGCAAGGCGCGGTGGCACGGAATAAGCCAGCTCACGGGGTTGCGGCCCACAGCGGTGCCAACCGCGCGCACGGCATTGGGCTTGTCAATTTTGCGGGCGATATCGGAATAGGTGGTCACATAGCCCGAGGGAATATGCAGCAGCGCCTCCCAGACCTTAAGCTGCAAAGGCGAGCCGGAAAGCAGCAGCTTGGCCTCACCCTTGGCCGTGAGCGCGGCTTCGACCCAGTGGCGCATGGGGCCGGGGGCCGCGCGGAATGTGGCCTTGGGCCAGCGGGCGAAAAGATCAAGCTCGGCGGCCTCGCGGCCCGTTTCTGCGGCAAAAGCCAGCGCGCAGATGCCGCGCTCGGTCGCCAGTGCCAACATGTCGCCAAAGGGGCTGTCAAACCAGCCATAGAAGATGGTCAGCCCGTCGCCACGGCGCGCATATTCGCCGGGCGTCATCGCCTCCCACGTGATGAACAGGTCATGCAGGCGGGAGGGGCCGGAGAGGCCGGTGGTGAGTGCGGTATCAAGCAGAGTGTGGCGGGTGGCCAGCATGTCTCGGGCTTGGTTCAGGGTCAGGTATTGCAGGTATTTTTTCGGGGAAACGCCGGCCCATTGCCGAAAGGTGCGCTGGAAATGGGCCTCGGATAGGCCGATGGCGGCAGCGACCTCTTTGAGCGAGGGCTGCGTGCTGGCGTTGGCATCAATATACGAAATCGCGCGCTTGATCAGGGCGTAGTGGTAGGGGTCTGTCATCGGGGCAGCATAGCGGGGCAGGGGCCGTTTGCCACCCGTTTCTTGCGGGTTGCGGCGGGGGTGGGATAAAAGCCTAACCCACATTTTGGCTTGCAATTCGGGGTTTTGGCGTGGCAGGTAGGCATATGGGTAAACAGCTTGATTATAACACCATTTACGCGATTTTTGCGCGGTTTCGTGATAGCGAGCCAGAGCCGAAGGGTGAGCTGAACCACGTGAACGCCTATACCTTGGTCGTCGCCGTGGCGCTTTCGGCGCAGGCGACCGATGTGGGCGTGAACAAGGCCACCGAGGCGCTCTTTAAGGTGGTGGATACGCCCGGAAAAATGCTGGCCCTGGGCGAGGACGGCCTGATCGAGCATATCAAAACCATCGGGCTTTATAAAACCAAGGCTAGAAACGTAATCAAGGCGGCGCAAATTCTGGTGGATGAGTTTGGCGGTATCGTGCCCAGCAGCCGCGCGGCTTTGGTGAGCTTGCCCGGGGTTGGCCGCAAAACCGCGAATGTGGTGCTGAACATGTGGTTCAAGCAGCCCGCGCAGGCCGTAGATACCCATATTTTCCGCTTTGGCAATCGCACCGGCGTCGCCATTGGCAAGAACGTAGACGCGGTCGAGCGCGCCATTGAAGACCATATTCCCGCGGAATTTCAACACCATGCCCATCACTGGATGATCCTGCACGGGCGTTATATTTGCAAAGCGCGTAAGCCGGTTTGCACCAATTGTATCATCGCGGAATTCTGCGAATCAGAGGACAAAAACCTATGAGTAAGAAATATCAGGTTGTTGGCATCGGCAACGCGGTTGTGGATGTGCTGAGCCATGTCGAGGATGAATTCCTCGTGGAGAACGGCATTGAAAAGGGTATTATGACCCTGATCGACCTTGACCGCGCGGCGGCGATTTACAAAAAAATCGGGCCTTCGATTGAAATTTCGGGCGGCTCTGCGGCCAATACCATTGCCGGCTTGGCCCAGCTTGGCCATAATACCGCCTATGTGAGCAAGGTGAAAGACGACCAGCTCGGCGCGATTTTCACCCATGATATGCGCGCCCAAGGGGCCACTTACGAGGTGCCACTGGCCCCTGCCAGCCACCCGGCCGAAACCGGCCGCTGCATGGTTATGGTCAGCCCCGATGCCGAGCGCTCGATGAGCACCTACCTCGGGGTTTCTGAGTTCCTTACGCCTGATGACATCGATGAAGCCATGATGGCTGATGCGGACTGGATCTACCTTGAGGGCTATCGCTTTGATGGTCCAGAGAGCCACGCTGCCTTTGCCAAGGCGATTGCGGCCTGTAAACGCACCGGCGGGCGCGTGTCGCTCACCTTGTCTGACCCGTTTTGCGTAGAGCGCCACCGCGATGCCTTCCGCACCATGATCCGCGATCACGTTGACCTGTTATTCTGTAATGAGCACGAGCTGCGCGCGATGTATCAGGATGAAGACCTCAGCGTTGCCCTGCGCCTCGCGGCGGCAGAGGTCGACACCGTGGCCTGCACCGTGGGGGCCGATGGTGCTTATATTTGGCGCGACGGCAAAGAGGTGCATGCGCCGGCCGATCCGGTGAAGATCGTTGATGCCACCGGCGCGGGCGATCTGTTTGCCGCGGGCTTCTTTTATGGCGAGCTGAACGGCTATGATACCTTAACCACAGGCCGTATGGGCTGTGTGGCAGCGGGGGAGATTATCTCTCATATCGGCGCACGGCCCGAGGCTGATCTCAAGGCGCTGTTCACCAAATATGAGCTGATTTAGGGGGCTGACATGGCGTATAAATACGACAGCGAAAACATTTTCGCCAAAATCCTGCGGGGGGATATCCCCTGCACGAAGGTTGCTGAAACCGAACTTAGCTTGGCCTTCAAGGACATTAACCCCGCCGCGCCGACGCATATTTTGGTCATCCCGAAAGGGGCTTACGTAACTTATGACCATTTTGCCACCGAAGCTACAGATGCCGAAATTGTCGACTTTAATCGCATGCTCGCCAAACTCACCCATGAGGCGGGCGTGGCGCAGGCAGCGGGGGGCGAAGGCTATCGGCTGATCACTAATGCGGGCGCGCATGGCGTGCAAGATGTGCCGCATTTTCACATGCACATTCTGGGTGGGCGGCAACTGGGCCGGATGATTTCGGCCTAAGGCAAGCCCTTGAGGCGGCCGCCCGAACATGGCAGACTATGCCGAATAGCAAAGGAAAAACCGATGACGATTGAAGCGCCAGAAGTAGAAATTGTGGAAAAAACCAGCGTAAGCTGTGACGGGGGAGGCGAGCACCCCAAGGTATGGATGACCATTGCCGAGGAAAAGGGCTATGTCGAATGCGGCTATTGTGACAAGCGTTTCGAGCTGAAGAAAGACGCGCGCTAGCCGCTTTCCCCGTTGGCGGCGGGGCGCATTTATGCGACAGTCGCCCAAAATAGGGGGTGGATATGAGCAGCGAAAAATTCGGCAAGGGGCACCATCTGCAACTGATAGATGGCTCGGGGTTTATCTTTCGGGCCTTCCACGCCCTGCCGCCGCTGACCCGAAAATCCGACGGGCTGCCCATCGGGGCTGTGGCCGGCTTTTGCAACATGCTTTACAAGCAGGTGGAAGATAACGCCGGCCATGATGCCCCCACCCATGTGGCCGTGATTTTTGACGCCAAGGGTAAAACCTTTCGTAGCGATATTTACCCCGCCTATAAGGCCAATCGCCCGCCAGCGCCCGAAGATCTGGTGCCGCAATTTCCGATTATCCGCGATGCCACACGGGCGTTTAACCTGCCTTGCATTGAGCTGGCGGGCTTTGAGGCCGATGATATTATCGCCACTTACGCCGCGCAGGCCCGCGAGGCTGGCGGGCGGGTCACGATTATTTCCTCCGATAAAGACCTGATGCAGCTGGTCGGCGGTGGCGTGGAAATGCTGGACCCGATGAAGAATAAACGCATCGGCATTGAGGAGGTTGAGGCCAAGTTTGGCGTCGGGCCGAAGCGCGTGGTCGATGTGCAGGCTTTGGCGGGGGATTCGGTGGATAACGTGCCCGGCGCGCCCGGGATCGGGATTAAAACCGCCGCGCTGCTTATCAATGAATATGGCGACCTTGAAACCTTGCTGGCGCGGGCCGAGGAGATAAAGCAGCCGAAGCGGCGGCAGACCTTGATCGAGAAAGCCGATCAGGTCCGCACCAGTCGCGCGCTGGTTTTGCTGCGGCAAGATCTGGATATGCCCGAAAAAATAGAGGATTTTGAACTGCGGGAGCCAGAGGCCGAGGCGCTCTTGCCGTTTTTGGCCGAGATGGAGTTCCGGACCCTGACCAATCGGGTGGCCGCCAAGCTCGGGGCTGAGGCACCGGCGATTAAGGACGCCGAACCTGAGGCCCATGCGGTGCCGACGCTTGATGTGAGCGCCGCTGCGATTCCGTTTGATCACGCGAAATATGAAACCGTGGCCGATGCGGCGGCCCTCAAGGCATGGATTGAAAAAATATATGTGCGCGGCTGGGTGGCATTTGACACCGAAACCACGGGGCTGGATGAGATGCGGGCGGACCTTGTGGGCGTGAGCCTCGCGGTGGAACCGGGCTGTGCCTGCTATGTGCCGCTGGCCCATGTGAGCGGCGAGGGCGACCTTTTTGGCAGCGCCGAGCGCGCCGCAGGGCAGATGGATTTTGCCGAGGCGCTGGCGATTTTGAAGCCGATGCTGGAGGATGAGAGCATCGTGAAAATCGGCCAGAATATGAAGTACGACATGAAGATTATGGCGCGCCAAGGCATTGCCTTGGGGCCGATTGAGGACACCATGCTGATGAGCTACGCCCTGAATGGCGGGGTCCATCGCCATGGGATGGATGAGCTTTCG
>Ga0256840_1001745_pt1 | contig 19997 bp, 14 predicted proteins | sample 355202metaG_FD_185969 | JGI IMG/M metagenome (GOLD analysis project Ga0256840, IMG submission 185969) | Hydrothermal vent microbial communities from Mid Atlantic Ridge, Atlantic Ocean - 355-202 | ecosystem: Environmental > Aquatic > Marine > Hydrothermal vents | place: Atlantic Ocean: Mid...
TAAGCATTTTCTAAGCTATCTGATTCAATTTTTATCATGTTTATGTTTCTCCTCTAAATGGAGTTCATGCCGCGCTTCTTTTGTTGCTGCATAATTTCTATTTACCAAAAATTGCTGTGCAATAGAGAAAAGATTATTTACAAACCAATATAAAACCAATCCTGATGGGAAAGTTATAAAGAAAAATGTAAAAATCACTGGCAAAAATTGGAATATTTTTTGTTGCATAGGGTCTGTAAAATTGTTTGGTGTCAACTTTTGTTGATAATACATAGAAGCACCCATTAAAAGTGGTAATACATATATAGGGTCCATACGAGACAAGTCATCTATCCATAAAATCCATGGAGCACCTTGAAGCTCAACCGCATTTAAAAGTACGCGATAAATTGCAAAGAAAACAGGAATTTGCAATAATAAAGGTAAACATCCGCCAAGTGGATTCGCACCATGTTTCTTATAGGTTTCCATAACGAGAGCATTCATGCGCTGTGGATCACCCTTATGTTTTTTCTGTATTTCTTTAATCTTAGGTGCCAAATCTTTCATCTTCTGCATAGAGAGCATCCCTTTGTATGTCAAAGGAAAGAGTAAAAGGCGGATAATAAGAGTAAGAGCAATAATTGCCCAACCCCAGTTACCAAAGAAACCATGCAAAAACATTAAAAGTTTAAAAAGCGGCGCTGATGCAAATGTAAACCAGCCATACTCAATAGCATTTACTAAAACTGGATCAATGTTTTCGAGAATTAAATACTCTTTTGGCCCAATATATCCACTGAATTTCACTGCGCGACTTGCATCAAAATAGACTATAGCGTTATCGTTACGACGGTCTCGCTCTATCATTACAGTAATATCTGGTTTAAGATTATAGAAAATTGATGCAAAGTATTGATTAAAAGCTGATACCAGATGTACGTCCGTAAATGAACTACGCCCCTCTACATCGCCATCTTCAAAAATTGTAGTAAGATTATCACCTGAATATACTAAAGATCCTTTATTTGTCATCATCTGCTCGCCATCACTTTGAGGACGATTTCCTAAATAGACGAAGTAGCGCTTCTCTTTACTTAGTTCTATATCAACATCATAATGCCCATCTTTATAGAAAGTGAGATTTTTTGTAACACTTAGATTTGACAATTTTTGTGTTAATACCACAGAGACACTATCGCTATTAGTTAAATCTAAACTATGAACACTCGCCATATAAGGAACTTTTGACGCTTCATCATTAAGGGCACCATCTGAAAATCTAATATAAAGAGGTTTTGCGCCAAAAGAAGGAATCAACTCTACATGCTTTCCTTCTTCATCATGAAACTTGTCATTTTTTAATTTTTTTGAGCTAATTCGCCCAAGAGTATCTATCTTGAGTGAAAATGCATCACTTTCTATGCTTACAAGGGTATTTGTTTCACTCTTATTTATGGCTTCATCTGAAGCAATACTGTGACCTATTAAGCTCTCTCTTGGCTCTTGCTTAGTAACTACTTTATCTGATTGCTTTGCCTCTGTGGCGACATATTGTGTTGCTGTTTGATTTGTATCATTTTTTGGCGGTGGAGGTGGAAAAATAGCCGTGTACGCTATAAAAAATACGAAAGAAAGTCCTACTGCGAGGATAAGACGTTGGTTGCTTGTCATCTTGTCTAACAAAATTAGCCTTTATATAAAAAATTTTTTACTATACTGTAGCGGTTGTCCGCTTGAGGAATAAGCCAGTATTTTACCTTATTGATGCTCAAACTTTCATTTTTTTTACACTTTATTTGTAATTTTGGATGATCAAATCCACCTTCAAAGAGCTGATTGCATCGTAAAATGCGAAAAAGTGAGTTAAAAAATGCAAAAAAAAGATTATTTTTTTCAAACTGTATCATTGCATACGCTGAACATGAAGGATAATAACGACAGTTATTTCCAGCTATTAATGAAAAAGTATTTTGGTAAAGCTTCAAGAGATTAAGTAAGAGTGATCTTAGCATTGAGCTTCTTTAAAACATAGTTGATATCTTTTTGAAGAGTTTGATAGGGTGCTACATGTAAGCTTGATTTAGCTACAAAAACATACTGCCCATCTTTAAGTTTATCTTGAAGTTCTCGCCATAAAGCTCGTAATCTTCTCTTGGAACGATTACGAATAACGGCATTACCAACTTTTTTGCTAGCAGTATAGCCTATCTTTTTCTCACCATCTTTTGGGAGATAAAATACAACGCAAGAGCGCGAGTGTGCACTTTTTCCGCGATTGTATATACGCCCAAACTCTGAATGTTGCTTAAGCGTTACAAAACTGTTTATACAGTCAATCTTTTTCTACCCTTAGCGCGGCGTGCATTAATTGTACGGCGACCATTTTTTGTAGACATACGCAGTCTGAAACCGTGAGTACGTTTACGTGGAGTATTGTGGGGTTGGTATGTTCTTTTGCTCATGCCAGAACCTTTATAATCTGAAATTAGAACCGCAATATTAGCTTTATTTTACTTAAACATCAATTAAGGATAAAATAAAAGTGTCTCAAAGATTCTAATTTTTATAAAAAATTAAATATTATGGCAAATAAGACGATTTACATGTAAAGGATTTAGTTATGAACACCTCTTATGAATTAAATGCATATCGTTCTCACACCCTAGATATACAGATGAGAACTTCTAGTGGTGATGTGATAAATCTTGGTTTTGAAAATACACAAGAATTAGCACTTGCAACGCAAAAAGATGGAAAAAATAATAACGCTTCTTTCTCATTTTCCTCACTTCAAAAATACCAATTCGAGATGCAAACTTCCAATGGCATAGATGAGCAAGATAAAAAAGAGATAGCTGCCTTTATGGAGATAGCTAAACCTTATATCGAAAACTTTATGCAAGAGGTATCAGACCAAGAGCAAAAAACTCCTCTTAACCAGATATCAGATTTGCTTGAAAAAACAATGCAACCGATTAAAGATATGGCTTACGATACCAAACAACAAGGAAAAACTGATTTAGTCAAACTGTTTGACGACACCCTTAAGATGTTTGAACAAAACGAGAAACTTATCAATGAAAGTCAGAAGTTTCTTGATAAATTACTTGGAAATTTTGATAAGGATTTTGAAGTTCTGCTGTATGCTTAACTAAGGAAGCAGAAACTCTTTCAAAGGCTTTTGGAATGACTGCTCTAAGGGGCGGGTAATATCAAGAGCCTCTTTTTGCATCTCCAAGTGACAATCTCGACACTCACGAATAACATCATGCTCTTTGATGTTTGGCTTCTCTATCTTTTCGATAGAATGACATCCAAAACAGTCACTCCCACACTCAGCCATAGAGTCAGGGTTTGCACTATGACAATTTATACATGTAAGCATAGGTTTGTGACGCAAATCTTCATTGATAGTAGGGACAAGGCTTGGATGGCAAGTAAGGCAATCGCCCGTACATGCCATCAAAATATTAGTTGTTATAAAAAGAAGTGATAATAAATATTTCATAGTGCAATTATACAGGCTAATGTTTAATGAAAAGCTAAACAAGTAAATTTAATCTACAGACACTGTTATTTCTGCATCTTTTGCATCAAAAACAACCTTACTTCCTTCACTTACTTCACCACCTAAAATCAAATCAGCCAAGCGGTCTTCTACTATCTCATAGAGCGCGCGTTTAAGTGGTCTTGCTCCATATACAGGATCAAATCCAGCTTCTGCGATAAGTTTTTTCGCACTATCGCTTAGCTCTAGTGTGATATCGCGTTCAGAAACTTTTGCCACAATCTCTTGGAAAAAGAGCCCGACAATATCTACAACCTCAGCTTCACCAAGAGGATTAAAGATAACAACATCATCAAGGCGATTTAAAAATTCAGGTCTAAATGCCTGTTTTAATTCTGCCATCACAACATTATTAAGCTCAGGATCTCCTGCCATATTCATAATTTTATCTGAGGCGATATTTGATGTTAAGATAATAATAGTATTTGTAAAATCAACAACTACTCCTTTATTATCCGTCAATCGTCCATCATCCAAAACTTGCAAGAGCATATTAAAAACATCTGGGTGGGCTTTTTCTACCTCATCAAAAAGCACCACGCTATAAGGTTTACGGCGTACCGCTTCGGTGAGTTGTCCGCCCTCATCATATCCCACATACCCAGGAGGCGCACCGACAAGACGAGAAACCGCATGTTTTTCCATATATTCACTCATATCAAGACGAATCATTGCATCTTCACTATCAAAGAGAAACTTAGCCAAAGTTTTCGCCGTTTGTGTCTTACCCACACCTGTTGGCCCCAAGAAAAGAAAGCTTCCAATAGGACGATTTTTATCTGAAAGTCCTGCTTTATTTCGCTTAATAGCGCGTGCTACTGCAAAAGTCGCTTTTTCTTGACCGATTACGGTTTTGTTGAGCTCATCTTCTACATGTAAGATTTTATCACGCTCGCTTTGAAGCATTTTATTGACTGGGATTCCCGTCCATCTACTTACAACCCCTGCTATTGCATCTTCATCCACGCTATTTTTAAGCAGTGTGCCACTCTCTTGCATCTTTTTCCACTGCTCGGCAATAGAGCTCTCTTCTTCATTGAGTTTTGGAATTTCTCCATACTCTATCTCTGCCGCACGGTTAAAATCACCTGCATTTTTTGCCTGTTCTGCCTCTCGTCTTTTTGCATCAATTTCTGTTTTTATTCCTGCTATACGGTCAAAAACCTCTTTTTCATTCGCAAACTGTGCCTCAAGACGGCGCTGCTCCTCTGAAACATCTGCAAGCTCTTTTTCTATCTCACTCAGACGCTTTTCATTGGCTGGTGTTACCTCCATTTTGAGTGCTTCTTGCTCTACATGTAACTCTTGGCTTTTTCTTTTGACACTAGAGAGTACATGCGGCTCAGACTCTATCTGCATTCTTAGCTCTGCTGCTGCCTCATCTATCAAATCTATCGCTTTATCTGGCAAAAATCTATCGCCGATATATCTATCTGAAAGTTTTGCCGCAGCTACTAGAGCCGAATCAGTAATGCTAACATTATGGTGTGCTTCAAGACGCTCTTTTATCCCTCGTAAAATCTGTAAAGATTCATTGACACTAGGTTCATCAAGGTTTACAGGTTGAAAACGGCGTTGCAAGGCAGCATCTTTTTCAAAATACTTTCTATACTCTTTGAGTGTCGTTGCCCCGATAGTATGTAGCTCTCCACGAGCAAGAGCTGGTTTTAAGATATTGGCAGCATCCATGCTTCCCTCGCTTGCCCCTGCCCCAACTATAGTGTGAATTTCATCTATAAACAAGATGATATTAGCACTCTGTTTGACCTCTTCAATAACAGCTTTGAGGCGGTCTTCAAACTCTCCACGATATTTGGCACCTGCAATGAGTGCACTCATATCCAAGGCAACCACTCGTTTATTTTGCAAACTTAGTGGCACTTCTTTATTATAAACACGCTGGGCTAAACCCTCAACTAGAGCAGTTTTACCAACACCTGGTTCACCTAAAAGAATAGGATTGTTTTTTGTTTTACGGATAAGTATCTGCATCATACGGTTAATCTCATCATCGCGACCTATCACAGGTGCTAGATTTCCCTCTGCTGCTTGGGCTGTTAAATCTATACCGTACTTATCAAGACTTTCAAGGTTCTCATCTGCGCTTTGTGACTCTATTTTTTGTCCGCCACGCATAGATTCAAAAGTCTTCGCAAGGTTTGCCATATCCACATATTTTTCCAATATAGATTTAAAACTAGGCTCGCCCATATTGGCTACAAAATAACTATCTACTGCTAAAAAGTTATCTCCATTTTTAGCCATCTCCCCTGCTCCACGCTCTAGTGATTGCGCAAAACTTCTTGATAGCTTAATATTTTCTTTTGCAAGTTGTGAAACAGTTGGCAGTTGATTGACTGCACTTTTTACATCAAGCTCTATGGCTGTTTTATCTATATTCATCTTATTAAACGCTTGATTAAGCACCGAATCAGAGTTTGTCAGCAATGCCCATAAAAAGTGAATCGGTTCTACCTCTGAGTTTTTATTATGTAGAGCCAAAGAGATTGCTGACTCAATAGTTTGTGTCATTTGGTGTGTTAGTTTTTCAAAAATATCTTTCATAATTTCTTTCCTTTTAATTAATATAAGGAAATTATACAACATTGAGTCTATCTATGTCAAGTTAAATGACTAATATTATTCATATTTAGAATTAAGTAATATGTCAACTCTGTATCACACAAAATAAATTGAAGTTTGTTTGAAAAACTGTGTAGTATCCTTGTCAAATAGAGTATATTATGACAAGTTTCTTGAAAATGAATGTTTTTGGTTATGCATGTTTATGGATGTAATATATGGTATTGTAGATTATCTTGGTCACAAGAAACTGCCTACTGTTGCATTTTTTATTTTATTAAATATTTTGATTTAAGTCCCGTATATAAGGAGTTTGAGAGTGGTGCACCAGAGAAGATTTGAACTTCCACTTCCGAAGAAACGAGCCCCTCAAGCCCGCGCGTCTACCGTTCCGCCACTGGTGCATATTTGAAAAGTTGTCAGCCGAAGCTGGCTGAGGGTTTGCTAAGCAGAGTTTTTGGTTTTTAAATAAAAACATCAAAAACTCGTAATTAGCTAAAAATGCCAAGAAATTGGCATTTTATTAACGCTAATTACCCTAGGTAAGGGTTAGCGTAAAGAGCGATAAGTGCAATTACTAGAGTATAGATAACTTGCGCTTCGATCATTGCAAGAGCGATGAACATTGTAGTCATTAGTTTTCCGCCAAGACCTGGGTTACGAGCAGTACCAGCGATTGTTGCAGCAGCAGTATGACCCATACCGATTGCTCCACCAAGAGCAGCAAGACCAAGACCAACACCAGCGGCGATCATAGAGTATGCTTTTAAAGTTTGATTTGCTACTTCACCATCAGATGCGAAAGCAGCAGCGCTTAATGCTAATAATACGAAAAGAATTTTTTTCATTCAGTTCTCCATTTTTAAAATTTTGTTTCAAAGAGCGTTCGGATAACGTAAGTCTCTTACATGTAAAAGACCAACCCACACATAAATGCAATGGATTTCCCTACTAAATCACTTTGAGTACGCGAATTATAGTGAAATAATTGTAAAAAAATTCTTAGGCTCTACCTAAAGAGATCTTATTTCCTTTAAATTCTAAAATTTCCACATCTATTTTCTCACCTTCGCTTAAAACATCAGAGACTCTTTCGACACGTTGATCTGAAATTTTTGAGATATGCAAAAGTCCATCTACTCCACCTGGTAAGCCGATAAATGCACCAAAATCAACTATCTTTTTCACAGTTCCTTCAGCTTTATCTCCTACTTTGTACTCAATTTTTGGAGCTTTTTCAGCACTTGCTATACTTTCAATATGAGCTCTTGCATCTTTGATACCTTGGCGTGATGTTCCTGACACTTTTACATGACCTTGTTTTTTATCAATATCAATAGCTACTTCAAACTTCTCGATAATCTCACGAATAGTTTTACCCGCTTGCCCGATAATATCGCCAATACTACTTGGGTCTATATGGAAAATATCACTGCTTGGCAAGATACCTTCATTTAAAATGATTGTGTTTTCATGCGCTTGCATAATATCTATAATATGTGCACGGCCTTTTTGTGCTTGAATCAGCGCTTCTTTTAAAATATCTAGTGAAATTCCGCCTAGTTTTATATCCATCTGTAAAGCGGTGATACCCTCTTTTGAACCTGCTACTTTAAAATCCATATCGCCATCATGGTCTTCAAGTCCCATAATATCACTTAAAATTGCGTACTTACCATCTTCACTAACCATACCCATAGCAATACCAGCGATAGTGTCACTCATCTCTATATCACCCGCGCGAAGTGCCATATAGCCACCACACACAGTTGCCATTGATGATGAGCCATTTGACTCTAATATTTCTGAAACAAGGCGAACCGTATGACCTGATTCTGGCATAGCTGCTTCAAGAGCGCGTTTAGCTAAGTTTCCATGTCCTAGCTCTCTACGGCGTGGTGGTCCAACTGGTGAAGGTTCACCTACACTAAAACCTGGGAAGTTATAGTGAACCATAAAAGACTCATTTTGAGTACGACTTGAGGTAAGCTCTTCATACATCTGCGCATCTTTGTCTCCACCTAGAGTCAAGATAACAAGGGCTTGCGTTTGACCGCGCGTAAAGAGTGCTGAGGCATGAGCAGATGGCAGAACATTTGTCTCTATACTGATAGGACGCACTTCATCCAAAGCACGCCCATCAGCGCGAACTTTTTCATTTAAAATCTGCTCTCGAACCATTTCGCGTTTTACTTTTTCAATAGCATTTTTGAGAACTTTTTCATCCCAATCATGCTCCTCACTTAGAATTTTTTTACGAATTTGACGCAAGGCGGTAGAGCGTTCTGTTTTTGCCATATGGTTGATAGCTGCTTTTATTTCATCAGCATACGATTCATGGAGATAAACTTCCATCTCTTCGCTATCTTCGTCTTTTTTTAAGATAAGCGGCAGTGCCTCTTTAACAAAAGGAGCAAAGGCATTTTCATACGCACTATTGGCATTTTTAAGCGCTTCTTGAGCCTGTGCTAAAACTTCGATAAGTTCAGTTTCACTCATGGCATTTGAGCTATACTCACTCATCACATCCATACCTAAAGCAGGGTCTATCATAGGATCAACAATCGTGGCATTAAGCATCTCGACTTCCATTGAGCCTTGAGTGCGCATCTCTATCATTAAGATATCTTCTTTAGAGCCTGAAAGATATAGGTCAAGTGTTGAATCTTTTAAGGCTACAACAGAAGGATTTACGACAAGTTCACCATCTATTTTCGCCATACGCACAGCAGTCACAGAGTTTGAAATCTCTATATCTGAAATATAAAGCGCGGCAGAGGCGGCGTTGAGTGCTAGGACTTGAAGATCAGACTCTTCATCAACGCTTAAGACCATAATAGTAATCTGCGTAGGATTTGAAAATCCTTTTGGAAAAAGTGGACGAAGTGATCTATCCACAATACGCGAAGTAAGTGTTTCAAAGTCACTAGGCTTTGTTTCACGCTTAAAAAAACCACCAGGAAATTTACCAGCAGCATAAGATTTTTCAATATACTGCACCGTTAAAGGCAAGAAACCATCATCTACAAAATCAGTTTCATCTGTTACTACAGTTGCTAAAATAACTGTATCTCCACTTTTGAGCCATACAGCCCCGTTTGCCTGTGCGGCTACTTGATCAAAAGCGTAGCTCTCGCTTTTATTTACCAAGTCTAGTTCTACATTATAATTCATTCATTGTCCTTTTTTAATATCATCTTTACAGTTTCATCACTCACACGCTCTAATGTTTCATAATAACATGGGGTCTCTTTAAAATTTTCTATCTCTTTTAAAAAAAAGATATCATCTACTAAGGGCTCAATTGCATCCAAAACTTCTTGAGGTAAAACAGGCACTGCAACATAGACTGCTTTTGGTTGTTGTGAAAGAATAGCTTTTATCGCCAACATAAGCTTTAGTCCAGTCTCAGAAGCCTCATCAAGTATTAAAACTACTTCACCTTTTTTTGACTCGAAATGGCGTCCTTTGCGGTATTTATACATATTTGGTAAAATCACCTCTTCATGTTTACGTATTGCTTCTGCATAAACAAAGTCAAGTTGAATATCAAAAGAGTCGCACAAAACATCATGAATAACCATCTCTTCTGTTTCGCAAACCCTAGCTATTTCACATTCAGTGTTTTGTGGTGCGACAATAGAAGCTGAAATTAGAATATCTAAAGGGAGTGATAAACGCTTATTGACATTATAAGCTAACTCAAGACCCCCAGTTGATACACTAATTAGATTCCAATTTTCAGTACGCATTTGCTCTATAGGCAAGGTCTTTCTTAGCTCTTTTGCTGCAGATTCTCTGTCTTTAAATCGTATCATTGTATTGCACTACCTGCACTTCCTAGTAAGTATTTAAGATTATTATCGATAAATTTAATACCTACACCAAAAAAGATATTTTGAGATTGGCTATTCATAAAATTATCCCAACCACCATATACTTCTAAGTGTTTTAAAAAACGGTACCGTAGCATAACTTTTGCGTGGAGGTTTTCACCGCGAACATCATTGACAGCATTGAAATCAAAGAGATCTAGCGAGGCTTTGAAGCGATTATTATTTGCAAAATAATCGACTCCTATACCACCTGTTGATTCAATCACACCAGCGCGCATCAAAATATCACCAAAACGCTTACCATACTGTCCAGAGATGTATGTTTTGCCCTCTTCATGCACACTTGGTTTTATGTCAGGGCGTGTATAATCTCCCATAGAAATGACATCAAAAAGATAATAAGTCTCAGGATTTGGTAGGTATGCGACACTAAGATAGACTTTTGAATCTTTATCTCGTATCAAATATTCTCCGTGCATTCCTACTTGAAGTTCACTCACTGTAAAGTTTGAAAGGAGTGAATCAACCTTATCAAAAGCATGTTGTCCGCTATCAAAAAAGCTATCTGCTGATGTTAAAGCAGCATTTAAAGAATCACGATTGTCATCTATAAGGGTGCTTACATTATTTTCAATACTAATAAATTTATCCACTGCCACAGGTAAAGAGACCTCAAGCGACGCACTGATACCATCAAGCCGTTTTGTTAGGGAGTCGATGCGTGTCATGATAGAGGGGAGATCCTTATTGATTGTCTCTGCTGTGCGTGTAAATCCTGCTCCCATATTTTTAAAATTATCAATAGCAGCAGCTATAGCAAGACGATTTTCAACTATAAGCTGGTCAAGATGTTTTCCTACATCTTTAAAAGAACTGATAGCTTGACGAAGATTTTCTTTCTGCTCTTCATTAAGAACTTCACGCAAATCTTGCATCAGTAATTTTAACTCATTTGCCGCAGCATTTACAGAATCGCTTGTCTCATCAAAAGCAGCATATTGTTTAAAATTTTCTAGTTTTTCGCCATCACTAAGGGAGATTTTGCTCTCACCCTGGGTGATATTTATCATCTTAGCACCTAAAACACTCTCTTGGGCAATAATCACTACAGAATCTTGTGCAATTTCAACACCTGTTTTGATAAGAAAACTAAGCTTCACTTTTCGCCCTTGCACAGCAATCTCACTTATTTCTCCAATATTGACACCATTCATAGAAACATGACTTTGCAGTTCAAGTCCTGTGGCATCATCTATATAAGCATAAACTTTATAACCTTTTTGATTCCAGCCACCTATATTATTAACCTGAGTTGATAGCATAAGCAAGGCGACAAGACCTAAAACAACAAAGAGACCGATTTTAGCTTCTAACTTCATTTATGAACCTTCGAGTACATTACTCATTTTATAATTTAATGTGGATCCACCCATTGGCTTGAGTGCAAAAGTAAAATAGATATACTTATCATACACAGAAGAAGATTGATTATTTGTTAAGATAGGGCGGTTATTTTCTACATAACTTAAGCCAAAATCCCAACATCTTTTTGAATATAAAAATCCAATCTCCACATTTTTCTTCACAGCATTCTCCAAATCATAGGCGTATTTTCCAAAATATTTATAATGAGAAGAGTACTGATATGCCCCATTTGCGGTAAAATAACTATTTTTAATTTCAGCACGAGACTTTATAATATCTTCATAAAAATGATTTACACTCAAATTTATATTTTTATCATTATAACGCACTGAGTTAAGAAGTTTCGTAATTTTATTGCGATCATGGTTATAAAAAGTATCATTATAGTAACTTAAACCCATTATAAGGTCAAGTTCTAGTTCATTTTCTAACTCTCCAAAACGGTCATCTCCACTTGTATAGCTTATGCGTTGTGCTAGTTTGTGATAAAGAAGTTGCTTCGAATCTTTAAAAATATATTGTGAAAATTTAAGATAAGTGGCATCTTCTATATTTAAAATATTATAATAATCACACACATCAGTTGCCCAACCAGAGCCTCCCGCACATAAAGTTTCATAATCTTCATAATAGCCGCGTCTCTCATCTATTTCTGACTTTGCGTAAGAGAGTTCAAATCCTATAGTGTGTGCTAGAGAATCAAAACCTCTCGTGAGAGAAGTTCCCATACTTATAAGATGAAAATAGCGACCGTAAATGCCGTCATTGTATTTAATATTTGGATTATAAACACTTGCATCTCCTCCAAAGGTTATATAACGCCCATACATATTAGCTTGATAGCTAATATCAAGATAATCATCAAACAAGCTCGTTTGTAAGCTTAAAGGAATGGAAATATCACCTTGAGAAGCCGTCTTTCCTTCTAATCTTTGAAAATTATTAAAAGTGATATCGAGATTATATAGAAAATGATTATCTAATGCGGTATCAAGATAATGGTGGTATTGCACTAAAGGGAGCTGTTGAATTGTGTCATCATTACTCTGTTTTGAAAGATCTAAGAAGTATTTAAAATACGCTCCTAGATAATTCTTCTCTTCATTATAAAAAAGATTTAGCTTAGAATCTATCTGATTTGATGTAGTATTTCTAGTTTCATCATTATCAGAGAGGTTGATATAATCGACATCATTCATCCACATAATATCACTGTATAATCCAGATTGTCCTTTCAAATCAAGCCCGAACCAATCCCATAGAACAGCTCTATTTTCATACTTTAGAGCAAAACCATAATGATCTTCATGGGCTAGGTCAAACTCATTGGCATACTCCGTTTTCTCTTTAAAATATCCCGTAGTAAATTCACCCTTAGCAACACTTGAATCCACAAAGCGTAAGTTTGCATATATTCCCTTTCCGCGTAAAGAACGAACTTGAGGGCGTAATTCTAAATCCCATTGATCAGCAACACTGATATAAATTGGTTGCTCATAATAAAAGCCCTCATCACTAGAGATACCAAAAGCAGGTGTTAAAAGTCCACTACGACGACGAGTATCTAAAGAATAACCAAAATAGGGAAAATAGAAAACAGGTATGCCATATATATGCAATCTCGCATTATACACATTCATCCAGCGTGTTTGGGAATTATAATCAGTAGAGCTATAATAGATTTTCCATAAAGGAGCATTGGGGTCGCAGCTTGAAAGCATTCCTTTATCCAAGGAGATATCTTCACCTTTTCCTTCTGCCCTCGCTGTACTCATCCACACTCTACTCTTCTTATCTGTTATATAAAAAGGGGCAAAAAGACGCTCTTCTTTAAGGATATCAATTTTAGCATACTCCCCTAAAGCATGATAGATAGAGCCTTGCATGGCTGTGATATTTCCAAAGAGTTCAAGCTTTTTATTTTTACGATCATAGAGTGCTTCATTTGCACTAAGGTAGCGCTCTTTATAGATAACAACTACATCACCCTTAGCAGTCACAAAGGTCTCATTGGACTCCAATGTTGTAGCATATATCTCAATATTACTTCTGCTCGCATAGAGCACTGATGAGAGCATCAGCAAGATAAGTAAAAGAGATTTATACATTGACCACCAAGGTTCGAGCCGTTCTATCATGCCAAGTTCGCCTTAGCGGATCAAAACTTCCCCATAAAAATCCAAGATAAAAAACCATCTCACTGATAATTCTAAAAGTGGCTCTATTAAAGGCTGTAGCAAATGTAGGGTACGATAAAGTACGCAAATCAATAACCTGTATTTTCATAAGAATTTTTCCTAGTGTCGCGCCATATTGCATCACAAAAAAAGTCTGATAAATAATTTTCATCGCCATATACTCTAAAACAAAATTATTTGTCACAGCGATAATCTCTTCCATAGTTGTTGCTTGAGAAAAGGCATCCCACAGAACAATCAATAAGATAAAAGAGAGCAACATCTCATCTACAAAAAAAGCAATACTACGTTTTTTAATATCTGCTAACTCTATATTCTCTCGGTAGAGTGTATCTTCTATCTCTTCGTTCACTATAGAGCCTGATATGCTATATCTGTACGCAATTTTTTACCTGAAAAATGCACTTGTCCGCAAAGAAGGTAGGCACGATCACGCGCCTCTTTGATACTATCACCCAAGCCAATACAGACAAGAACACGCCCTCCTGTTGCATATAAAATGCCTTCTTCTTCTGAAACACCCGCGTAAGCGATATGTGTATTTTGAGCTATCTCATCATGAACAATATCATCGACTACTATTTCAGCAGGCGTAGAACCTTTGTAAGGATAATCCCGACTCGCCATCACAACACCTACTGCAAACTGTTTTGAGAAGCTTACATGTAAGGAGTCTAGTTGTGAGGTTGCTGCCTTATAAAAGAGCTCACTCGCAGGAGTTTGCATCAATGGCATTAAGATTTCACACTCCGGATCTCCAAAACGTACATTAAATTCTAAGGTAATAGGTTCACCATTTACTACCATAATTCCGATAAATAAGACACCCTCAAAAGGTGCTCCTTCTGCTTGCATTCCATCTAATGTTGGACGAATTATACGATCTTTTACTTTTTGATAGAGCGTGTCATCTACAAGTGGGGTTGGAGCGTAGGCACCCATTCCACCTGTATTTGGACCCTCATCACCATCAAGAAGGCGTTTATGATCTTGCGCGGCAGGGAGTAAAATATAATCTTTTCCATCACAAATAGCGAACGCTGAAAGCTCATAACCATCTAAGAACTCTTCTACGATTACATTTTTACCTGCATCGCCAAAAGATTTTCCACTCAGCATCTCAGAGACTGCTTTTTTTGCTTCATCATGACTCATAGCAATAATGACACCTTTACCTGCGCAAAGACCATCTGCTTTGACGACAACAGGGACAGGGAGCGTCTCGATAAACTTAAAAGCCGTTTCGATGTGGTCAGTCTCTATATAGCGTGCAGTTGGGATATTGTACTTAGCTAAAAAGTTTTTCATATAGACTTTTGAACCCTCAAGTCTTGCCGCTTCCTTGCTTGGACCAAAGATTGTCAGACCCTTTGCTTTAAAAATATTTACAACACCATCAACAAGTGGAGCCTCTGGACCTACGATAGTTAAATCGATACTATTATCAAGTGCAAATTGTGCCAACTCATCATAATCTTTAATACTAAGATTTTCACCCAAACGTGATGTTGCGCCATTTCCAGGGGCAAAATAGAGCTTTGCAACAGCCTCATCTTTTTCTAGCATCCGTCCTATTGAGTATTCGCGTCCACCGCTTCCAAGTATCATAATATTCATAAAATTTTCTCCATGATTTTGATTAATGTAGTCAAGTATTCATTCAAAAGTTATCTCTTGAATCAATACTTAGGGGGTAAGTCCAAGTGGGCGTCTCGCACGAAGCTTTGGTTCTCAAAGCCTAAAAACGGTAGATTGAGTACTTCATCAGGGGCAGTTTCTAAGACTAGGTCTTCAAACAAAACCGCCACACACAAAAGTAACTACGCCATCCACCAAGTGAATATGTAGAACCCCTTAATATACGATTACTCGCACCACTCAGGCTTTAAAAAATTATAGCAAATTATTGCTTAATTTTGAAGACTTTTTGCAAGTTTTATACATGCTTCAACTGTAGGTATTTGTGAAATATAACTCTCTACATGTAAAGGAAGCGCTTTTTGGGTTGTTGTTCCGATAACAACTATCTTTTGATCTTTATAAAAATCGTTGTTTTTCATATAACATACCACAGAAGAAGGTGAAGTAAAAACTAATACAGCGTTTTTTTCTAAGTTTAGTAATCCTAAATTCTCGTTACATGTAGTCTTATAAACGATAGGGTCATCAATGCTTACCCCCTCATCTCGCAATGTAGATGCAAAATCAGTAACAATAATCTCAGCGCGAGCGTAACAGAGCTTTAAATCCGCATACTCTTTTTGGATAATTTTATATAAATCCTTGCCATATCCTTCTCCTACATGTAAGAGTTTAGCTCCCATAGAGCGTGCCTTATCTGCACTTGGTTTTGAGATAGCGATTATAGGAATCTTTTTCCACTCGGGGTTGTACTTCTCTAAGGCTTCTAGTGCTTGTTTTGAAGTGATAATGAGAGCATCATATTGCTTTATATTAAGGCTTACATGTAAGAACTCTATTGTAATTACAGGAATATGCTCCACCCCCTCAAAAGGGGTTTTAGAGAGAAGATATAAGGGGCGTTTTATTCCCATTCGATTGTTGCAGGTGGCTTAGAAGAGATATCATACACTACGCGATTTATTCCATCGACTTCATTAATAATACGACGACTGATACGCTCTAGTAGATCATGTGGAAGATGTGCAAAAGTGGCAGTCATTCCATCAACTGCCTCAACAACACGCACACATACAGTATTGTCATAAGTACGGTTATCACCCATAACACCGACAGATTTTACATTTAATAAAACTGCAAAAGCCTGCCATGTTTTTGTATAATAACCACTCGCTTTAAGCTCATCAAGCAAGATCACATCAGCCTCACGAAGGAGTGTTAAGTCAGCAATATTTACATCGCCCATAATTCTAATGGCAAGTCCTGGACCAGGAAAAGGATGACGGTTAATCATTCCCTCAGGAAGACCTAGTTCAAGCCCTACTTTGCGCACCTCATCTTTAAAAAGTTCACGCAGAGGCTCGATAAGTTCAAAATCCATCCAATCAGGAAGTCCGCCTACATTATGGTGCGACTTAATAACTTCTGATGGACCATTTACAGAGATAGATTCGATAACATCAGGATAGAGTGTTCCTTGTGCTAGGAATTTAATTCCATCATGTTTTTTTGCTTCTTTTTCAAACTCTTCTATAAAAGTATGACCGATAATTTTACGTTTTTGTTCAGGATCGCAGACACCTTCTAATTTTCCTAAGAAATTATCTACCGCATCAACAGTGATAAGAGGTACTTTGAGATTGATTTTAAAAACCTCTTCAACCTGCTCACGCTCTCCTTTTCTTAGTAGTCCATTATCTACAAAAACAGGAATAAGTTGATCTCCAATAGCTTCGTACAAAATCGCAGCCGTTACAGAAGAGTCAACACCACCACTGAGACCACAAAGCACTTTCGCATCCCCTACTTGATCACGGATTTTAGCAATCTGCTCTTTTACAAAGTGCTCCATTTTCCATTTTTCAGCGACACCACAGATACTGCGAGCAAAATTACGCAACATCAGATAACCCTCTTCAGAGTGTTGCACTTCAGGGTGAAACTGCATTGCATAGACACGTTTTTCTTCATTTGCGATTGCGGCGTAGGGAGAGTTGTCAGAGTGTGCGATTGGCTTAAAGCCCTCGGGGAGTTCATCTACGCGGTCACTATGACTCATCCAGACGATACGACCGTTATCACAATCTTTAAAAAGAGGTGAACTTTCACCATGGGCTTCATTGACCTCTAGTTCAGCTTTTCCATACTCATGATGGTCTGAGCGAACAACCGAGCCACCAAAATCCACAGCAATGCGTTGCATTCCGTAACATATTCCTAAGATTGGAACTCCTAAGTCATAGATACCTTTATCAACTTCATAAGCATCTTTATTATAAACAGATGAAGGCCCTCCGCTGAGGATAATACCCTGAGGATTTTTTGCTTTAATATCTTCTAAAGAGGAGTGATAAGGGATGATTTCGCAGTAAGTTTTATCCTCACGAAGTCTTCGTGCAATAAGTTGTGTATATTGTGAACCAAAATCTAAAACGAGAATACTAACGTCTTTCATAATGAGAGCCTTGTAATAAGTAATTTTGAAAGGATATATAAAAAGAGATTAAAAGTTGATTTTTTTCAAAAGATAAAAGATGAAGCTCAAAAGAGCTTCAAAAAGATTTTAGTAAAGTCCCATTATTTCAAATTGAACATACCAAATCACCATAGAAAGGGCATAACCGACTAAAATTGTCCATGCATGTTTCATATGCGCACCAAAAGTATAGATGCCATGGAGTCTTCCCATAACACCAACACCCGCAGCCGAACCAAAACTAATAAGACTCCCACCAATACCAGCAGTCAGTGTTACAAGCAACCACTGATCAACATCCATTGTTGGTGATGATTTTAAGATAGCACTCATAACAGGAACATTATCTACAATCGCTGAGATAAATCCAACACCGATATTTGCAGCAGTTGGTCCTAAGATATCATAGAGAGAGTGGATATAGTGCAAGAAACCTAAGAAATGAAGTGCTCCAACAGCGGAAAGAATACCGAAGAAAAAGAGCAAGGTATCATTTTCAACCTTTTGCATATTGACATAGATATTAAAGCCATCTTGACCTGTTTTACTGAGTGTAATTGAGTATAGTTTTAGGATTGATAGACCAAACATCATGCCCCACATCGCTGGAAAATGGAAAAATTGATGCCCTAAAACTGCCATCACAATAGTCCCAACTCCAAGATAAACAACGCCCATACCGCCATCACGAACAGTAGGCTTTTTCTCACTCGCAGCGTCAAAAGGAGGCTCTCCATCTGGTACAGACTTGCTTAATAAAAAGGCAGTAAGACCCCAACCAAGAACTGATGCAGGAAAGAGGTAGAGAAAATCTATAAATTCTCCCTTTCCTGCTGTCCATGCCATAAGCGTTGTAATATCACCAAAAGGAGACCAAGCGCCCCCAGCATTTGCCGCAACAACAATATTGATAGCCCCTGGCACTAAAAATGAGAGATTTTTCTTATCTATAGTAAAAAGAACCGTTGAGAGAATCAGTGCTGTTGTTAAGTTATCTGCCACAGGAGAGATAAAAAATGCTAAAAGACCTGTTAGCCAAAAAAGCTTTTTATATGTATAGCCTTTTGAGACTAGCTTATATTTCATCAGATCAAATACACCACGCTCTATAAGTGTCTCGATAAAAGTCATAGCCACTAAAAGAAAAAAGAAGATCTCTGCTATCTCTAAGATAAGCAGTTCTAGCTCATCATGTAAGGCATCAGGATTTATTCCGTTAAGAGCATAATATATCCCTATTAGCATAAACATAAACGTACCAGCAAAGAGCGCTGGCTTGGCTTTATTTACCTTATATTTCTCTTCTGTAGCGATAAAATAGTACGCTACTACAAAAATAGCTAAACTTAGCCATCCTACCCATGTTGTTACAAGATTTATTGCATCATGTTCCATTATCTTTCCTCTTTTATAAAATGTACCCCTATAGACTTCTCACGCTTTAGCGCTGAATCTACGATAGATTTTGCTGTTAAAAGCCGAAGCCTTAACATTCGACCAAGCTCTTGTTCTAACATTGTATCTATAAATTCTTTAGCCTCTTGTAAACCCTTCTTCGTCCTTACAATAGAGACATTATGCCACATTATATGCCGTAATGCATCTTTTTTTGCTTTATCACTAGGAAGAACTAAGGCTTCTTTTGAATTTTGAAATATCTTCTTGCATGTAAAAGCTTTGCTTTTTTGCAATCTATCTACCGCGCGTGAAGCAAAAACTAAGCCTTCAAGTAGAGAGTTACTTGCTAATCTATTGGCTCCATGAACTCGAGTCGAAGCCACTTCACCAATAGCATAGAGGCCATCAATACCTGCAACCTTACCATCAAGATCTGTCTTAATACCCCCAATAGAGTAATGAAATGCTGGTGAAATGGGAACGCGCTCTTTAGGGATATTAAATCCAAGCGCTTTTAAATCCAAGCTGATATTTGGAAAACGCTCATGAAATTGTTCTGCTTCAAAACTTTTAAAGGAGAGATAGACTTTTTTATCTCTCTTTTTACTATAATCGAAAATCGCACGACTTACTATATCTCTAGGAGCAAGCTCTCCGCGTTTGTCATAATCAAAAAGAAATCTAAATCCATCTTCATCCTCTACATGTGCGCCCTCACCACGAAGTGCCTCTGTGAGTAACTGTTTTCTAGCAGAGTGACTTCCTACATAAACAGTAGGGTGAAATTGTGTCATCTCCATACGCTCTACTTCTATGCCTTTTTCTATACAGATTCCATGAAGTTCACCGCTGATACTTGAAGCATTTGTATGAAACTGAAAAAGTGAACC
>Ga0256840_1001746_pt1 | contig 19987 bp, 11 predicted proteins | sample 355202metaG_FD_185969 | JGI IMG/M metagenome (GOLD analysis project Ga0256840, IMG submission 185969) | Hydrothermal vent microbial communities from Mid Atlantic Ridge, Atlantic Ocean - 355-202 | ecosystem: Environmental > Aquatic > Marine > Hydrothermal vents | place: Atlantic Ocean: Mid...
ACAAACTCACCATCATTAACAAGTGCCTTCAACTTCTTATCTACAAAATACTCTTTTATAATTCCATTATCAGAAGCGATAATAATACGAACTTTCCCACGGAGTGGCTTTCCAAAACTTACTGTTCCATCAATCTCAGCAATCAAGGCTGTCTCTTTAGGACGACGCGCTTCAAAAAGCTCTGATACTCTTGGAAGACCTCCAGTAATATCGCGTGATTTTTGAAGTGCTTTTGGTGTTTTTGCTAAGATATCTGCTACCTTAACTTCAGAACCTTCTTGAGCAAAAATTTGTGTTTTTGGCTCAATTGAGTAACGAATAACTTCACCATCCTCAGTTGCTAAAACGATTGCTGGCTTATGCTCAGCTGAAATATATTCATTTAACATAAGACGCGTTTTTCCAGTGAGTTCATCAAATTGCTCCGATGCTGTCACGCCAGCTATAACATCTTCAAAAGTAACAGTACCATTAGTCTCAGAAATAATAGGATTTGAATACGGATCCCACTCTGCAATAACAACAGACTCATCATCAGCAGGTTTTGCTAAAATAGTCTCTCGAACGACTGCTTTGTTATTATCGATTACCACAATAGATCCCCGTGCAATATAATGACGAATCCCTGGTCTATCGTCCTTGTCAACCACAACAGCAAAGAGACCTTTTTCATCTACCTTATGACCCTCTTTTATTGTTTCAAAAGGCTCTAAGTAATCACCTTTAAGAATATAAAACTTCACAGTTCCCTCTTCTTTGGCTTCGATAATTTGTGTTACAGGTGCTCCATCATCAACTGAAATTTCTGATGCATACGGAATACGGTTTGGCACATTCCAACCATCTTTGATTGATTCGACAATAGATTCATCTTCATGAACAATATCACCTTGTTTGTATGGTAGGAAAAACTTCCCTTCAATTTTACCACTTACACCTGCAAGCTCATTTGGTTTTGCAACCTCATGTTTACGAAGTGTGTAACGACTAGTCTCATTTTCACCTATGACGCTGATAACAATTTCATCATGCACATTTTGAATTTCAAGACGACCTTTAAAAGGTGCTTTTATTTTTGGTTCAACAAGGAGTATAGCTGAATTACGACGATTGGCAACAATATTTTTACCCTCTTTAGATCTGTAGGTTTTCATATTGTAATAACGAATAAAGCCCTCTTTCTTTGCTATAACCTGACGCTCTTCTCTAGTGCTCGATGCAGTTCCCCCAACATGAAAAGTACGAAGTGTCAGCTGTGTTCCTGGCTCACCAATTGATTGTGCGGCAACAACACCAACAGCTTCACCACGACGAACAATCTCACCAGTCCCAAGGTTGAGTCCATAACATAGAGCACAGATACCATCTTCGCTTTTACATGTAGTCGGGGTTCTAATATGAGCTGATTTAATTCCAGCTTCAACAATTTTTTGTGCTTTAATCTCATCAATAAGCGTTCCCTCAGAGAATAAAATCTCATTAGTTATAGGATCAATGATAGTTTCAGCTAAAACACGTCCTAAAACACGATCTTCAAGTGGTTCAATCAGCTCATTACCGATAGAGATATCAGTAATCTCTATTCCTTCATGAGTACCACAATCATGCTCTACAACTTTTACATTTTGCGCAACATCAACAAGCTTACGCGTCAAATAACCTGCATTTGCAGTTTTTAGTGCTGTATCGGCAAGACCTTTACGAGCACCGTGAGTTGAAATAAAGTATTCAAGTACATTAAGACCTTCTTTAAAGTTTGAGATAATTGGTGTTTCAATAATATCCCCAGAAGGTTTAGCCATTAAACCACGCATACCTGCAAGCTGACGAATTTGAGCAGCAGAACCACGCGCACCAGAGTCGGCCATCATATGAATAGAGTTAAAACCATCTTTGTCATTTTCAACTAAATCCATCATCATACCAGCAACCGTATTGTTAGTATCTGTCCAGACATCAATAATTTTATTGTAACGCTCTTGTTCAGTCAGAAGACCAGCTTCAAACTGCTTTTGAATCTCTCGTACCTTGTTTTTTGAGTTGATTATTAACTCTTTTTTCTCTTTAGGGATGATAATATCATCAATAGAAATAGATACTCCTGCTTCAGTTGCATGTTTAAAACCTAAATCTTTTAGCCTATCTAAGAAACTTGCAGTAACTGCAATACCACCAATTTTTTGAACATAATCAACAATTGCAGCAATGGCTTTTTTCTTCATAACCTTATTCCATAAATCTACAGGGACAAACTCAGGCAAAATTGCTTTCAACAACAGTCTTCCTGCCGTAGTGTGAATCATACGTCCATCAATTCGAGTGCGCACTTTTGCATGCAGATCTAAAGAACCATGCTCTAAAGCAATAACGACTTCATCTACAGAAGCAAAAAGTTTATTTGAGCCCTTGACGCCATTTTTCTCTAAAGTGATGTAATATGTACCCAAAACCATATCTTGTGATGGTGTTGCAATTGCCTTACCAGAAGCCGGAAGTAAGATATTCATACTAGAGAGCATTAATACTTTCGCTTCAGCAATAGCTTCAACACCCAAAGGAATATGAACTGCCATCTGATCCCCATCGAAGTCAGCATTAAATGCCGCACAAACAAGTGGGTGTAACTGAATGGCTTTTCCGTCAATCAATTTCGGGTGAAAGGCTTGAATAGAGAGCTTATGCAGTGTTGGTGCACGGTTGAGTAAAATAGGGTAGCCATCAACAATTTCAGAGAGGCATTCCCATACTTCATTTGTTTTAGCTTCTATCATCTTCTTCGCAGCTTTGACTGTTGTTGCATAACCCTTATCTTCTAGTTTTGCAATCAAGTGTGGCTTAAAGAGCTCAAGTGCCATCTTCTTAGGAAGACCACACTGATCCATACGCAAACTTGGTCCAACAACGATAACAGAACGACCAGAGAAGTCAACACGTTTTCCAAGAAGATTTTGACGGAAGCGTCCTTGTTTCCCTTTAATAATCTCTGAAAGTGATTTAAGTGGGCGTTTATTTGCCCCTTTAACAGCATTTGCGCGACGACCATTATCAAAAAGTGCATCCACAGACTCTTGCAACATACGCTTTTCATTACGAACGATAATCTCTGGAGCTTCTAGCTCAATGAGACGCTTAAGACGCTGATTACGGTTGATAACACGACGGTAGAGATCATTCACATCAGAAACTGCAAACTTACCACCATCAAGGCTTACAAGTGGGCGTAGTTCTGGTGGTAAAACAGGAAGTGCTGTAAGCATCATCCATCCTGGATTATTGCCTGAATTTAAAAATGACTCAATAACCTTGAGACGCTTCACTATTGTTTTACGCTTCGCTTCTGATTTTGTATTATCCATATCTTCTTTAAGTTGTGCAAAAAGATCAACTAAATCAATATCTTCAAGAAGATCACGGATAACCTGACCTCCCATTTGGGCTTCAAAGCCACTCTCAGAGTAACGTGACATCAAAGTACGATATTGCTCTTCATTTAAGACATCATATTTTAAAATAGGTGTACTCTGCTCTGCATCATAAAAAGCTTCTCCAGCCTGTTTTACAATGTACGCTTCATAATAGAGCACGCGTTCAAGGTCTTTCATCTTCACACCAAGGAGTGTACCGATACGTGATGGCAATGAACTCACATACCAGATATGTGCAACTGGAGTAACAAGATCAATGTGACCCATACGCACACGACGTACTTTAGTTGACGTTACCTCAACCCCACATTTTTCACAGACTACGCCTTTATAACGCATCTTTTTATACTTGCCACACAGACACTCATAGTCACGCACAGGACCAAAAATCTTAGCACAAAAAAGACCATCGCGTTCTGGCTTAAGTGTACGGTAGTTGATTGTCTCTGGTTTCTTAACCTCACCATGACTCCATGAGAGAATTTTCTCAGGACTCGCAAGGCGAAATTGTAACTGTTTAATGTCTTTAGGACGATTATCTTCTTTTATCTCTATTGGTACTAATCTACTCATCGTCTTCTACCTCGTCAAAAATCTCAATATCAAGAGCCAATGATTGCAGCTCTTTTGTTAATACAAACAGTGTTTCAGGAATACCTGATTCTGGTACTCTCTCACCTTTTGTGATAGCTTTGTAAGCTCTTACACGGCCTTCAACATCATCTGATTTGATTGTTAGCATCTCTTTAAGCACCGCTGACGCACCATAAGCCTCAAGAGCCCACACTTCCATCTCTCCAAAACGCTGTCCACCAAAGAGTGCTTTACCACCGACTGGTTGCTGCGTTACGAGAGAGTAAGGTCCAGTAGAGCGTGCATGGATTTTCTCATCAACTAAGTGATGAAGTTTAAGAATGTACATGTAACCAACATTAACACGCTCTTTTACCTGCTCCCCTGTTTTCCCATCAAAAAGAACTGTTTTTCCATCATCATCAAGTTTCGCTAACTCAAAAAGTTTTGCAAACTCATCGGCATTAACACCTTCAAAAATTGGTGTTGCAAACTTAACACCATTTGACCAATCACGAGCATATAGAAGCAAAGTATCATTGTCCATACCACCTAGTACATTTGTAGCATCCATAAGTCCAGCAACACTCGCAATAGCAATCATTTTAGCGCGAAGTTGCTCTAAAAAATCTGCTTGTTTCGCTTCAAAAATATCTTGAATTTGATCTCCAAGTGATGCGCCAACCATACCAAGATGCATTTCTAAGATCTGACCAATATTCATACGAGAAGGAACCCCAAGAGGATTCAAACATACATCAACAGGACGTCCATTTGCAAGATAAGGCATATCAACTTCAGGAACGATATTTGAAACAATACCTTTATTTCCGTGACGTCCTGCCATCTTATCACCAACTTTTAACTTACGTTTTGTTGCGATATAAATTTTTACAAATTTCACTACGCCATTTGGCAAGATATCATCTTTTTCTAAGATATTTAGCTTCTCTTCATGCTCATCACGGAAAAGTTTTTTCTGCTTTTGAAAATGATTTTTTGTCTTATTATACTCATCTTGAACATCTTGACTAAATGCTTTTATGATACTATTCATTGCAAAACGGTTCACGCCAGCTAAATCGTCAGCACTGATAAAATCACCCTCTTGATAAGAATTTTCACCAACATTTACATCTGCCACCAAAGCCTCTTTTGTTAAAAGCGAAGCAATACGAAGCATCTCTTCTTTATCTATCATCAAAAGACGATCATAGTGTTCACGCTCAAACTCATCGCGTTCTGCTTTTTCAATCTCTAAGGCACGTGGATCTTTATCGTAACCTTTTTTCGTGAAAACTTTAATATCTACAACAACACCTTCCATACTCGGAGGACAGTAGAGTGATTTATTGACAACATGACCCGCTTTTTCACCAAAGATAGCGCGTAAGAGACGCTCTTCTGGAGTTGGTTTTACCTCACCTTTTGGAGAAACTTTTCCCACAAGAATCATTCCACCTGATACATTTGTACCGATTTTAACAATACCACTCTCATCAAGATGAGTCAGTTCGTCGTCACGAACATTAGGGATATCACGAGTAATCTCTTCAACACCATGTTTCAGTTCACGAGCTTCGCACTCTTTTTCATACACATGCACTGAAGTAAAAGAGTCATTGCGTATCATACGCTCAGACATAACAATCGCATCTTCGTAGTTATACCCATTCCAAGGCATAAAAGCAACCATTGCATTGACACCAATAGCAAGTTCACCTTGATCCATATTTGGACCATCTGCAATAATCTGATTTGTTGCCACTTTTTGACCTATTTTCACAATAGGTTTTTGTACAAAAGTTGTATTTTGATTGGTACGGAGATTTTTCTGAAGTGGGTAGTAATCAATAAAAGTTCCATCTTCATCTTCACCCATCACATAGATATGTTTTGAATCTACTTTTTCAATAATACCACCACGAGCAGCTTTTACACACTCCCAAGCATCACGAGCAACAAATTTTTCAACACCCGTTCCTACCATTGGAGCTTGTGCGCGTAAAAGAGGCACTGCTTGACGTTGCATATTTGATCCCATAAGCGCACGGTTAGCATCATCATGCTCTAAGAAAGGTATCAAAGAAGCTGCAACACCAACAACCATATGAGAAGAGAGATCCATATATTCACAATCACTTGCCTTGCCCAAGAAAATCTCACCATCACGACGAATCTCAATAAGTTCGTCCGTAAATTTTCCCTCATCGTCAATCTCATTTGAGGCTGCCGCAATAGATTTACCCTCTTCTTGCGTCGCAGTGAGATAGACAACATTTTCAGCACCCATCTGCACAACACCATCTTTTATAAGATTGTAAGGTGCTTCGATAAATCCATGCTCATTGACTTTTGAATAGGTAGCCAAGGTATTGATAAGACCGATATTTTGACCCTCTGGAGTCTCAATCGGACAGATACGACCATAGTGAGTTGGGTGAACGTCACGCACTTCAAAACCAGCACGCTCTTTTACAAGACCACCCTCACCTAGAGCTGAAAGACGGCGCTTATGTGTAATCTCTGAAAGTGGATTTGTCTGATCCATAAACTGAGAAAGTTGTCCACCTGAGAAAAATTCCATAATAGTCGATGTAATCATTTTAGAATTAATCAAATCATGTGGCATCAATTCTGCCATCGGTCCGCTCATAGTAGAGAGTTTATCTTTGATAGCCTTTTGCATCTTCACAAGACCATTATGAAGCTCATTTCCAAGTAGCTCACCAATAGAGCGGATACGACGATTTCCTAAGTGATCTCTATCATCAATATGACCTTGACCATTTTTAACTTTAATAACATATTTTACAGAGTTAATAATATCTTCATTCGTTAAAACAGTGACATATTCTGGAACATTAAGTCCTAGCTTATGGTTCATTTTCATACGACCGACACGAGTAAGGTCATAACGCTCAGGATCAAAGAAGAGTTGATTAACAAATATTTTCGCAGCCTCTTTTGTGACTGGTTCACCTGGACGCATTACCTTATAAATACGAATAGCAGAAAGATCATTTTCATCTTCAATCTCTTCAGTCTGCTTAAGAAGTTTTAAAGAGTCAGCATCTGCTACAAAAGCATTAATAATTGAACTATCATGTCCTTCCGCTAAATCATTAGCGATTACAAATTCACTCACGCCAGCTTCAGCCATCTTTTTGAGTTTTGTCTCATCTAAGGCTGTCATCGCATCAAAAAGAACCTCACCTGTTTCAGGATCAATAATAGGCTCTGCAAGATAACGCTCTAGTAAAATTTCGGTAGGATATTGAATCTGAGTATGACCCTCATCAATAAATCTTTGAGCTTTTTTAGCAGTTAGGCGCTTACCTGCTTTCATAAGCTCTGTTTCCCCATCAGCAGAAATCAGATTATAATCCAAGCGACTACTGAAGCTTTCTGCTTTAAAATCCATCAAAAACTTATTGTCTTTTAAAGAGATTTTTTGCAATGGATAGAACATTTTTAAAATATCTTGTCTTGAGTAACCTAAGGCACGAAACATGATAGTTACAGGCACTTTACGACGCTTATTGATTCTCATATAAAGAATATCTTTTGGATCATACTCAAAATAGAGCCATGAGCCGCGATCTGGGATAATTTGACCTGTATAAATCAGTTTATTACCAGCAGTTGTTGCTTCTTCTTCTTTAAAAATTACACCTGGTGATCGGTGCAGCTGATTTACAACAACACGCTCAACACCATTGATAATAAAAGAAGTACGCTCTGTCATTAAAGGAATATCACGAACAAAGATGCTTTGTTCTTTGATATCTTTTACGCCCAGTTTTTCTTTTGTATTTTCATCACGTTCCCACAGAACAAGACGAGTTTTCATACGCAAAGAGATAGAGTAAGTCAAGCCCCGCTCCATACATTCACGAACTGTATATTTAGGAACTACAGTTTCAGAACCTAAATACTCCAAAGTGAGGCGGTTTTGTGTATCATGAATAGGAAAAGCCGAATCAAATACGCGTTCAACTCCACTGAGTGAGCGATCTTTTTTATCTAACATTAAAAAAGTGTCGTAAGAACTTTGTTGAACTTGTAGAAGATTTGGCACTTCAATTTGCTGTGCTGTTTTAGCGAAATCTACGCGTAAACGATTACCAGAATAAAGACTATTTAACATAGGCACCCTTGATAAGTAAAATTTGAATGAATTCTATCTTAGAAATTGATAGAAAGAGGTTGAGCTCCAAGCGTCCTTGGAAGGATCCACAGGTAAAAAAAGTTAGTGGTTATAACCACCAAAGGCTCAGTAAGAAAGTGACAAAATCACTTTCTTACTGAGCCCTAAATGTTCTTGTGTCTGAGCAGTTGGGACATGTGCGTAAACGAGTTTTGCTACGCTACACGCTTTAATTTTACAAAGTAAAATTAAAGCTGTGTCCCTCTCAAACCAAGCACAAAGTTGCGTCGAAGTAAGCTTACTTAAGCTCGACAGAAGCACCAGCTTCTTCAAGAGTTTTCTTCGCTTCTTCTGCAGTATCTTTATCAACACCCTCTTTGATTGTTGACGGAGTCTCTTCAGCAGCAGCTTTTGCCTCTTTAAGACCAAGACCAGTAAGAGCACGAACTGCTTTAATTACATTAATTTTCTTAGCTCCACAATCAGTTAAGATTACATCAAACTCAGTTTTTTCTTCAGCAGCAGCACCAGCAGCACCAGCTCCACCAGCTACAGCAACAGGTTGTGCAGATACACCAAATTTTTCTTCAAATTCTTTTACAAGCTCAGAAAGCTCAAGTACAGATAAACCAGAAATAAATTCTAATACGTCTTCTTTAGTTACAGCCATTTTATATTCTCCTATAATTTTCTCTTACATGTAAGAGTTATGTTTGCGTAGTTTTACGCCGCCTCTTCTTCTTTTTTCTCTTTAAGCGCATTTAAGCCTATAGTGAAGTTTGCAACTGGAGCCATCCAAGTAGCAGCAAGCATACCAAGTAACTCTTCGCGTCCTGGTAATTTAGCAAATGCTTCAATTTTAGCAATATCAGCAACTTCTTTATCAAGATAACCTGATTTAATTACAAAAGATTCATTTGTTTTTGCAAACTCTGCAGCAATTTTAGCAGCGCTAATTACATCATCAGACCAGATAAAAATATTTGTATCTTTGATTTCAACACCACTCATGCCCGCATTATTAAGAGCGATAGTTGCTAAAGTATTTTTAACAACTTGGACACTTGTATCTTTTGTACGAGCAGCTTTACGAAGCTCTTCTAATTGAGAAACTGTCATACCTTTGTAATCACAAATAATTACAGCAGTAGTATTTTCAAAAGCAACGCCTAATTGAGCAATTACTTCAGCTTTTTTTGACTTTGTCATATAATCTCCTTTCCAGACATCAACTTCAAGAGGGCAGTATTAATTTATTAAGAGTTTTCACTCGCCCAACTGTCTTTAGCCCATGAATTTAGATTTTCGGAGAGAAAATCTTTACTCCTATTTTCTAAAAAACAGGAGTAAAGATTTTCAAAATGAAATTATAGCAGAAACTATAACTTCATTTCAATCATTTATTTGATATCAGCAAGCTCTGATAAGTCAAATTTTATTGCAGGACTCATAGTTAATGATAGTGCTGCATTTTTAATATAACGACCTTTTGTAGAGGCTGGTTTTTGTTTATTGATCGCTGCTACAAAACTTCTGATATTTTCAGCAATTTTATCTGCATCAAAACTTACTTTACCAATACCAGCATGGATGTTCCCTTTTTTATCAACACGGAAAGCGACTTGACCGCCTTTTACATTGTTAACAGCAGTGGCAACATCTGGTGTTACAGTTCCTGTTTTAGGGTTTGGCATCAAACCTTTTGGCCCAAGAATACGACCAATTTTACCAACGAGTCCCATACAATCAGGTGCTGCAACAACTACATCAAAGTTGAAGATACCTTCTTTAATCTGATCAACAAGGTCATCAGTACCTACGATATCAGCGCCAGCAGCTTTAGCTTCATCAGCTTTAGCACCCTTAGCAAATACCGCAACACGAACAGTTTTACCTGTACCGTGTGGAAGCACAATAGCACCACGAACCATCTGATCAGCATGACGAGGGTCAACATTGAGGTTCATTGCAATTTCTACAGTTTCATCGAATTTTGCTGACTTTAGCTCTTTTATAAAAGAAGCAGCTTCAGTAACTGAATAATTTTTTGTATTATCAATTTTTTCACTTAATTGTGTATAACGTTTACTTGCCATATTTGAGTTCTCCTATGAAATTCTCTACCGCAGTAGTTTAGAGATCTTTGCGGTCGAAGATCTAATGTGAGTAGATATTAATCTACGATTTCAATACCCATTGAACGAGCTGAACCAGCAATTGTATTTGCTGCCATCTCTACATCATCAGTGTTAAGATCTTCAATCTTAGCATTCACAACTTCCATCAACTGCGCTTTAGTAATTTTTCCAACTTTATTTAAAAGTGGGTTATCAGTACCTTTTTTAAGACCTGCAGCCTTCATTAAAAGAGCTGATGCTGGTGGTTGTTTTGTAATAAAAGTAAAACTTCTATCAGAATACACTGTAATTACTACAGGTACTTTGAATCCCATCTTATCTTTTGTTTTTTCATTGAATGCCTTACAGAATTCCATGATATTAACACCACGCTGTCCTAACGCTGGACCTACTGGAGGTGCCGGGTTAGCTTTACCAGCTTCAATTTGAAGCTTGATATAATCCATAACTTTTTTTGCCATTGTGCTTTCCTTTCGTTGTTTTAAACATAATCTGAACAAGTCCAGATTACTGCGCTAACGCTAAGTTCTCTTCAGCAGAGGGCTCAACGCACTTGTGCGTTTTGCATTTCAAATCAGAAGATTTTCATGCTTTATTTTCTTTAAAAGTTTCAATACGTAAAATCTACGCTAAACCTAAACCTTACATGTAAAGCCTAGACTTAGCGTAGAGAAAAGTTAGATAATTTTTTCTACTTGTGTGTATGAGATATCAACTGGTGTACTACGACCAAAAATTGAAACATTAAGTTTTAATGTGCCATGCTCTAAGTCATATTCATCAACTGTACCCGTAAAGTTTGCAAACGGACCATCAATAATACGAACCATCTCTCCATTATCAAAAAATACTTTTGGTTTCGGAGCTGCACGATTTTGAACACGATCTAAGATAACATTAATATCTTTTTCAGTGAGTGGTGTTGGATGATTTGACTCACCAACAAATCCAGAAACTTTTGGAATAGATTGAATCATATGTTGCAAGTTAGTGTTTAAATCTAACTTAATAAACACATATCCCGAATACAAAGAACGCTCAGAAATCTTCTTTTTGCCATCTTTAACCTCTATAACATCTTCCGTAGGAACAATCACCTCTTCAATAAGGTCATGTAGCTTATTCTCTTCTATAAGGTTTAAAATCGCTTCTTTTACTTTGCGTTCACTTCCGTATGTTTGAAGTGTATACCAATCATGTGCCATAGATTACCCTTAACCTAATATCGCAGAGAGTGATGAAGACATAATCAAATCAACAAGTGCCAAGAAAAGCGAGATAAATGTTACTACGATTAAAACAGCAATAAATGCTTGTTTAACTTGCGGTTTCGTTGGAAAAATAACTTTAGCTAATTCAAGCTTTGAGTTTCTAAAGTATGTTGAAAAAGTTTTTGTCATTTTAATAATCCTTGATAACATTTCCTATTAATAAAGCTCTGAAGCATCATTAATATAAAATCTTTTTGTTAATTTAAAATAGTGGCAGGCGTAGAGAGACTCGAACTCCCAACACCTGGATTTGGAATCCAGTGCTCTACCATTGGAGCTATACGCCTTAAACAATGAAAGGAGAAAAACTCCTATCATTTAAAGAGATATAAATCTTATAACTTCATCTCTTTGTGCATTGTGTGCTCACGACACCATTTACAGTACTTTCGTACTGAAAACTTCTCTGTATGAGTCTTTTTGTTTTTTGTTGTGTGATAATTACGTCTAGTACATTTCTCACAACCTAAGTGTATATTCTCTCTCATCAAATACTACTTACTTGATGATTTTAGCAACAACACCAGCGCCAACAGTTCTACCACCCTCACGGATAGCGAAACGAGTTCCCTCTTCCATTGCGATTGGATTAATTAGTTCAGCAGTAATTTTTACATTATCACCTGGCATAACCATTTCAGTACCTTCAGGTAAAGTAATAGCACCTGTTACATCCGTTGTACGAACATAAAATTGTGGACGGTAGTTGCTAAAGAAAGGAGTATGACGACCACCCTCATCTTTTGAAAGAATATATACTTCTGCTTCAAAAGTTGTATGCGGAGTGATTGAACCTGGCTTACAAAGAACTTGTCCACGCTCAACTTGATTTTTATCAATACCACGGATTAAGATACCACAGTTATCGCCTGCTTCACCTTGCTCCATCTCTTTACGGAACATCTCAACACCAGTTACAGTAGTTGATTGCGTATCTTTGATACCTACAATTTCAACTGCTTCACCTACTTTAATAGTACCGCGTTCGATACGACCAGTAACAACTGTACCACGACCAGAGATAGAGAAAACATCCTCAACTGGCATTAAGAAATCTTGATCAGTATCACGAACTGGCTCAGGGATATAAGCATCTACTTCAGCCATAAGTTTTTGAATTTTTTCAGACCATGGTCCAAGTGTACCAGTTTTTGCTTCTTCAAGTGCTTGAAGTGCAGAACCAGCTACGATAGGAGTATCATCACCTGGGAAATCGTATTGATCAAGTAGTTCACGGATTTCCATCTCTACTAGTTCAAGAAGCTCTTCATCATCAACCATATCTTCTTTGTTCATGAAAACAACTATATATGGTACACCTACTTGCTTAGAAAGAAGGATATGCTCACGAGTTTGTGGCATTGGACCATCCGCTGCAGAAACAACAAGAATAGCACCATCCATTTGAGCAGCACCAGTAATCATGTTTTTAACATAATCGGCGTGACCTGGACAGTCAACGTGTGCATAGTGACGACCATCAGTCTCGTACTCTACGTGTGAAGTAGCGATTGTAATTCCACGCTCGCGCTCTTCAGGAGCATTATCGATTGCATCATAATCCATAAGTTCTGCACCATTTGTTACTGCAAGTACTGCTGTAATTGCCGCTGTTAAAGTTGTTTTACCGTGGTCAACGTGACCGATAGTACCAATATTAACATGCGGTTTATTACGTTCAAATTTTTCTTTTGCCATGTAGTCTCCTTCGACTCTGATTTTAATGAAATGGAATTATACCAAAAAATTACTCAATTATTGCTTTTTTTAAAAATTTATCTGCAAGTTTAAAAAAACATTGCTCAAATGGAGCTCACACCGGGAATTGAACCCGGGACCTCTTCCTTACCAAGGAAGTGCTCTACCTCTGAGCCATGTGAGCAAATAAGTGTAAAACAATAGTTGAATAATTTAACAGTAGAATCAATAGTATAATATTAGGGAGTGATAAACTTAAATCTATATAGTTCTTAGTAGTAGAAGTAAAAATGTATTGTACTTCAGCTTCCAGAAATAAATTTGGTTCAATGGAGCGGGTGAAGGGACTCGAACCCTCGACCCTCAGCTTGGAAGGCTGACGCTCTAGCCAACTGAGCTACGCCCGCATCTCGCATTGATGGTGGTGAGACCAGGAGTCGAACCTGGGAACCCATAGGGAGCAGATTTACAGTCTGCCGTCGTTGGCCACTTGACTATCTCACCACAATTTAATTTAAAATATATCTGGTCTAACACTGTTTCTAATATAACGTTTCAAAGATGGTGCCGCAACGAGGACTTGAACCCCGGGCCTGCTGATTACAAATCAGCTGCTCTAGCCAACTGAGCTATTGCGGCTATCAAAATTGAGTCAGAATTATAGACAGTTTTCTAATCAATGTCAAGGGTTTTACAAAAGAATTTAAAAAACTTGTTACAATTACGCATAACAAAGGAGCTGATATGCTAAAAATACTTTTTTCTCCTTCAGAGGGAAAGCGCCAAGGTGGGCAGTATCCACCAATCAATGAGCTACTATTTCACCTAGATAATCGTAATGAAATTTTAGAAGAATATAATAAAATAGTCCTCTCTAGCGATACAGATGCTTTACAGAAGATGTTTGGAATTAAAAAAGAGCAAGATTTACAACGATACAAAACAGATATATTTAACTCCCTTACATGTAAAGCAATAGAACGTTATACGGGTGTCGCATATAAGTATTTAAATATAAGAACATTAGGGCTTAATGCGCATGAGTATTTAGAAAAAAATACTATTATCTTCTCAAATCTCTATGGTCCATTGCTAGGTGGAGATTTAAACTATCTATAGATTATATAATTGAGTTTAAAATAAATCCTAAAAATAGATACTATTATTAACTCATTTTATAAACTTAAAGATGAGTATATAATTGATTAAATAAAATTATTTTACAATTTTCATATATAAAACAGCATCATATGTCTTAAAATATATGTTTACTATCAATACTTTTGGATTTTAATTAGCTATCAAATTTTTTATTTATTTCATTTAAAAAATATATTCCTTTTTTTCTATAGAAATTACAAATTATTTTGGCATTATCTTTTTCACCAAGTTTATATAGTGATTCGATTGTATTTTCAATCTGCTCTTGTTTATATGTTGGGAAAATATCATTAGTTAGCATTTCTACATAAAGTTCGCCAACATATTTAGGATTATTTTGCACGAGACTTTCAAGTTCCTCAACAATAAAATAAGCGTTGTGATTTTTCTCCGTATATTTTGCAGTGAGTTTTAAATAAGGCAATATCTCAGCATCAATAGTATTTATAAACACGAACCATTTCGATAAAGTTGAAAATATTGCTTGAGCAGTACTTGAATCATCTTCCCTAAATACTTCATATATTTTTTGCCATAGAATAAAAATCTTTGTTCGTGCATCTTCAGTAATATTTTTTCTGACCACTTGCCACATAAACCGAATCAACTCCAATATAGATTCTTGATCCTGTGATTCTATAACATCAAAGATTGTTTCATTATCTTTAGAAGAATTGTACATTATGCAAATATGCTGAATGACTTTTCGTTTTGTATGATCAGATCTAAATTTAAATTTTAGTGCTTTATCGATGTGTCCATATTGTTTAAATTGTTCATATATGTCTGTATAAACTGTCGATGAGTATAAAAAGTATCCAGATATGGCAATCTCCCACAAATGATCATTTTCTATGGGAAATATTCTGTTAAAATTAGTATCTATCCACTCTTTATCCAAAAAGCTTAGATTTGGCAAATACTCCCCTAAAATTGTAAATATAGATTTTGAATACTCGGTATTTTCATCAAGCTGTTTTGTAAAAAATGCTTTTACATCATCTTCCCATTTTACACTTTGAGAACTGTTTAATCTACCATATCTTAGTGCATAGTTAATAAGTGCATGCAATGCCTTACCATTGATAGAATTTAGCACATAAGTGTTCAAATCATTCTCATACTCTATTTGCTCTGCTTCTTTATTATTGATCAACAAAAAGAGAATCTCTTTTGCTTGTGGAAGATATTTTTTATCAAATGCATTCTCATCACTTTGGGTACCATATTCTATTAAACTTGCTATTTGACCTTTTAGCCATAATACATATTGTTCTTGTGATGCAAAAAAATCTTCATCCAATATTTTTAAAATAAAATCAAAAATTTTGCCCCACTCAAATTTTTTCTTTTCTTTCCAAGCATTTGTAAGACTGTATATAAGATGATATTTGTAGATCCATTCAAGCTCTATAAACTTTTCTATTTCTAGCGAATATTTATTTGGATCTTCTTTTACACAATCTGCCAAATCATTAGCCAATCCCTCAATAAGATCACTGTCACTAGTAAATCTATCTTTTTCTATTTTTGATGGGTCAAATGTTTTGATCTCTTGGATAATTTCATCTACTGTTTTATTGCAAAAAACATCTTTCTCTTCAATAGGACTCTGACACCCTACCCACTCAGTACCGCTAGTCCACATATCAAACCTTGGGTGCTCTAGTTCAGAAGAATTTACAGCATTGTATTTGTCATATAATTCTTGTACTTTTATACTTGATGCTTTGATACTCCACAACCACTCTTTTTTCTTATAAGCTGTAACAATTTCCAAGTGTTCAGCAGATACATCTTCATAATATTTGGAATAATCCAAGTTTTCTATCCAAGCTATAAGCTTTTCAAATTCATCTTCGCTAAATTTACTATTGTTATCTTCCAAAAGTTTATAAAGTTCATGTTTGAAGGTAGTATTTATTGTATCTTTATAAGCATCAAACCAATTCCAAAAAAACTCTTTTAATTCATCATACTTATTGTTGATAGTATGAAATGCCAATCTCTTAAAAATAGGATGCACTGTATCTAAGAGTTTTTCTACAAAACTTTTTACTTTGTTTGCATCAAGATATTCTAATAAATCTCTTGTAAAAGAGATAAGCTGATTATCATACCTCTCTGGAAAACTATTTTGAGGGTGATCTTCAATAGAAGCTATCCAGACATTGTTAAATGCTGCTTCATCTTCCTCTATAACTTGTTTAATAATAGATATTAATATCTCAAGCCCAGCTATATCAATCATTTCAACAATTGATTTTGAGTATTTTTCTAAAAGACTATTTAACCAATATTTTTCAAGCAATGGCTCTCTCTCCTGATAAGATTTCCCTTTGTCTTGAATTTCATAATCAAAAATAACCCTTAAAAGGCTTAAGATATATTCATCCATACCGTTATCTATCAGTACTGGTAAAACAATTTTTTCAATTTCACTGTTTAATAAACCACTACCTCCAGAGTCTTTTAGAAGCATATGGATCATATCGATATGCTCTAGCGTTATATTCTCCTTTGGAAGATTGAATAAAATTTTAACAATAGAATAATCAGTGTAATAATCATAACTTTTATGCTTTTTTCTAAACTCAAAAAATGCATTGACTACATCAAGTAAAATCTTGGTAGTGTCACTTCTTTCTTCTTCTTTATTTTGCAAAGAAACTGTTTCTAAAAAACTCAAGAAAATTCTCATATCCTCTTGAGGTTCAAAATAGTTTTCGTTATACAATGGTTCAAGCCAAACATAAAGATTTTGATACTTGGAAGCATTTTGAAAAAAGTATTTTTCATAATCTGGATTTAGCTTCATCTTTTGAATAGTTGATTCAACTTTATTCAAAACGGATTCCTTAACACTTCATCAATCTCATCAAAGTTATTTTGCAAAACATTTGTCGTGGTTTGAATTTGTTTTACCCACTCCTCTATAATGATAGGCAACTGTTTAAATCCTTTTTTATCTTTTGAATAGGGTATGAGTTTCACTTTCATCTGATCAAAATACAACTGTTCAAAATCACAAAGTCTTTCTTCATGAGTATAGTATCCGCCAAGATAAAAGTAATGTTTTTCACTAAGAGTAATATTTTTATACATATATTCTAATAGTTCGAATTCTCCTAGTCCATACCCTATAAATAGAACTGTTTTGGTAAAAAGAGATTCTAAGAACTTAATAAAATCTTTGTCTTTGTATCTTGTAAAATATTGTTCCACCGTAAATATCAAACTAGATGGTTCATCTATACTTCCATGTATTTTGTACAGATTTTTATTTACAAGTGCAGTACTGCCCGTAAATTTATTCGTTATGATATTTTGAGGATTAAATATTTGGTCTATGTGTCTGTCAGCATTTGTAGTGACAAAAATGCCGTTTAAATTAAATAGATCTTTATACGTTTTTAATTTTGGATTTGCTGGTGAAACAGCATCATCACCATCGTTTAATGATTTTTTCATCTCTTTCAAAAACAGATCATCATTCTCACTTTGAGATAAAATACCGCTACATATAGTGATCACTTTTTTGCTATTACCATTTTGCCCCAGCATATTTCTAAGCTGTGCTGCTTCAAAATTATTTAGCAATGGCTCATCTTCTCCCAAAGTATTTTCACATCTCTTAATTAAATCATTTGCTAAACCATTCCAATCTGAACAACCTAGCTCATAAGACATACCTGCACCTATAAATATCACTAACTCGCCTATTTCAGCAGCTCGTTTTATTTCTGATGGTAGTTCAGGTATCTCTAAAATATTCATTGTTTTTCAAATACCTCTTTCAATAAACCATGACGAAACATTGCATTATTCATTATTTACTCCACTCATCACTAAGCACTTCCGCTTGCTTCATCACAAGCTCTATAGCTTCTTGTTGCTTGTCTGGTGGATATTTATATCTTCTGAGTATGATACGAATCATATTTCTCATTTTAGCACGCACTGATTCTCTTTTTTGCCAATCAACACTCACGCTGTTTCTTAACTTTTTAGTCAGTTCTTGTGCAATACTTTTGAGTATTTCATCATTCATCTCTCGCATAGCAGATTCATTTTCAGCCAGTGCATCATAAAAAGCAAGCTCATCAAAGTTTAACCCTAAATCCTCTCCATGCTTAGCAGCTGCTGCAAAGTCTTTTGCCATCTGTATCAGTTCTTCTATGACTTTTGCAGTTTCTATCGCTCTATTGTGGTATTGAGAAAGTGTTTTTTGTAGTCTATCACTAAATTTCTTTTCTTGGACTACATTGTTTTTACTTTTTGCTTTTATATCATCTTTGAGCAGTTTTTCTAGTAATTCTACTGCTAAATTTTTATATGGCATATGTGCTACATCTTCTAAGAACTCATCAGAGAGTATTCCTATATTTGGTTTTTTAAGACCAACCATTGAAAATATATCTTCCACACCATCAGCAATAACTGCATTGTCAATAATCTGCTTAATCGCTTTGTTTGGGTCTTTTTTAGCTCCTGTAGCTACTCCAGCTTTTTGTATAATAGATTTCACTGCTTGAAAAAATGCTATCTCTTCTTTATACTCTTGTGCTTCATCAAGTGTTCCACTGAGACTATAGGCTTTAGTAAGAGCTAACACTTCATCTAAATATCTCTTTTTCCCATCTTCTAAACCTAAAATATGATTGGCAGCAGGAGCAAGAAGCATATGTGCCTTAATCTCATACTCTGAATAATCAAAACCATGATACATATTCTGTACAATATCGAGTCTTTTTAACATCTCCGCCATAGCTTCTGCAACATCAATAGTTCCACTACCTCTACCACCAGCACTGGTATATGTTTTTAGTGCAGCTTTCAGTTCATTGGCAATACCGATATAATCAACAACAAGTCCACCTTTTTTATCTTTAAAAACACGATTCACTCTAGCGATTGCTTGCATAAGATTGTGAGATTTCATGGGTTTATCTATATACATTGTATGCATACTTGGAGCATCAAAACCTGTGAGCCACATATCTCTCACTATAACAAGTTTAAGTTCATCTTCTGGATCTTTGATTCTTTTTTCTAAATCTTTTTTTACTTGCTTAGAGTAGATATGCTTTTGCAGTTTTGCATCATCACTCGCTGAACCTGTCATGATGATTTTGATAGCACCTTTTGTTGGATCTTCATTATGCCACTCTGGCCTAATAGCGACTATTGCATCATACAAATCAACTGCTATCTGGCGACTCATTGCAACAATCATCCCTTTTCCTTCTATAACCGCAGTTCTTTCTTCAAAGTGCGTCACTAAATCTTTTGCAATCTGTTTGATTCTAGGCTCTGAACCAACAAGTTTTTCTAATGCACTCCACTTACTCTTAAACTTCTCTCTTTCGGATACTTCTTCGCCAATATCCAAAGCACCAATATCTTTATCGATCTCTTTTAATACATCAGAGTCCAAGTCAAGTTTTGCCAATCTGCTCTCATAATAGATGGGAACAGTAGCACCATCAGCAACAGCATCTTCTATGTCATACACAGAGATATAATCTCCAAATACTGAACGAGTATCTCTATCTTCACTCTCTATCGGTG
>Ga0256840_1001747_pt1 | contig 19984 bp, 21 predicted proteins | sample 355202metaG_FD_185969 | JGI IMG/M metagenome (GOLD analysis project Ga0256840, IMG submission 185969) | Hydrothermal vent microbial communities from Mid Atlantic Ridge, Atlantic Ocean - 355-202 | ecosystem: Environmental > Aquatic > Marine > Hydrothermal vents | place: Atlantic Ocean: Mid...
TACTTTGAAGACAAACACGAGCTACTCTTTAAAGACCTCAAAACACCACGTGATGTGTTTAACGAAGTCAAACGTGTGAGTAAAGGACAGCTTAGTGACTACTCTGAGATGTCCTATGAGAAGATAGAACAACTCGGAGGCATACAGTGGCCCTGTAATGAGCAAGCACCAGAGGGAACAAAGCGTCTCTATGGTGAAGAGATGCCGTGTAGAACAGCGGATGGAAAAGCCTCTTTATTGCCCGTGGACTGGAAACCACTTAGCGAAATGGCCTGTGAGGGTTTGCCTCTCATACTCAACACAGGACGAACAGTAGAGCAGTGGCACACACGTACCAAAACAGGAGATATAGGCATACTAAACGACCTTGCTCCTGAAGCATGGGTAGACATAAGCCAAAAAGATGCTCTCAAACTACAAGTTAAAGACGGAGACCGCATCGCACTCTCTGGTACACGAGGTCGTGTAGAAGATGTCATCGTAAAAGTCACTGAGACCGTACGTGAAGGCTCTGTGTTTGTGCCTTTTCACTTTAACGAGCAACTCATAAACAACATCACCATACCAGAGTTTGACCCTAAATCTTTTGAGCCAAACTATAAGCAATGTGCCGTGCAACTACACTCTGAGGCTGTGCCTGAGGGCATCGTCTATGAAGTACCTGAGATAGCTGGGTATTTGGAGGGTGTGAAGGTGTATGAGGAAAAGGTGTTGGTAGAAGATAAAGTTAAAACTTCACATTGACCGTAGGGTGTTGTCCCCTGACAACACCCTACAAAAGTACCTTCAAATCATTTAAATCAAAAAGAAGTAAAGACTCACTTTTCATACTCAGCAGTTCTTTTGAAAACCCTGACTTTGAAAAAAGTGCATAGACATCTACTTTTAACCCTGACTCTGCTGCTTTTTGTTTAAGTTTTGTGAGTTCATTTTTGCACACAGTTCGGTCTTTATATTTACACTCACCTAATATGAGTTTTTTACTTTTTGTCACGGCTAAGATGTCAAACTCACTATAGATGTTCCAGTAAGAACCTGAAGAGAGTATTTCTTCCTTGTCTTCATAATATACGAGTAATAAATCATTACAAAGTTGTTCATAGACTAAAGAACGTAAACGCTCATGGTGTTGTGCGAAATTTTCTAAAAATTGTTCACCTTCTCCTAGGACTAAACCTTTTCTATAGGAGCTCACAAAACCGAACCAAAAACGCATGAAAGGCTGTACAAAACGTAGTTTATCCTGTATTCGGTAGGCTCTTTGGTCACGGGGAAGTTTATGTTTAGGATGTATACGTAAAGGAGCTTCACGCGTATGCTCCACTTTTAGGATATTTAGTGAAACTAATTCATCTATGAGCTTTTGTCCTGTACTTTCACTGAGTTTTGCTTTACGTAAAATAGAGTAAAGTTTAGCATCTCCACGGGCTACTGCAGTCAAAACTTCTCGATATGGCGTTTCCAGTAAATACGAAGGTGACACAAGACTCTCTGATGTCATAAAATCATCTACAAAATGTGTTTTTACCCTAGTAAAAACATCATCAAAATAGTCCAACTCTAAACTTTCAGACAGTCCTCCTAAAATAGAAAAGTATTCAACTGTTTCTTCTAAATTCAAATAAGAATAAGATTGGTTAAATTTTTGAAATGCCGCTTTAATGAAGTCCCTTTCACCCTTTATATACTTATATTCTATCAAGTATTTTGTAAAAATATGCTATGATTAATTTTTAATCATAAAAGTAAAGATAAAGAGTAGTAATGGAAACATTTTTCACCAACAGTGATAAGATACAACATATCATTAAAAGTTTTAATCTTACAAAAACACTTTTTGTCTCTTCTATTATTATTGGTGAACCCCATATAGGTAAAAAAACATTGGCTAGCTACTTGTTCCCTAATGCTGCATTGGTCTCTGCTGAAGATCAAAAACAAGTAGAATTTGCCCTTGAGAATAATGAGGAACTCATTATTACAGATTTTGAAAAACTCATGAACCATCAACGACTTGATTTTTCCAACAAACGTATTATTGCAACTGCAAATTATGTGGGTAACTCTTCTATGATTGATGCACTTTTTGCTTTTATTTATACTATGCCTTCGTTGCAGGAGCGTCCAGAAGATATCACTATTTTATCTAAAAAATTTATACAAGAAGCCCAGTCGACACTCATGTTAGAAACGCATATGATTAATATAGACAATATACCTCTAAATCTCACACAAAATAATCAAAGTTTGAGACAATCTATTTATATGTATCTAACAAAGCAAAATATGTCGATTAGTGATATTACTGATATGCTTTATGATTATTTTTATGCACATTATGATAATAATGACAACTATAGAAAACATATTAAAATTTTTGAAAAACCCCTTATAGAAGCTGGACTTAAAAAATATGGTTCTCAACTCAAACTATCGAATGCTCTTGGCATTAACAGAAATACTTTGAGAAAAAAAATCCATGAACATAATATTGACTAAGGTAATAATATGGAGATAAATTTTGAGTCTTTTGTAGAGTGGGACAATAGCCCCTTCATCCTTTTTTCTAATGAAGGTAAAATCCTCTATCTTAATAATGCTGCAGAGATACTTTTTGGTTATGTATCAAAACAAGAACTTTATGATATTACTCTAGCCTATGCACCACAAGGATTTGGATATAAATTAACTACACTAAGTCTCACTTATGATTCATTTATATTTTATGCTATCTCTGTTGGTTATGAAAATGAAGAACAAATCTCATTACGTTTGTATCATACACCTCCTGCTAAACCTAGACATATAATTGAAACAGATAAAATGATGATGACAGATATTAATATCTTGCTTGAAGCAAATATTGCCCTCTTTAAAACTAAGAATACAAATAAGTTACGTTTACTTGCTGATCAAGACCTACCTGAATTTAAAATTGACCAAAATCATTTTTCTAAACTCCTGAGAAAAACCCTTGATGCATTTAGAGCTTCAGACTCTATAGACATCACATTAAAATTGCTTATAGGGCAATATGTCATCATCAATGGAGAAAAGGAAGCAATCATCCAGCTCTCCATAGAAGCAAATGGAAGATATAACGATACAGATGAAGAAATACATGCTTATGCATCAGAGAGTCAGATAAAATGTATGACTACAGAATATGCTATTAAACTTGAAATTCCACTCATACTTCATAGAAAATGATTAATAATTAATCACAAATAGTGACTATTTTTCTTTTAAGATGTTAAAATTTAGCTGTAAATTAATTTAAAAGGAAATAGTATGAAATTAAAACTTTCAGCTTTAATGGCGTTGTTCTTGCCAATCTTTGCTTTTGCAGAAGATAAACTAGACTCTGGGGATACGGCATGGATGATGATGTCTACAGCACTGGTATTGCTTATGACACCAGCTGGTTTGGCACTATTTTATGGTGGGATGACAAGATCAAAAAATGTACTTAATACCTATGCCATGGTTATGGGTGCATTTGTAGTAGCATTTTTAGTATGGGTTGTTGCAGGTTATTCTATAGCCTTTGGTACAAACGAAAGTGCCGCACTTCAAAATGTCTTTGGTGGATTTAATCACATATTACTAGATGGTATTAAATGGACTGATTTATCTGGTACTTACCCTACCTATGTATTTATTGCATTTCAAGGTACATTTGCTGCGATTACTATCGCGATTGCTTCTGGTTCAGTCATTGGACGTATGAAGTTTTCAACTTGGATGGTCATTGTTGTTCTTTGGGGTCTAGTTGTCTATGCTCCTATTACTCACATGGTATGGGGTGGTGACGGTGCATATCTATTTGATGCAGGGGCATTAGACTTTGCTGGTGGTACAGTTGTACATATGAATGGTGGTTTAGCTGGTCTTGTACTTGCTATACTCATAGGAAAAAGGGTTGGTCATAACAAAGTTGCCATGAAGCCTTTCTCTATCATGCTAACAGCTGCAGGAGCAGCACTACTATGGTTTGGTTGGTATGGATTTAATGGTGGTTCAGCATTTGGTGCAAACGCTATTGCTGGTGTTGCTGTACTTACAACTACCATTGCTACTGCTGCTGGTGCAGTTGCTTGGATGCTCCTAGAGTGGTTAATTTATAAAAAACCTACGCTATTAGGGATTGCATCTGGTATCATCGCTGGTCTGGTTGCCATTACTCCAGCTGCAGGTTTTGTGGGTGTTGATGGTGCATTTATCATTGGTATTGTAGGTTCAATCATTGCATTCTTTGGTGTTGTTAAACTGAAAAAAATATTTGGTTATGATGATTCTCTTGATGCCTTTGGTATCCACTTCTTAGCAGGTCTTTGGGGTGCATTAGCAACAGCATTCTTCGCACTTAATGACAAAGACCTTCTATGGGATGGGCCAATGAAAGAGTCTGGTGACAGAATGGGTCAATTTATGGTTCAAGTTGAATCAGTACTCATTGTAGGTGCTTGGACGCTCATAGGAACTGTTATAGTTTACTATGTTGCTTCTGCACTTACAGGTGGAGCTAGAGTCTCGCAAGAGGATGAAGCGACAGGTCTTGACGAAACAGCTCATGGCGAAAAAGAACTAAACATCTAATTGAACGTGAACAGAGCAGAGCTCTGCTTCACTTCGCTAACGCTGTATTTTTCTCAGCGAAAGGCCCATGCAACTCGTTGCATTTTGTGCCAAACACAAACGAACACAAGGAAATAATATGAAAAAAATCGAAGCAATAATCAAACCATTTAAACTAGAAGATGTCAAAGACGCTCTAGTTGAAGCAGGTATCGAAGGTATGACTGTATCTGAAGTAAAAGGTTACGGAAGACAACAAGGTCACTCTGAACTCTATAGAGGTGCAGAATATGTGGTTGAGTTTATCCCTAAAATAAAAATAGAAGTTGTCGTATCTAATGAGGAATATGCAAAAAAAGCTGTAGATGCTATAGCAGAAGCTGCCAAAACAGGTAAAATTGGTGATGGTAAAATATTTGTTAGCTCTATTGACTCTGTTCTTAGAATTAGAACAGACGAAGCAGATATAGACGCACTTTAAACTGAACTATCCAAAAAGAATGAGGATGCTTTATAGCCCCTCACTCTTAAATTTATGTATACTTTCTTCACTTCCAATAATCTCCCATCTTACATGATCAATACCAAAATCTCTCTCATAATGTGTAATACCTAAGAGTTTTAGCCTATAAAGTGTTTTGTTTACCTCACTATAAGAAGTAATAAAGTCATACTTTATTTCTTTTGCATATACCACTAAAGTAGCATGTGCTAGCACATTTTTCACAGAAAGAGCATAAGCCCTTGCCATCCCACCAGTACCCAATTTTATACCACCAAAATAACGTACGATAAGTACTGCACAGTTTATAAGCTCTTCACCACGCAATACATTAAGAACAGGTACTCCAGCACAGCCTCTAGGTTCACCATCGTCGGAAGAATTTTCTACTATTTGGTCAAATTCATTGAGGTAACGTAATGCATACACCACGTGGTTTGCCTTAGGATACTCTTTTTTTAGCTTTACTTGTAAGCCTTTATATTTCGATATAGGCACTAAATGTACAATAAATTTAGAACGGTTTACTTCTGTATTAAATATATATGATAAATCAATGGTTCGCATCATATCACTTTATATAGATATTTATATATTTTCAAACCTATAAAAGCCCCGATAAGGTCAGCAATTACATCTTTTATATCTGCAAAACGTGTGGGGGTAAAGTACTGAGAAAACTCTATAAAAATACCAAACCCTAGCAAAACTAACAAGGCATACCAATACTTTATAACGTACCCCAAGCGTAACAATACTCCCAAAACAACAAAAGCAAAAACATGGTGTGCTTTGTCACTAAACCCTGTCATTTGTGGTGCAAAATCTTGTGGCAAAATAGCTGCAATATATGCACCTATAAATGCAATCCAGAAGAGTACTTTAAATGTTGTTCTAATCTTGTATAGCTTTGACTTTTTCAACGATGAGCTCCACAAACTTATCTGATGTGTTCATACATTTAGCCACTACATAGTCATCGTACTTTATTTTATCTACTATCTCTCTATGTTCAATGTCTAGTTCGAACACGGTCTCTGAGTTGTCTAAGGTAAATGCCAAAGGAAAGATAACAACCTTTCTGTTGTGTGGGTTACGTAGAACATCTACAAGGTTAGGTTCAAGCCAGTCTGAAGACCCTACTTTGGACTGATAAACTAGCTTGATGTTTTTAAATACTATGCCCCGTTCTCTTAGATAAATTTTGATTGCTGAGGCATTGGCCTCTACTTGATTTTGGTAAATATCTCCATCTTTTATGATGCTCACAGGCAAACCATGCGCAGACAATAACAAGTCATACTCTTTTGTCTCTTTGTCTTGCATGGCTTCTACTATCTTCTCAACTGAAGCAGCTATGTACGCATAATCATCATAGTATGGTTCTATCACTGTTATCTTTGGTGCATAGCCTAAGACTTTACATCTTGCTTCTACATCTTCTACGGAAGAGAATGTAGTCGTAGTCGAATATTGAGGGTACATAGGAAATAAGATGAGTTCTTCTACTCCATTATTTTGACACTCCTCAACTGCTAAATCTGCAAAAGGAGGCACATATCGCATAACAGGATAAATGGGCATATCAAGTTTAGGTTCCAGTTTACTGATAAGTTCTTGTGTCAGACCAAGCAGTGGAGATTTACCACCTAAGAGACCATAGTTTATCTTCACATCATCAAGACGCTTGTTGATGATTATGAGAGAAACAAGTTTACGTGTATATCTATCCATGGTCAATATATTCTTATCTGCAAACATATTACTAAGAAACAATTCAACTTCATCTACGCAACTTGGACCACCCATGTTAAGAAGAAATAATGCTTTACCCATGAAGTATCCTTTAAAGTCTTGTATCTTAGCATACAAAGTGTAAAATAATAGCTTATACTATGTTAAGAAAGGGTTTTACATTATGATTATTATTCCAGCACGTATCGGGTCATCTCGCTTCCCAAACAAAGTTTTAGCAGACATCGGTGGCATGCCTATGGTTATACGTACGGCAAAAGCAGTCATGAACATAGACAAAGTTGTCATAGCGACAGACTCCCAAAAAGTCATTGATATCGCAAAAGAGCATAAGATTATGGCAACACTTACTTCCAATACACATCAAAGTGGAACAGACCGTATTTATGAAGCTGCACAGTCACTAAAACTGGATGATGATGAAATCATCATCAATGTGCAAGGAGATGAACCTTTCATTGAAACAGAGGTGGTACAAGCTATTTATGACTTAACACACTCCAATAAAGACGATGAACGTATAATGATGAACTCATGCTACAAATCTATTTCAAATCCAGAAGCAGATGATCCTAACATTGTCAAAGTTGTCACAAATACACAAGACCTAGCACTTTATTTCTCACGTGCTAAAATACCGTATCCAAGAGACCATCATTTTGATAACTACAAAGGTCACTTAGGGATTTATGGCTTTACCGCAAAATCATTACGTACATTTTGTAAGCTAACTCCAGCACCCTTAGAAAGTATAGAAAAATTAGAACAATTAAGAGCTCTCTATCATGGTTATAGTATTGCTATGGTAGAAGTAAAAACAGAGAGTTTTGGTATTGACACGCTTGAAGACTTAGATAAAGCCCTAAAATATCATAACCTATAAAGAAGAGAAAAGATTATATTTTCTCCTCTATCCGACTGCTTTACCTAAGTCCCACATAGGCATAAATATACCAAGAGCCATTAATAGTACAAGTCCTGCGATAAAGAACATCATGATAGGTTCAATATATGCTGAAAGGTTATCAATAAGGTCTTGAAACTCCATGTCATAATAGTTGGTAACCTTGTCAAGCATGGCATCCAATTGTCCACCTGCCTCACCTGCTTTTACCATCTGTAAAAGCATGTTTTCATAGAGGCCTGTAAGCTTAAAAGCCTCTGCTAGGTTCATGCCTCTACCGATATTAGCATTTACTGTAAGTAATTTTTCTTTAATAGCAAGATTATCTACCATACCAACTGCTGTATCTAGAGCCTCAGATACAGGAATACCTGATTTAACAAGCTCACCAAATACAAGATTATATTTATGCATAGTCGAAAGAAATATGGCTTTATTAATCAAATAAAATCTTGGATGAATAAGCATCATATCCATTTTATATCTAAAGTCTCTATTATTCTTATACATAAATTTTATAGAAAATATAATGAGTACTATAATAATTAAGATTAATAAACCAAAATTACTAAATGCCCATTCCAATTTAAGAAGTATTTGAGTTGGCATAGGTAATTCTGTTTTAAATCTTGAAAATATATCTTTAAATTTAGGCACAACAACCATAATTAATATGGTAAATGCAATAGCCATTGCAGTTAAAGTAATTAATGGTCCTCTAATAGCTTTTTTAAATTTTGCTTGGTTATCTCGTAAATTTTCAAGAATATCTGCTAATTTATGATAAGCTTCTGAAATATTACCTGTACGCTCACCTAAATTTGTCATTGCTAAGGCAACATGGCCAAATTCTTCGGCATAAGGCTCCATAGCATCCGACATACTATTTCCTGCGTTGATATCTGCATTAATCTTTGCATAAATATCTTTCAGCCTATTATTATCAGTATTATCAGAGACTTCAATCAGTGTGTCATTAATGGCAATACCTGCATCTGTCATAACTGCAATTTGTCTAATAGTTGATATTTTATCATTTAAAGGGATTTTTCCCTTAAATGACTTTTTAAATCCATCCATAAACTCTGCAATACTATCTTCAAGTGGAGCAACTGTCTCTTCTGCTTTCAAAACTATAGTTGTAGGGAATTTGTCTTTTGCAACTTTAACCGCTAGCATACGATTTTCAGCCTTAATTAACTCTTGACGTTTTTTACCCTTGTCCATTATTGTTACATTAAAATATTTCATTATAATCTCGCTACTCTGTAGATTTCTTCTATCGTTGACTTTCCTTCAAGTGCTTTATGTACTCCATCTTCAAACATAGTAATAAAACCCTCTTTTTCTGCTTGCTTAGTTAAATCTTCTTTAGAAGCTACTTTTGCAATCATACGTGCAAGTTCTTCAGAAATAGTTAATACCTCAGAAATCATTTCACGCCCTGAATATCCAGTATGTGCACATTCTTTACACCCTGCACCTTTATAAAAAGTTGGATTTTCTGGTAAAAACTTCTGAACATCTTTTAGTAATAGTGGATCTAAGATTGTTTCTGTTTTGCAATTTTTACATATTTTTCTTACAAGTCTTTGCGCCTGTATAGCGACAAGTGCACCTGAGACAAGATATTCTTCTATTCCCATATCCAAAATTCTAGAAATTGAAGAGATTGCATCATTGGTGTGTAGTGTAGAAAGTACCAAGTGTCCAGTCAATGCAGCTTGAATTGCTATACGTAAAGTTTCAGTATTACGTATTTCACCAATCATAATTTTATCTGGATCTTGTCTAAGGATAGACTTAAGAGCATCAGCAAAACCCAAGCCAACACTCTCTTTTACATTTACTTGTTGTAGCCCTGCCATTTGATACTCCACAGGGTCTTCAACCGTAATAATCTTATCTTTTACATCTTTAATAGCATTCACTGCTCCATAAAGTGTGGTCGTTTTACCAGACCCAGTTGGCCCTGTAACCAAAACAATCCCATAAGGTACTTGAATTGCTTCAGAAAAACGATCATAACATTGTTTACTCATACCCGCTTCTTCTAATTTTATCATCGCTTTTGACTTATCAAGAATCCTCATAACAATAGATTCACCCTGTATTGTAGGCAATGTTGAAACCCTAAAGTCAAATTCTTTTTGATTAATGGTTGCGGAGAATCTTCCATCTTGAGGTTTTCTTTTTTCTGCAATATCTAAATTTGACAATAATTTCATTCTAGAAGCCAAAGGATTAAAAATATCTTTATCAAAAGTAAAACTTTGTCTTAACATGCCATCGACACGTTCACGAATCACACATGACTTTTCAGTTGCCTCTACATGAATATCACTTGCCCCTGCAAAAATAGAAGACTTCAAAATAATATCTATAAGTTTTAAAACTGCAGGAGACTCATCGTTGTTATCCCCAGCAGTTTCTTGATTTAAGTCTTTACGTATATCTTGGACTAAACCTTTTATACTTTCATTGATTTCTAAACGTTGAAGATGTTTCTGGATTTGTTTAGGTCTTGCAATAGATATACGTATAGGTTTTCTAGGAAATAATCTCTGAATAGCATCTTGTGCAGCCATATCTAAAGGGTCATCAAATACTATTTGGACATTAAGATCATTTTCATCAATAGGTATAATATTATATTTTAATAGTTGTTTATACGGTACCTGTGAAAAGAGCCTCATATCTATTTCTATTTCATCTAAGTCAATAAAATCTATATTTAATGTACTTGCAACTTCTTCAATGATGGGTGCAATATTAATACCTTCTATTTTCTCTAAATGTTGAAGAGAAATTACACCTTGTCTTATTTTTTTAGCTAAAAAAATCTCCACTGTATGTAAATCAATCATCTTTTCTTGAATGAGATTTGCAAAAGATATTTTTTTAGGTGGTCTGCTTTTAACTAAAGCGGAAATTACATCTTTTGTTATAATTTTCTCTTCAAGCATTATTTCAATCAATTTAACCATAGAAATCCTTTACCTGTTAGCTTTTATTTTTAATAAAGTATTTTTTGCTCTTTCTGAGCCTGTACGCTTTACATAATTTTTTAAAATACTTATTGCCTCATTCTTTTGACCTAATTTTACTTTTGACTGTGCAAAAATGAGCCAACTATCATCAATAGTACTATTTATTTTATTTGTCTGCAATGCCCAATATTCTGATTTTTCATACAATCCTTTTCTATAATAACTTTTTGCTAAGAAAAGTGAATCATCTACATCTCTAGACTTAAAAAACCTTTCTTCTACCTCTTTATAAGCATCTAAACTAGATGACTCAATAATGTTTAAATGTATCTTCTTTTTTGGTTTATTAATTACATTTTCATTTACAATCTCTTTATTGGGTTCTTCTTCTAGAATGGGGATATTATCAACTATCATTTCCATAGGCTTATTATTATCATTAGTTTCTACTGCTATAGTCTTTTCAATTTCATTTTTAGATGTATTATCAACAGATTTATTATTATCTCTCATGACTACAGAATTTTTATCTTCAACTTTAACAACATTTTTGATTAGACTATTTTTTGAGAACACCTCATAGTATAATGCAAGTACTGTCATAATTATAAGCAATACTCCTATCAAAATACCTAGATACAAAGGTAGTCTTTTTTTCCTATGATATTTTTCCCATTCTTCTTCTAAAGGTTTTAAATCATACATGAATATATCCTAACTTTAATGCAGCCATTTCTGTGATTCTTTGAGGTATATGCTCATAATTAATTTTTGAGGGCTCATTTTTATCATAATATTCACAAATTTCAAAAATAGTAAAAAGTAATTTATTACATTCTCTATAATTACCTTTTGTAAAAGTGTACATAAGTTTCATATCTTTTTCTTGTATACTATTTGCAATTTCAAAAAGATTTTTCTTTAATAATTTCTTATGTATATATTGAGTTAAATCTAACAAAGAAGCATTCTTTAACTCAATAACTTCCCATATTCTAGACTGAAAATGTTCTTTTGCAATAAGGTCCTCGTTTTCAGTTTTATGTAAAGAAACTACAAATTTAACAGCACGTGAGTCTGAAATAAGTCGAATTTTCTCCATCATTTCGGGACCATACATCTGTGCTTCATCCAATAATATAATAATTTCTCTTTTGCCTCGTAGTTTTTTACAATAATTAACTAAGGCTGAAAAGTTCACTTCTGTATTTTGTGGTAAGTCTTTTTTAGTCAATACTTTAAATAGTTTATGGAAAAATTCCTTAGTATTGGTTGCAGGAGTATCAAAATAATGTATTTCTTTTTGATACTTTAAATTTTGGGCTATACGATTAAGTAAAATACTTTTACCTGTACCTGGTCGCCCAAAAAGTAAAATCATTTTTAAAGGTTTTTCTATGCTATGTGCTAACTGCTTATAGGCAGTAACAGATGATTCTAATTCAATGTAGTCATCGATATCAATAGAATCGATAAATACATTTTTAGCTGCTTCATATCTACTTTTCATTAACTTTTGTATAACCTAAGTCTTTAAGCGATACAGATTTACCATTCTTAACAATATGCGGTGTAATAATGATAACTAACTCTTCAACTTTATTTATTTTTTCCTCTCTCTTAAAAACATTTTCAAGTAATGGTAGGTCACCAAGTAAAGGAACTTTATTTACTTTAACTCCTGATTTAGATGAAATTAAACCACCTAAGATTGCATGTTGACCATCTTTTACTTTAATTACTGATGCAATCTGTCTTCTAACCAAGTCAGGCGGTATACTTCTTACACCACCATCACTAGCAATCTCATTAACTGTATCAGATATAGATGGGTTTATTTTTAATGTAATCATTCCATTTCCTGAAATTTCGGGGGTAATATCTAATAAGATACCAGCAAAAACCGAATCAACAAGCTCACCCTGTGCTGATGTAGAACCACCTGAGTTACTAGATGTACTACTTGACTTTATTTTATAGAATAATTCTTTACCCACTGAGATTAATGCTGGCTGATTGTTAAGTGTCATGACTCTAGGGCTTGATATCGCTTTAACATCTCCTTGGGTTGATAAGAATTTTACAATTTCACTTACTTTTGCATTACCCGTAATATTCACTACTTGTGCATTTCTAGGTCTTGTACCTTCGGCAAATGTACTATCCGTAATTCCAGCCAAATTATCAAATGTATAAGAAGCTATATTTTTTTGTGCCATGGACAAAGAGTTAATAGTAAAGTTTTGTAATCCGTATAGTTGACTCCAATCAACACCAGTAGTAGTACTATCATCAAATGTTACACTTATGATACGGACATCAATAAGTACTTGTGACTTTATCTGTTTCGTGAGCGTGTGTATATATTTTGCAACTCTATTGATTTGTCTATCTGTTCCTGTAACTGTTACCATTCCGGCTTCGGCATTGACTATAGGTGAAAGAGGGTTATACTCCCAAACTTGACCATCTGGTCCTGTCCATGTTTCTCCACTCTTGGTATAATGTGTACTCCCATCACTTGCCCCAATTAAAATTCTCTGTACTTCTTTTTCAACTGTTTTCCAAAACTTAAATTCATCATTGCTCTCTATAGATATTCCTGTTTTTGATGCTCCTGAACCACCTGTAGCACCGGCAGAACCATTTGAACTTGCTGAATTATTTGAATTTGCAATAGTCACATGCGCATTACTTTTTCCTACTCTTTGTCCCGAAATATAATGGATACGAAATGTTCTTGTAATTAAATACGAAATTTTTAATTTATTTCCACTCAGTACGTAATGTAAGTCATTGTCTTTTAAAATAGTATTTAAAAACCCTTTAAATGTACTATTTTTTAATTTGACATAATAGAGTTTTTTATTCATCCGTTTTTTAGCAGCTTCATCTTTAACAACAACGGTAAGGCCACACGTGTCCGCAAGATTATCAACAACATCCCCTATCGTTAACTTACTGTCTATTGTCACAGAAAATAATTTGCTAGAACAATCATTTGCTAACACATTGTTTGCTGTGAATAAGAGTACCAATGCACCCATAACTTTTACCCCAATATTTTGTATACGCTTCATCTTACTTTCCTTCCTTAATCGTAATAAAATTTTCTCTTTTTTCATGTAAAAATAACTTTTTGATTTGCTTATCATTTCTCAATACTACACCTCTTTTTCCAATATATTTAAGAGTATATCCACCTACAGTATCATCTAAACCTTTCCACTCACCATTGATATATGCTGTTTCATTTAAGATAGCATTTAAGGACATCTGAGTATCCTCTTTATCCATAGGTATCACAAAAGTTGTAATATTGTTTTCTTCTTCTAGTCTTACAAATGGTTCTTTCGTATCTTTTAACTTTTCTATGCTTACACCATCACGTCTATCATGAATCTTTTGAACCATGTCACGTATTTGATCCATTGACAAATCAGCATATATAGTAGATGTTATTAAAGTCATAAATAATATGTTTTTCATTAGTGATTAATCCCCCAAACTGAAATATTGATATCTGCAATTATTTTTGAAGAGTTTGTATCAAGAGCAAACTTTGTACCATAGATATCAGTGACTAGTCTATTTTGTTCTACTTCATTAATAAAATTAACTATACCTTTATATTCTCCTTTACACCCAACTGCAATTTCTAAAACATAACCAAAACTACCATTATTATCAACATACTTATTTGAAATATATTGAATGCCTACATCATGTTTTATAGCTTTTTCTGTTATTGAATTTAAAAATTTTGACCAAGATTTTTGATTAAATAGCATCCCTGATAGTCTTTCTAAATTTTTGTCTATAAAAGTAATCTTTTCTCTTGTATCTACAATTTTTATTTTTTTTGTTTTGATATCATTATCAAACTTTTTTACATAAAATTCACGATCTCCAGAAACAGTGATGGAATTTAAATAAGTATTATGTTCGGCAATACTTTTTTGTATCTCTTTTTTACTTCTTTCACTTTTATTATACATCTCTTCTGTGTAAGGTAACAAAAATGCATAAGCAAGATAAGCAATAATTCCAGCTACGCCTAAAATGAGTAGCCATTTTTCACTCTCTTTTTTAGGTGCAAAATAAGCATCAAGTTCTTCTAGTTTATCTTCTATAAATTTCATCTTAATTCAACCTTTAATAGTCCTTTATAGTAACTATTTTCTAAGTCTTTTTCTATAAGTTTAATGTCAATATGATCAATTTCCTCAAAGTGTGTGTCAGATATATATTCAATAAGTTCTGTTAGTTTTCTATCACTAGAACTTACTAAAGAGACCCATAATGTATCATTATCGCTTGCTAGCATATCTACATTCACTTCATGTGCTGTCAGTTCATCTGCAATCTGATATAAAATACCTGATTTAAGCCTATAATTTACCTTCTTATCATAAATTGATGTTAAGGTTTTTGTCTTTGCACTATATTTCGTAGTTAATTTATCTACTTTTTGATCTAAAACTTCTATTTCTTGTTTCTTGATACCTAATATTTTTTTATATTTTGAAGATTCTTCCTGAAGTTTATTATTTTGTATATCAAGTGCATATATTTTTGCATCATTGACATAAGAACCAACCAAGTATATTAATGGATATGCAAGACCTATTGCAATAGCAGCAAAAGTAGCAATAATAAACTGTCCGCTAGCACGGTTAACAAATGATGGGGCACGAGGAAACATTGTTAAATTTACTATAGATGTTTCATCTTCTATATAATCAAATGATGAAAGTAACATCATATATTGTAGTTGATCTGTATACCACTCATCATTATTGACATTATAATTAAAATTTAATTCTGCTGACTCTAGACCTAAATAATTTTGACTATATTCATCTAAGCCTACTATAGGGCCTTGTGCAGACCCAATAAACATTTTATGTATATTGTCAAGTTGGAATGCTCTCTTAGCATAAATAATTATATCATTAATTGTAATGAATATTTCACCAAATATTTTGATTAAATTTTGCTGATATTCATAGTTTGTCGTCTTAAGACCTTCTGTCTCAAGTACTTTAAAAAACTCTTTTTCATCAACTTTTTCACCCGCTAATTCACAAAATTTATCATATATTTGCTCTAACGAAAACTCTATAGACTTCGCATATAAATACTCGCCATCCCTATAGAGCGTGACAAATGCATCTTGTCTTGTAAAATAAATAAAACAATGTATGCCTGTGCTATTTAATATTTCTTTTCTATATAACGATTTATACAGTAAAGGTGCAGGTACAACTAAATCAATATATTTTGTTTGATCTTTTACAGGAAGAAAAAGTTCATTGATTACGGTAGGTTCTGCAACAAAAATATGAAATTCTCGTTCTTCCCCTGTGGTTGCTACCTCAATAGAAGAAATAACATAATCACTTGCCTGGTCAAGACCAAGCTCTTCATACGCCTTAATATCTAAAATATCTGCAATATCTTCTTCTGGTATACTACGGCTTAAGTAAACAATAGTATTTATCATGTCTTTGCTACTCAAGTATGAGACAATAAAGTTTGAAGTATTATAATTTAATTTATTTAATGGTTGAAATGTATCATTTTTAAGTATATAGTGCTTATTAGCATAAGCATTCACAGTCATAACATTTTTTACTGATGATTGTGACTTATCTGATGATTTTTTTGTTAAAAACATACTACGCTTCCTTGTTTGTTAAGCAATTATATATGTTATAATATTAAAAGTATCTTACAAAAGTAAATTTTTGATATATTTATACTTTTAGTCTAAAGTTTCACTATCTTCTTTGCTTATATAATGTAACCAAACTCTTCAAGCCCATCTTTATTTTTACTCCAACCCTTCTTGACCGAAACATGTAAATCTAAAAATATTCTTTTATCAGAAAAGACTTCCATCTGTTGTCGTGCAAATTTTCCAACACGTTTGATACCATCACCTTTTTGCCCCACTATCATGCCTTTTTGTGTCTCTTTTTCTACGACTATTGTGGCATAGACTGTATCAAGTGCCTCTGTTTCATCTATCTTTTCTATAGTGACATCAGACTCGTAAGGTATTTCATCAGAAAGATTTTCAAAGATTGACTCACGTATAAGTTCTTTGTAGATGTCACGTATATTGTCTGTTGTGAGTATCTCTGTGTCAAACAAAAATGGCGAAGTGGGTAAATGTTTAGAGATTTCATCAAGCAGTGGTTTCTTTCCTACCTTTTTATTGACAGAAAAAGGAATAATGGCTTCAAATCTATCTTGATACTTTTGATATTCACCCAGTTTCTTTAAGATATCTCCTTGTTTGACATGATCCATCTTAGTAAGCAATACAATGTGCTTCGTACCCTTACGTTCGGACATCTTTAAAAACTTCTCATATTCAACAAGTTTATCAGTGATGGGAGCCAAAAATACTATGAGGTCGGCATCACCTATGGCCTTAAGTACCTCATCAATCATAAACTTGTTAAGTAACTTCTCTTTTTCATGAATACCTGGTGTGTCAACAAAAATGATTTGGGACTCTTTACCATACATATCTTCATGCATCACTATGATATTCATACGTTTACGCGTAGCTTGTGCTTTCTTTGAAGTCATAGCAAGTTTTTCGCCTACCAGATGATTAAGTAGTGTACTTTTTCCTGCATTTGGTCGTCCTACAACTGCTACAAAACCTGCTTTAGTAGATACTTCTTCTTTTTCATGTTCAAACATTCTTTATCCTCTTTTACATGACAATTCATGTGAGCCCACTGCTGAAGTGAACTCAGCGTTAGCGTAGTAAATATGGGCTTTGCCCAATTTACGTCCTATTATAATATATACCTTGTTGTATCTTCATCTTCAACAACAGCACCTATCTTCTCTTTGACAAGTGATTCATCTACTACGACTTGTTCTCCACTATATTCATCAGCGGTAAAAGAGATATCTTCCAAGATTTTCTCCATTACAGTATGCAAACGCCTAGCTCCGATATCTTCAGTTTTTTCATTGGCTAATAGTGAATATGATGCAATCGCACGTAAAGCACACTCTTTGAATACAAGTTCCACTCCTTCTACTTTAAGAAGTGCCTCATATTGTTTTATAAGTGAATTGTTTGGCTCTGTCAGTATACGATAGAGCGTCTCCTCATCTAAAGAATCAAGCTCTACACGCAAAGGAAAACGTCCTTGAAGTTCTGGCATCAAATCGCTAGGCTTTGACGTATGAAATGCACCTGCAGCTATAAAGAGAATATGATCAGTCTTAACCATGCCTAGTTTTGTGTGCACGGTTGAACCTTCTACTATAGGAAGTAAGTCTCTTTGTACACCTTCTTTACTCGGGTCTTGCCTGCCTTGAGAGTTGGATGGCACTGCTACCTTGTCTATCTCATCTAAGAAAACAATGCCACCTTTTTCTACTTTTTCAAGTGCCAATGATTTTAAAGACTCTTCATCCAAGAGCTCCTCACTCGCTTCAGCTTCAAGTATTTTCTTAGCATCCTTCACAGAAACTTCTTTCTCTGGCCCTTTTTTACCCATACCGCCCAATACTTTTACGATACTCTCTTGTACTTGTATCATTTGAGGTGGCAAACCTTCTTCTGGTAGCTGAGGGTTATTGGGTACTTCTATTTTGATTTTAAGATGGTCAAGTTCACCTTTGGAAAACTTCTCTTGCATACGTGCAAAACTTGCATCATACTCTGCTTGTTTTTGCTCACTCGCACCTACAGGTAGAGGAGGAAGTAGTTTTTCTATAATTTTATTTTCTATATAGTTTTCTATCTTCTCTTTGTTTTTCTCATTTTCAGATTCACGAACAATAGCCATAGAAGTAGCAGCCAAGTCACGTATCATAGACTCTACATCACGCCCTACGAACCCTACCTCTGTGTACTTGCTTGCTTCTACTTTTATAAAAGGCAAGTTCATCATCTTTGCAAGTCTTCTTGCTATCTCTGTTTTACCAACACCTGTGCTACCTATCATCAGTATGTTTTTAGGGGTTACATCTTCTTGCATTTCTTCGCTTAACTGCATACGTCTATAACGGTTACGTAGTGCAACTGCTATCGTTTTTTTTGCATCATTTTGTCCTATGACATATTTGTCTAGATAAGCGACAATTTCTTTAGGTGTAAGGTTATCCATTGTACTCATATTTTATAGTTCCAATAATTTTATATTTTTATTTGTATAGATACAAATGTCACCTGCAATTTCAAGTGATTTTTTGACAAGCTCTTTTGGCTCTAGTTCTGCATGTCTATCTAAAGCACGGGCTGCTGAAATGGCATAGTTACCACCAGACCCAATGGCTGCTATTTTTCCGTCTTCAGGTTCCACGACATCACCAGTTCCAGAGAGTATGAAGATATGTTCGTTATTGAGTACTATCATCATGGCCTCAAGTTGGCGTAAATGTTTGTCTTTTCGCCATAGTTTTGCAAACCCGATGACAGACTTGAACAAATCACCTTTTTTCTCTGCCAATATAGTCTCGAACATATCGAACAGGTTGAACGCATCTGCTGTAGATCCTGCAAATCCTGCTAGTACTTCTTCATCTTTACCTAGTTTTCGTATTTTGGTGGCATTACCTTTTAGTACAGTATCACCAAAGCTCACCTGACCATCACCACCAATGACCGCTTTACCTTCACCCTTATAGCCAAGTATTGTAGTAGCGTGAAACATTAAACACCCACTACTTCTACTTTAAGTGTAGCATGTATGCCCTGCCCTAGTTTTGCATCTACTTCATGTAGCCCAGTAGACTTTAACGCTTTTTTGAGATTAATATTTTTTTTATCTAATTCAATATTTAGTTGTTCTGCTATGGCGTTAGAGATATCTGCATTTCCAACCGAACCTTGTATACCAACAGGTGCATTTGGCTTCTCAATTTTTATTACTGTAGCTTCAAGGGTAATCTTTTCTGCTTCAAGACGTGTGAGTTCATCTTTTAACTCTTGTGCATTACGCGCTTGTTCTGCTTTCCAGTTTTCTACCACATCTGGAGTAGCTAACCTTGCAAGTCCTTTACCTACAAGAAAATTCTGCCCATATCCATCTTTCACTTCTTTAATCTCACCTGCTTTACCTAAAGCTTTCACATCTTTTATTAAGAGTACTTTCATCTATTTATCCTTATTGGCTTATCGTAGTGTTGATTTTAACAAAACTTAACTAGACATCTGTTAAATTTTCATACTATTATGCATGACAATAATCAATTTATAGTATAAAAAGATTAATA